>OIXV01000694.1_pt1 | contig 31395 bp, 17 predicted proteins | sample 1587771 | NCBI WGS metagenome assembly OIXV01 (sample SAMEA3888893, study PRJEB22519) | human gut metagenome | biome: human gut; feature: human-associated habitat; material: faeces | place: Denmark | collected 2010
TGTCTGACAATTAGAAAAAAGGTGTATATTTGTAGAAATATAAAGTATGGATGAATAAAGACTTTTTATGAATAAGAGAATGAGACAAATCGTTGGAGAAGAGATAGATAACGTCATGAAAAACGACTCCGAAGGCAAGTATGCAAGCACACTTCAAGATGAAGAATTGACCGAGGGTGTTACTTATCTGTATGCAAAAAATACGGGTCTTCCCTTTGATATTATTGTTGACTGTGGAAGAACATACGAGTATTGTGGTCACCCATTATGTCTGTATATAGTGAATGGTGACAATGTTATACCGATAAACATCACAAAGAATATTAAACATTCTTCTGAATGTCCTATTGAAATTGCAATGTTTATACAAGACAATTACAATGCTTTGTGCGCTTTTGCCAACATGGAGATTGACGGTCCAGATTTTTTTGATATTATTAAAGACTATAAGTATAAAGTTGATGGTTTCAATAAGTAGTGCTTCTTTCTGACTTAACAAGTTTTCATGGAGAATTTGTATATCATTTCCTTAATTAGTGAAATTGTGGGTTAGGAAAACGGGATGATAATTGTGTGTTTAATTAAAAATGAGGAATATATGGAGACGAGAAGTGAAAAAATACAAAGTGTATTGAATAGATTAAATGGAACTAAAACTCAAGATTTATACTTTAAGAATGCCTATGTTCCATATATTTCGTATTGGTATGATGAGCCCACAGATTTACTTATGACTCAATATGTTGCTGTCAAAATAACCCATAAGACAGAAGATATTGATATTGCCGTCATTGATGATTACTTGTCGCAATTAGAAGACAAATTGATGGATTACTTTAAGAAGAATTTTAATATAGAATTGCTCTCATACGATTGTGATGATTAAATGGGGACTGGGGAATCGGACGAATCGGACTTATCGGACCTATCGGACTTATCGGACACCTACTCGTTGACCTGTTGACTTGTTGACTCGTTGACTCGTTGACTTGTTGACTTGTTAACTTGTGGGATGTGTGTTTTTTTGTTAATAATTGGTGGAAAATTGTGTTTTTTTGCGTGTTTTTTTCGTTTTTATTATGAAATTTGTTAAATTTGCATTTGATATTATGACTTTTGTGAATAAATCGTTAAAGTTAGTTCCATTAAATATTTACTAAAATGAGAAAAATCTACTTTTTGATGCTTTCAATGCTCTGCTCATTGGCGGTGACGGCAAATGCCCAAACACTGCTCGACGAAGACTTTGAACACACTCAGTCAGATGTGGCGACCACGCAGATGCCCGACGGTTGGACTGCGGTGACCAGCTACACAGGCTCGCACAAGGGCTACAGATGGACCATTTCGAAAAACAGTACTGCCAACAGTACGATGAGTGGTTACTATTACGCTTACTGCGATGCGCCTACTTACGATAAAGGTGACAACGATGGTATCGGTCCTCGCAAGGACTATCTCATCACACCTGAGTTGAAACTTGACAACACCTACCAGTTGGCATTCGACTGGGAGGCTGCCGCTGCAGCGTGTCTCAACGACCGCGCCATGACCCTCCAAGTGGCTATCATCGATATGGCCAACCCGTCGGACACTACCGTGATTTTCGACATTCAAAATGAGGAAGATGTGCGCAATAGCGGTGTGCCAGCCGACCCTTACGGTTCTTATATGTGGCAAAACTGGGCTATCCACAACTCAAAAATCGACCTCGACGCCTATCAAGGCAAGACCATCAAGATTGCGTTTATCTACAACATGCTCAAGAAGGTAGCCAATGTGGTGTATCTCGACAATGTGAGCGTGAAATATCACCAAGCACTCACCGGCCCTATCGCTGAACTCGACCAGACACGCTACGAAATGCCCGAAATGTATATCGGCGAAAAGCGTTACAGCGAAGCCATTCAACTTAAAAACGTGGGCAAGAAGGGCTTGAAGGTGACAGGTTACGACGCACCCGACTGCATCACCATTCCTGGCGACTTCAGCAAGGTGGACCTCGGCATCAACGAAACCACCACTTTCCAAGTGGCATACAAGGCGAGTTTGACCTCACCTGCCGAATGTGATGTGGTGCTCCACACCAATGGCGGCGACGTTACGCTCCATGTGGTAGCCAACAAGCAGGCAGTGCCCGACGGCTACGCGCTCGAACTCTTCGAAGGCGAGCAGTTCCCACCAGCAGGCTGGAAATCCACCGACTTCTCCACCAGCGTTTACGCCATTGAAGGCGACAAGAGCGCATACAGCGGTGCAAGTCTCACCGACTGCTATCTCGAAACTCCACGCCTCGACTTGAGCAAAGCCGACGGCCCCAAGAAGTTTATGTTCACCTACTACAGCATGTTCACTGGCGAACAAGTGCCTTACAACGACCTCTCGGTGTGGGCATCGACCGATGGCGGCGAAACGTACACCGACAGCCTATGGCTGGGCGACTACACCAAGACTGATACCCTTATCAATGTGGAAATCGACCTCTCGAAGTACAACACCGACAACTTGCGCTTGCGCTTTAAAAACTCGGCTGTGACCTATTCTTCGGAAACTGGCGTTGACGAATGGACCACTTATCTCATCGACCGCGTGTTGCTTCCCAACCTGTATGGCAGCGAAAGCGTGCCCACCAGTTGCGAAGTGGAGGCTCCAAAGCAAGGCGAGACCGATGTGTTTATCAAAAATGTGCAATTCAAATGGCGTGAGGCTCAATTTGCCGAAGGCTACAAGATTTACATAGGCAAGAAAAATGGCGAGTTCAACGTGGTGAACGGCGCGGATTGCGGCACAGCCACTTCCTACAAACTCGCACAAGCCGAATACGGCACCACCTACTACTGGAAAGTGGTACCTTACAACAGCGTGGGCGATGCCACCGACTGCCCAGTGTGGTCGTTCAGCACCCAAGCCGACCATTCGGTAAGCACATTCCCATGGATTGAAACCTTCGACGACGAGAAATTCGCACCACTCGGCTGGAGCGTGGAAAATGCCTCGCTCACCACTTGGAGCCGTACCAACTCCCACACATTCGCTGGCGAAGGTAGCGTGGTGGCATACTCTAACAAGATGGAACAAACAGCCTACCTCACCTCGCCCGACATTAGCGTGCCTGCCACAGGCAAGTATCAACTCAGCTTCTGGTGGGGCAATCAGCGCCCTGTGAGTTTGATCAACGACAAGACCAAGCTGCACGTCAACAACACCACCGCTGAAGACGGCATCGACGCAGCCTTTATGGACGTGTATGTCGATGGCGAATGGCAACAGGTGAAACTGATCAGCAACAATGTGGAAGCCGACGGCAACTGCTATTGGGCTTACGAAACCCTCGACCTCACTCCATACGCAGGCAAGGTGATAGCATTGCGCTGGCGCTACATTGCTCACGACTACAACAAGACCCGTGGTGCCGCCCTCGACAATGTGAAGATTGAGGCCGCCTCCGCCAACGTATCGCTCAGCGCCGACGGTTGGGACGCTTACAAGGTGAACTATGGTGAAAAAGAAGTGTCGCCTACATTTGCCATCACCAACCTCGGCAGCGAGAGCGTGAGCATCAGCAGCGTGAACTTCGGCACCGAATACTTCACCACCACACTTGCCAACGGCGATGAACTCAAGCCAGCTTCTTCAAAGCAATTCACCATCACAGCGCAAGCAAGTTTGGCAGCCGAATCCACCGACCTTAGCGACAATATGACCGTGACATTCAGCGACGGCACCGCAGCCACATTCCCAGTATCGGCAGTGGCATTGGGCAGCGATATTCACTACTTCGGCTTCGAACGCGACGCTACAGGCGAAGTGCCATCAGGATTCACCGGCATCAACGCCGACGGCACCGCCAGCCTCAAGATTTCGTTCTGGACTTTCCCTAACAATGGCGGTTTGCTCTCATTCTTCGTGCTCAACGACAGCGAATGTTACAACTCACTCAAAGAACCTCATGGCAGTCAATCGCTGATGACACGCTGCAACAGCAACGGCGCATTCGACGACTGGTTGGTAAGCCCGCTCTACACAGCCACCGATAAGTCGAAACTCGAATTCGACGCCCGCACATGGGAATCGGTCAACAGCGTGATGCCTGCAAAGGGACCAAAGGTGAATGTGTATGTGAGCGAAACCAGCGCCACCGACCGCAGCACCTTCAAGCAAGTGGGCACCACCACCGAACTTGGTCTGTTTAACCCTGCAGAGGGCTGGACACACCTCACCTACGACCTCTCGGCATACGCAGGAAAGAAAGTGTATGTGGCCATTCAATCGGTTGCCACCGAGAGTCTTGGTGGCTTCTACGACAATGTGGAATTTAAGCACTTCGGCAAGGGCTTGAAGGGCGACATCAACGGTGATGGCGTGCTGAATACAACCGATGTTACCGCTCTGATTGCACACCTCTTGGGTTTGGGCTCGTATAGCAACTCGCTGTGCGACGTGAACGGCGATGGCCGCGTCAACAACTCAGATGTGACAGCACTCATCAACCTCGTGCTCGCTCAATAAGCATCACAATATCCTCGGTGTGGGGGAGTGTCAAAATCACCAAAAACGGAATTGCGTTTTTGACACACCCCCATACTTGTTATTTTTCTTTTTTCAGTGACACTAATAACTCATTATATTAACAAAAAACCAGTAGCTTATGAAACTATTTAAACACTTCGTTTTGGCAGCGGCATTGGCTTGTGGACTGGTGGCATCGGCTCAAGATGCTACTCATACCATCAGCCCCTACTCGGTGGACTTTGAAACCACGGTTTCGACATCGGGCGACTTCGCTGCGGCAAAAGGTTGGGGACGCACTGGCACCAGCAGCTCCCAGTTCTCTTATCGCACTTCGCAAGGCGTGGATGGCTCAACGGCTCTTTACAGCGGCTATCAGAGTTCATCATCGCCTAATTATCTGGTTACCACTCGCCTCACTGGCACCGCCAGCGTGATGGTGAAGAACTACAACGACAAGACCGTGGTGAAGTTCTTCAAAGCCACCAAAAGCGCGGCAGGAGAATACGTTATCGGTGAAGAAATCACCTCTACCGTAACAGGTGAGCCAAGCACCACTGCTTACTGCACCTATTCTATTTCGGGATTGGCCAACGAGATGGTGGCAATTTACGCCCACTATGCCTACCTCGACAATTTCGCCGCCACCAGCGCCGAAGTTGACCTCTATAAGAGTCTGAAGGTGGTATCGTGCAAACTCGTCTCCAGTTCTGAGCCCGACTGCGACGCTGAAGGCAACTTCCAAGTGGCATTGACTGGTAAGATTACCAACGATGGCGACCTGCCATTCAATCCAGGCGACGAAGGCTTCTCTTACAGCATTGGTAAGTTTAATTCCACTTCCACCCCTCACGTGATTGTGGCTACTAAGCCATTCGACAAGGTGCTTGCAGTGGGCGAAACCGCTGATGTGGAAATCTCGACAACGCTCAACGTGGCAAACTACGCCACCCGCTCACGTTACGACCTGGTGGAAAACTACAAGAACACCAGCGCTTACGGCTCATGGATTGAACCAGTGAAGTATGAACCAAAACTCGTGCTTCGCGACAACAATAACTACAATATGGGCACCGATGCCAGCACCGCCAAGAAGTTTGGCACATTCGGCATGATTTCCGCTAACACCGAAAAGAAATTCACGGTGGAAAATGCAGGTGCAGCACCTATGTCGGTTGAAATTACCGTGCCAGAAGGCTTCTCCGTGTCCGCCGCTGCTTTGAATGTGGCTGCTCACGAAAAGAAGGAAGTCACCCTCACCGCTCTTGCCGCCACTCCAGGCATCTTCTCTGGCAACCTCACAGTGAAAGTGGTGGGCTACAACACCATCGACATTCCACTCTCGGCAACTGTGCTCGATTCCAATAAGTTCTTCGCCAACTTCGAGGACGACAAAGACTCGAAGGTTGTGCCAACTGGCTGGTACGACTGTGGTAATGGTAACTACTGGACCAAGACCAACTACACCAACGGCTCAAACAACTTTATGCAGAATGGTACATCGTCGTATCCATCAATCCTCGCCACTCCAAAGTTGAAAGTGGAAGCAGGCGAGAAGATGACCTTCGACGCTGCTCGCAACTCGAAATACGGCACCAGCACAGTGGATGTGTACTATTCTGCCGACCGCAAGAATTGGACCAAGGTGCTCGCATCTGAGAATATCGACCTCACAGGCACCAACGCTGGTACCAGCGCTACTGCTACACAAACTTGGGCCAACTTCGTGGTTGAGGGCGTGCCAGCTGGTGAATACTACATCGGCTTCGAATCGGGCTACGCAAGCATCGACAATGTGTATGGCTTCAAGAAACTTGACGTGGCTCACGATGTGGTGGCTACCGAAACTGATATGCCAGTCACAGCCACTGTGAACGATGAATATGTGGCTACGATGAAGGTGCGCAACATCAACACCGTAGCAGAAACAGCCGAGGCTTACACCGCCACTCTCTATTTCAATGGCGAAGCCGTGGCAACTGCCGAGACCTCTGAAATCGCTTCAGCAGGTGAAGCCAACTTTGAATTTGCATTCACTCCTCACGCCGCTGGCACCTATCCAGCCTACATGAAGCTCGCTTGGACTGATGGCTACGAAATGGTAAGCGACACCGCACAAGTGGTGGTGAGCGAAGAAAAGGCTACCGCTGCAGTGGTAGCGGGCGTGGGCAATAGCACCGCAAGTTCTCCATTGTTCCTCAACTACAAGAACAGTGTGTCGGAAACACTCTACACCGCTGAAATGCTTGCCGCTGCTGGTTTGAAGGCTGGCGACAAGATTGGCTCGCTCACTTATCAAGGCTACAACACCGTTGGCGATGTGACCACCAATGTGAAGGCATTTGTGATGAACTGCGCCGACACCGAATTTGGCGATGCCGACTACACCGCCGATGCCGATATGACTAAGGTGTTTGACGGTGAATACACCTTCAAGAAGCAAGGTAAGAGCAACGAACAGGTGGATATGCTGGTGATTACATTTGCTGAGCCATTCATCTACAATGGTGGCGCTATCAGAGTGAAAATGCAGTCGGAAGCCACCGCTTACAAGAACGTGTACTTCGCTACCGATGGCACCGTGGCTAAGATGTGCTATGGCAACAGGCATGACTCAAAGAAAGTGAGCGAACTCACCCAACTTGCCGCTTCGGAATGGAAATTCCCAGTGACCAACTTTGGCGTAATTCTCACTCCAAAAGTGCTCAAGGGCAAAGTGGTGGACAAGAGCAATGCTGCTATCGAAGGTGTGAGCATCGAACTCGTGGCTATTCAAGAGCCTGCCTCCGATGGTGAAGCAGCGCGTGTGGCTGATGTGCGCTACCAGGGCGTGACTAACGCAGAGGGCGTGTTTGAGATTCCAGTCATCAAATCTGAACTCAAATATCTCGCCACTTTCAGCAAGCCAGGTTACATTCCTGCCCAAATCGCCATCACCGAAATCACCGAGATTCCTGATGTGGTGCTTGAAAAGGAAGTGCCTACCGCAGTTACCGACGTGGTGACAAGTAAGGCTGTGAACAGCAATGTTTACACCATCGACGGCCGCATCGTCAGAACCAACGCCACCAGTCTCGAAGGTCTCGACAAGGGCATCTACATCTTCCAAGGCAAGAAGCAAATCGTAAGATAACCCTTTCAAGGCAAGAAACAAATATAATTAATTCAAAAGGTCGGACACACGCCCGGCCTTTTGAACTCTAAATAGATGTTAGAAATTAGAAGTTAGAACCTCAGAGTGCTCAGAGTGCTCAGAGTGCTCCAAAAAACACCAATTAAACCCAATTAAAATCCATTGACACCGATTTTAAAAATAGGTGCTAATCGGATAAAATGGATAAAATAGGTGTTTTGAAACCAGTAAATTACCAGAACCGAAACATTCGTCTTAACTTCTTTAACTTCTTAACTTCTTAACTTCTGAAAAATTCCCCATAATCATTCAAGAATATGCGTATATTTAAGTTATTCAGTGTGGTTCTGCTGCTGTGGGCTATGGTGGTGCCTGTGGCGGCGCAGAAACGCAATATCAATCTCACAATCACGGTCACTGGACCGAGCGGTGCGCCTGTGCCCACGGCATCGGTGCTGCTCAAGCAAACCGACTTCGCCCTCTCGTATGGCACCATCACGCTCGATGAGCAAGGCACAGCCAAACTGAAGGTGTATGCCGGCAACCACTCGCTCACGGCTTCGGCGGCTGGCTATTCGTCGGTGGCGACCACCTTTGCCGTAACCGCCGATACCACTGTCACCATCGCTCTTGCCGAGCAGGTGCAACGGCCGTATTCGCTGGGCACTACGGTGAGCCACGACACGCAGTCGGGCTTGAATAGCCTCACCTTCACTTGGAACACCGAGAAACCAGCGTTTTACGACGATTTTGAGTCGTACGACGCTTTCGCCGTGAATTTTGGCGACTGGATAGGCATCGATGGCGACCAAGCCAACGCCGCCACCCTTGTCGGCACTTACCTCAATCAAGGCGTGCGCGAATATGCCCAAATCATCAATCCGCTGAAGGTGTCGCCACCATGGTGGTACGACTACCCCGTGCTTCGCCCTTACAGCGGCAAGCAGTATGCTGGCTTTATCCGCACCGCCACTGGTGTGCCAAACGACGATTGGCTGATTACGCCCGTTATCACCCCCGGCAACCAGAATGTGTTTTCATTTATGGCGAAAGCCGCCGATGTGTATAAGGAGAAATTCCAGGTGTATGTGACCGAGGTGGTCGATAATCCCACAAAGGCGGATTTCAAACTTTTGAACACGGGCAACTACGAAACCGTGGACTACAAGGCGTGGAGCAGTCGCACCTACGACGTGTCGAAATACGCTGGCAAGCAGGTGCGCTTCGCCATTCGCTACATCAGTGCGGCGAACAGCGGTGGCGCGTTTATGCTGATGGTAGATGATGTGTATGTGGGTCAAGCCACCTCCAACCCCAATGCCGCACCCGCTGCGCCAAAGGCACGCCGTGTGGCAGCCAAGTCGCCAGCCAACCCCAACGAGCGTTTCCGCGTGTATCTCAACGATGCCGAAGTGGGCATGTGCGACGGCTACGAATGGACATTCACCGACTTGGCGGCAGGCTCGTATAAACTTGGCGTGCAAGCCGTGTATCCATCGTCGCAAACCGAGGTGGTGGATACCGTGGTGGTTGTCTCCGACCGCACGGCACGCTTCGTGGTGGAAGTGACCACCAACAATGCCAAGGCGGTGGAAGGCGAGATGGTGAGCCTGATGAATGAGGAAACTGGTGAGCAAAGCGAGGCCGCCATCATCGATGGCAAGGCTGTGTTCCCATCGCTGCTCATGGGCAAATACCTGTTGGGCGTTACTGCCAAGAATTATGAGGTGTTCAGCCAGTCGGTGGAAGTGACTGCCGACCAAACGCTCCCCATCACCCTCTTGGAGAAGATTGTGAAGCCTTACAACCTCACTACCGACGTTACGCCAACTGGTGCCAACAAGAATGATGTGTTGCTGAAGTGGAATCAGAATATCTCGTTTACCGACGATTTTGAATCGTACAGCGATTTCGCAACAGGCAACTTCGGCTCGTGGAGCACCTACGACCTCGACAACCACATCTGCTACCCCATCGGTTTGGGTTCGCAGTCGAATATCGTCACATTCCCAGGCGCAAGCACACCATCCAACCCTCGCGCAGTGCCTCCTATGGTGTTCAACCCATGGAAGACGCAACCGGCAATGATGCCTACCGACAAGGCTGTGATGGCACCATCGGGCGATAAGACCGTGGTATTCTTCTCGCCACAGGGCAATGGCGCCAACAAGTGGCTCGTGTCGCCTGAAATCCTCATTCGTGAAGATTTCGTGTGCCGATTCACCGCAAAGGCATACTCCGAGTATAAGGAGTCGATGTCGGTGTGCGCATTCCTCGATGGCAAGAGCGACCCCGCCAACGATGCGTATGAGGAAGTGAGCCACATCGATGCGCTCTCCTACGGCTCGTGGACTATCTACGAAACCGACCTGAAGAAGTATGTGGGGCAGAAGATTCGCATTGGCGTGCATTACACCTCGTTTGACGCGTTCTTTGCCCAACTCGACGACTTCTATGTGGGCAACTTGGCAGGTGAGGGCACCACCCTCGATGTGGGTGAGGTGAAACGCTATAAAATCACGCTCGACGGCAAAGCGGCTGGCGAAGTGACCGAACCGCAAATCACGCTGCACAACGTATCGGCTGGCGACCACGTTGCCACTGTGCAGGCTGAATATGCCAGCGGACTGAGCGAGATTGCCACACGCAACTTCACCGTGGCGCTTGCTGGCGACATCAATGGAGATGGAAGTGTGGACGCATCCGACGTTACCGCCCTTATCAACAAAATCCTCGGCACCGTCAATTTCAGCAGCACCTTGTGCGACGTGAATGCCGACGGCGAGGTAAACGTAACCGACGTCACCACTCTCATCAACATGATCCTCGAATAACCCCACCCCCCCACCGGGGTGGGGAAGTCAACGAGCCAACGAGTCAACAGGTCAACGAGTTGGCTGTCTGACAAGTCCGACAGGTCCGACAAGTCGGATAAATCCGAAGGCTCCGAGCGATTCGGAAACAAAACACCTATTTAATCCATTTAAATCCAATTAACACCAAATTTTTTTAGGTGTAAAAATCGGGTTTAATGGATTAAATAGGTGTTCCTTTTTTCTTATCAGAGCGCTCGGAGAACTCAGAGCACTCGGAGCACTCAGAGTATTCGGAGGCTCTAAACTCTAATTTTTTGTTGAATCGGTTGAATCTGTGTGAGTCTTTGGAGCAAACCGGCGGAGAGCATCTGTGAGATTTTCCACCCACAAAGCAATACCGTGAGATCTGTGAGAGGCTAAGTGGGGTAAGTGGAATCTGTGTGGGGCTAAGTGGGATTGGTGAGGATGCCGGTGAAGGTGCGGCCGGAGTTGATGCCCAGGCGGCGCGCGGAGAAGTATTTGTGGGGATGGCAGCGGCTACATTCGCCATTCCATGTGATGTTTTCGGGTTTCAGTCCCGCTTTGAGTAGCACCAGTCTGTTAGCCTCTTGCAGGTGGATATGCGCCTTGCCAGTAGCGGCATTGCGGCGGCTGATGGCATCGGCGGAGAACCCTTGCGCCACAAATTGCTCCAACACCTCGTCGCCCACCTCAAAGCAGTCTTGGCAGATGCTTGCGCCCATCACCGCCACGATGCGAGAGCGGTCGGCACCCAATCGTTCCATCGCCTCCACCGTGCGAGCGGCAATTTTGCCCACCGTGCCACGCCAACCAGCGTGTGCCACGCCCAAAACGCCAGCCTCGGCATCGGCAAGCGAAATATTCACGCAGTCGGCAGTGTTCACCCCAATGCACACCCCACCGAGGCGAGTGACCAGCGCATCTACGGCTTGCAGACGCTCCATGCGCTCGGAGTGGGGCAGAGCCATCAGCGCATCATCCACCACAGCCACGTTGCAAGTGTGCGTTTGGCGAGGCATCACCAAGCGGTCGGGACTGATGCCGAGGGCGGCACACAGCGCATTGCGGCAAGCCTCCACATGGGCGAGGTCGTCGGCGGTGTAGTCGCAGAGATTCACTTTGCTGTAAGGGTCGTCGTCGTGGGCGCAGCCACGGAGCGTGTTCAACGCAATGATGCCCGGCATTTCGTGGGACCATTGCAGAATATTGAATAATTTGTTGCTTGCAGTAGGATTCATACTTCAAAATTACGAAAAAATCGCCCTTTGCTCAATAATAGTGCCGCATTTGGGCAAAAAAAGCAGTTTTTTTTGAAAAATTCTTTGAAAAACTTGCACAATTACGAAAATAGCACTACTTTTGCAACGCAATTGCGACGATGAGTCCAGTTGTTAGGATTGTCTTATGGTGTAATGGTAGCACTGCAGTTTTTGGTTCTGCCTGTCTAGGTTCGAATCCTGGTAAGACAACCAATTTCAAAAGGGCTTTTTTTAAGCCCTTTTTTTAGCCCAGATGGCGGAATCGGTAGACGCGCTGGTCTCAAACACCAGTGGGGCAACCCGTGCCGGTTCGACCCCGGCTCTGGGTACAGTAAAAACGGTTGATGACTCGATGAGTTTCAGCCGTTTTTTTATATGCAAATGTGGCAATTGGATGTTTTTGATTTCATTGACGATTCGGCAACATTGCATAATCTATCCCCAGGAATTTTCCACTGAACCTGTGTTTGTGCAATGAAACATGCCGGGCATGTCCCTACGTTATGTTGGTTTGCTGGATTCGATGAGCCGTTTTTTCTTTGGTGTTGTCGCTTTTGGTAATTTGCTGAGATATGGGACTGTTTCTTTAATTTAGAGTGAGTTTTTGGGACTGTTATGGTGAAGAAAAAGAAACTTAGTAGAAATGCGATTATTGGTTACCCGGCTGGTATTATCACTGGTGTGACCTATGGTTTGAATCCTCTGTTTGGCAAGCCTTTGATGGACAATGGGGCTTCGATCGACACGATTCTCTTTTACCGTTACTTTTTTGCCGTGGTGCTTTTGGGCGGATTTTTGTTGCTCACGAAGCAGAGTTTTAAAGTCACGGCTAAGCAGGCGGGCGTGTTGCTGGTGCTTGGCGTGCTCTATACGATGAGCAGCACCACGCTGTTTGAGGCTTACAAATACATTGCTTCGGGCTTGGCTACCACGCTGGTGTTTCTCTATCCTGTGCTGGTGGCTATCATCATGGTGTTTTTGCGTGTGGTGCCGTCGTGGCAGGTGTGGCTCTCGATTATTGCCACGTTTATCGGTGTGATTATCATGACCATGGGCGATGCAGGGCAGAGTGCCGTCGATCCCATGGGCGTGCTGCTCTCGATTGTTTCGGCTTCGGTGTATGCGGTCTTTATCGTGATTATCAACCGCAGTAAGACCATTAGTTCGATTTCAAACTCGCTGCTCACATTCTATGCGCTGTTCACTGGCGTGTTGATATTCCTCGGCAAGATGCTGTTTCACCACACGGGTATGACTGAAGGCATTGAGGGCGTGGCGGCGTGGAGCAACCTTGTGGGGCTGGCGTTGCTGCCAACGGTGGTATCGACTGCCACACTGGCTTTGGCAACCCGAAACATTGGCGCTACGAAGGCCTCGGTGCTTGGCGTGTTTGAGCCCATCACGGCGATTCTGGTGGGCACCATCGTGTTTGGCGAAGCCCTCACCGCCAACATTGTGGTGGGCATCCTCATCTCGGTAGTGGCCATCACCTTTATGATCTCCGCAACCAAGCGATAGCCACTTCGCATATAGGAATTGAAATTATCCCAAATCAGTCATTAGTCCGTGTAATGATTTTTTATATTACTTCTTGCGGTCTTTCGGCTTTTAGAAGATGCCTTTTGCTTGTTTTTAATGAGTGATAGCCGGCTATCACTCATTAAAAGACAAACAAAATTCATTCTTCTAAAACTCCGAAATACCACAAGCCCTAATGACCGATTTGGGATTCCCAAATCAGTCTAATCTTAATCACTGATTTGGAATAATTGCTTTATGCTTGGAGGGTGTATGAATAACGATTTGCGGCAATCATTCAAGAATCTCCCAAAAACCGCCATTATCAGGACCTACACGGCGGAGATACTTGCCACGCATGGCTTCGATATTGCGAGAAATTGAGTTTTCGCTTATTCCAACATGTTTGGACAGTTCTGACTTTGGAATGTATGGATCCTCTATCATTAATTTGATGATAAGCATTCGGTTTTTTGTGAGCTTCTCATTCAGAAGAGCAGCTTTTTCTATCACCTTTTCTATCACTTTTCTATGTTTTTCTATCACCTTTTCTATGTTTTTAGGTGACATATCAGTAACGTTCACATCATCTATCACCTTTTCTATCACCTTTTCTATCACCTTTTCTATCACCTTTGGAACTGTGATTTTCAAGATGAAATCATCTGTACGGAAAGAGAGCATGGGTATGCCGTTGGCTTCAAGTTCTCTGTAGATGCGATCAACGCCTTCGCCATATTCCTTTACATAGTGGTACGCCTTCAGAAATGCAGCTATTTTCGGATTTCTGGAGAAATGAGTGTTTCGAATATTGGTGGGCTTAACCATACCTGGCAATTTGCCTGGTGACTCGAATACGAGGCGGTCATCAAACATTTTTATCTGTATTTCCGTTCCTTTGATGCTGTAGGCTCTGTGACAGCAGGAATTTACCACCATCTCTTGAATAACGAATTCGGGGTAGTCACGCTTTGTGATAAATTGGGCATTCTGTCCTAAAAAAGTATGCTCCCTTACTTGGGTTTCAATAAATTCAATGGTTTTCTTAACTTGATTCAAGATGGTGCCTTCGAAAGTGACATCCTTGATAACGTTCATTTCTGCACCAACTTTTTCATCAACGCCGTCGTATCTGATGAAGCGTGTGCGGGCACGGGGGAAGAACTTCTGAGGATTCTTGCCAAAGAGAAGAATGCAAGCTGTACTAACTGCTTCCTGGCCTTGCTTATTGGTCGTAACAAAACCATTGTTCTCGTGGAGGTATTGTTGAGGGCTTTTGGTGTAACCTATCAAATTAATGTATTCTGCGACTGCTTCTATGTTGATGTCGTCAGTCGTGGCTCCATGAACAGCCGTGTCTTCGAAGAAGCGTTCGCCTTTGTCATACATCAGTTGCACCCTCTCGTCAAAACTCAGTTTGCGGCTCTTGTCGCCTACACGCATGAATGCCTCATCCGCTTGATTGGTATGTAAAAACATACTGGCAGGGATGTGCATTAGAAGGATTCGGTTTTGCTTTCCATCTTTGTCGGTGCAGGGCATATAGGAATAAGTGACAGGTATTGACGGATTACAGAAATCGAATGGCACTCGAAGCAGTTCGTTGAGTTTTTCCGCATGTTGGTCAACCCCTTCAATTTTTCGTGTTTTATCAGATACGCCAATGGCGATAACGCCACCATCTGCATTAGCAAAAGCGACAATGGGTACAGCCAATGCTTTTGGTCCAATTTGAATGCTCTTGCAATCAAATGTCTGGTCCTCCTTGCGGGTTAGTATTTCTTGTATATCCATATTGTGTTATCCTGATTATGGGTGTTATCCCAAAGAGAAGTTGACTTGTGGATGATGTCACTTCATTAGGCAAAGATAAAGTATTTTCAGCGATTATCCTAATGTCACTTTAATGATTTTGGCACGCCTTCTTTTGGTGTGAGGGGGTATGAAATAGGAAAAGCAGCTGATCTTCGCGATTAGCTGCTTTTGCTTGTGATTAGGATTGATTACTAACTATAAATCCGAATCGGTCATTAGGCCTAATGGCCGATTTGGGTTGAATCCAATTGTGAAACTTAATCGATTTGCGATGGTTGTGGTCGATTAGAGTTGTTGTATTTATCGTTTATTGCAGGGTGAACGACAGTTTTTGAACGTCGCGGCTGTTTGGACCAACCATAACGTCGAACTCGCCTGGCTCGCAGATGTAGTTCAATTCGTTGTCGTAGAATTTCAACTTGTCGGCTGTGATGGTGAAGTTCACCACTTGGCTTTCACCCTTTTTGAGGAAGATGCGCTTGAAGTCTTTCAGTTCCGACACAGGACGGGCGATTTTGCCCACCAAATCGCGGATATAGAGTTGAACCACTTCTGCTCCGTCGTAGTTGCCGGTGTTGCTCACTTCCACCGATACGGTGAGGCTGCCATCTTGATTCATAGTGGTGCCGCTGATAGTGGGAGCACCGTACTGGAATGTGGTGTACGACTTGCCGTAGCCGAATGGATAGAGAGGAGCATTGTCGATGTCGAGGTAATTGCTGGTGAACTTAGTGAACCAAGTCTTGTTTGGGCGGCCAGTGTTGAGGTGGCTGTAGTAAATAGGAATTTGACCTACGCTCTTAGGCATCGTCACGCTGAGGTGACCGCTTGGAGCCACGTCGCCAAATACCACGTCGCAGATGGCGTCGCCAGTTTCGCTACCGCCAAACCATACGTTGAGAATGGTGCTGAAGTTTTCCTTTTCCCAGTTCATCACAGTGGCACGGCCAGAGAAGTTGAGCAGCACGATAGGCTTGCCAGTGGCTTTGAGAGCGGTGAGCAAGTCTTTTTGTGCGTCGAGGATTTCGAGGTTGGTGCGGCAGCTGCTTTCGCCAGTCATTTCGCTTGGTTCGCCAATGCAAGCCACCACCACATCGGCCTCTTGTGCAATCTTCACTGCTTCGGCACGCATCACGTCGGCATCGCGGTTGTCGCGCATTTCACGGCCAAACATGGTGCTGTTTTTCTCCATGATAGAATCGTAGCACACGTTGCAGCCCTTAGCGTAGAGCACTTCTGCCTTGCCCTTCACGGCTTCGGTCATGGCTTCACGCACGGTTTTGTACTTGTCCATAGCGGCTGCCACGCTCCATGTGCCAGGCATATTGGTGCGAGTGTCGGCAAGTGGGCCAACGAGCGCAATCTTGCCCTTCTTTGCGAGAGGGAGAATATTCTCGCTGTTTTCAAGAAGCACGAAAGTTTCGGTAGCCAACTTGCGGGCTGCCGCACGGTGCTCGTCGGTGTAGATTTCAGTCTTGGCACGCTTGCTGTCGAAGTAGCGGTATGGGTCGTCGAACAAGCCGAGTTTGTATTTAGCCTCAAGAATGCGGCGGCAGGCAGCGTCGATAGTAGCCATGCTCACTTTGCCTTCGTTGAGCGACTTTTCGATAGTGCACAAGAAACCGTCAGCCACCATATCCATATCTGTGCCGGCGTTGAGCGCGAGGGCAGACACGGTTTGCAGGTCGCCCATGCCGTGGGCAATCATTTCGCTGATGGCAGTGTAGTCGGTCACCACAAAGCCCTTAAATCCCCACATGTCGCGGAGCACGGTGGTCATCAACCACTTGTTGCCAGTGGCAGGAATGTAGTCAACGGTATTGAACGAAGTCATCACCGAAGCCGCGCCAGCATCCACGGCAGCCTTGTAGGGTGGGAAGTATTCGTTAAACATGCGAGTGTGGCTCATGTCGGCGGTGTTGTAGTCGCGGCCAGCCTCTGGAGCGCCATAGAGGGCGAAGTGCTTCACACACGCCATCATGGTGTTTGGGGCGGTGAGGTCGGTGCCTTGGTAGCCTTCCACCATAGCCTTGGCGATTTGTGAGCCAAGATATGGGTCTTCGCCATCGCCTTCAGCCATACGGCCCCAGCGAGGGTCGCGGCAGATGTCAACCATAGGGCTGAATGTCCAGGAGATACCGTCGGCGGTCGATTCCACTGCGGCAATGTGCGCCGAGTTGCGGATAGCGTCCATATCCCACGACATCGACAATGCCAAAGGAATAGGGAACACGGTCTCATAGCCGTGAACCACGTCCATACCGAAGAACAAAGGAATGCCCAGGCGGCTTTGCTTTACGGCAATCTCTTGCACTTCGCGGATTTTGTCCACCCCTTTAAGGTTGAACAAACCGCCCACTTGACCTTTCTTGATTTTTTCAGCCACGTCGCTGCTCTTAGCCGAGCCGGTCACGATTTCGCCCGATACGGGGAGGTTGAGTTGGCCGAGTTTCTCTTGAAGGGTCATCTTCGACATCAAATTGTCGATAAACTTGTTCATCTTAGCCTCGTCGGTTTTTGCCGATACGCTGAGCGCGGCAAGAGCCATCACGAGCAATAAAAACTTTTTCATACTGTCAGGTTTTATTTGGTTATTTACGTTATTGTTCTACTGTGAAATCCAATTTTTTCAGTCCTTCCTTCACCTCTGGGCAGTTCATAAACAACTTCCAGAGCAGACCGGTGCGGTAGTTCTCAATCATAGGAGCGATAGTGCACTGGTCGATGGCAAGGTAGCGTGGGAGCGTCCACTTCGCCTTTTCGCTAAAGGCATCGTAGAAGCCGTATTTACCCCAAATCCAACTGCCCTTCTTCCAGAATCCCTTCAGCGCAGCCATCGACTGCTCAGGAGTGTAGGGGAACGATGAGAGGGCGGCGGTGGGGGTGATTACGCCTAAATCGTTGTTGGGCGCGTGTGCCGAGTAGCCGCCTACCGAATAACTTGCGGTCAAGCCCCAGCAGTCGGCGCCATATCCGTCGTAGCCTTTAGGGTTAGCCACGCAATAGTCGTAGTCGCTGAGCACATGGTTGCGCATGGCGGTCCAATAGTCGGCGTAGCGGTCCTTCAAACCCTTAGGGCAAAGACCAATCCAACTGTAGTGCGCCCAGAAGAGCGGTCCGCCAGTTTGCTCTGCGCCATTGTGCTTCAGCAGCAATGGGTGGCCATAGGGGGCAGCGTCGGTGGTGATAGCACCGCTGCGTGCCCACCCCTTGTGGTAGCATGAAGCAGGGACGCTATGGGTGGGCGATGCCGCAGCGAGTATATATACAATCATGCACTCGTTGTAGCCTTCGAGTGGGAAGTTCATCTCCCAGCCGTATTCAGGCGACCAGTGCCAATATATCACGTCTTTTCCGCCGTTGCGATACCAGTCGAAATCCATATCGTGCCAAAGCACGTTGATTTTCTCGGCAAGTGCTTTCTCATCGGCGTTGCCATTCTTGAAATATTCTCTCACGCACAGCAGGCTTTGCATCATGAAGCAACTCTCCACCAAGTCGCCGCCGTTGTCCTTCTGTCCGAAAGGCACCACCTTGCCAGTGGGGCCGTTGAGCCAGTGTGGCCATACGCCATGGAAGCGGTCGGCTTTGGTGAGGTAGTCCACAATCTTGGTGAGGCGCGCCACGCCCTCGCTTCTGCCGATAAAGCCGCGGTCGATAGCCACGAGCAGTCCAGCCACGCCGAAGCCGCTGCCGCCGGTGGTGACCACGTGCTTATCGTTGCTGGGGTAGATGCCGTCGAGGTGAATGCGTTCGGGTGCCAGACCGGAGGTAGGCTCTGCGCCCTCCCACATATAGTTGAAGTGCACTTTCTGAATGTAGTCAAGGAAAGCGTCGTCGTTGGCAAACGAACTTGGGCGGTTAGGCACAATCGGGTCTTGCCCCGTGTTTGGAGGCTCTGGAACAGGGCTTGCCGTAGAACTGCACGCAGTGAGCAGCATAGCAATGGCAGCCAGTGTATAAATAATTCGGTACATAGTAGTATTTGATTAGTTGTAGTTTATTTTGCAGGGGTGTAGGGGAGGGTGAGGTTGGCGACAGGGGTGGAGGTGAAGTTGCGCTTAACGCTGACGTGCGCCTTTTTTGTGGCTTTGTCAAACTCCACGGTCACGGTTTCGCCTGATATGAAATCTACCCAGTAGGTGTTGATAACTAACTTGTCGCGGTTTTCCCAACTGTAGCGTGCCGCTGTGGTGAAAGGCTTGTTCAATCCTTTGAACACGCTTTTTGGGTGGATAGAGTAGGGTGGCTGCACGGTGCTGCTCGCATAGTGCCACTGGGCAGGAGCGGCGGTGATGGTGCGGCCGTCAAAGGTGTATTGCAAATTGCCGTCGGCACCGAATTGCAGGGCAAAACCGTCGTGCAATGCGATTGATGGCTTGGCTTTCACCTTCACGCCCTTTACGGTGCGCTGACTGGCTGATGCAGTGAACTTGTCGAGCGCCTTTTGCTGGGCAGCGTCGAACTTTAATGGACCATTGTTGGTAGCCACCTGCTTGATGAAGCGGAAAGTGGCGTCGATTTCCTCGTAGCCCTTCATGCTTGCGCCGTTGAGCACCACCACCATATCTTTTTCAGGCACCACGAAGATGTATTGGCCCAAAGCGCCGTCGGCGCAGAACGAGCCGGGAATCTCGCACAGCCACAGTTGGTAGCCGTAGCCTGGATTTTGGATATTCTTCTTTGGATTGTCGGTAAATGGCACTTTGTGACATTGAGTCGCGCGGTCAATCCATTCGCGCGATATGAGTTGCTTGCCGTTCCAGTTGCCTTTTTGCAAAAGGAGTTGGCCAAATTTTGCTTCAGATTCGGCTTGGATACGCATACCCCAGCCGCCGGTGTTCACGCCTCTTGCGCTCTGCTCCCATTCGGCTTCGGTGATGCCGAGAGGAGTGAAAATGCGCTCTTGGAGCAGTTGGAGCACGGTGTGTCCGGTCACTTTTTGTACGATAGCCGAGAGCATGTAGGTGCTCATGGAGTCGTAGAGGAATTTTTCGCCCGGCTCGTATTTAAGGTGCTTAGCGAGCCATGTTTTCTCCCACTCGGTGGTGATGGAACGCATGTTCCAGTCGGGAATGATGCCCGACGACATGGTGAGCAGGTCGTGAACGGTCATCTTCGCCAAGCCATCGCTGATGGTGTCGGGGAGAAATTCGGGGAAAAACGTGGCAACACGGTCGGTCACGCGTAGGCGATTGTCGTCGATGCACAGCCCCACAGCCATACTGCAAAACGTTTTGCTTGCGCTATACAGCGTGTGCGCGTCGATTGCACGGAATGGAGCGGGGTGCAACTCGCTAATCACCTTGCCGTGGCGCATCACCACCACATGGTGAATCTCGGTTTGCTCCAGGCTCATAAGCGAGGTGTAGAGTTGAAGCACAGCTTTTGCCTCCACGCCCTCTTGGGCTGGATTGCTGCGAGGAATGGTGTTGGTTTGCGCAAATGACAGTTGCCAGAGCACTGCCAGTATCACGAAAGAGGATAACCGTTTGAAAATTGCCATCGTTGGTGTCGTTTTTTTGTAGTTGTTTAGTTTCTGTTTTTTTTTAAAAAATAGGGTGGGTAAATGTTGTGTCGTTCACCAACCCACCCTACTAACGAAAGTTTTTTATATTGCGTATGAAAAAAAACGTCAATATTGGATTTGTGCAATCACAGGATAGTGGTCGGAAAGGTAATGACCTTCGGGCTTGTCCTGAATCACACGGCAGCGCTTCACATCGAAAGCCTTGCTCACGAACACATAGTCGAGAAGTTCCAGTTCCTCAGGCTTGGCTATGCCATAGTCGTGGTATGAGAATTTTGGTCCATACACGATGGGTGAGAGTTGGTAGATGCTTTTCAGCCCTGCTGCGTTCAAGATGTCGAATGGAGCGGTAGCGTCGGTGCAGTTGAAATCGCCAGAGATGAGCAATGGCAATTTTGGTGCAATCTGCTTAGCCCTTTCAAGCACGAGTTTGATGCCCTCGCGACGCGCTTGCACGCCGTCGTTGTCGAGGTGTGTGTTGAAGTAAGCAATCTTCTTGCCTGTTTTGCGGTCTTTAAGGATTGCCCAAGTGGCAATTCGGGGATATGAAGCGTCCCACCCTTTCACACCGTAAACGTTTGGATTCTCCGATAGAGCGAAATTTCCTGACTTAATCAGCACGAATCGATTTTTTTTGTAGAAAATAGGGCAGTGCTCGCCAGCGTTTTTACCGTCGTCGCGTCCTACGCCCACGTGTCCGTAGTTGGATAGGTTGGCATCAAGGTCGGCAAGTTGGTCGGGTCGCACTTCCTGCATCCCAATCAAGTCGGGTGAATAGTATTCAAGCATCTTGATGTTGTCGGCACTGCGGTTGGTCCATTTGTTCACGCCGTCGTCTGCGCTAAGGCGAATGTTGTACGTCATGATGCAAATGTCGGTCTTGCTTTTGGCAAGCGCATGGGAAAATCCCAGTATCACGAGAGATACGATGAATAATAATGATTTTGCGAATCTTGTCATGATAGTGCTTAAAAGAAAGAGGGGGCAGGTGGGCATTTGATTTCACCAGCCCCCTCAATAGTTTAGTTATGGTTTAATGCCTTTGCGGCATTATTCCGAAATCATTTAGGGTCCTTTTCCAGGTCAGGAATGTTTTCGAGCTGAGTGGCAGGGAGAGGCCAGAAGGTCTTTTCTGCTGTCCAGCCTTTAGGACCGAGCACAGCGGCAGCCTTGCCAGTGCGCACGAGGTCGATGTAGCGCACACACCATTCACCGCAGAGTTCCATACGGCGCTCGTCGAGGATTTGGTCGAGGGTCACACCGGTGAGGGTAGGCATGTGAGCGCGGGTGCGAACTTCGTTGAATGAAGCGTCGCCACTTTTGCCGTTTCTAACCTTTGCTTCGGCATTGATAAGGAGCACTTCAGAGTAGCGGAGAATGCGCACGTTGTTGTTGCGACCCCAAGAAGTGGTACCTGCTGTCATTTGGTCGTAAGGGAGGTAGCCCTTGCCGTTGTAGTTGTGGCCTTCGTTAGGATTCTTGGTGCAAACGTCGCCGCTTGGAGTAGGCACGCCAGGGATAATGATAGAAGTGGTGTAACGAACGGTTTCGCCACGTTCCTTAGCCCAGTTCACGAAAGAGTCTTCATACTTCATGAAGCCCCAGCCACCGAAAGTCTTGCCGGTAGCCTCGTTCTTCATAGCGCAACCAGCGAAGTTGAACCATTGGTCAACGCCAATGTAGTCGCCGCTTGGGTTACCGAAGTCGGTGCATTGGATTTCGAAGAGCGATTCGTCGCAAAGTTTGCCAGGAATCTTAAACAGGTTGTAGTAGTCGCTGTAAAGCGAGAATTTCTTGCTCTCGATGATTTCGTCAGAATACTTTTCAGCCTTGTCCCAGTTGCCTTGCACCAGAGCGGTTTGTGCAGCCACCATGGCAGCGGTGTAGTAAGTCACGGCACCGTTGTGAGGCATTTGGTTAGGACGGCACTTGCTTGTGGCAGCCATTTCGCCCATTGCGGTTTCACATTCGGAGAGAATGTAGTTGAGCACGGTTTCTTGCTTGCTGCGCACGAAGTCGGTCTGGTTGTTGTTTTCGAGAATCACCACTGGACCGAAGTTGTTGGTGAGCTGATAGTAAGCCCATGCACGTATAGTGCGAGCCTCGCCGCAGTATTGTGAATAGTTGGCAAGTTCTTGCGAGTTGCTTGGGTCGATGTGCGCCTTGTAGTTGTCGAGTGCCTCAAGAGCGGCGTTGCTGCTGCGAACGATAGAGTAGAAAGTCACCCACACGTTGTTGAGCGCCCAGAAGCCGTTGTTGTAGTTGTAGTAGCGGCCGAAGTCCACTGCTGCAGCTTGGTCGTCGGTACGTCCCGACCACATGTCGCCATCGCGAGAGAACATCAAAAGTTGGTTAGCCCAGTGAGCGGCATAAGCGCGCACGTTGTTGTAAGTGCCAACCACAGGCTGATACATTTGAGCTGTGTTAGTATAGTCAACAGCTTCTACGTCTTGCTGATTTTCGGGATCGATGTCGATGAAATCAGAACATGACGCCATACCCAGTGAAAAAACAGTGGCTGGGATAAGATATGCTAAGAATTTCTTGAGTTTCATAATGTTTTTACGTTTTTAAGTTTCTGATTAGAAATCAATCTGCACACCGAATGTGTAAGTGGCTGTCAAAGGATAAGTTTGGGTGTCCCAACCTTCAGCGTCTGCCAATTCAGGGGTGAAGCTGTTGGCCTTGAAAGTGGTGAATGGGCGGTCGGCTGTAGCGCTGATGCGAATGCCTGGCAGCGTGTAGTTGCCGAGCTTGATGTTGCGGAAGCTGTAGCCGAGGGTGATGTTTTGGATACGGAAGTAATCGCTGCTTTCCACGAAGTAAGAAGCTTGGTTACTGTCGCTCACGTTCCAACCCTTAATCAAGGCTGCTGCGCTTGGGTCGGTGTTGCTTGTGCCAGCACCGTGCCAGCGGTTTTCGTATTGAGCACGGTCGAAGTTGTAGTTAGATGCTGCGTAGCGGAGCGCGCGCTTGCGGTTCCAGAGTTCGCCACCAGCTTGGCCGTAGCAGCTGATGTTGAAGTCGAGAGCCTTCCATTGGAAGCCGAGGTTGAAGCCGTAAGTCACATCAGGAACATAGCTGCCGAGGCATTGCTTGTCACGACCGTCGATTGCGCCGTCGCCGTTCACGTCTTCATACTTGAAGTCGCCAGGCACGAGTTTGTTGACCACTGCGATTGGGTCGGCTGCACATTCTTCAGGAGTTTGGTAGATGCCAATCACCTTGTAGCCGTAGTATGAGTTCATCTTTTCGCCCACTTTTTGCACGGTCTTGCCACCCTTGATGATGTTGAGGTTGTTCAGGAGGCTCTTCACTTCGTTGTGGAGGTAACCAATGTTGAAGCCCACATTATAAGAGAAGTCCTTGCTGAGTTTGTCAGCCCAGTTGAGCGACAGGTCAACACCGGTGTTGAGGATAGTAGCGTAGTTGCCGGCGATAGTAGTGTTCTGCATAGGAATGGTTGGTGAAATCACAGCGTTTTCAGTCTTGCGATAATACCAGTCGATGTCGCCAGAGAGGCGGTTGTTGAGGGTTGCGAAGTTCAAGCCCACGTTGGTTTCATTCACCACTTCCCAGCTGAGCCAAGAGAAGTTAGATTCGTAGGTGTAGCCATCGAGCACTGTGTTGCCGAATACGCCACGCACTGGATTGGTGCTTGCGAAGCCAGCAGAAGCGGCAATCTTGTCGTTACCGAGCTTACCCCAACTTGCGCGGACCTTCAAGTAGTCGAGCACGTTTTGGTCAGCCATGAAGTCTTCGTTGCTGATTACCCAAGCGGCACCCACTGATGGGAAGTAACCCCACTTTTCGTTGTACTTAGAAGAACCGTCGGCACGGAATGTGGCGGTGAGCATATACTTGTCGGCGTAGTTGTAGCCCAAGCGAGCGAAGTAAGAGAGGCCGCGGTAGAGTGAGCCGTCGTCGCTCACGGTCACGCCTTCCTTGCTGCCGAGGTTGAGGTACTTGTAAGCGTCCTTGCCTTCTGGCACGTTTTTAGCGGTGGCAGTGAGGAAGTAGTAGCGTTCGTTACGCATTGAGAAACCAGCCATAGCGTTGAAGTGGTGCTTGTCGAATGTCTGGTTGTAGGTGAGCACGTTGTCCCATACCCACTTCTTATAAGTGCTCTCGCTCTTGGTGAGTGAGGTTTGGTCGTTGTGTTGGTTCACAGAGCCTACGCAGTAGATAGGAGTGAACGCCACGCCCTTGGTGTTGGCATAGTCGTAAGCGTAGCTTGTGCGGAAGTTCAAGCGGTCTGGAACGAGTTGGAATTGAGCATAGAAGTTGCTGAGCACTTGGTAAGTGTCGTTCTTGCTGTCGAAGTAGTTGGCAGTAGCCACTGGGTTGTAGAAGTTGTTGGTCACTCCAATCTGTTCAGGAGAAGCATAGCCACCGGTGTAGATTTTAGAGTCGCGAGTGGTGTCGTACACTGGATAGATGCTTGGAGCGTTGAACGCCTGTTGCCATGCGTTGTTGTTAGGCACGCGTTGGTCGCCGTTGCTGAACACACCGTTGAAACCCACCTTCAACCAGTTGGTAGCGTCGAAGTCGAGAGAAGCGCGGAAGTTGAGGCGACGGTAGTAGTTTTCTACGTCCATTACACCGTCTTGAGCCAAGTAGCTCATACCCACAGCGTAGGCAGTCTTTTGAGTACCGCCGGTCACGCTCAGAGAGTGGTTGGTGATCATAGCGGTGCGAAGGAGTTCGCTGTACCAGTCGGTGTCGGCACCGAAGGTGAGGTCGTTCATGTTACCGCCCCAGTTCTTGATAGAGTTCTCAAACATGTAGCTGTAAGCGCTCTTGTCGGCTTCGGTAAGCATGGTGGCATACTCGTGTGAGTTACACATTTCGAGCACGTTGGTGGCCTTTTGGAAACCTACATAACCATTGTAGGTCACCTTAGCGTCTTGATTCTTAGCGCCCTTCTTGGTGGTGATGATAACCACACCGTTAGCAGCGCGCACACCATAGATAGCGGCAGCAGAAGCGTCCTTCATGATGGTGAGGTCTTGAATGTCGGCGTTGTTGAGGAAGTTGATGTTGTCGTAGAACATACCGTCAACCACATAGAGAGGGGTGGTGTTGCCGAATGAGCCCAAACCACGGATAGTAACGGTAGGACCATCGCCAGGAGTACCTGAGTTCACGATGTTCACACCAGCCACCTTGCCTTGGAGAGCGGTCATTGGTGATGATGATGGGGTGGCGATCAGTTTTTCGCCTTTCACTACTTCGATAGGAGCGGTGAGGTCTTTTGCCTTAGCGGCACCGTAACCAATTACCACTACCTCTTCGAGGTTTTGCACGTCGTCGGCAAGTTCGATTTTCATTTGGCCGTCGGCTGCTTTTACTGTTTTGCTGACCATGCCCACGTATGAGAAGGTTAGCACTGCGTTGTCTGGCGCATTACTGATAGTAAAGTTGCCATCTACGTCGGTCATGGTACCTAAGTTTGTACCGTTTACATGTACAGAGGCACCAATAACGGGCTGATTGACCTTGTCAACCACCGTACCTTTCACTGTGCGTGCCTGTATGCCGAGAGTTGCACACATACACACGAGTAAAAGTGTGAGTAATCTTTTATCCATTACACAATTTTAGATAGTTAGTTTATAAAGTTATTTATCTCAGTTTCTAAGGAACGGTTGCGTTGCTTACACGGAGAAGAAACGACTTTTCGACAGCAAAGGAAATACCAAAATTTTTGCAACACAATTTTTTACATACTTACGTACTACTTTTATGTTTTTTAGCACTACGTTTTTACTACTATGGGGTGATGTAAGCGATTGTGAATAAAATGAATACGAGAAGTAAAAAAATTTACGATACTTTCGCACTACTTTCAAAAAAAATGAGTTTTTTCGCACCGTGTCACATCTTTTGGCGAAAATTTTGATATGTGATGTTTTATTTTTAACTTTGCTCCGACCATTAATCATAACGCTTGAACGCTCATGGATATCGCTTTGAAAAAAGTTCGACCCTCGCATCTTCTTTTAGTGTTGGCGCTGGCACTCGTGGCGGCATCGTCACAGGCTGCCGCGTTTATGCCTATTTTGCACAATTTCGGAAAGAAAGTTTATGGTGGCGCGCTTCAGAACTGGGACGTGACACAGGGCAAGAATGGCGAGATATATGTGGGCAACTCCGCTGGCGTGCTCCGCTTCGATGGTTACACCTGGAAACTCACCCCTCTGCCTGGTGGTGGCGTGGTGCGCTCGGTGATGGCTGATGGCGACAGGCTTTATGTGGGCAGCTACCGTGAGTTTGGCTATTTCACCGCCGATAAATTCGGCAACTACAAATACACCTCGCTCTATCCCGAAAATTTGCCCGACCAAGACGAGGAAATCTGGAATATCATGAAAGACAAGAACGGCGACATCTATTTCCAGTCGTTTTTCACATGGTTTCGCTACGACGGCAAGAAGGTGGAGCATCACTACGATATGAATATCCACCCTCTCTATTTCTTTGAGGTAGAGGGGAATATATATGCACAACTCCTGAATGGCGACTTCTATCAGGTGCAGGGGCGGAAGTTTCGCCGCCTCATCAGCCGCCAGCAGGTGGGTGGCAGCCACATCGTGTCGGCAGTGTCGGCAGGGCGTGGCAGAATGATTTTGAGCACGCAGTGGCAGGGGCTATATAAATATGAGAATGGCACTTTCACCTGCCTCCCCACCGAAGCCGATGCCGCACTCAAGCGCTCCAACGTGAACCGTGCCACCTTCGTCCCACACGATTCCACCATTGTGGTGGGCACCATTCTTGATGGCGTGTATGGCTTCGGGCTGAACGGAAAACTGAAGTGGCACTACAATATGAGTAACCGGCTGGGCAACAACTCGGTGCTCGACGTGAAATGCGACCTCGCCGGCAATGTGTGGGTGGCACTCGATGCCGGTGTGGCACTCATCAACTCCAGTTCGCCTTTCTCGCTTCTCTCACCGGGCCATTCGGGCAAGGATTTCGGTATGGTGTATGGCGTGTATTCGCTTGCCGATAGGCTGTATTTCGCTACTAATCAAGCCGTTTGGGCTTTGTCAAAAACCACAGGCGAGTTTAGCATCATTCCCGGTACGGAGGGGCAAAACTGGTTTGTGGACAATTTCAACAATCAAATCATAGCGGGCAACAACGAGGGTCCGAACCTGATTACAGGGCTTTCGTCGGCTCGGATTGCGCACACCAACCAGAGCAGCACGGCGATGCAGATTTGCAACATAGCCGGGCAGCGTGTGATGCTTGAATCGAGTTACTACAGTCTGCAAGTGTATAAGGAGGTGAACGGAAAATGGGCGTTCTCGCACAGCGTGGCTAATTTCCATGCCCCTGTGGCGCAATTTGAGGTGGACCACTACGGCAATGTGTGGGCTTCGCACATGAGCCACGGCATGTTTCGCATCAACCTCTCCAACGACCTCAAAACCGCCACTTTCAAGCGATATGAGCATCTTGGCGGCGAGAAGGTGCTCGACCGCTTCCACGTGTTCAAGATGCGTGGGCGCGTGATTTTCTCTTATAACAAGAAACTCTACACCTACGACGACCTCAACGACACCATCGTGCGCTTCAACGATTTGAAGGAAATTGAGAAAAGCGATATCTATTCAGCCGCGAAGGTGGACGAGAACACCTATTGGATTTCCACTTCGAAGGACTTCGTGCGTGTGCGATGGAACGGCAAGCGGTATGTGGTGCTCAACAATGTGGCTCCGTCGCTGTTTGGGCTCGACAACAACGACGAGACCAACACCGTGTATGTGGATGGCGGTATGGCATATTTCTGTCTCAATAATGGCGTGGGCAGATTCAATATGGCGCAAGCCCAAGCGCGCAAGCAGCAGAAATACAGTTTGCGTGTGCTCAACGCCCTCACCACCGATAACCGTGGCGTGACCCGTAACCTGCCTATAGCTGGCGGTGGCGACATTGAGTCGAACATCACCATCACGCTCACATACCCCAACTACAGCTTTGAGCCGCTGCGCTTCTGCTACCACCTGAAAGGCGGTGGCATAACGGTTGACAACGAGTTGAACGAGCCTGTAATCACCTACAATTCGCTCTCGTATGGCGACTACCACCTCACCGCCACGGTGAAGAGCGTAGATGGCACCGAGTTGGCTACGGTGGAATACAGTTTCTCCTATCCGCGCCCATGGTATTTGGCGTGGTGGGCAATACTGCTGTATGTGATGATGTCGGTGGCGGCTATCTACCTGTTCGTGCGCAACCGCACAAGGAAAACTGCACGCGACATGCAACGCCAATACGAGGATAAAAAACTCCAGCAAGACATTAAAATGCTTGAGCAAGAAAAGATTATCGCCGAACAGAAACAGCAACTCCTGGAAGCCCAACTCAACGATAAGACCAAGGAGGTGGCTTCGATGGCACTCGATGCCATGGCGCGCAACCAGGCGATTGAGGGCATCAAGACTGCGCTGCGCGAAAAGCACCGAAAGGGCAGCATCAGCCAGAGCGATATGCAGTCGATGCTCACCCAACTGGGCGCAAATGCCGACAGCGACAACTTCTGGGAACTGTATCAGAACAATTTCAACCTCATTCACAAGAATTTCTTCAAAAACCTGAAGGAGAAATATCCGTCGCTCACGCCAAGCGACTTGCGATTCTGCGCTCTGCTGCGCCTCAACCTCTCCACCAAAGACATCGCCAAGTTCACCCAACTCAGCGTGCGTGGTGTGGAAGGCGCCCGCTACCGCCTCCGCAAAAAATTCAACCTCGACGAAGGCACCTCGCTCATCGACTTCCTCCTCTCCTTCCAATAGCATGGTAGGGACGCGATAATTCGCGTCCGCGTCAAATTGTTAATATTCAACATGTTATTGTGATTATGGGCGGACGTGAAATATCACGTCCCTACCAGACAATCGATGAATCGATATTGCGTCTCCCTGTGGGGCGGTGGTTAGAAGGTTTGGGCTATTTTTAGGCCTTCGGCTATGGTGGACTGGATTTTTGCTTCGGCTTGTTGTGGGGTGTAGTAGTCCATGTTGGCGGCGGCGAGGGTGATTACTTCGCCCAGTCCCCACAGCGCGCTGAGGGCTTTGAAGTAGGGCGTTGCGCCGTCGAGGGTGTCGCCTGTTGCCACGTTCATGCCACGAGTGGTGATGTAGAGCAACTTTTGGCATCGGCACAGGCCCTCAAAGTAGGTGCCGTTGTCGCGGAAAGTGATGTTGAACAGCGACATGTTTTCGATAAACACCTTGAGAATGGCAGGGTAACTCATATCCCAAAACGGAGCGGCAATCACGATGCGGTCGGCGGCGGCAATGCGCTTGGCTTGCTCCACAATCTGCTCTGGCACATAGCCGCTGGAGCGCTCTGCAAGCATTTTTCGCCCTACAGGCTGATAGTCGTCGCCATCGAGCACGATGGTTTCAATCTCATATCTTTTGCCCAACTCTTCCACAATGGGCTTCAAAATCTTTTTTGTGCGTGATTCTTCGTCGCGCATACAGGCGTCGATTACTATAAGTTTCTGTGTCATGTCCATCAATTATTTAAAAAGTAGTGTTGTGTGGTAGGGTGGCTGCTTCAAGTCTTTGTGAATCAGTCGGTTTGCCATATATGGGGCGGACGTGAATTATCACGTCCCTACCACTTTAACCCAAATCGTCATTAGGTCGTGTAGGGATTTTTAGATTACTTCTTGCGGTCTTTTGGCTTTTATAAGATGCCTTTCACTTGTTTTTAATTCGTAATAGCTCGCTATCACTCATTAAAAGACAAGCAAAATTCATTCTTCTAAAATTCCGAAATACCACAAGCCCTAATGACGATTTGGTTTTAACCTGTTACAAAGATACAAAAAATGGCGGAAGCACGCTGTGGTGCCTCCGCCTGTTGTTATTATTTTTTGGCTTTGTGTGTATGGATTGCTAAGCCGTGCTATAAATATATATGAGTTTTAGAAAGTGCTAAAGTGAGAAGTTTACCACTATGTAGCAGTTGCTGTCGCCGCGTCGCTCGATTCTGTAGAGTACATCATCGGCATACCAGTGTGGACTTCCTGCATACATCACATATCTGCCTTCTGGTGGGCGGTGCATCACCACGACTTCTCTATCGGGGCAGTGGTGGCGGTGGCGTTTTGCCCATTTTTTGTACTTTTTGTAGCGTTTTTTGCGTTCTTTTTTCGCCCGCTTCTCGCATTTTTCGCAACGATAGTATCCGTGGTGGTGCTTATCGTGGTGGTGTCCGTTGGCTGCACTCATTGGAGCTGCGAGAGCCATCGCCAAAACGGCGCTTAATAATAATCGTCTCATAGTTCTATTGGTGTTGTGCATCCTCAAAGAGGCGCGGGTTAAACATGCGTTAATTTAAATCTTTGCCTTTATGACTACAAAAACACCAAAAAGTTAAATCATCCACCCAAAAATTTAGACAAATCCCCCAATTTTATCTACTAATCCCCCATAAAATCCTCCCAATATGTACCCGAAAACGCTAAATCGGGTACATGTTTTTTGGGGGATCAGTAGGAAAACCATGGGAGAGGGGCACAGAAACAAAAACATAAAAAACAGCCTTTTAGCGATGTCAGTGCTTCGCACCTGTCGTTAGTGTTGTGCTATGTCTGATTTCAAGCAAACCACATAAACCACAAACCAAAAGAACCGTCCCTTTGGTTTGTGTGTGGTTTGAGGCAGAGGCTTGAATCAGCCACACCACAGCGCTAACGCCGCCCTCCCCAGCGAGGGCGGTGGCATCGCCAAAAGGATAAAAACCGCTCGCCTTCGGCGAAAAACCAAACCC
>OIXV01000720.1_pt1 | contig 31029 bp, 25 predicted proteins | sample 1587771 | NCBI WGS metagenome assembly OIXV01 (sample SAMEA3888893, study PRJEB22519) | human gut metagenome | biome: human gut; feature: human-associated habitat; material: faeces | place: Denmark | collected 2010
GTCTATACTCTTTGTCCTTGGGAATCATAACAAGCAAAAAATAGGGGTATTTTTTTACTTTAAGTTACTGATTTCCAAGGATTTTGCAAGTATTTCCATCCCTTGATTTTCAAATATTTACAACTAATTCCGAGGCTTAAATGACCTCAGTTAAACTTATAAATCACAGCAGTTCAACTGCTGATTGGAATCAATAATACGAAAATACACCTCTCCGGCCCCAACCTGCCCGGCGAAATCGGTTTCGACAACCTCTTTCACGCCGGTTTCAATCGCAATACAGGTCGCGCAGCGTTTTGCCCCGTAGAAACAAAGCACTTCGACACAATCATCCTGCTGCCTATCGGCAACGGTTTTTCGCGGATTATTTCCGCAGGCGGCAAATGCTGCGGCAGCCACAAGCAACAATAATCTTTTCATGGCGAATTATTTTGTCAGCAGTTCCTTGACCTCTGCAAGCGATAATTTCCGCCCTTTGGCTACGACCTGCTCATCCACGACCAACGCCGGCAGGGCCATCACATTGTAGGACATGATTTTCATGATGTCCTCTTCCTTTACGACCGTCGCCGCCAATTTCAACTCGGCGACCGCCTGCTTTACCGTTTCGTGGAGTACCTTGCATCCGGCGCACCCCGTTCCCAATACTTTAATCTCCATATCTGCTTTTCATTAAACGTAATTCGCCGAACAACGAACAATATCAATAAAAAAAGTCGTTCACCCGCAGCAGGAATCTTTGTCCTTGCAGTCACAGAAGAAACCGACAAAAAGATTGCGCGCCACCGTCCAATTCGCACGGTTGATACAATAACGGACTTTCGGTGTTTCGATTTCACCTTGTATCAATCCGGCCTCTTTCAACTCCTTTAGATGCTGCGATACGGTCGCTTTGGCAATCGGCAACACTTCGTGAATATCCCCGAAAAAGCAACTGTCCTGCCTGACAAGGAATTGCAGAATAGCCATCCGCGCCGGATGCCCCATCGCCTTGGCAAAGCGGGCAATTTGTTCCTCCTGGTCCGTATAGGCCTTTTTCGTCATATCCGTTATCATTGTTCGCAAATATACGAACGATATTCCGTTCCAGCAAAAAATTACCGCAATATTCACACAAAACCGGAGCCGACCCAATAAACCGCGGGGTTTTTGCGTTTGATGATAAAAACATTAATTTTGCAAATTCTAAATCCGATAACGGTATGGTCAAAATACTCTGGGTCGACGACGAAGTCGAACTGCTGAAACCCCACGTGCTGTTCCTGCAGCAGAAGGGCTATGAAGTGGACACCTGCAACAACGGATACGACGCGATCGACATGGCTTCCGAAGGAGCCTACGACCTGATCATCCTCGACGAAATGATGCCCGGCATGACGGGACTCGAAACGCTCCCCAAGATCAAGGAGGTGCGCCCCACCACGCCCGTCATCATGGTGACCAAGAGCGAGGAGGAGAACATCATGGACAAGGCCGTCGGCTCGAAGATCGCCGACTACCTCATCAAGCCCGTGAACCCCAATCAGGTGCTGCTCTCGATCAAGAAGAACGTCCACCAGCAGCAGCTCGTCACCGAGCAGACCACGGCCGACTACCGTTCGGAATTCGGACGCATCTCCTCGTCGCTGCAGATGGCCGAGACCTTCGGCGACTGGTGTTCGCTGTACCGCAAGCTGGCCAACTGGGAGGTCGATCTTTCGGAATCCACCGACCAGAGCATCAAGGAGGTGCTGACCTACCAGAAAACCGAGGCCAATCAGGAGTTCTGCAAGTTCGTGCGCCGCAACTACTACAACTGGATCAACAAGCGCTCGGACGACACCCCCGTGATGTCGCACACGCTCATGCGCACCAACATCTTCCCCGTCGTCGACGAGAACCCCAAGACCACGCTGCTGCTGATCGACAACTTCCGCTACGACCAGTGGCGGTCGATTTCGTCGCTGCTGCGGGGCTGGTACGACGTGGCGCAGGACGACTTTTACTGCGCCATCCTCCCCACCGCCACGCAGTACGCCCGCAACGCCGTCTTCGCGGGGCTGATGCCGCTGGCCATCGACCGCCTGATGCCCAACAAGTGGCTCAACGACAACGAGGAGGGCGGCAAGAACCAGTACGAGGAGGAGTTTCTGAAGCGGCTGATGAGCCAGAACGGCAAGAACTGGAAGTTCTCGTTCGACAAGCTGGTGCGCCCGGAGCAGGGGCGCAAGCTGGTGGACAACATCCAGAAGGTCTACGACGCCGATTTCTCGGTCATCGTCTACAACTTCCTCGACATCCTTTCGCACGCACGTACCGAGACCGACATCATCCGCGAACTCACGGAGGACGACGCGGCGTTCCGCTCGCTGACGCGCTCGTGGTTCGAGCACTCGGACCTTTACACCATCCTCAAGCTCCTCTCCGAGCGGGGACACACCGTCGTCATCACCTCGGACCACGGCACGATCCGCGTGGACAACCCGGTGAAGGTGACCGGCGACCGCGAGACCTCGGCCAACCTGCGCTACAAGACGGGCCGCAACCTCGCGTACAACTCCCGCGAAGTCTACGAAATCCTGAAACCCGAGGACGTGCAGCTGCCGTCGAGCAACCTCACGTCGAGCTACATCTTCGCCTACAACACCGATTTCCTCGTCTACAACAACGACGCGAACCGCCACATCCGCTACTACCGCAACACGTTCCAGCATGGCGGAATTTCGATGGAGGAGATGATCGTACCGTATATCGTTCTAAAGCCAAAACAATAGATGAAAACCATTCACATCACCTCGCAGGACGAGCTTCCGCAGGTCGCCGGGGCGATCATCGGCTCGCTGGGCCGCCGTACGGTGGTCGCCTTCCGCGGCGAGATGGGCGCGGGCAAAACCACGCTCATCCGTGAAATCGCCGCAGAACTCGGGGCCGCCGACACCGTGACCAGCCCCACGTTCGCCATCGTCAACCAATACAAGGGCGAGGGCAACCGACGCATCCACCACTTCGATTTCTACCGCATCAACGACCTGCGGGAAGCCTTCGACTTCGGTTACGAGGAGTATTTCTACTCGGGAGACCTGTGTCTGGTGGAGTGGCCCGAGAAGATCGAACAGCTGCTGCCCGACAACACGATGACGGTGCGCATCACCGTAGACAGCGACACGGCACGCACCTTCGAGATCGACTGACCGCCGGCTTGAAAAGCCGGATTCAGAGCCGGCCGGATTCAAAGACCGCCAACCCGGATCACGCCGTCGGGGGCTGTCCGCGCGCAGCCCCCCCTCCATATCGCCGGCCCGTTTTTCCAAGGCCCCGCCCCCGTTTCCGCAAGGCCCCTGCCGCTTCGCAACCGCATCCCGGGACGAACCCCGCAAAGGTTCGTCCCGTTCGTTTGCCGCCACCGGAAAAATCCCTATCTTTGCAGCGGACATAATCGCCGCCCATGAAAAAACTCTTCAAAATCGCAGGTATCGCTCTGCTTTCGCTCATCGGCCTGCTGCTGACAATCTTTCTGCTGGCCCGTTTCGTCTTCCGCGAACAGGCCATTGACTATCTGACCGGTCTCGAAAAACAGCAGCGCGTGGAGCTGCTCCGCGCCGCAGGCCCTTACGCCGCCGACACCGTGCAGTATCGCTTCACCTATATACAGGACACCGTCCGCGCCCGTGAAATCCGCGAATACTTCCGGCTCGACACCCTCGTGAATCCCGCCGCGACGACCTGGGACAACGCCCGCGCGCTGGCGCAGTTCGTCGCCCGGAACATTCCCCACGCCAATCAGAAAGTCCAGCCCGAAACGCGCAACGCAATCGGACTGTGGGAGTATACCCGTACCGTAGAACCGGCTTTCAACTGCCGCCTGCACTCGATCCTGCTCCACGAGCTGCTGCTCTCGCAAGGGATCGTCAACCGCTTCGTGACGTGCCTTCCGGCCGACTCGCTCGATCGGGACTGCCACGTGGTCAACCTCGTTTGGCTGCCCGAACACGAGAAATGGGCGATGATAGACTCGGACATGCAATCCTACGTCGCCTCGCCCGAAGGCGAAGCGCTCTCACTCGAAGAGATGCGGCAGCGCACCGTCGCCGGAGAGCCGATGGCCGTACACCGGCTTCTCGGAACACGCGACCCGGAGAATTACCTCTCCTACTGGGCCAAGAACCTCTACTGGTTCATTTGTTGGGAGCAAACCGGATACGACAAGGAGGTCGGATACGAAGGCCGCGCCATCGCCCTGCTGCCCCCGGGGTTCGAGGGATTCTCGCTGGATGAATCCACCGTCCGGACCTCCGACGCCGACCGTTTCTGGGCCGCCCCGCAGCCGGCGGAATGATCCGGACCCGCAAAACTTTCAACTTATAATTTTCAACGCGCAATATGCAGGAATACATTTCGAAACAACACCGGATTTTACGTCCCGCCGAACAGATTTACGCCGTCATCAGCCGCTTCGACAACCTCACCCCGGCCGTCGCCGACCGCGTCGAGGAGTGGCAGGCCACCGAGGAGACCTGTTCGTTCAAGGCCAAAGGCTTCACCGTCCGTCTCCGCATGGAGGAGCGCATCGAACCGCGCCACGTCAAGATCGTGGGCGACGACGGGGGAATCCCGATGGATTTCGCCTTCTGGATTCAGCTCCACAAAGTCTCCGACACCGACACCCGCATGCGGCTGGTGCTGCACATCGAGCTGAACATGATGATGAAAATGATGATCGGCGGCAAGCTCCAGGGCGCCATCGACCAGATCGCCGAAGGCATCGCCCGCGCGATGCAGGCGCAGGCGTAGGACGCCTGCTTAAAAAAGCAATCGCAGGACGACACGGCCTCCGACCCCGACCGCCGCTTCCGCAGCGTAAAAATTTTCAGAAGACAACCGCAGACATGAGACCGACCGACTACATCGCTTCGCTGTTCAAGCCTTCCGGAGGTCCCGGAGGGGAGTCTGCGGCATATGACTTCGATCCGATCGGCAGTTATTTCTACAACTGCCCGGCCGAAGAGGGAGTCTTTCAGATCGTCGACGCCGAGACGACGGCCGACCTCGACCTGAACGCCGTGTTCGAAAAGATCGACCGCACGACCTCACGTGTCGGCCAGCAATACCTCTACGCCCGGCTGCGGACGCTGCGGGGCGAGGAGGATACCGCGGATTTCGACCGCCGGGTCGGTGCTTTCGAAAACGACGACGAACTGACGCAACGGTGCGCCGGACACCTTGCACGCCTCGCGGGCGACGACGCCTACGACCTCTGCCGGCTGATCTTCGACACCCCGGTCCGGGTCCGCCGCATCGGACTGATCTACGCGCTGACCGCTGCGGCCACGGCCGCGCTGCTTCTCGCGCCGTTTTATCCGGCGCTGTTGCTGCTCTTCGTGGCGATCTACGCGGTCAACATGTATATTCATTACAGCAACAAAATCAACATCTCCCTCTACACATCGGCCGTAAAGCAGCTTTCCACGGCCCTGAAAACCGCGCGGTACCTTGCGGCAGAGGGGGTTCCCGGCTCGGACGAAGCCGCACGGCCGATCCGCCGGGTCGCCGAGGTCGAGCACCGCAGCCGCATCGTCGGCACGCAGGGCGACGGAGGCAACGAACTGGCGGCCGTCGGATGGCTGGCATTCGAGCTGGTGAAGATCGCGTTCAACATCGAGGTGATTCTTTTCCACCGCTTCACCGGCAGCATCGCGACTCACCGCGACGCCATCCACGACGTGTTCCGCTTCATCGGCCGGACCGACGCGGCCATCTCGGTCATGCGCCTGCGCCGCGCCGCGAAGACCTGCCGCCCGACGTTCACCGACGGCAAATACCTCGAAGCCGTGCAGGTCGTGCATCCTTTGATCGAGGGCTGCACAGCGAACACCCTGACGCTCGACGGCACGGGGCTGCTGCTCACCGGGTCGAACATGTCGGGCAAAACCACCTTCATCCGGACGGTGATGCTCAACGCCCTGTTGGGCGAGACCCTCTGCACCTGTTTTGCGGAGCGGTTCACGGCGCCCTACATGCGGCTCCACTCGTCGATCCGCATTTCGGACGACATCACCGAAGGGACGAGCTACTATTTGCAGGAGGTGCTCACCGTCAAGCGGCTGCTCGAAGACGCGGACCGGCCCGCGGCGTGCCTCTTCGTGCTCGACGAACTGTTCAAGGGCACGAACACCACCGAACGTATCGCGGCCGGGAAAGCCGTGCTGGCGCGCCTCAACCGCGGGCCGCACATCGTGCTGGCCGCCACGCACGACATCGAACTGGCCGAACTGCTGCGCGGCGACGGCTACGAACTGCACCACTTCCGTGAAGAGGTGGCCGACGGGCGGCTGGTATTCGACTACTGCCTGCACACCGGTCCCCTCACCACGCGCAACGCCATCCGCATTCTGGAGCTGTACGACTACCCGCCCGAACTGATCGCCGAGGCGTACGACACGCAGCAGAAACTGCTCGGCAACGGTTAAATCGCGCCCGTTTTATAACCGGGCGCGATCCGTTCAGAAACCGGAAAGGGCGCAGAACCGGACCGGAAGCCCGGCTGCCATCTTCCGCCCATACGCCCCGGTTCCTAACCGGGCTATATCCGCGGCTTCTGCAACATGCGGATCACCAGCGAGGCGGCATAGATCAGCAGGGCGTAAATCAGCGATATGAATGATACCTTCAAGCCGCCGGCAACCAGCGTCAAAGGAACGTCGCCTACCTGCTGCACGACTTCAGCGGCATTGAACATCCCTTTCAACTGCCAGATCAGGTCGGTCACCAACACCAGCAGGCCGATCTCCCTGACCCATGCCGGGGCTTTCCACGCGGCAAACAACAGACAAATCAATTCCACGGTCAGAATCGACATGATCCATGTCCCGCCCTGAAGAAACAAATCGAACATAACGCAAAAGTTTTAAGTCATCGCGGGACCATTCCCGTATGGCAAAGATAGGCTGCCGCAGGCCGAAACCACAAAAAAACCGCCCGTCGAATCCCGCTCTTACGCCGTCGAATCCCGCCGATCGGCCCCGGGAGCGTTTTTTGCGGGACCGGGCGGGAAGACCGGGAGCTGATTTACCTATATTTGTAAAAACGGAAATTCCGCATGAAACAGTTTCTGCCCGTCGTCTGGTGGCTCACGGCCACGCTCGTCATCGCCTTTGTCCTCGTGGGGTTGGGGTATCTCTTCGCCGACGCCCTCCTGCTCGGAGTGCTGTTCCTGCCCGGAATGCTCACGGCGCGTTACTTCGTGCCGCAGCTGTCGTTCGAAAACCGGCGGCAGGGAATCCTCGACACCGTCTACCTTGCGCTGGCGATCCTCGGCATCGAATACCTCTCGCTGATGCTGGGCCATGCGGTGGTGCTCGGCGCCGGCGAAGGCGGAATGCCGGGGCTGCTGCTCAACCCGCCCTTCATCCTGCTGGTCCTGACGGCCCTCATCGCTCCGGAAATAGCTCTCGAAAAACACCTCGAACGCCGCTGTCCCTACGCCCGTTCGATCAGTTTCGTCTCCGACCGCCGCAAAATCACGCTCGACCCCGCGGAAATCAGCTACGTCGAATCGAACGACAGCGAAGTGTGGATTCACACCGCCGGGAACGTCGCCTACCGCACCAAAACCCGCATTTCGCAATGGGAGACACAGTTGGACAGCCGTTTCCTGCGCATCCACCGCTCGTTCATCGTCAACACGGCGCGCATCGACCGCTGCTGCCCGGCACACGTGGAGATCGGCGGAATGACCATCGAGATTTCGCGCAAATACCGGGAGGCCGCGCGCCGACGGCTCACAGAGCAGGCCGCAAACGCCTAATTTCGGCCCATAGCCGCCGCCACGCAGCGGATCGTCGGGAAAGCGTCGCGCAGATTGTCTGCCACCTCGCGGGGCGCACACCACACCGCGGAGTCGATCCCCTCCTCGGTCTGGGGCGTCAGACCGGCGCACCCGGACGCATGCAGTTCGTACCAGTGGGTCCGTTTCAGTTCCCAGCGCGCAGTTTTCGGAAAATAGTAGGCGTGCAGCGTCTCGCACAGCGGCCGCACGACCCGAGCCGCCACGCCCGTCTCCTCTTCGACCTCACGCGCAGCGCACTCCTCGATGCGCTCCCCGCACTCCAGGTGCCCTTTGGGCAGGTCCCAGCGGCCGTTGCGGTGGATCATCAGCCACTCGCCGCAGTCGTTCACCACCACGCCGCCCGCCGCCTCGACCGGCGTGAACTCCGCCGCAAAGGCCGCGAAAGCCCTGTCGGGATCGTCCGAAACGACGGCCACGGAGTTGTGCGATTCGAGAAAATTCAGTATCTTGGCCCGTGATATGCCGCCGCAGGCTTCGGCCGCAACGGCATACCACGCCCCGCCGGGAGCTTCGGCCGTGAACGCCACGGCCCTGTCGGCGAAATAAACGGTACGGTTCATCTTTTCATCGGAAATTTGTGAACAAATATACGTAAGAAACCTCAAAAAATGAAAAAAATTCTCCTGATGACGGCTATTGCAGCTATGGGCCTCGGCGGATGCGACAAGCGTCCCGAGCCTCTGAAGATCGACAATGCGCTGACGGCCGAAGAGATCGCCGCCGGACGCCTCACCCCCGAGGTGATGTGGAAGATGAGCCGCGCGGGCGGCTCGTCGCTCTCGCCCGACGGCCGGACGCTCCTCTACCAGCAGACCGACTACAACATGGCCGAGAACCGCGGCGTGACGACAATCCGGGTCGAGGACATGGACTCGAAGGCCGTGACATGCCTGACGGACTTCACGTCGAACAGCCTCTCGCCGAAGTGGAGCGCCGACGGACGGCACATCTATTTCCTCTCGGACCGCGGCGGTTCGATGCAGGTGTGGCGGATGAACGCCTCGGGCGGCGACGCGACGCAGATCACGGGCAGCGGCGAGGGCGAGGGCGTTCCCGACGTGGAGGGCTTCGGCGTAAGCCCCGACGGAAAGCACATCTGGTGGGTGCAGACCGTGCGGACGGCCGACCGCCGTTCGTCGGACATCTACAAGGACATGGACAAATCGAAAGCCCGCATCTACGACGACCTGATGGCCCGCCACTGGGACTACTGGGACGAGGGCGAATACCGCCACATCTTCGTCGGCGAGCTGAGCAAGGGAGTCGTGACGGGCGGCAGGGACATCATGCCCGACGCGCAGTGGGACGCCCCGCTGGCGCCCTATTTCGACATGGCCGAGATCGCCTGGAACAACGCCGGGACGATGCTGGCCTACACCTGCAAACCGCTGACGGGCACCGCCTACGCCGTGTCGACCGATTCGGACATCTTCGTCTACGACCTCGAAAGCGGCGCGACGCAAAACATCTGCAAGCCCACCAACTTCAATACCGGCAAACCCGTCAACGATCAGGCGGCCATGGTCGGCTACGACAAATATCCCGTCTGGTCGCCCGATGATTCGAAGATCGCCTTCCTCTCGCAGCGCCGCGCAGGCAACGAGTCGGACAAGGCCCGCCTGTTCGTCTACGACTGCCACACCGCCGAAATGCAGGACCTCACCGCCGACTTCGACTACAACGCCCAGAACGTCGTCTGGAGCGGCAACGACCTGATCTATTTCATCGCCCCGATCGAGGCGACGCACCAGATCTGCCGCGTCGCGCCGTCGGTCGGCGAGGTGGAGGTCATCACCCGCGGCGACCACGACATCAACGCCTTCACGATGGCCGGGGAGCGGATCGCCGCCGAGATGTGCACGATCTCGATGGCCACGGAGTTCTTCGAGATAAATCCGGAGGACGGCTCTTTGGCGCAAATCTCGGCCATCAACAAATCGGTCTACGACAATATCAGGATGGGCGAGGTGCAGAAACGCTGGGTCAAGACCACCGACGGCAAGCAGATGCTGACGTGGGTGATCCTGCCGCCCGATTTCGACCCGTCGCAAAAATATCCGGTGCTGCTCTACTGCCAGGGCGGCCCGCAGAGCGTCGTATCGCAGTTCTGGAGCTACCGCTGGAATTTTCAGCTGATGGCAGCGCAGGGATATATCGTCGTCGCGCCGAACCGCCGCGGCCTGCCCTCGTTCGGACAGGAGTGGCTCGACCAGATTTCGGGCGACTACTCGGGCCAGAACATCCGCGACTACCTCTCGGCCATCGACGACGTGGCCCGCGAACCGTGGGCCGACCGGGAGCGCATGGGCTGCGTCGGGGCGTCGTACGGCGGCTATTCGGTCTATTTCCTCGCCGGATGCCACGAGAAGCGTTTCAAGGCCTTCATCTCCCACTGCGGCATCTTCGATTTCGACTCGATGTACGGCGAAACCGAGGAGCTGTTCTTCGTCAACAACGACTACGGAGGCCCCTACTGGGACACGGCGAACGCCACGGCACAGCGTTCCTACGCCAACTCGCCGCACAAGTTCGTCTCGAAATGGGACACGCCAATCCTGATCATCACCGGCGAGAAGGATTTCCGCATCCCCTACACCCAGTCGCTCGAAGCCTTCACGGCGGCCCGCACGCTGGGCATTCCGGCGCGGCTCGTGGCGTTCGAAAACGAGGCGCATCAGGTCTTCAAACCCCAGAACTCGCTGGTCTGGAACCGCGAATTCTTCGGCTGGCTCGACAAGTACGTAAAATAGCCGACCCGACAGCGAACGAGGGCCGCCCGGACCGGAACTGCGCTCCGGTGAAAGCAAAACCTCCCTGCAAGTTGCGCAGGGAGGTTTTTTGCGCTCCGCACCGCCGGAAAGGCGCATCCGTGAGGATAAAAAGGAGGCTGTTCGTGATGAAAAATCCGGCGTTCGTTGAATTTATTTCCGCGAACGGGAACCTGTACCTATTTTTGTACACATTACAGATAAAAGAATCTATTCTATGCGAATAAATTTCCGGATTATTTGGCTCGCGCTGCCTCTGGTCTTCGGGGCATGCTCCGATTCTTCGGATGCGGACACCCGGCCCGCGACCGAAACAATCAGCGTATCGGTAGGCTCCGGTCCGAAGATCGACATCGAATCCGAAGACAAGTCCCGCACCCAGCTCGGCGAAGACGGCGTATCGGTCAAATGGGCTTCCGACGACCAGATCGCACTCTGGGCCGTCAACTCCCGATCCGAGACCGTCTTCAGCAAACAGGCTTTCAAACTCTACCACTACAACACCGACTACAACACGGCCAAGTTCAGGGGAGACATCCCGCAAATGCCCGCGGACACCTACACCTATTATGCCGTGTCGCCCGTTCCGTCCGAAAGTGACGGCACGCAGGCCACCTACCTGATCCCTGACGTGCAGGACGGCGGCTTCAACGGCGACTGGGACGTGATGGTGGCCGATCCGGTCAAGGCCCCGGCTCTGGAGAAGAACGACACCGGCGAGACGGTGCAGTTCCAGTTCCGCCACAAAGTTCACGTGCTGAAAATACGCATTCCGAAAAACGATCTGGGCGAAAAGGTCTCGGAGATCACGCTGGCATTTCCGCAGCCCGTCACGGGGCGCATGACGGTCGATGCCGCCGATCCCGATGCCGCGCCGACGCTCACCGACGGCAACAACACGCTGACGCTGCGTTTCGACACTCCGAAGGATGCGGGCGACGTGGTCTTCGCCGTCATCGCACCGGTGGAACTCACCGCCGAGCAGCCGGTGACCATCACCGCGATTTGCGAAGCCGGGGAATCCGAGCCGCGCAACATCCCCGGCAAACACTTCTCCGAAGGCCACACCACCCCGATCGCCTACCACATTCCCGCCATCGGCCGCTATTACACGCGTCTGAACTTCTCGCTGCCTGCGGACAAGGGCACGGCGACGCTGGGCGAGGCGGTCGGAAAGATCACCCTCACCGCCCCCGAAGGCTCGCTGTTCGACAACGGCACGAACGTCCGCCAGTTCACGCCCGACGCCGAGGGCAAATACACGATGGTGCTCAAACCCTCGTGGACCGACAACCTCTCGGGAAAAGCCGTCACGGTACAGTACGAATCGGAAAGCGCTGTCGTATCGAACACGCTGACAATGCCGCAGATCACCGAATTCGGCAACAACGACATCACGCTCAGCGTCCCCTACCTGCTGGCGGAGGATTTCAGCAATATCATCCAGTTCGACTACGACTGCAACGTCGGAACGGGAACAAGCAGCAGCAGCGCCGGAAACAAGGATGCGCACCTGCTGTCCGACAAGGGCGCCATCGGATGGACGGCGGCTCGTGTGGGCGGGGAAACCGGGAAATGTATCCGAAGCTCCTGCCGGTTCGAAGGCGGAGGAGTCGGCAAGGCTTCATCGTATGCCCGCTACCCGGGACGTATCGACTCGCCGCCCGTCAGCGGTATCAAATCCGGCAAAACAGTCAGAGTCCGGGTTTCATTCGATTACGTCGGAGGACAGGACTCCTGGATGATGGACAGTAACAAAAATAAGGGCGGAACATACGGCAATCCTACGTTCAATTACGGCTACACGACCAATTCGGGCCAGCCCAACGGCGGAGACAATCTTGAAAACCCCGTCGAAGCGGAAGACATAGCCCTCGAAACCGACAAATCGTGGAATACCCCGCTTTCGAATTGGAACACCAAAACATTCCTGGCCGACTTTAACAGCGCCCACAGAATCTCATGGAAGGTGAATGTCAACCGTATCGGCAACGTATCGTCCTGGACCGGAATATTCGGCGCCAACGGCAATCACTACCTCTACCTCGACAACATCAAAGTATCCATCGTCAACGAATAACCGCCATGAGAAAACTGCTTTACCTGCTTGCATCGGCGGCTGTCATGGCCGGAGGATGCTCCGAAAAGAAAGAGACCCCGGCCGGAGAGGGCTGCGGAACCATCCGCATCGCCTGCGAGGCCGACGCCACGATTGATGCCGCTGCGGCGATGGCCGCGGTTCAGGGCGCGACCCGCGCTGCGGCGAAACCCGACGGCAAAGATTTCACGCTCCGCATCCGGGGTGAAAATTTCGACAAAAGCTGGGCGACGGTCGCGGCGTATAACGCCGAGGAGACCGCCTACACCTTCCCCGAAGGCCGCTACGCGATCACGGTCACCTACGGCGATCCCGAAGCCGAAGGCGCGGACAAACCCTACTACGCAGGCGCGACCGAAGTGGAGGTCGCGGCGCGCCGCACCAGCACCGCGCAGATCACGGCGACGATCGGCAATGCGCAGACCCTCGTGCGCGCCACCGAGTCGTTCAAAAAATACTACAACAACGCGGAGTTCACCGTGACGACCGGAGCGGGCAGCATCTTCACGTTCCGTCCCTGCGACGCGGCCGAAGCGGAAGCCGTCTGGGTGCAGGCCGGAAAGCCGCTCACCTTGAAGGGTACGGCCCGGGGCACGTCGGAGGTGCCGCTCTACACCTTCACCCCCGAGCCGCTCGAAGCGGCACGCCCAGCCACGCGCCACATCTTCACGCTCGACGCCAAGAAGGCCGGCAGCGCGACGCTGACCGTCACCCTCGGCGAAGGATACACCGAGACCGTGGAACTCGACGTGGAACTCAACGACGAGGCCACCGAATAACGCAAATAAAAATACCGAGATATGAAAACCTTTACCAAGATTCTGACGGCTGCGGCAGCGACGGCGCTGCTCGCGACCGGCTGTGTGAACGAAGATCCCGCCTATAAGAACAACGAGCCGGGCACTCCGCCCGATCCCAATGCCAAAGGCTACCTGACGCTGGCGGACATGAGCATGCGCGTCGTGGTCGACACCGATACCGAAACCCGCCCCGACGACACGTCAGACGAGACGGCGAAGCCCCAGACGCGCACCGACGAGGCGCAGCCCGACGTCGACACATTCATCATCGAAATTCGCGACGCAACGGGCAAGCTGGCGCTCCAGGAGACTTACGGCGATCTGAAGGCCTCGATCGGCGAGGCAGGCAGGCTGGAGCTTCCGGTGGGCGGCTACACGATGGAGGTCCGTTCGGAAGAGGCCGCCACGACGCCGGCAGCCGAATGGGAACACCCCGTCTATTTCGGTTCGCAGGAGTTCGTCATCGAGAAGAACCAAACCACGCCCATCAACGAGGTCGTCTGCACGCTGAACAACATCAAGGTGACGCTGATGTGTTCGAAAGACCTCGCCGACCAGCTCACCGCCGACACCAAGTCGACCGTCACGCTGGGCGAAACGACGATGCCCTTCCTGAAGGATGAAACCCGCGCGGCCTACTTCATGCCGCAGGGCGAGACCAACACGCTCAAATTGCACCTCGAAGGGGCTTTCGCCGATACGCCCGACGCACCCGTCCGGATCAACAAGAGCATCTCGGGCGTCAAGGCCGGACAATGGCGCAAGCTCTCGATCGTGATCACCTACTCGGACAAGGGAGACATCAAACTGGACATCGACGTCAACGACTTCATGGAGGACGACGAAATCCCGGTCAACGATCCCGACAACCCCGGCGAACCCGGACTTCCCGTCGCCCCGACCCTCGAATGTCCGGGCTACGACCTCACGAAACCCTTCCAGCTTCTGGCCTCGATGTTCGACGCCCAGGGCAACTACACCCGGCCGTTCGCATTCAATCTCGCCTCGTCCAACGGCATCGGGTCGTTCGCGGTGAAAATCACGTCGGACAACTCCCGGCTGACCGGCATGGTGTCCGGAATCGGTGGTCCGGAATTCGACCTCTGCACGATCGGGGCGTCGGACCCCGCCTACACGGTTCTCGCAGGCCTCGGCTTCCCGCTGGGCGACGATCTCAAGGGGGCGACTTCGAAGAGTTTCGACATCGCAGGAGCCATGAAACTGCTCTATCCCGCATACGAGGGCACGCACGCATTCGCCTTCGAGATAACCGACGCCAAAGGGCTTTCGGCCCGGGCGTCGCTGACGCTCACGGTCGATCCGGCCAACGAAGGCCCTTCGATTGTCGGCGTAGATTTCAATATCGACGAAACGCAAACGCCGTCCGCAGACCGCGACACGGAGATCGACATCACGGCGCAAACAGGCATCAAATCGCTCGACGTGACCATCGACTGCGACAACCTCGACGCCAGGAAACTCGGCACGATGGGCATCCCGGCCCGGTTCGATCTCTGCAATATCGAAGGCTTCGAAGATACGAACGGAACCATGCATCCGGCCGAAGATGTCCGGGAGGCGATTTCGGCCCTCGGATTCCCCATCGAGGACGCAGTCAAGGACAAACCGTCCATTCGGCTCAAGATCGACAAGATATTCACCGGATTGCTGACAGGCTTCCCCGGCAACAACAATTTCATACTCACGGTGACGGAGAACAACGGTCTCAGCACGACCAAGACCCTGAAGTATTACGTACCGGCGAATTAAGGCTGACGAATTATGAAAAAATACATTACCGCCGCCCTGCTGTTCTGCGCCGCGCTGACGGCCGCCTGCTCGAAAGAGACGGCCGGGAGCGCCGACACGGGCGACACGGGCGCGCTCGAAATGCGGGTTTCGGCCACGCGGGCCGAAGCCGACGGGGAATACGACCCCTTGCAACGCCTTGCCGTACGCATCTACCGCGCGAGCGGCGAGCTGCTGCGCCAATACACCGCAGAGACGCTCCCCTCACGGCTGGAGCTGCTCGCGGGCGAATACCGCGTGGAGGTCGATGCGGGAGAAGCCGTCCCCGCGTCGTTCACCAAACGTTTCTACAAAGGCGAGAAGACCTTTACGGTGGCAGCCGGGCAGACGACCGTCGCCGAAGTGGAGTGCAAACGGCAGAACGTCGTCGCCGAAGTGAAATTCGACGCCACGGTTTCCGCCGCTTTCGGCGAGAATTTCCATGCGTGGGTAGTCGCCGCCGACGCGTTCGACGAAGGGCAGGTTCAGCAGGGCGGCGTCCCGGCGCTGAACTACACGGCCGACGGCACGGGCTACTTCACCATGCCCGAGGGTGCGACCACGCTCACGACCCGCTTCGAGGGCACGCACCCCGACCACGGCGTCATCGTCAGGGAGGCCAGATTCGAAGGCGTGCAGACCGGCGGCAAATACAGCGTCTCCTTCCGGTTCTCGAAGGACCTGCCGGGCTTCATCGAATGCTTCGTCGTCAAGGTGGACACCTCGACCGACGACTACGACGACACGTTCCCGTTCAGCCCCGAGCCGAGCATCGAAAGCGACGGTTTCGACATGGACCAGCCGCAGGATTTCATCCCCGGGACAACCTCCCCGAAACGTTACATGATAACCACGATGGCCGCCGTAAAGAGCGTCGTGATAGGCATCGGCGACGACAGCTACGAAGCGCTGAACGGCACGACCGAGGGCGTCGAGGTGACCAGGGAGAGCGACTTGAGCCTGACGGTCACCCTTTCCGACGCCTTCTTCGCAGGGCGTCCGGGCGGCAGCCATCCGGTGAGCATCCGCGTCACGGATTCGGCCGGCGCCGAAGCCACCGCCATCTCGGAATACCGTCTGCAAGGCCTTCTGCCCATTGAAAAGACGGATTACGACCTCTGGACGAACAGCCTCACGCTGCGCGCGCTGGTCCTCGATCCGAACGTCACGACGGCGACCTTCGGACTGCGCGTCAAAGACGGCGAGTGGTCCGACGCCGATGGCGTAAACGCCGGCGAGGGCATCTATACGGCCACGTTCACGGCCCAATGGAAGGAATCGGTCAATGCCGCGGGCCTGACCGTCCACACCCCCGTCGCAGGCACCGGCGTCTTCGCCGGCAACAGCTACGAGGCGCGGGCGGCGCTCGATGGCGAAACCGTCTCCTCGGCAGAGTTTCAGGCCGCTGCCGGGCAGGTCATCCCCGACGGGGATATGGAAAGCGGATCACTCCCCTGTTTCGGCAAAAGCACGTCGGAATCCACAACGTTCTGGGGCAGCGGCAATGCCGCAACTTCGGGACTGTGTGCGCAGTCGACCAAACCCGGCATGGGCGGCAGCTACTGCGCCAAGCTCGAATCGCAGCAGACGTTCAGCCTGCTCGCCGCGGGCAATCTCTTCTCGGCAACGTTCCGTTTTGCGAGTCTCTCGGGAACGGCCAGTTTCGGAATGCCCTACCAGTGGACAGCGCGTCCGACGGCCTTGCGGCTCAAATACCACGCCACCGTGGGCGCCGTCAATAAGGGAACCGTCACCGAAGAGCACGAATACATTCAGGACGGCCAAGACCGTTCGCGTATCTTCGCCGTTATCGTCGATTGGAACAGCCGTCACGCGACTGTCGCCGGCATGGGGTCGCCGACAGGCGTGTGGGACCCCGCCAAAACCGCCGAAACCGCCGAAGGCCCCGTCATCGCCTACGGATCGCTGCTGATCGGCGAAACCACACCAGGCGACGCGATGACGACCGTGGAGATTCCGATCGAATATTACGACAGAACGACCAAACCTACGGGTGCATATACACTCGTCATCTCCTGTACGACGAGCGCCTACGGCGACTTCAAGGTCGGTTGTCTGGGCAATGTCATGTACGTAGACGATTTCGAATGGGTATACTAATCACTAAACGCAAGCAGATGCGCAAGCTATTCATCCGCACGCTCGCCCTCGCGCTGTGCCTCACGGGCACGGCGCAGGCGTTGCGCGCACAGGAAACAACCGCCGCCCAAACTGCGGCGACAGCCGACCAGCGTCCGAAAACAATCAACGAAATGCGCCAGGAGCGCGGACTTACCGACACGCACAACCTGTTCGTGCCGAAAGGACAGTGGATTTTCGGCGGTACGGCCTCCTACTCGACCCATACCAACAAAGGCTATCAGTTCCTCGTCATCGAGGGAATCAACTCGAAAGGCTACACCTTCCGCGTCAGCCCGATGATCGCCTACGCCTTCCGGGACAACATGGCCCTCGGAGGACGCTTCATCTATTCGCGCACGCTGCTCAAGCTGGACAACGCCGAACTGCATTTCGGCAACGAGGAGACGGGCACGAACATCGTGGCCAGGGATTTCTACTCGCTCAAGCAGACCTATTCGGCGGCGGCGATCTGGCGGCAGTACATCCCGCTGGGACGCAACAAACGCTTCGCGCTGTTCAACGAGATGTCGCTCGCGGCCGGAGGCACGCAGGCGCGCTTCGCCAACGACTCGCCCGTGAAGGGAACCTACGAAACCGGCTACACCCTTTCGCTGGGCATTTCGCCGGGCATCGTAGCCTTCGCCACCAACAACATGGCCGTCGAAGTGAACGTGGGCGTGATGGGCATCAGCTATACCCATACCAAACAGGTTCACAATCAGGTCACCGTGGGCAAACGCAACACGAGCATGATGAACTTCAAGGTCAATATCTTCTCGATCGGCCTCGGCATGGCCTTCTATCTCTAAAAACGGCACACTATGACACGAAGCATACTCTGCACCCTGCTGATCATAATTATCTCGTGCGGCAACGCGCTGGCGCGGCAAACCGCCGCAACCGGGAATCCGAAGGAAACAGCCGCTCCGGCAGCCGCAATCGCACCCGCCGCAGCCGGAACGATCTCCACCGAAGAAGAAACCCCGGCAACCGGAAATGCGCCGGCCTCGGAAGCGGCAATCCCGGCCTCGGAAGCGGCAGTCCCGGCCGACGGACAGAAGCAATTGCAGGCACTCAAGGCCGCGGAAGTTCAGTCGCCGATCCGCGGCAAAAAACAATTCCTGCCCACACGCCGGCGTATCGACCGCGAAATCAACAAGCTCAAGTTCGCCTACAAGGGCGAGGTGATCATGGGTCTGACGGCCTCCTACGGCACGATGTCGAGCGACGACACGGACATCATGCTCATCCTCGACGGCATCGACGCCGACGGCACAGTGGCCACCGTCAAACCCTTCATCGGCTATTTCTACCGCGACAATAACTGTCTGGGCGTGCGTTTCGGCTACCGCCACATGGACGGCAACCTCGATGCCGCACGCTACGACCTGGGCGAAAGCAACGACGCCTCGGGCAGCATTCCGAAGGTCAATTTCAACAGCGACAACTACTCGTTCGGCATTTTCCACCGCTCCTACGCGGGACTCGACCCGAAGGGCCGTTTCGGACTGTTCGCCGAGTTCGAACTCTCGCTGTCGACCGGAACGTCGAAGCTCTCCTACCAGCCCGACACCGCCAGCGACAACATGAAAACCACGTTCAGCGACAATACGCAGCTCAAATTGGCGTTTAATCCGGGAGCTGCCGTCTATATCTTCCCCAACGTCTGCGCCACACTGTCGTTCGGGCTGGGCGGCATCCAGTACACCTCCGTCACGCAGAAGGACGACGCCGGCAACAAGATCGGAACGCGCAAGGCTTCGAACATGCGTTTCAGGCTCAACGTCGCCGCCATCAACTTCGGCATGACGGTACACCTGTGGGACAAGAAAAAGAAATAAATTATGACCAGATACCTGAAAACAGCACTCCTTGCAGCCGCGGCGCTCCTCGCGTCGTGCATCCACAACGACATCCCCTATCCGGTCGTCGAACTCCGCATCGCGAGCGTCGAAGGCCAGGGCTTCTCGGTCTCGGAAAACAACGTCACATCGCGGACGGTCACCCTCTCGCTCGACGAAGCGACCGACATCCGCAACGTGCGGATCGACGCCGTGGGTTACGACGCCGTCATCCACAGCATCCAGCTCGACAAGGAGGAGGTCCTGCAACAGATCCGCAGCTCCCGGGAGCTGACCGGCACGTTCGACCTGCGTTCGCCGATCTACACCACGCTTTCGCTCTACCAGGATTACGAATGGACGATCCGCGCCACACAGACCATCGAGCGCCGTTTCAGCGTGACGGGGCAGATCGGCGCCACGGAGATCGAGGAGAAAAACCGCATCGCCCGGGTCCTCGTCCCCAGCGACACCGATCTGGCACATATCGAGGTCACGGAACTCAAACTCGGCCCCGCCGACATCACGACCTATTCGCCCTCGCTCGAAGAGCTTTCGGGCAGCAGCTTCGAATCGGTGCGTTTCGTAGACGTCACCTGCCACGGAATCACCGAACGGTGGCTGCTTTACGTGGAGCCTACCAATGTGAAGGTCGCCCTCCGGGCAACCGACCTGTGGAACAATACGGCCACGGCCACCGCACTCGTCTCCGCCGAGGAGTATGCGGCCGGCGCCGCGCTGGAATACCGGATCAAGGGCGCCACGGAGTGGCAGAGAATGGCGGAGAGCAGCTACGAGGCCGGCATCCTGACGGCAACGCTCGCGCCCGAATGGAGCTCGTCGACCAACCCCCACGGGCTTGCCGTCTACAACTTCGTGCCGGACAAGGGTCTCTTCGCAGGGCACACCTACGAATTCCGCCTGACAGTCGGGGGCGAGCAGACCCAGCTGATGGAATATGCGGCCCCCGCGGGCAACACGATTCCCAACGGCGACCTGGAGGACAGCTCGCTGAGCTGCTGGACCCAGAACAACAAGACCGCAGAATTCTGGGGCAGCGGCAACAACACCTTCACCAGGGGACTCTGCACGCAGGCCTCCTTCGACGGAGGCACGCGCGCCAAACTCCAGGCTACGTCCGCCGTGGGAGTCCTCGCTTCGGGCAACCTCTTCTCGGGGCTGTTCCAGAAGGACGTCTTGACCCGGGGTGTCGTGTCGTTCGGCCAGCCTTACGCCTGGAAAGCCCGCCCCAAGGCGCTGAAACTGCAATACTATGCGGAACATATCGGCATTGCCGACATCGACAAGAATTTCGGCGCCCCGATTCACGAAGGAGACCGGGACAAGGCCCGCATCATGGTCGCCATCGTGGACTGGAACACCCGCCGCGAGGTCGGATCGGGCACGGAAGCCCCCACCGGGACCTGGGATCCGGAAGAGACCACTTCGGTCGACGAGGGACCGATCATCGCCTACGGCTCGCTTTTCATCGACCAAAGTTCGACCGGCGGCAAGATGATCGACGTACAGCTTCCGCTCAACTATTACGACACGAAGGCCAAACCCTCCGGATTGTACCAGATCGTGATCTCCTGCTCGACGAGCGCCTACGGCGACTTCATGGCAGGCTGCAAGTCGAACATACTCTACGTCGACAATTTCGAGTGGGTCTATTGACAATGCCTATTTTCGCAACCCGCAAGAAGCAGAGCCTCACCGGTTCTGCTTTTTGTTTACCCTGGCGGTCCGAAAAAAAACACCGGAGGAGGTAGGGTTTCAGCGCTTTCATCCGTGATATAGATAGAATGAAGAGACCCGAACATATCATCGAAGATCTGATAACCCGCCAACTGGACGGCACACCCCTCACCGACACGGAACGCCGGGAACTGCAGGAGTGGCTCGAAGCATCCGAAGCCAACCGCGACGCCTTTCTCCGGGCTTACAAAGCCTGGGGAAACGCCCGCCTTGCGGAAACCCGGTTCAACACCGGGCAAGCCCTCGAAAACGTCATGGCCCGGATTGCCGAAGCATCCAGACCCCGGTCTTTCCTGCGGCCGCAACTGCGCCGTCTGGGCATCGGCATCGCAGCGGCAGCCTGCGTCATGCTGGCCGTTGTCGGTTACTACCGACTGCAACCGTCGACCGTCCCGGACATCGAAATGTTTATCCGGCAGGCCGACACCCCCGTATTCACCCAGAAAGAGGTGCAACTGGTGCTGTCCGAGCAGAAAACCCTCCTGCTCGAAACCCAAAAATCGACAATCCGTTACGATTCGACCGCCATCCGGATCAACAACGCCGAAAAAACCATTCCCAAAAAAGAGGCTGCGACGTTCAACCAGCTGGTCGTTCCCTACGGCAAGCAGACGACGCTGACGCTCGCCGACGGAACCCGCGTCTGGATCAACGCCGGATCACGGCTGGTCTACCCCGTCGTATTCGAAAAGCAGAAGCGCGAAATATACGTCGAAGGCGAAATCTACATGGAAGTGGCGCACGATGCCGAACGGCCTTTCTCGGTACACACAGGCAAAATGGATGTCTGCGTTTTGGGAACCAAATTCTACATATCCTCCTACGGCCGCGATCGCACGCAGGAGGTCGTCCTGCTCTCCGGCTCCGTCAGCGTAGCCCCTGCCGGACGATCCGACCGCGGAATTCGCATCGTTCCCGGCCAACAAGCCATCCTCGACACCTCGGAATCGCTGGAGGTCCGCGAAGTGGAAGCCGAAAGCTACATCAGTTGGATTCACGGATACCTGCCCTTCGACAACGACCCGCTGTCGAACATCCTCGAACGCCTTTCCCGCTACTACAATTGTCGGATCGAGTGTACGCCCGAAGCCGAAGCGCTGACGCTCTCGGGCAAACTCGAACTCAAAGACGATCCGGCCGAAGTGCTGAAAATCTTGAGCGCAACAGCCCCTATCAACCTGCAAATCCCCGGATCCGGGAATTTCCGAATCGACTATAACCCGACTACCAACAACCCAAACTGACCTGCCTATGTAACAGCCCGTATCCCTCCAAAAAAAGACCGGATGTCGTCCCTCAACGACATCCGGAGCGATTGAAAATCTAAAATAGCCTTTTAAACTTCAAATCTTTACAAATGTACAACAAAAATGGTAAAATCGGTCTTTTTAAGGCCGATAATGGGGGATTATTCCACCTATTCCGGATAACATTCCTGTTTTTGCTGGCAACAATCGGGTTCATCCGGCCCGTCAGTGCACAAACGGCAGAGGCGGCGAAAACCATCACGCTCAACGTACAGAACCGCCCCATCAAGGAGGTCCTCACACTGATCGAACGCCAAAGCGACTACATCTTCGTTTACTACGACAACATCTTGGACATCCACCGCAAAGTCACCCTGAAAGTAACGAATCAGCCCATTTCGGCTGTCCTGAAACAGTTGTTCGCCGGAACCGACAACACCTGGAAACTCTCGGGAAGGCAGATCGTCATCGGACGCTCCGTAGCTGCGGCCGCAGCTACACCCCGGAAGATCACACGCATCACAGGCGTCGTCAGGGACCAGAACAACGATCCGCTCATCGGCGTCACGATCCGCATCAAGGCCCGTCCGAACATCGGTACAGCCACCGACATCAACGGCAAATACCTGCTCGACGTTTATCCCGACGAAGTGCTGGAATTCAGCTATGTAGGTTACAAATCGCAGGACGTTTCGGTCGCAGGGCAGGAAATCGTCGACGTGGTTATGCTGCAAAACGACGCCATCCTCGACGCCGTGGAGGTGGTGGGCTACGGCGTGCAGAAAAAGATCAGCGTCATCGGCTCGCAGCAGACCATAGCGACCAAGGAACTGAAAGTTCCCGTCGCCAACCTCACACAAGGCCTTGCGGGCCGCGTATCGGGTCTGGTCTCGGTACAGCGAACCAGTGAACCGGGCTTCGACGACGCGAACATCTACATCCGCGGCATCTCAACGCTGACAGCCAGCATGAGCGCCCCTCTGACGCTTGTCGACGGCGTTCCCCGCTCGTTCTCCAACGTCGACCCCGAAGACATCGAGAGTTTCTCGATCCTGAAGGACGCCTCTGCAACTGCTGTTTACGGCGTTCGCGGCGCCAACGGCGTCATTATCATCAATACCAAAAGCGGTCTGAAAGGACGCCCCAAATTCAGCGTACGCTATACCGAAGGCCTCACCAAACCGACCAAGATCACCGATTTCGCCGACGGCGCGACTTACATGGAGATGTCGAACGAAGCGTCGCTCACCCGCGGCGGCGGCAAACTATACAGCCAGGAGATCATTGATAAGACCCGCCGCGGGGAAGACCCCTATCTCTATCCCGACGTAGACTGGATGAAACAGATCCTGCGTAACTTCAGCCGCAACCGCTCGGCCAACGTCAACGTGCAGGGCGGTTCCGACAAGGCGGTCTACTACATCGGCCTGGCCTACTACGACGAGAACGGTATGTACAAGGACACGAAACTGGCCGACTACAACTCGAACACCTTTTACCGCCGTTACAACGTCACCTCGAACCTCACGCTCAACCCGTTCCGCACCACCGAAATCAAACTGGGCATCCAGGGCTACCTGGCCAACGCCAACTATCCGGCATCTTCGCAGGCAAGCATCTTCGAATCGGCCTATTTCACACCTCCGACCTATATCGCGCCGCTCTACCCCGACGGCAAGCTCGGCGCCTTCTCGGGCGGCGATATAAACCCCGTGGCACAGCTCGGCGCAACGGGCTATGCCAACCAGTGGCGCAGCCAGGTTTATTCGAACCTGCGCATCACGCAGCAGATTTACAAAGGACTCTCGGTTTCAGGCATGTTCTCGTTCGACACCTACAACTACACGAGCAACCGTTTCACCAAAACCCCGAACACCTACCACGCCACAGGACGCGACGCCAACGGCAACCTGCTCTACGAGCAAACCCGCTCGGGAACCGAGAACCTGGCCTACAGCCTCAGTGCAAAGGGTAACCGCGCCATCTATCTGGAAGCCGCAGTCAACTACCGCAACACTTTCGGCAGGCACACCGTATCGGGCATGATGCTCTTTAACCAGAGCGACGAAATCAATACCAAAGCCACCAACGTCGAAGAGGCGCTGCCCTACCGTTTCCGCGGCCTGGCAGGACGTTTCACCTACTCGTTCGACGACCGTTATTTCGGGGAGTTCAACTTCGGATACAACGGTTCGGAGAACTTCGCCCCGAAAAACCGTTACGGCTTCTTTCCGTCGGTCGGACTTGGCTGGGTAATCAGCAACGAACCCTTCTTCAGAGGCGCCACAGAGGTGATCCAGTACCTCAAACTGCGCGGCACATGGGGTCGTGTCGGCAACAGCCAGATCAGCGGACGCCGTTTCGCCTACCTGGCTACGGTCAAGGACACCAACGACACCAGTTACCAGTTCGGAAAGAACATGGACCAGACCTACGGGACTACGGCCATCGACGAATATGCCGTCGACGTAACGTGGGAGATCGCCGACAAAACCAACATCGGACTGGACATGCGCCTGCTGAACAACAAGTTCAACCTGCAATTCGACGCCTTCAAGGAGTCGCGCAAAGGCATTTACCTGCGCCGCACAAGCATTCCGTCCTATTTCGGTATGATCAACAACCCCTACGGCAACATCGGCAAAGTCGAGAACAAAGGTATCGAAATGTCGGTCAGCTATGCCAATTCGTGGCGGGACTGGTCGTTGAGCGTCATGGGTAACTACTCGTTCAACCGAAACAAGGTCCTCGAAGACGACAGCACCGTGGCCTATCCCTGGCAGAAAACCATCGGCAACAAGGTCGACCAGCGGTTCGGGCTCATCGCACTGGGACTCTTCGAAAGTCCGGAGGAGATCGCCGCAGCGCCTGTACAGGTCGGCGACACGCGCCCGGGCGACATCCGCTACAAGGACATCAACGGCGACGGCAAAATCGACGAATATGACAAAGTGCCCATCGGCTGGGGAAGTGTCCCCGAAATCGTCTACGGCTTCGGATTCTCCGTAGGCTGGAAAGGCCTCTCGCTGTCGGCCATGTTCCAGGGCGCCGCACACGTCGACGCGATCCTCAGCGGCGAAGGCGTACTGCCTTTCGCACAGGGATCGAGCCGCGGCAACCTGCTGAGCAACATCACCGACCGTTGGACCGAGGCCAATCCCCGCCAGGATGTCTTCTACCCGCGCCTCTCGATCGGCAACATGAACATGAACTACGAAGCCAGCACGTGGTGGCTCAAAAATACCAGCTACCTGCGTCTGAAAAACATCGAACTCTCCTATACGCTCCCCGACCGCTGGATGAAACGCATCCACATCAACAATGCGCGCATCTTCATACAGGGCGTCAATCTGCTTACATTCAGCAAATTCAAACTGTGGGACGTGGAACTGGGCGACGGCCGCGGCGCAAAATACCCCAACATCGGTTCCGTCAGCCTGGGTATCAATTTCAACTTCTAAAATCCCCGACAAGCTATGAAACTTAAAACAATACTCACTTTACTGGCCGCCCTCGGCATCCTGACCGCCTGCAACGACGACTTCTTCGACCAGGTTCCCGACGACCGGATCACCATCGAGCAGGTATTCCAGCGCACCTCCTACTCCGAGAAATACCTGGCTACCGTTTACAGCTACATCCGCGACGAGTCGCACCGCACCAACGGCGTGCCCTGGGACCCGTGTTCGGACGACCTGGACGTTACCTACGACCGCGAGGATTACAACTCCTTCAAGATGAACCTCGGCAACTGGAGCGCATCGTCGAACTACTACGAGTACTGGTCGCACTACTACCGGGGCATCCGCTCGGCAACCTACTTCATCCAGCACATCGGCTCGAACCAGGAGATGCTCGACGATCCTACGCGCGGCCCGATCGTCGTCGAACAATACAAGAACGAAGCCCGCTTCCTGCGTGCCTGGTTCTATTACTGCCTGCTGCGCCAGTACGGCCCCTGCGTACTGCTGGGCGACGAGGTGCTTCCGGGCGACCTCGACCGCGACGATGTGAAGATGAACCTGCCGCGCAGTTCCTACGACGAGTGCGTGGATTACATCGTCGGCGAACTGGACGACATGATCGACAACAACCGCCTGCCGCTGCACTTCACCGTACAGGCCGACAAGGATTACGGCCGGGCGACACTGGCCATGTGCATGGGACTCAAAAGCCGCGTACTGCTGCTGGCCGCCAGCGACCAGTTCAACGGCAACCCGGCCTACGCCAACGTGGTCAACACGGACGGCAAACACCTTTTTTCGACCCGAAAAGACCCCGAAAAGTGGAACAAGGCCGCCCAGGCTGCAAAAGATGTCATCGACCTGGGAATTTTCGACCTCTACAAGGAGTACCACACCGACGGAACGCTCGACCCTTACCTGTCCTGCCGCAACGTTTTCCTGGAGAACTGGAACAGCGAGGTGATGATGGTCCGCATCAGCAACTACCTCAAACATTGGGAACGGTCGGCTTCTCCCCGGCAGTTCAGCGGCTATGAAAGCATGGGAGCGACCCAGCAACTGGTCGACGCTTTCCGCATGAAAGACGGCACGGCCATTACCCCGGACAAGGAGAGCGGCTATTCGAAGGCGAACTACTCCGACCCCAAATCGGGCTGGGTATTCGCTCCCGCCGGTACGCGCAACATGTTCGTCAATCGTGAACCGCGTTTCTACGTCAACATCTGCTTCAACGGCGCCTACTGGATCGGCGATCAGAAAACCCGCATCCAGCTCTACTACACCGGAGGATCGGGAAAGAAAGGCACGTGGGACTTCCCACGTTCGGGATACATCGCCATCAAAAACGTTTCGCCCTCGTCCAATCCCAAGAACGGCAACTACATCAAGCGTCCCTTCGTCATCATGCGTTACGCCGAGATACTGCTCAACTACGTCGAGGCGCTCAACGAATACGATCCCGGGAATGCGGACATCGAAACCTACCTGAACAAAATCCGCGAGCGCGGCGGCCTGGGACCGGTCCAAAGCGATCTCAACCAGAGTCAAATGCGCGAGCAGATCCGGCTGGAACGCCGCATCGAACTCTGCTTCGAGCAACTGCGCTATTTCGACACCCGCCGCTGGCTGATCGCCGACCAGACCGACGGAGGACCCTTCTACGGCATGAACGTCGACGCAGGCAACAGCTTCACCGACGAGGCGTTCTACGAGAAAACCGTATTCGAAACCCGCGTGTTCCGGCCCGAGTTCTACCTTTTCCCCATTCCCCAGTCCGAAATCAACCGCGATCCGCAGATCGTCCAGAATCCCGGATGGTAACCGTAAAAACGAATAACGACTATGAAACTTACGAAATACCTGGCTGTCCTCTGCTGCGGAACGCTCTTCGCAGCCTGCGAAAACCCGATTCAGGACGACCTGAACGTGGACAACCCCGAGAACTATACGCGTATTTACACGGTCAACGCCGTCGACGACGCCTCCAAGAACACACTCTCATTCCCGCTCGAACGCGACACGTCGCTCATGGTCTACGCCAACTTGAGCGGAATCCGCAACCCGGGATGCGATGTGACGGTCAAATTTCGCGTCGCCCCCGAACTGGTGGATACCTACAATCAGAAGCACCAGAGCAACTACCCGATGATGCTTGATGAAAGCTACACGATCGAGAACCTCGAAGCCGTGATTCCTAACGGGAAATACATCTCCTCGCCCATCCGGATCGCCATCAACAGCCAGGCGTTCGACGGCGTGGGCGTCTTCCTGCTGCCGGTACGGATCGAGAATGTGACACCCGACCTGGCCGTCAACGAATCGTTGCAGACGGCTTACCTGCGCATCAACGGCTACTACACCGAAAATCCGTTCCCGAGATACGACAGGAGCGGCTGGTCGATCGCCGGGTTCTCGACGCAGGAGGCTGAAGCGACATCGACCTACCCCAACCGCGGATTGGCCGTTTCGATCATCGACGGCGAAAACAACACCTATTGGGGTACGCAGTGGCGTAACGCCAAACCCGGCCCGCCGCACTGGATCGCCGTCGACATGGGCGCACCCAAGGAACTGCACGGACTCACGATCCGCGGACGGTCTGACAAAGAAGGCTCCGACGTTCCCAAGAGCAGCGGCAACCCGCGTATCTTCAACATCGACGTGAGCGACGACAACCAAAACTGGACCCATGCAGGGACCTTTACCGTCGAAAACCGGATCGAGAACACGGTATACCTCGACCACAAGGCAACGGGACGCTATTTCCGTATCTTCGTCACCGCCACGCAGGCCGACCTCTACCAGACCTGCATCGCCGAAGTATGGGCATTCTGATCCGACTAACAAATTTTTAAACCAAACGAAAGACTATGAAAAAGACTATATGTCTGTGGGCGCTGCTCCTGATTGTCGTTTCATGCACCAACGACGACAATTACAACGACGAGCACGGAGACAAGGCAGTCATTCCACCCAAAGGCAGGATCATCCGCATAATGACCTACAACATTTACGGCGCACGCGCCACAAGCCCCGCCAATGCAGCCGATCTGGACGCGCTGGCCGAGGTAATCCGCCGGCAGGACCCCGACTTCGTAACCCTCAACGAGGTGGATGTCTTCACCAACCGCACGGGAAAAGACGTACACCAGGCCCGCGACCTGGCAGCCAAACTCGGTATGGAGTGGCACTTCTCGAAAGCCATCGACCGCGACGGAGGCGAATACGGCGACGCCGTGCTGTCGAAACACCCGATTATAGAGACCCGCAGTTACCGGCTCCCCTGCGCCGCTTCGCAACCGGGCGAGGACCGTTCGCTGTGCGTCATCCGCGTCGAGATCGACGGCAAAGACCTCTATGTCGCCTCGACGCACCTCGATCATCTTTCGGGCGATGCGAGCCGCCTGGTGCAGGCCAATGAGATCCGCCGTATCCGCGACACGGAACTGGACGGAGACCTCATCCTTGCGGGCGACCTCAACGCCATTCCCAGTTCGAACGTCATCGCCACGATGACCGCGTTCCTGACCAATGTCGGAACGATCGACCAATACACTTTCCCGTCGGAGAATCCCACCCGCAAGATCGACTACATACTGTATGCCCCGATCGGACACTTCGGCGTACAGAACTGCACAGTGGTTTCGCGCAGCGACCAGCAGGTCGACGGCGTCGACGCCTCGGACCACCGCCCCGTCGTGGCCGACATCCGGTTCCAGACCGAGGAAGACCTCCCGGAGAATCAGGAATAAAGCGTTCGGAAGATGAAAAAACTGCTATTCACACTCCTCGGGCTGGCAGCGGCACTGACGCTGCCGGCCCAGGATTTCAAGATCACGCATGGCCCGTGGCTGTGCGACATGACCGAAGACGGCGTAACCGTCCTGTGGACTACCAACAAACCCGCTTTGTCGTGGGTCGAGGCAACCGAGGACGACGGACGCAGTTTCTACGCCGCCGAACATACCCGCCATTACGAAACCGTTGCGGGCCGCAAACAGGCGCACAAGACACTGCACGCCGTGCGGCTGAACAACCTGCGTCCCGGAACGAAATACTGCTACCGCATCTTCTCGCAGGAGGTACTCGAATGGAAACACGGAGACAACGTCCTCTACGGCAGGACCGTTGCCAGCAATGTCTACAAACGCGCGCCGTTCCGGTTCCGGACATTCCCGGCAACGGGAACCGACTGTTCGTTCGTCATCCTGAACGACATCCACGGACGCGCCGACGACATGACCGAACTGTGCCGGGAAATCGATTTCGGCAAACACGACTTCGTAATGCTCAACGGCGACATGTCCAACAGCATTGAAAATGAGGAGCAGTTGTTCCGGGATTTCATCGACGCCTCGGTAAACCTTTACGCCTCGGAGACCCCGATACTCTACAACCGCGGCAACCATGAGACGCGCGGCGTCTTCGCCGACCGTCTGCACGACTATTTCCCGACGCGCAACGGCCGTCACTACCAACTCTGCAAAGTCGGATCGGTCTGTTTCTTGCTGCTCGACTGCGGCGAAGACAAGCCTGACACGGACATCGAATACGGAGGGCTTGCCGACTACGACGCCTATCGCCGCGAAGAGTGCGAATGGCTCCGCAGGGCGGTGGCCTCCGAAACCTTCCGCAACGCCTCGGCACGCGTCGTCTTCCTCCATATTCCGCTCGACGGCGGAACGTGGCACGGCAGCAACCACCTCCGGAATCTGTTCCTGCCGATCCTCAACGAGGCCGGCATCAATATCATGTTCTCCGGCCACACGCACCGCTACGGCTTCCACCCGGCAAACGACGAAGTTCGGTTCCCGGTCGTGGTCAACGGCAATCAAAGCTACATACGGTGCGACATGACGGGCGACCGAATCGCGATCCGAATCGTCGGTCCCGGCGGACGTGTCGCACACACACACGAATTTCCACTCCGCTAACGAGGCGGAAAAAGCAATGCCCTGCACCGTTTCGGTGCAGGGCATCTTCTGTTTTTCAGAGGAAAAGCCGCAGAAATCCGCTGCGGCTGAGCCGGAGCCGAAGCTGGGAGAGCGCCGCCCCGATATGCTTTTCGACGGTCTTGACGCTGATGTTGAGCCGCTCGGCGATCTCCCGGTTTTTCAGGCCTGTCGTGCGGCTCAACAGGAACACCCGGCGGCACTGCTCGGAAAGTCCCGAAATGCAGCAGTCGATCTCCTCGCTCAACTGCGATAACTGGAACTCCTCTTCGATATGGTCGGCGACAAGCGTACGAATACAGACATCCAACTCGTCCAGTCCGGATTCCCCCCCCCCCCCCTTTTT
>OIXV01000729.1_pt1 | contig 30907 bp, 24 predicted proteins | sample 1587771 | NCBI WGS metagenome assembly OIXV01 (sample SAMEA3888893, study PRJEB22519) | human gut metagenome | biome: human gut; feature: human-associated habitat; material: faeces | place: Denmark | collected 2010
ATATTATATTTTTAGTATAGCAATTATTTAAAAAAAAGGCAATGCTAAAATAACCGATTACGTAACCGGTTATTTTAGCTTGAAAAAGTGTTGACATATGAACTTGGATGTAGTAACATCGAACTATAAAGTAACCGGTTACTTAACCGGTTCCGAGAACGAAAAGGGAAAGGAATGGAGGAGAAGTGCATGAAAAGAATGCAGAACCAAACAATGCCCGTGAAAAAGCAAACGTGGAGAGATAAGGCTACATATGTGAAGAAAAACTGGCAGTTATATCTTTTTTTCTTAATGCCAGGACTTTTACTGACAATCATTTTTAAGTATCTTCCTATGGGGGGACTTCTGATTGCATTTGAGGATTACAACGTAATCAAGGGAGTGCTTGGAAGTCCATGGGTTGGACTTGAATATTTCAGGCGGTTTTTATCTTCACCGGATTTTATGAACTACCTGTTGAATACGTTAAAACTGAGTATTTATGGACTGTTGTGGGGCTTTCCGGTTCCGATCATTCTGGCATTGCTTTTAAATCGTATCCGCAGAACCGGAGTTAAGAAGAAAGTACAGCTTCTGGTCTATATGCCGAACTTTATATCTGTAATTGTACTTTGTGGTATGGTACGTATGCTGCTTTCTCCGGTTGGACCTCTGAATAAGCTTTTAGGAATTAGTACAAACTGGATGACAATGCCATCTGCTTTCCGCACCATTTACATAGCAAGTGGAATCTGGCAGACAGCAGGCTGGGCCTCTATTATGTACACGGCTGCATTATCCAATGCAAGCAAAGAACTGGAAGAAGCAGCTATTATGGATGGCGCAAATCTTCTGCAGCAGATCTGGTATGTGGAGCTTCCTGCAATCAAGAATATTATTGTAATTCAGTTTATTCTGCAGGCTGGAAATATTATGAGTATTGGATTTGAGAAAGCCTATGCATTACAGACAGATATGAACCTGCCGGCATCAGAAATTTTATCAACATATGTATACCGTATTGGTCTTTTGAACGGCGATTATGGTTATTCGACGGCTGTTGGTCTGTTTAATTCAGTAGTAAATGTAATTCTGTTAGTTTTTGTAAACTGGGTGGTAAAGAAGCTGAACGACGGAGAAGGATTATAGGAGGAAGCGAAGATGGAGAAAATAAAGAAAAAATATTCGAAGACAGACTGTCTTATCCTTGGAATTGGATTCCTGATTCTTGGACTGTTTGTACTTTCTATTGCAATTCCAATCGTGTATGTAGTGCTTGCCTCTTTTATGGATCCTACAGTTTTGAATAATCAGGGACTGAGTTTTCATATTAAGGACTGGACTTTGGATGCATATCGCAGAGTACTGGAAAATGAGATGATCTGGCGTGGATTCCTGAATTCTTTTCTGTATTCACTTGCATTTACAGCTATTTCTGTTTTTATAACATTGCTGGCAGCGTATCCATTGTCCAAGAAGGAATTTGTGGGAAGAAAACTTTTTAATCTTATTTTTCTGATCACAATGTTCTTTGGCGGTGGAATGATCCCGACTTTTATTTTAATCAATCAGCTGCATATGGTAAATACAGTCTGGGCAGTTTTAATTCCTGGAGCATTTAATGTCTGGAATATGATCCTTGCAAGAACATACTACCAGTCGATCCCGGCAGAATTAAGAGAAGCCTCTGCAATTGATGGAGCCAATGAGATCCAGCATTTCTTCAAAATCATGATGCCGGTATGTAAGCCGATCATTGCAGTACTTGCACTGTGGTCATTTGTAGGAATGTGGAACAGCTATTTTGATGCAATGATTTATCTGAATGATGCAAATCTTCAGCCTCTGCAGTTAGTACTTCGTTCCATTCTGGTACAGAATACTCCGCAGCCAGGTATGATTGCAGATATTCAGAGTACTGCTGAAATGGCAAAGGTAGCGGAACAGCTGAAATATGCAACCATTGTGGTATCAAGCTTACCGCTTTTAGTAATGTACCCATTCTTCCAGAAGTATTTTGATCAGGGAATTATGGTCGGATCAGTAAAAGGCTGATAAGAAAGGAACGATACAGATATGAAGAAAAACAGAGTAAAAGGTTTACTTGCACTTGGACTTTCTTTGACGATGATGATAAGTACGGCAGGGTGTGGAAAAGAGCAGCAGCTTAATGCGGAGATCAACCCGGACACACCAGTATCTGAGGTACAGTTTCCATTAAAGGAAACAGAGGAGCTTTCTTTTATTACAAGTGCACCGGCTACTTCCACACAGGATCCCAATGAAAGAGTGATTTTCCAGCGACTGGAAGAACAGACAAATGTTCATATTGACTGGACCTGTTTTGTATCCGATCAGTTTTCAGATAAAAAGAATCTGGCTCTGGCTCAGTTTGGAAATCTGCCGGATGGATTGTTTAATGCAGGAATGAGTGATTATGATCTGCTGCGATATGCGAAGCAGGGAATTATCATTCCACTGGAAAATCTGATTGACAAATATATGCCGAATCTTCAGGCTGTGTTTGAAAAATACCCAGAGTACAGGACTATGTGCACAGCACCGGATGGACATATCTATTCTTTCCCGTGGATTGAACAGCTTGGTGCAGGAAAAGAAGCAATTCAGGCGATTGGAGATATTCCATATATTAATAAAAAATGGCTTGACTACCTTGGACTTGAGATTCCTACAACAACAGACGAACTGGAACAGGTACTGATTCAGTTCCGCGATCATGCAGAAGAACTGGAGAAAGAATTTTCCATTGAAGGTGATGTAATTCCAATGTCCTTTATTATCAATAACGGAGATCAGGATCCGGCGATTTTAATAAATGGATTTGGAGAGGGTTACGGAGACACAGGAGATCATTTCGCGGTAACAGATGAAGGAAAAGTAATTTATACAACTGTTCAGGAAGGCTACAAGGAAGGAATTGAATGGCTTCATAAACTGGTGACAGAAGATCTTGTAGATCCGGAAGCCTTTACACAGGAGTGGTCTACTTATGTTGCAAAAGGAAAGAATCACCGTTACGGACTCTGCTTCACATGGGATATTGCGAATATAGATAACAATACAGATTATGTGATGCTTCCGGCACTGACCGGGCCGGATGGCATGAGAAATATTACCAGACAGAACAACAGTGAAACCAGTGGATTTGACCGTGGAAGATGTGTTCTTACATCCAGCTGTCGTAATACAGCACTTGCTGCTGCATGGATTGATCAGATGTATGCACCCCTCCAGTCTCCGCAGAATAACTGGGGTACTTATGGCGAAGAGGATTCCTTTAACATTTTTGAACTGTCTACAAACAAAGACGGCGGCGAAATGTTAAAACATATGGATCTGGGAGAGCAGTCTCCAGTGGAAGTGCGTGAGGCGCAATCTGTAAATGGCCCTCTGGCCGTGCTGAATGAATATTATGATGTATATGTGACACAGCCGGAAGATGCAAAATGGCGTCTGGATAATATGCATGAGACCTATGTACAGGATATGAATAGCAAATATGTTTATCCAAATGTATTTATGAGTATTGATGATACAAACAAAGTATCACAGTATGATACCGATATTAAAAAATATGCAGAACAGAAGAAAGCTGACTGGATCCTGAATGGAGGAATAGAGGAAGAATGGGATTCCTACCTGGAAAAAATGGAGAAATACGGACTTTCAGATTATCTTTCAATCAAACAGAAATATTTTGATCAGTATCAGGAATCCTTAAGCGCGGAAAAGTAACAAAAGATGTAAGAACTGAACAACGACTTTGACAGGAGATTTTTCATGAGCGAAATGTTAGAAAAGGCAAGAAAATATGAATTTACACAGGGACAGCAGATTAAAGCGGAAGACAGACCGGCTTTTCATATAACTCCTTATGTTGGATGGATGAATGATCCCAATGGATTTTCCTGCTATAAGGGAGAATACCATTTGTTTTATCAGTACAATCCATATAACACACATTGGGACAGCATGCACTGGGGGCATGTGGTAAGTAAGGATCTGCTGCATTGGGACTATCTCCCGGCAGCATTGGCACCAGACCAGGATTACGATAAAGTGGGCTGCTTTTCCGGAAGTGCCATAGAGCTGGAGGACGGCAGACAGCTGCTTATGTATACAGCTGTGGACCGGGAAATACTGGAGGACGGAACCGCAAGGGATGTTCAGACACAGGCGGTGGCTGTGGGAGATGGAAAAGATTACGTGAAGTATGACAAAAATCCGGTCCTGACCTTTAAAAATCTGCCGGAAGGTGCAAGCAGAGTAGATTTCCGTGACCCAAAAATCTGGAAAGAAAAAGATGGAAACTTTTATTGTGTCATAGGCAGCCGTCCGGCAGATGGAAGTGGACAGATTCTTCTTTACAGAAGTAAAAATGGTTTTGAATGGGAATTTGTAAGTACTTTGGCAGAGAATAAAAACCGCTATGGAAAGATGTGGGAATGTCCGGATTTCTTTGAACTGGACGGCAAATATGTGCTTCTGACAAGCCCACAGGACATGATTCCGGAAGGAATGGAATATCATAATGGAAATGGAACATTATGTATCATAGGAGATCTGGATTCTGAGACACATACTTTGAAGGAACAGTCTTATCAGAGTGTGGATTATGGAATTGACTGTTATGCAATGCAGACATTGCTTGCTCCAGATGGAAGAAGAATTATGATTGCCTGGATGCAGAACTGGGATACTCTTGCTTATCGCAGAAATGAATCTAAATGGTTTGCACAAATGAGCCTTCCGAGAGAAGTGTCTGTGAAAAACGGAAGATTGTATCAGGTTCCGGTCAGAGAACTGGATTCCATGCGTGCAAATAAAGTCGAGTACAGGGATGTTGTGATTAAAGACACCAGAATTACACTTGACCAGATTGAAGGACGTACCGTAGATCTGGAGCTTGTAATACAACCGGTAGATAAAGATAAGCTTTATAAAAAATTCGAACTCTGTTTTGCAGAGAATGAAAAATATCATTCCACTTTACGATTCCGTCCAGATGAATCAGTTTTGAAAATCGACAGAAGCTTCTCCGGAAGCGAACGTGCAGTGGTTCATCAGAGAGAATGTCTGGTAAATGGTGGCTGTAATGAATTGAAATTACGAGTAATTCTGGACAGATTCAGCGCGGAAATATTTATCAATGACGGAGAACAGGTTATGTCTGCTGTGATTCTTACAGAACAGAATGCAAAGGGAATTTCTTTCTTTGTTGACGGTGCGGCTAAGATCGATGTAGTGAAATATGATTTGGTATGAAAGTTCCAGAAGCTTGTCATGAATGAGTAAGGTAAAAATACAAGAATTGGGAGCAACGTATGAAGAAATATGATGTAACGGCACTGGGAGAATTATTGATTGATTTTACTGAAAACGGAAAAAGCAATCAGGGAAATCCACTTTTTGAAGCAAATCCCGGAGGAGCACCTTGTAATGTGCTTGCAATGTTAGCAAAGTTAGGGCATAACACGGCATTTATCGGAAAGGTAGGAAATGATTTCTTCGGAGAACAGTTGAGGGCTGCAATAAAAGAAGTTGGAATTGATGACACTGGATTATGTACAGACGAAAAGATCCATACAACCCTTGCTATGGTACATACATATCCCGATGGAGACAGGGATTTCTCTTTTTACCGTAATCCGGGTGCAGACATGATGCTGAATAAAGCTGAAATTTGTGAAGATATTCTCAAAAATACGAAAATTTTTCATTTTGGTACATTGTCTATGACACATGAAGGGGTGCGGGAGGCAACGAAAGAAGCAATTCATATTGCAGAAGAAGCTGGCGCTATTATTTCATTTGATCCCAACTTACGTCCACCGCTCTGGGAGTCTATGGAAGAGGCGAGAAAGCAGGTATTATATGGTCTTGGTCATTGTCAGATACTGAAAATTTCAGATAATGAAATTCAGTGGCTGACAGGAGAAGAAGATTATAGTGATGGCGTAAACTGGATTAGAGAACGTTATCAGATTCCGCTGATTCTTGTGTCTATGGGAAGAGAAGGAAGTCGTGCTTATTATAATGAAATGATGGTGGAAGTAAAGCCGTTTTTACAGGATAATACCATCGAGACAACCGGAGCAGGAGATACATTCTGCGGCTGTGTATTGCACTATGTCTGTGAACATGGAATTAATGGACTAAAAGAGGAAAATCTGGCTGAAATGTTAACGTTTGCCAATGCAGCTGCCTCAATTATCACAACAAGAAAAGGCGCACTGAGAGTAATGCCGGAAGAAAAAGAAATAAAGCTATTAATATAAAATATTCAAAAGAATAGGAATACAACAAAGGGACTTCTTCGGAGGTCCCTTTTAAAATGGGAAAATGTTAATAAAACTTTTTCTTGCTAAATTGTAAAAGTTTGCTAGAATAGTTGTAACAAACACAGTCAGAAAGAACGTTCACAAACGAGGTGACCGCTATGATTACACTGAATGATTATTTATATTCCGGAGATACGGTTTTAAAAATTTTACAGAAATATACAGAGGATCTGCGTAAGGAAGCGAAGAAGAACCATAACGAAGTCGATTTGGTGCACAGCAACTTTCTGCTCCAGATCACGGAACTTCTGGAGCATAATGATTTCCTTACGGCCCAGTCCCAGAAGATCCGGGAATTTTACAAATATATGGCCCATGAATATCCATTTCTTGCTTTTACATTTAAAGGCAGGATTAAGTCATTGATCCGGGCAGAAGAGAAATTTAATGGATATGTAGTGGAATATATTTACGATTATTACCGGGAAAATGGTACCTATCCGTCGGTTGCAGAGCTGAAAAATAAGCTGAGCTGCTTTCGTGATTTTATTGCTTACCGGATTGTGGTCTGTATGCCAAGATGTCACTTGAAGCCAGGGGAAGAACAGGAGCAGGCGTCTATCCGCTATCTTTATGAGATCGCAAATGTGCTGCCAGGATTTCTGGAAGAGAGAGGCTTTACAGCAGAATCGGCTCAGGGAGTGAAATTGAGTACTTCTGATCAACTAAATGATGATGTAAAGCCTTATTACAGAGATTATATTTGTGGTACCAGTGAATATGGGTATCAGTCTTTACATATTACATTTTATGATAACAGCTCCAGATCCTACATGGAGGTACAGCTCCGTACCCAGAAAATGGATGACATTGCAGAAATCGGTCCGGCCAATCACCTGGGCTATGAGAAACGCCAGCAGGACGAGCGTGCCAGAAGAGATGTGATCCCGGAAGGGGAATGTGTTTACTTTGATGAGGCTTATGAACGGGGAATGAAGCTGCTTTCCCTGGAATTAGCAGATCTTGATGTGAATATGTTTTCTGCGGTAAATAACAGCCTGATCAACGATGGCTGTGGATTGTTCCGAGGCAGATTGATTCTGCCTTATGAGCATTTGTCCAGATTTCAGAATGATGTGATTGATTGAGAAAAAAGTAAGTGGAGCAATAAAGATGTTAAAGAAAAAGATGTTAATTGCTTTAGGGGTGGCAGCAGTATTGAGTGTGAGCTGTGTAAGTGTGACTGTCTGGGCTGAGGAAAACGCAGAAGAGCAGACAGAGGAAGCAGAGGACAGTTCTAATTCTGAAGGAGAGGAAGATGCTGATTTAGAAGAGTCTGACAATCCGGAGATTGAAGAGGGATACACTACAGAACTAGAAGGCTGCACAAAGGTGGTTTCCTGGTGCAAAAATGGAGACAATAATATTTACGGACAGTTCTATTATCCGGAAGATTTTGACGAAACAAAGACTTATCCAGTAATCATTATGAGCCACGGAATCGGTTCTACTTCCCAGATGGTAGAGCGTGCAAAATGGCCGGAAAAGGCGGCTCAGGATGGATATGTGGTTTATACATTTGACTTCTGCGGCGGTTCCCTTAACGGAAACAGTGACGTAGATTTCATGGATATGACAGTGATGACTGAGAAAGAAGATTTAAGTGCTGTTATGGACTTTGTGAAAACAAAGGATTATGTGGATCAGGATCATCTTTTCCTTCTGGGACAGAGCCAGGGAGGACTTGTAAGTGCTCTGACTGCTGCAGACAGAAAAGATGATGTGGCTGCTATGATCCTGATTTATCCGGCGTTTTGTATTGCGGATAATGCCCGGGAAATGTATGATTCCGCATATGATATTCCGGAAGACAGAGCTGAGATGCCGGTAGGAACTGTGGGTTCTGAGTATGTGAAAACAGTTTATGATCTGGATGTTTATGGCACTATCAGCGCATATGACGGAGACGTGATGATCATTCACGGAATCAATGACAGCCTGGTGCCATACAGCTATTCTGAAAAGGCAATTGAGGAAGCGTATACAGGGGAAGGTTCTGTTCTGATTCCCATTTATGGAAAAAAATCTACCCATGGTTTCGAGATGAACTTTGAAGAGGGAAGAGACTATGCGGAGACAGTTGGATTGGAATTTTTGGATGTGCATTTGAAAGAGGAAGAATAAAGGTTTAGGAAACCAAAAAGTGAAAAAAACATGTAGGGCGTATTTATAGATCGTTATGAATTAAAGGCATTGCAAGGATATTATACCGCGTACTAAAAGTTAGATTTTAATGTCTGACTTTTGGGCGGCATGTTCTACAATGCCTTTTTTTATTTAAGTATATATTTTATAAAAATAATATTGTATAAAATAAATACAAATGGTATAATATTAACGAGGAATGATTCTTAAAAAAATATAAACTCCTTGCAGTACATTATATTTTATGTTACGCTGAATTCACATCTCAGGAACTCTATGTACTATTCGTAGGCGGTTCAGCTCATGAACAGCAGTCTATTCATTGCCATTCGGTGAAGTATTCCTGTGAAATAAGCGTAATAAAGAAGGTGGTGAAACTTGGGTGTAAAAGACCAGGGACTACAGGAGTATCTGAAAGATAACGAACGCTTTGCAGATTTTGTGAATGGTACCTTATTTGCAGGAAAGCAGATTGTGGATCCATGTTATCTTAAGGAAGTACAAAGGAAGAAGAGAGTATCATATAAACAGTCGATTATGGCAAAAAATATACAAAAGAAAAACAGTTCTGAAAAATACGGCGAAGAGGAAATTGCCAGGGAAAAAGGTGTTTTTGAAGAGGGAGAATTCGGGGATGACAGCGCGAAGCTCATGTATCTGGAAAGAGAGCGCGATTTCCTTCGTCTCCACGATAAGCCAGGCTGTAGATTTTTGTTGGCATGTGAAGTTGAATCTGGGGCAAATTATGAGATGCCTGTGAGATGTTTTACATATGACAGCATAGAATATACAGATCAGCTAAAAGAGTGGAAAAGAAAATCCCAGCAAATGTTTTGGGGAAGAGGAAAACGTGGGAAAAAACGGCGCCGAATCCGTCGTCCATTGCTTCCGGTATTTCATCAGGTATTATACCTGGGAGAGAAAAGGTGGAAGAGTAAGTTAAAATTACAGGAAATGATGGACATCCCGGAAAATGTGATGAGTTTTTCAGACAGGCTTCCTGATTATGATATTTGTATGATAGATATTCATGAACAGAATCCTGAGTTGTTTCACACGGAATGGAAAGATATTTTCCAGCTTATGAAGCACAGCCGTAAAAAAGACGAATTGAGAAAATACGTAGAAGAGAGTACCGAAGAAATACGAAAGCTAAGTCAAGAAACCAGATGGCTTCTGGCGATATTACTGGAGCAATATGAATTTGTTGATGAAGAGGTTGTGGAGGTGAAGGATATGTGTAAGGCATGGGATGGCGCAATGCAAATGTATGCAGATGAAGCGAGAGCAGCAACGCGGAAAGAAATGAAGAAAGAGATGAAAAAAGAAATGAGAAGACAGGCCAGAGAAAAAGATCGCAGGACCGTTTTTAACATGTTTTCTCGGGGGTATTCACAGAAAGAAATTGCGGCAATTTCCGAGCTGCCGCTTAAAAAAGTACAGAAAATGTGTGAAGGGTTTATCGAGAATACAACAATGGCAGTACATACTTCTTGATTTGGATTAGAAATTACAGAATAGTAGCTGAGAAAGTTTAACGAGAAAAGGCATTGCAAGGAATTATATGGCGTCTGTAAACGATTTGATTTTGGAGTCAAACGTTAGGGAGAGGCTATATCCTGCAATGCCTTTTAAAATCCTTCAAATTTATATGAAAACTGCTAACAGGTACGCTTATGCATCTTGTTTCTCCGGAAACATTTTCCCGAAGAGAAAACGGATCAGCGGTCCACAGTACATAAGCTGCCAGAAGAAGGCTACCGGGAAGTTCATGAAAGTGGTCTGGAGCCATACGGCAACGAACTGGGAACCCGCATTTTTAAACAAGATTGTGGCAATTAAGCTCATGATCGGGCACATAATGCAGATGATCATAACAGAAATTGCAACTGTGATGGCGAAAGGTCTGTCTTTAGGTGTGACAATACGAAAAGCAAGCTTATGGGCAAGGTTATCAACAATAAAGAACTCCAGTACAAATGCAACCGGCCACATAATCTTCATTTCGCCGAAAGCCATGAGAAATACCTGGTTGCTCATTCCACCGATGTTCAGGGAAATGTTGTAGCAGATCATGGCGTAGACCATAAGGAAAGCCATCATCAGAGTGAAAATAACATTTTGAAACTTAGTTTTTGGCATAAAATTGTTCTCCTTTTTCTAAAAATGGGTACAAAAAAGACACATGTGTTGTTCGTTATCAAGTGTACACTTGTGTCGTTTCCAATTTTATACCAGAGCTAATTTGTTATTGAATTGTTTACCGAATGATTATTATACCAGATAAATGGGAAAATGCAATAAAAAAATCGATATATAAGATGGACTAAGAAATGATAATGGGGATTTTTTATAAGTCAGAATGCAGTTTTACTTAAGTTCCTTGGTTATATTAAACTAGTGGTTTATTGCAGAATATATAGTTCTTCTGGTAATATAAAACATGTAAGAAATCATATCGGTCATTATCCCGTTAAGGAGGCGGAGCGGACTGTAAATCCGCTGTTATCATAACACGAGTGGGTTCGATTCCCTCATGGCCGAGTATACTCCTGTAGCTCAGCTGGATAGAGCACGCGTCTACGAAGCGCGGTGTCGAGAGTTCGAATCTCCCTAGGAGTGCTTCCAATGGCAGATGTCTTGGAATAAAGTGAATCAGGTAAGGAAATGGTGCAAAGGAAGAAAGCTGTCTGTGACTAGACGGCTTTTTTTCATTGAGATTCAACTTCTGGATTTTGAAGATGTGCTATTTGCGATGGATTTCTTACACTTTACGTAAAAAACAGGTACAGAAATTGCAGGGTGTTATAATAAATCCATATTATGAATTATGTAAAATAATCGATGGAGGATGAAGGTATGAAAACAAAGCAGGCTGTAAATCCGTACCTGCCAAGCTGGGAATACGTGCCGGATGCGGAGCCGCATATTGTGGACGGACGTGTATACATATATGGTTCTCATGATCTTTTTAACGGCTTGAATTTCTGTCTTGGAGACTATGTATGCTGGTCAGCACCGGTAGACGATCTTGGCAACTGGCGTTATGAGGGTGTTATTTTCAAAAGAGAGCAGGATCCGGCAGCGCCGAAGATCCGTCTTACAAATGGTCTGGCAGCACCGGATATGATCCAGGGACCGGACGGAAGATTTTATCTTTATTATTTCATGGGCGGCACCAAGATGATCTCTGTGGCTGTCTGTGACAAGCCGGCAGGCAAATATGAATTCTATGGTTATGTAAAATATGCAGACGGCACTCCTATTGGAAAGAAAGAGGAGCCGCTGCAGTTTGACCCGGGCGTTTTTATGGATGACGATGGAAAACTGTATCTTTACACAGGCTTTGCCCTTCAGGGAAATCCTCTTCTGCTTGATGGCTCCAAGCCGACTGAGCACGGTGCAATGTGCTTCGAGCTGGACCCCGCAGATATGCTTACTGTAAAAATGGGACCGAAATACATTGGAATTGCCAGTGAGAAAGAAGCACCAGGAAGTTCTTATGAGGGACATCCCTTCCTGGAAGCAAGCTCCATGCGTAAATTCAATGGAACCTATTACTTCATCTACAGCTCCCTGAACAGCCATGAGCTTTGCTATGCAACAAGCGATAACCCTACAGAGGGCTTTGAGTTTGGCGGTGTTCTGGTCAGCAACGGGGACATCGGCCTTCCTGGAATCACAGATGTAAAAAATGCAAGAAACTGTACCGGAAACACTCACGGAAGCCTGATCGAGATTAATGGAAGCTATTATGTTTTCTATCACAGACACAGTAACCGTAAGCAGTCTTCCCGTCAGGCCTGTGCAGAGCGCATCCGCTTTGAGAATGGCAAATTCTATCAGGCAGAGATGACCTCCTGTGGCCTGAATGACGGACCGCTTAAGGGAAAAGGAAATTATCCTTCCTATATTTCCTGTAACGTATATGGCAAAAAGGGAACCCGTTTCTTAAGTATGATCAAACATCCAAAGTCCGGACATCCATATCTGACTCAGGATGGAAAGGATCGTGAACAGGGGTCAGATCAGTATATTGCCAATATGTGTGACGGAGCAGTTGCAGGCTTCAAATATTTTGACCTGCGTGAGACCTCTAAGGTTCGTATTAATATTAAGGGAAAAGCAACTGGAATTGTTTATGTATCCACAGAGGAAGGCGGCAAGCCAGTGGCAAAGATTCAGGTAAAACCTTGCAAGGAACAGCACGGTTTTGCAGCTGATGTAAACGGACTCGGTGAGAAAGAGGCACTGTACTTCAGTTACAAGGGAACTGGCGCATTTAATTTTATGTCTTTTGATCTGAAGTAAGATTCCATTAAATGTGCAGGAAATATTCTGCCTGCAAATGGAAGACAGAGCTTAAATAAAGGGAAAAAGAGTTTATCTTAAGAGTCAAATAAACCCAGGAGGCGAAATATTTGAACATTACTAATTTTGCAAAAAAACTTGCAGAAAAGCCGGTTTTTAAAACAAGAATCAAATCCGATCAGGTGAAGCTTCCGGAGATAGCTATCGGATATTTTCTGGCGCCCTTTTGCGCCATGTTTGCCAATGCCATTTTCGGTGCCTATCTGAACCGTTATTATGTGGATGTACTTGGCTGGACGAAATTCGGAGCATTTGCCACACTTCTGCCAATCGTATCTGTGATTTTCGTAGTTCTCGGAAATCTGATGATCGGGCAGTGGATCGACAACACCAGAAGTACACAGGGAAAAGCAAGACCTTACCTGATCATTGCAGCACCAATGCTGATCATAGCCATTATTCTTATGTTTATGACACCAGCTAAGGGCAATAATGCGGTGCAGATGATCTGGATCGCAGTGTCCTATAACCTGTACTATGCACTTGCATATCCATGTTTTTACTGTGCACATAGCTCCATGGTTTCTCTTTCTACCAGAAATTCTGAGAGCCGCGGGCTTCTTGCGACACTGTCAAATGCAGCAATGGTTGCTTCTGCAGGAGTTGGAGCCAGCATTGTAGTGCCGATCCTTCTTCAGAGCTTTCTGTTTGTGACAAAGGACGGCGGAATTGATGTGGATGCAAGCTATTCACACTGGAGGATTATTTCCATAGTTCTTTGTCTGGTAAGTGCATTTGGCTGTATGCTGGAATATTATTTTACCAGAGAGCGTATTACAGAGGAAACCATCAATCTGAATGTAAAGGAAGAGAAGATGCCGCTGAAAAAACAGCTGGAAGGCTGTATCCACAACAAATACTGGTGGATCATCATTCTCTATTTCCTGATTTTCCAGTTTGGCCAGCTGATCAAAAACAGTTCCATGAGCTTCTATGTAAGATGGATGTTTGACAGTGTAATTAATTCTGCAAATCCGGAGCAGACTTCCGGAGCATTAATGTCAACACTTGGTTTAGTTGGCGGAATCCCTACTGCCGTTGGTATGGTAGTGGCATGGCCAATTGCCCGTAAGCTTGGCAAAAAGAGAGCCGTTGTTACAGGACTTTGTTTTTCTGTTGTAGGTGGCCTTGTCTGCTTCCTGAATGTACACAGCTTCGGAATGGTTGCTGCAAGTATGGTACTGAAAGGAATCGGAAGTATTCCGGCAATGTATGTGACGATGGCGCTTCTTTCTGATGTGCTGGATCACCTGGAAGCGAAAAATGGTTTCCGAAGCGATGGATTTACAATGTCTGTTTATAGCTCCATTATGGTAGGTCTTAGCGGACTCTGTATCGGTGTGCTGAACAGTCTTCTTACCTTTGCAGGCTACAGCAATACCGGCATTGCCTGCAATCCGCAGACTCTGGAAATCATTGAAAATGTGGCAAACTATACAGGGCAGATCGTTTACCGTCAGATGGGCGGCGTGGAGCAGGTGCTTGCATTTGCATTTCTGGCGGCAGATGTGATCACCTATGCAGTTGTTATCATTCTCATGAGCCGTCTGGATGTGGAAAAACACATTGAAGAGGATCAGAAAAAGATAAAAGAAAATCAGAAGAAAGCAGCTAATAATTAATTGTTTCAGAACCTGTTTCCTGTTATACTATTCTTAGTTAACACAAGTGATTCCGGCTCCCTGGTGCAGTGTCACTGTGCCAGGGAGCCGTTTTAGCCGAATAAGCTGCGAAGAAGCTATTCGATTATGAGAAGGCAGCAAAGCGGATTGGAGTATCCGTTTGATTGAATAGGATAGGTGAGAAATAATTATGATAAGAATTGCAATTGTAGAGGATGACAGGCATGACCGGGAGGCGTTGAAGAAATGCCTGAATCGTTATGAAAAAGAGAACCAGATGAAATTTTCCGTAACAGAATTTCAGGACGGAGAGGACATTGTAACCGATTATACAGCCAGCTATGACCTTATTATTCTGGATATTGAGATGGCTTTTCTCAATGGAATGAAAGCAGCAGAAAAAATCCGCGAGCTTGATACAAATGTAATTATTATTTTTATTACAAATATGCCTCAGTATGCCATTCAGGGATATAAAGTAAATGCGCTGGATTATATTTTGAAGCCAATTTCCTATTTTTCATTTTCAGAGAGTATGGTAAGGGCTCTGGCAAAGGTGAAGACACCGGAGAAGGAGTACATTACCATTGTTCTGAAGGGAGGTAAAAAGAAGCTGGATGTGGCGCGGATTTGTTACGTGGAGGTTCAGGACCATGTGCTGATCTACCACACTCTGGATGGGGATTTTGAGACAAAGGGCACTATGAGGGATACAGATAATCAGTTTGATCCGAAGAAATATTTTCGGTGTAACCGCTGTTATCTGGTAAATCTGGAATTTGTAGAGACTTATCAGGGCAGTGATATTATGGTAAACGGCGATACGATCCAGGTGAGCAGAAGCAGGCGGAAGCCCTTCCTGGATGCCCTGAATGAATATATGAATGAGGTGGAAAAATGAGAGGCACAGTAGTCAACACTCCCGGATATTATTATGCCATTTCCTACTGGCTTTCTGCACTGGTAATGATTCTTGTGCATGGATGCGGGAAAAAAGATGTGTGGAAATATGTGTATGGGGTGTTGAGCTTTATCAGTATTTTTACCGTTATGTTTTTTACAGATGGAATAAAGCAGATGTTTTTCATGCCTCTTATGGTTTGTGTGTTTTTGCTGATGCTTTTGTACATCAGGATGGCAGGAGAGCTTCCATGGCGTGAAACCGGATTTTTCTGTGCGAAGGCATTTATCAACGCAGAATTTGCAGCCTCTTTGTGCTGGCAGATTCATTATTTTTATACAGGTGATTTCAGCGGTCAGGAGAAGGGGACACCAGAGCAGATGTTATGGAGAGTGCTGCATATGGTAGTTATTTATGCAGTATTATACATTCTGATTTATCTGATCGAACGTTATCTGAAAAAGGATATTGAAGAATTGCAGATCACCCGCAGAGAATTACTGGTTGTATATTTTGTGCTGATTATGGTGTATTGTATCAGCAATGTAAGCTATGTGGATGTAAAAAGTATTTTCAGTGCAGGAACAGCTATGGATGTGTTTATTATCCGCACACTGGCGGATCTTAGCGGTATGGCGGTGCTTTATGCTTATCACATTCAGGTAAAAGAGATCCAGATGCGTTTTGAGAAGGATACGCTTCGGAATATTATGGATATGCAGTACAAAAATTACAAGCTTTCCAAGGAGAGTATCGACATTGTAAATCAGAAATACCATGATCTGAAGCATCAGATCAATCTTTTAAAAAGCGGCGCAGATTCTGAAAAAGCAGGGGAATACCTGGAACAGATGGAGCGTGAGATCAAGATTTACGAGACACAGAATAAAACGGGAAATAAGGTCCTTGATACCATTCTTACCAGTAAAAGCATGCATTGTCAGAGACATGGTATTGAGCTGAAATTTATGGGTGAGGGGCAGCTGCTGAATTTTATGGAGGATATGGATATCAGTGCTCTTTTCGGAAATATGCTGGATAATGCTATTGAAAGTGTGGTGAAGATCAAAGACCGTCAGAAACGTCTGATTTCCCTGCATGTGATTCAGGATAAACAGTTTATTCGTATTCGCACAGAGAATTACTGCGAGGAGAACGTTCAGTTCCAGGATGGAATCCCGATCACCACCAAGAAAGACAAACGGTTCCATGGATATGGAATGAAGAGTATGAAAAAAATTGTAGAGAAGTATGGCGGTTCAGTTATGGCGGGCAAGGCGAATAACTGGTTTGAGCTGAAGATACTGATTCCGATGAAACATTAGACGATTTTTAGGAGGAAAAATAATGCCATCATATAGTATAATTGAGAATTTCGAAGTACATAAAAATAATCGTTTTCTGGAAATTGCAGAGGCCCTGAAGCCGGAGCTTTTGCATAAAGAAATTAAGGCTGAAAAGGAAATTATGGTGGGAAAAGACCGCCAGATGAGAACGGTTATTACAGAAGAGCACCCGATTGAAAATCTGTATGCAAAATCTTTAAAAAGAGATGATACAGTATTTGTGGATTTCGGGGATCATGCTGTAGGTTATGTGACTCTGGAGCTTAGTAAAACAGGAAGCCATCAGGATGCACCGGTTTATTTTTACCTGAAATTCGGTGAGCGTCTGGAGGAAATGACGGACAAAACTGCTGATTATGACGGCTGGCTCAGCCGTGGCTGGATTCAGGAGGAGTATATTCATGTGGATGTACTTCCGGCGAAGGTGAAGCTGCCAAGAAGATATTCTTTCCGTTATATGGAGCTTCGTGTAATTGATACTTCTGCCAAGTTCCAGCTGAAAATCGATGGTATTTCCTGTGATACGGTTTCTGCTGTAGATATGGAGTCTGTAAAGCCTGTGGATTTCGGAGATCCGCTTCTGAATCAGATTGATCTGGTAAGCCGAAAAACCCTGAAAGAATGTATGCAGGATGTTTTTGAGGATGGACCAAAGCGTGACCGCAGAATGTGGCTGGGAGATCTGAGACTTCAGGCGAGAGCCAATTATTACACCTTTAAGAATTATGATCTTGCCAAACGCTGTATGTATATTTTTGCAGGACTGCTTTTTAATGAGGGAAAGCTAAGCGCCTGTGTATTCACAGAACCGGAGATGGAGCCAGATGATACTTACCTTCTGGACTATGCATTGTTTTTCTCATCTGTGCTTCTGGATTATTATGAGGCAACCGATGATCTGGAAACCTTAAGGGATCTCTATGATGTGGCAATTGATCAGATCCGTATTGCCATGACACAGTTAAATGAGAAAAATGTTGTGGAGGATTTAGGTGATGCATTCTGGTGCTTCCTGGACTGGGGAGATGGTCTGAATAAGCAGGCCGGAGCTACAGCAGTTCTTATTTACTGTATCCGTTACGGAATCCGCCTTGCAAAGATTCTGGATAAACAGGAGGATATCAGCTGGCTGGAAGAGAAGCAGGCCATGCTGAAAGAGGCAGCGGTGAAAGAGTTCTGGGATGAAGAGCTTGGAATGTTCGTAAGCGGTCCGGACCGTCAGGCTTCCTGGGCAACCCAGATCTGGATGATCCTGGCACGTGTCTTTGACAAAGAGACAAACTGTAAATTGATCCATCATGTAATGGAAGTGAATCCAAGAATCCGCATGGTAACTCCATATATGTATCATCACTATATTGATGCGCTTATCCGCTGTGATGAGAAAGAGCTTGCACTGGAAGAAATGAAGCGTTACTGGGGCGAGATGATCCGCGACGGCGCCGACACCTTCTGGGAACTGTACAATCCATACAACCGGGAGGAATCCCCTTATGGCTCCAGCATGGTTAACAGCTACTGTCACGCATGGAGCTGTACGCCGACGTATTTTCTTAGAAAATTTTATATGGATAATGAGAAATAAGATTGAGAATGAGGATCTTGCAGAAATGCAGGATCCTTTTTGAAATGAGAGAAAGATTCTTGATAAAATGCAACACGCAGGAAATAATGTCTGGCATTACAATATGGGGAAAGGAGCATTAAAATAGCCCTGCCATCATAATGGCAGGGCTAAAATAATCATTTCTTTTTATTCTTTTTGGATTTCTTAGTCTCATTCTGGGCTGCCTGAGCTTCCTCAGCAGATTTCTTAAAACGTGCGAAAAATCCTTTTTTCTTCTTAACCGGAGCGTCCAGGTTACCGCGGATGCCTTTTACACCTACTATGTAAAGTCCACTTACTTCAGCTTTGATCTCTTTCTTCACAGGGATAAGGTCGAATACCTTCTCGTCTGCGATAAGAATGGAAATCTTCGGTCCGACTTTAGCCTTAACGATCGGCATCTTGGAGCGGCGGAGAAGCTTCGGTGTCTGGTCGATGACCATCTGTGGGAGACCTGATTCCTTAAGTGGCATTCTCTTCTTATCAATAACGAGCATGGAAACGGTCTGTTTACTTGCCTCGATCTGTGCCTGCTGTTCTTCCTGCTTCTTCTGGGTCTTCTTGCCAAAGAAATATAAACCAACCAGTAATCCGATGAGGATTACGAGAATCACCAGAAGGACGATTGTTACTGGATGCATACTTATCCTCCTACTATATTATAAAGTTTCTTAATAACTATTCAGCCTGTACGGTTCCGCAAAACGTGTGACCGTGAAGAAACTGAACAGTTACATTCTTGTTTCACATAAACTACATTTTAACATCATTTTTTGGAAAAGGCAATTGTTTTGTTATCTCCTTTAAAAAGCTTATAAGCTGTGAAAGCATATAAAACCGGTACCGCAAATGCTGCAAGATTCATAAGAACCAGTATAATACTTCCCTTAATATGAAAGAAGTGGGCAATCTGGGGAATAAAGGCCAGAATTCCAAAGATAACGGTGCTCATTCTTCCTTTTTCTGCATTCATCACGCCTATAATTCCAATTGCAATCTGAAGAAGTGTAAATGCATAAGTAAGTGCAAAAGCCTCTGTAGTATCACCATGGCTTACATGTCTGCCCACAATATTAGTGGTTCCGATCCAGAAGCGGGCTGCGATCAAAGAAGCAGAACCCAGGGCTATTTCAAATAGTGCGCTGATGCGCATAATATCTGATCTGTTCATATTTTCCTCCTTTAGAGTGAATGATATAGAGCTTAATATTTTTGATATTTGAGGTTAAAACATATTTTATCATGTGTTTTTTATTTTAACAATATATGGCAATAGAATGCAAGGATATTTACTGAGAAGAGGTGGTAATTATTTTGAATATCATGTATAATAGAAATCTACTGGTTACAGAATGGATAGATTTATCTGGTATGGTTATAATAAATGCCAGATTACAGATTCCGTTCAGGATTAATAGGAAGCTTTGTAGGTTTTCTTTATTAACTGGTCTTGCGGGAAGAAGGTGTTTTGAGGGGGGCTTACAGTATAGTTAGGAGTTATACATTATGAAGAAATCGGATACAGAACAGGAACAGCCTGGTCTGGAAGAGAATAAAGTTCCCGACAGCCAGTCCAAGCGGGAGCTTGACAGAGAATTACAGGAACTGGCAGAGAAGGAACACCAGGAAGAGATATATTACGAAGAACGACGGCGCGAGAGACATGAGCGCAATCTGAAGAGAAAGAAGAGGCAGATACGGAATCGTAATCTGGCTCTTATTATTACTGCTCTGGCAGTGTTGGGCGGTGTGGGATACTTTTATAGAGAGCAGACAGGGTTAAAAGACGGCATGGAAACGCTGGTAGCCAAGGTAAGGGATTTGGTTCCTGATAAGAATTCCGGTAAAGAGAGCAAGGCAGCAGAAGAACTGGCAAAGGCTGACCAAAGCACCGAAAGCATCGAAAACCCCGAAAGCACCGAAAACCCCGATATTAATACAGAGGAAGCTGCTGACAGCTCAGACAGTACAGATATACAACCGGAATCTGGTGAAGGTACGGCAGATGACAGTGATGAAATGACTGGAAATACAGCTGACAATTCAGAAAATACTGCACAGGGTGAATCTGGGAATGTGTCTGATGAGGAGAAAACAGAAGATAATTCTTCAGACTCTGTAAATCAGCCAGAGCAGGAAGCAGCCCAGGCAGCAGCCATAGATTTAAAAGGGGTTATGCCACAAGCAGCAGCTGCCGGGGCTGGTATCATCAGGAGGCAGATCCGTCACGAGAAGAAAGTACTGGTCACAGCCAAGGAGAAAGCAGCCCAGTATGATTATGACGGTGCAATCAGCCTTTTGCAGAAGGACAATGCATATGTGAGAAATGTCCATTTTCAGAATGCTGCAGAGAAATTCCAGAAGAAAAAGGATAAATGTGTAGCCTGGTCTCCAGAACAGGTAACTCACATTTTTTACCATTCCCTGATCGTGGATACTTCCAAGGCGTTTGATGGAGATTACAAGACAGATGGTTATAATCAGGTTATGACCACTATGGATGAGTTTAATAAGATAACCCAGATCATGTATGACGAGGGATATGTAATGGTAAACCTTTATGATCTGGCAGACGTTGATGAAAATGGGAAAATGCAAGCAAAGCAGATTTATCTTCCTAAGGGAAAAACACCGTTTGTTCTTTCGCAGGACGATGTATGTTATTATCACTCCCAGGATGGAGATGGAATTGCCACCAAGCTTGTTATAGACGAAGAGGGGAAGGTTCGCAACGAATATGTACAGGATGATGGAAGCACAGTTGTAGGTGACTATGATGTTGTACCGCTGATCGACCGGTTTGTGGAGGAACATCCTGATTTTGCATATCATGGACATAAGGGAATTGTAGCGCTTACAGGCTACAATGGAATCCTGGGTTACCGCACAGATATCAGCTATCAGACAAGACCAGATGATCTGAATGATGATAAAAAGGCGTGGCTTGACGCGCATCCTGATTTTGATCTGGATACAGAGCGGGCAGAAGCGAAAAAGGTCGCAGATGCCATGAAGGCGGAGGGCTGGACTTTTGCCAGCCATACATGGGGACATAAAAACATGTCCACAGTTTCCATGGAACGCCTTGAAACAGATACACAGAACTTCAAAGAGAACATTGACCCGCTTATTGGCGGAACAGATATTATTATCTTTGCTTTCGGAGCAGATATTAATAACGGCGGAGAGTACACTGGCAATGAGAAATTTGAATATCTGAAATCCCAGGGCTATGATTATTATTGCAATGTGGACTCTAACAAATATTTTGTACAGATGACGGATGAATATTTCCGAATGGGAAGAAGAAATGTGGATGGATACCGAATGTATTACAATCCGGACATGCTGGCAGATCTGTTTGACGTAAGCCAGGTATTTGACCCATCCAGACCCACTCCTGTACCGCCTATGAATGGGGGCTGATAAGACCAGCTGCACAGAAATCATGCATTCGCATGATTTCGCGCTGAGATTCCCGGGGGTTCTGTGAACCTTGTTCACAAAAAGCACCTCGCGGAACATTTCCAGTGAACAGTAACGGTGGAGAGGCAAAATAAAAATGATTGCCTCAGTGGGCTTTCTTTTTAATAGAAAATGTGATAATTTTATAAAAGAGTAACTGAAGGGAGTATGAAATGAAAAGAAAACTATATTTGGCAGCGTTAGTAATGTGTATGGCACTTGCTGTAAATGGCTGCGGAAGTGATAAAGAAACTACCAGTACAGAGAGTGAGAGCACTGCCACAGAGCAGCAGGCAGAGGATTCGGCAGAGGAAGAAGAGGTACAGGAACCTTATACAGATTCTACCGGTGCGACACGCCTGGTTTCAGTGGATAATGTGGAGAAATATGTTACAATTGCAGACTATAAGGGGATAACTCTTGATAATTCTGTACCAGAAGTGACAGATGAGGATATTGAGAATCGTATCGCAGAGAATTTGAAAGACAATTCAGTGGAAGTGACAGATGAGAACGCTGTCATCCAGAATGGTGATACCGCTACTATTAATTTCGTAGGTACAAAAGACGGGGAAGCTTTTGAAGGTGGAACTGGTAATAATTATGACCTTGTGATCGGAAGCGGCACAATGATTCCCGGATTTGAAGAAGGAATCGTGGGAATGAAGAAGGGTGAGACTAAAGACGTATCGGTAACCTTCCCGGAGAGCTACCGCAACAGTGAACTGGCTGGACAGGATGCAGTATTCCAGATTACCGTGCAGAGCTTTAAGAGACCACCGGAACTGACCGATGATTGGGTTGCAGCGAATACCGATTATAAGACAATTGATGAATATAAGGCTTCTGTTCGCGCACAGCTGGAGCAGGAAGCACAGGATCAGGCCGACAGCAGTCTGCGCAGCACTGCATGGAATACTGTTTACACCAATTCTGAGGTTGTGGAATATCCGGAGAAAGACGTAGAAGAGGCAGTGAAGACATTTAAGAAACAGGCAGAAGCATACGCGAAGCAGGGAAATATGGAGCTTGAAGACTTCGTAGAGTCTCAGGGCGTTTCCATGGATGATTTCGAAGCCCAGTGCCAGCAGTATGCCCAGGCCAAGGTAAAACAGAATCTGCTTATTCAGGGAATCATGGACGCAGAGGGAATGACTCTGGAGGATGAGGAAAGCCTTGCAATCCAGAATCAGCTGGTAGAGCAGTATGCTTCTGGCGATCTTGCAGTTCTTATCGATACTTACGGTCAGGTTGCAGTGGATGAGAGTATCGGACTTATGAGAGTTCAGGATTTCATTATTGCAAATGCAAATTATGATCAGACAGCAGCGGATACATCTGCTGAAGGTGAGGACGCACAGGCTGCTGAGGGAACAGAAGCAGCAGATCATGCAGATGGCAGTACAACTGACGGACAGAGCACGGATAGCGGGGATACAGCAGAAGAGCAGGAAACTGGTGCAACCGCAGATACAGGCACAGCAGCGGATGCTTCAACAGATACACAGGATGACAGTACGGAGAATTGACGGTTGCCGCTTATAACAGAAACAGCAGCCAATGAATCTCAGGAGGGAATGGAGTTATGATTATTAAAAATGGAGAAGTTTTTCAGGAGGATGGAAGCTTCAGATTACAGGATCTGTATGTGGAGAATCATAGAATCGTGGCTTCTGAGGATGAGGTTACGGACAAGACGACTGTAGACGCGGCTGGGCTCAGGGTAATCCCGGGACTGGTGGATATTCACAGTCACGGTGCATTTGGACATGATTTTTCTGATGCTGATCCGGAAGGACTTAAGATTATTCTGAAATACGAAAAGAGTCACGGAATTACTTCCTATTGTCCTACTTCCATGACATTGCCGGCAGAAGAACTGAAGGAAATTTTTGCTACTATTAAGACCGTGGGAGAAATGAAAGACGGAGCTACTGTCCGGGGAATCAATATGGAAGGACCGTTTCTGGATGCGAAGAAAAAAGGTGCCCATGTGGAGGGCTATATCCGCAAACCGGATGCCGGATTTTTCCGTGAACTGAATGAATATTCCGGAAATATGGTGAAGCTGGTAACTCTGGCACCGAATGTGGATGGTGCTATGGAATTCATTGATGAGGTACATAATGAGGTGTGCATTTCCCTTGGTCATACAGCAGCTGATTACGATACAGCAGCGGAGGCCATGAGAAGAGGTGCACACCATGTGACACATCTTTATAATGCCATGCAGCCACTGGCGCACAGAGAACCAGGACTGATCGGAGCTGCCTGTGATGATGGGCAGTGTATGGCAGAGATGATCTGTGATGGCATTCACATTCATCCCGCTGTGATCCGCGCTACATTTAAGATGTTTGGACCAGAGAGGATTGTACTGATCAGTGACTCTATGATGGCTACTGGAATGGAGAACGGAACCTACCAGCTGGGTGGACAGGAAGTAACGATGAAGGACTGTAAGGCAACTTTGAAGGACGGTACGATTGCCGGTTCTGCTACGAACCTGTATGATTGTATGCGCAAGGCTGTTTCTTTTGGTGTTCCCCTTGAAGAAGCGATTTTTGCAGCAACACGAAATCCGGCAAAGAGTATTGGTATTTATGATGAAGTTGGTTCCCTTTCTGTTGGAAAGAAAGCGGATATTCTTCTTGTAACAGATGATCTGGAGCTGAGAGAAGTGCTATGACAGAACTTTTTTGCGGAAAATTTTTTCCACTATGTAACGAGAGATAAAGAGGGAATATGAATGGATAGAAGGGTTTTGCGCGAAAGAATGCGCAGGAAACAGCGCCAGATAAGACGAAGGAAGATCATTAAGCTGGTTACCTATGTTGTGGCAATGGTGCTGGCTGTGATTTTTGTAATAAGAGGAGTGATTTTTCCAATCGTAAGTCGTGTGGGAGGAAAGAGTACTGGAAAATCACAGAGCGTGCAGGCGGATGCAGGTGACGGAGCTGCTTCGAATGCGGATTCCAATTCTACAGATGCTCTGAGACAGCCTCTGAAAGGACAGAGCGATGTGACCAAGGTTTCTTCACTGACTCCAGGCTGGCATGAGGATTCCAGCGGACGCTGGTATCAGAATGCAGATGGTACATATTATACCAATGGTTTTGCAGAGATTGACGGAGTGAAATATGCATTTGATTCCAATGGATACATGCAGACCGGCTGGGTGACCAAGGGGGTAAACGATTATTATTTTAATGAGGATGGTTCTTACAATGCTGAGAAGAAACGCCCTTTGATCGCACTTACCTTTGATGATGGTCCGGGACAGTATACAGACAAGCTTCTGGACTGTCTGGAGGAGAACAATGCACATGCTACCTTCTTTATGTTGGGACAGCTGGTTGGACAGTATCCGGACGAAGTGAAGAGAATGGTGGAACTTGGCTGTGAGATCGGAAACCATTCCTGGGATCATCAGGATATGCTGAATCTGAGTATTGATGATGTTATAAAGGAATTCGGCGATACCGATCAGGCATTGATTGATGCCTGTGGACAGGAGTCCACGGTAATTCGTCCGCCTTATGGAGACTGCAATGATGAAATTATTTCGGCAGTTGGGAAACCTTTTATTTTGTGGTCTATTGACAGTCTGGACTGGAAATATCTGGATGCAGATCTGGATTACAATGGCATTATGAATGACAGCAATCTGGGAGACGGAGCCGTTATTCTGATGCATGATATTCATGGTCCTTCAGTTGATGCGGCACTCAGACTGATTCCAGATCTTATTGCACAGGGATATAAACTGGTAACGGTAAGTGAGATGGCAGCGGCGAAGAATGTTACCCTTCAGCCAGCAAAATATGCAGAGTTCTGGCAGAGCGCCCTTGATGCAGGTTATGTGCCTGGATATAATGGAAATGGCTCTTCTGAGGACTCTTCCACAGATGGAACTTCTGATGGCAGTTCAGATGACAGCAGTAATGGAGATGAGAGCGACTTCAGTGATGGTTCCGGTGATGGAAGCGACGGCAGTGAAAGTGACGGATACACAGACGGCAGTGAGAATAGCGAAGGGGATTTTAGCAGCGACTCAGGCGAATAACGGAGAAAATAAGAGGCTCTAGAGCCTGTCTGGCATATGTGTTAAGCTTCGGGACTTCCGGAAATCGCAGATGCTGTATAGTGTGAATGATAGTATACGCTTGTACTTATGAGAAAAATGTCAAAGTACAGGCGTATTTTTTTACAGTAAAAATGAATTTTGATGTAGATTTTTTATGAATAATAGACAAGTTTTTGGTGGCATGGAGGAAAAGAGTATGCTATAATGTGCATAAGAATTTGAAAGTTTAGGGAGGTAACTTTCTGATGGGAGAGAAATTACAGTTTACAGAGCTTGACCAGTATCTCTTTGGTCAGGGAACCCATTATGATGTTTACAGAAAGCTTGGCGCACATCCTGTGAAACAAGGGAAAAAAGAAGGTGTTTATTTTGCAGTATGGGCACCTAATGCGCAAGCTGTTTCTGTAATTGGAGAGTTTAATGACTGGAATGAACAGGCTGCTCCAATGAAAAAGGCAGGTCCGATCGGTGTATTTGAGACATTTGTCCCTGGAGCGAAGATTGGACAGCTGTATAAGTTTTTTATTGTAGGAATGAACGGGGAGCATATTTATAAAGCTGACCCTTATGCAAATGAGGCAGAATTAAGACCGGGAACGGCATCCAGAATCACGGATATCGGGGATTACAAATGGAAAGATACCACCTGGATGAAGAATCGTCAGAAATTTGACGAGACTAAGGATGCCATGGCGATCTATGAGGTACATCCTGGCTCCTGGATGAAGCATCCGGCTACAGAGGAGAATGAGAAAGGCTTTTTCAATTACAGGGAACTGGCGGTGAAGCTTGCCCAGTATGTGAAGGATATGGGCTATACACATGTGGAGCTGATGGGGATTGCAGAGCATCCCTTTGACGGTTCCTGGGGATATCAGGTCACCGGTTATTATGCGCCTACTTCCCGCTATGGAACACCCCAGGATTTCAAATATCTGGTAGATTATCTTCACAGACAGAAAATCGGGGTTATTCTGGACTGGGTGCCGGCACATTTTCCCAAGGATGCCCATGGACTGGCGAATTTTGACGGAACTGCAGTTTATGAGCATGCAGATCCCAGACAGGGAGAGCATCCGGACTGGGGAACCAAGATCTACAATTATGGCAGACCGGAGGTAAAGAACTTCCTGATCGCAAATGCTCTGTTCTGGATCGAGGAGTGTCATGTGGACGGTCTTCGTGTGGATGCCGTTGCCTCCATGCTGTATCTGGATTATGGAAAGAATGATGGTCAGTGGGTAGCCAATAAATATGGCGGAAATCAGAATCTGGAAGCAATTGAGTTTTTTAAGCATCTGAATACAGTGGTTCTTGGAAGAAACCATGGTACTGTGATGATTGCAGAGGAGTCTACCGCATGGCCGAAGGTTACAGGTAAGGCAGAGGATGACGGCCTTGGATTTTCCCTGAAATGGAACATGGGCTGGATGAATGACTTCCTGGAATACATGAAGCTGGACCCCTATTTCCGTAAGTTTAACCATAATAAGATGACTTTCTCCATGACATATGCTTACAGTGAGAAATATGTGCTGGTAATCTCCCATGATGAGGTGGTTCATCTGAAGAAGTCTATGCTGGAGAAAATGCCAGGTGAGCTAGATGATAAGTTTAAAAATCTGAAGGCTGCTTATACATTTATGTTCTGCCATCCGGGCAAGAAGCTTTTGTTTATGGGGCAGGAGTTCGGTCAGCTTCGGGAGTGGAGCGAGGAGAGAGAACTTGACTGGTTCCTTCTTGGGGAAGAGAAGCATCGGGATCTGAAGGATTTTGTGCAGGCATTGCTGAAGATGTATCGCAAATATCCTGCGCTCTATGGAACGGATACGGATCCGTCTGGTTTTGAGTGGATCAATGCGGATGACGGGGACAGAAGTATTTACAGCTTCGTAAGGAAATCCCCTACAAAAAGAAACAACCTTCTGGTAGTATGCAATTTCACTCCTGTAGAACGTCCGGATTACCGTGTTGGTGTGCCAAAGAAGAAACAATACACACTGGTTCTGGATGAAAACGGACAGACTGCGAAAAAGGTATTTAAGGCAGAAAAGCAGGATTGTGACAATCGTCCGTTCTCCTTTGCTTATCCGCTGCCAGCTTACGGAGTTGCTGTGTTCCAGTATTAAAAGCTTCCAAATTCCGTAAGAAACAATTCTCACAGACAATTTTCAGATTGCTGTGATAATTTAGTATTAAAAATACCCAAAGAATGGGGCAAATTCGGGTTTTGTTTGTGACTGTTGGGGATTTTTTTTCAGAAGGTGAAAAACCTGTTGCTATTTGGAAAAAGTTGAGATATAATGAGCCCGAACAAAAAGAAATGGAAAAAGTTGTACATGTTGAAAGGAGAATATTGACATGAAGGTATCTAATATTAAAGACATTCAGAAATTTTTTGATGTAGTAGACAGCTGCGCTGGTAAAGTAGAGCTTGTAACTGGCGAAGGTGACAGACTGAACCTGAAATCTAAATTATCACAGTATGTATCTCTTGCAAACATCTTCTCTAACGGTGAGATTCCGGAGCTTGAGATCGTTGCATATGAGAAAGAAGACATTGATAAGCTTATGCACTTCATGATCAACGGCTGATTTGCATAAAACTGTGAAATTGGGATAAATATATTAGGGGATGTGACTTGGTCATGTCCCCTTTTTCTGGCATAATAGAAAGGGGAATACAAAATGGTAAAGATTGACATTATCTCCGGTTTCCTTGGAGCTGGTAAGACAACTCTTATTAAGAAACTGCTGAAAGAAGCATTTGAAGGTGAGCAGGTAGTTTTGATCGAGAATGAGTTCGGTGAGATTGGTATTGACGGGGGATTCCTGAAAGATGCCGGAATCGAGATCCGTGAGATGAACTCCGGATGTATCTGCTGTTCTCTGGTTGGAGATTTTGGTGCTTCTCTGAAGGAAGTTGTAGAGAAGTATCATCCGGACCGTATCCTGATCGAGCCATCAGGCGTTGGTAAGCTTTCCGACGTTATCAAGGCTGTACAGGGTGTGGAAGAGGATGTTGATATTCAGCTGAACAGCTACACTACAGTTGTTGATGCCAAGAAATGCAAAATGTATATGAGAAACTTCGGCGAGTTCTTTGACAATCAGGTTCAGTATGCAGGCGCGATTATCATGAGCCGTACCGATATTGTAGACGAGAAGAAAGCAATGGAGTCTATGGAGCTTCTTCGTTCTATCAATGAGAAGGCAGCTATTATTACCACTCCGATTGAGAAGCTGGATGGAAAGAAAATCCTGGAGGTTATGGAGCATCCGGTATCTCTGGCGGATGAGCTGCTGAAAGAGGAGCATGAGCATCATCACCATCACGATCATGACGACGAGTGTGACTGTGGACATGACCACGATCACGAGCATCATCATCACGACCATGATGAGGAGTGCAACTGCGGACATGACCACGATCATGAGCATCATCATCACGACCATGATGAGGAGTGCAGCTGCGGACATGACCACGATCATGAGCATCATCATCACGACCATGACGAGTGTGGCTGCGGACATGACTACGATCATGAGCATCATCATCACGACCATGATGACGAATGTGGCTGCGGACATCATCATGATCATCACCATCATCACGCAGACGAAGTATTTACCAGCTGGGGACGTGAGACTATTAAGAAGTTTACAAGAGAAGGGCTTGAGAAAATGCTGGAGAGCCTTTCCGCTTCTGAAGAGTATGGCGTGATCCTTCGTGCTAAGGGAATGCTTCCGGCAGAGGACGGAACATGGATCTACTTCGATATGGTTCCGGAAGAAACTGAGATCCGTGAAGGTTCACCGGAGTACACCGGACGTCTTTGCGTAATTGGTTCCAAGTTAAATGAAGAGAAACTGGTCAAGCTGTTCGGCGTAGCTTAATGATTGACATATAAACGGGATAAAAGACTTTTGGTAAGCTTATTTGTTGCTGTTTATAAGCGATATATGCGAACGTACTGCTTTTAATTAAGAAAAATACAGGGAGGTTTCTGTAAATGGATGAAATTACAGTACCGATTTATCTCATAACCGGCTTCCTGGAAAGCGGCAAGACCTCTTTCCTTAGCTTTACCCTCCAGCAGGATTACTTCCGTACAGAGGGAAAGACACTTCTCATTCTCTGCGAAGAGGGAGAGGAAGAGTACGATGAAGAGGCTCTTGCAAAAGATAATGTTGTAGTTGAGGTTATTGAGAAAGAAGAAGATTTTACACCGGAGCGCCTTCAGGCACTGGATATTATCCATCAGCCGGAGCGTGTGGTTATGGAATATAATGGAATGTGGCTGGTAAGCAAATTTGAGGAGATGAAGCTCCCGGCAGGCTGGGGAATTGAACAGCACATTACCTGTGTAGATGCAAGCACATTCCAGGTATATATGCAGAATATGAAATCCATTTTTATGGATATGGTTCGTAATGCGGATATGGTTGTGTTTAACCGCAGCAAGAAAGAATATCCTCTTGCAAACTTCCGCAGAAGCATTAAGGTTGTAAACCCAAGTGCAGAGGTTATTTTTGAGGACGAAGAAGGCGAGATGACGGATATTTTCGCAGATCAGATGCCATTTGACCTGGATGCAGAGATTGTAGATATTCCGCCTGAAGATTACGGAATCTGGTTTGTAGATGCTATGGATCATCCGGATCGCTATGTGGGAAAAACTCTTCGCTTTAAGGCTCGTGCAAGACGTCCGAGAGGTATGGGCAGCAAGTTCTTCATTCCGGGACGTACTGCCATGACCTGCTGTGCAGATGATACTTCATTCCTGGGATATATCTGTAAGAGTGCATATGCACCGAAGCTGAAGCCCGGCGAGTGGGTTGAGGTGACTGCCAAGGTTGCCTTTGAAAACCGTTCTGAGTACCAGGGCGAGGGAATCGTTCTCTATGCAGAGAATGTGACCCCGTGCGAACCTCTGGCTGATGAGATGGTTTATTTCAACTAATTTGATGATACCAGTGTCAAAAGGTCAAAAAGCTGTTCGTGCTTGCACGATAAGGCTTT
>OIXV01000734.1_pt1 | contig 30844 bp, 31 predicted proteins | sample 1587771 | NCBI WGS metagenome assembly OIXV01 (sample SAMEA3888893, study PRJEB22519) | human gut metagenome | biome: human gut; feature: human-associated habitat; material: faeces | place: Denmark | collected 2010
ATATCGGGAGTATTCTTTAATTGTGAAAAAACTAACATAATTTGAGGTATATCGTTTTTAGGAGAAGGGATTTTATGAAGACAGCAGTGAGAGAAGCCGCTCGCGCGATTCAGCGGATGGGCACGTCCATTGAGTTAAAAGTTGCTCATACAAAACCAGAAAGTGTACTGGACGAGCTGGAGACCCAACTGAAAGTATACGACCATCGCTTTAGTGCCAATGATCCGCGATCGGAATTGAATCAGCTGAATCAGTTAGCAGGACAAAAGGGGCTTGTGCTTGATCCAGAATTGTACCAGCTGATCGAAATCGGCAAACATCATAGCTGTGCTCCCCACAGTCAGCTGAATATTGCCATCGGTCCACTGGTCCAAGCATGGCGCATCGGGTTTGAAGATGCCCGCATCGTATCAAAGACGCAGGTCAAAGAATTGCTTGCGCTAACAGACCCGCAACAGATCCAATTGGCAGCAGGCAAGGTTTTTTTGAAAAAAGCTGGAATGAGGATCGACCTCGGAGCATTAGCAAAAGGCTACATCGCTGATAAGTTACGCACCCATTGCCAAGCCCGTGGAGCAGCGTATGGATTGATCAACTTAGGCGGAAATATTGTCTGTTTCGGCGCTGCACCAAATCATTCGGACGGGCATTGGCGGATCGGGATCCGAGATCCCAAAGGCGGTCGGGCAGACACCTTGGGCATTCTGCCAATCAAGGACCAAACCGTCGTCACTTCGGGGATCTATGAGCGGGTCTTGACCACCGCTGAAGGAACGTATCATCATTTGATTGATCCTCAGAGTGGCTTTCCCATCGAATGTGGGTATTTGAGCATCACGATCGTTGCAGCGACATCGTTACTGGGGGAAATCTGGACTTCGCGCTTGTTTGGCAAGCCCATTCCAGTTGTTTTGCAAGAGATTCAGCAGCAGCCAGAAATCGAAGGAATCATCGTAACCAAAGAAAATGAAGTCATTGCCTCTAAAGGCATTCAGGCAAGACTTTTAAGATAGCCCAACCAGAAAGGAAGAGACAGGATGAAATTTATCGGATTCGTAGGAACCAATGCCACTCGTTCCACCAATCGCACGTTGTTGCAATTTATGAAAAAAATGTTTGCCAATGAGGCAGAGATCGAACTAGTCGAGATCAAAGATCTTCCAATGTTCAACAAACCAGAATCAAAGGAGTTGCCCGTACAAGTAACCCAGCTTGCCGAAAAAATCGCGGCAGCAGACGGTGTGATCATCAGTACACCAGAATACGATCATGCCGTACCCGCAGCGTTGATCAATGCCCTGAACTGGTTGTCCTATGGAATTTTCCCTTTTGTTGACAAGCCAGTGATGATCACTGGTGCTTCTTATGGGACGTTAGGTTCTTCTCGTGCCCAAGCCCATCTAAGACAGATTCTGGATTCTCCAGAGTTAAAAGCACGGATCATGCCTAGCTCTGAATTTCTCTTAGGTCATTCGCTGCAAGCGTTTGACGAGCAAGGCAACTTGATCGATGAAGAGCAGACCCAAAAACTGCAAGGACTGTTCAACGATTTTCTTTTATTTGTAAAAATTACCAGCCAGTTGCAGCACGCCCATGCCGCCAATCAAAAAGAAGCTGCTGAATTTTCATGGGAAACCATCTAACCGCAAAAGATAGGAGCGTAAAGACAATGAAATTGATCGGAATCGTCGGATCAGCCGCTGAAGTCTCCACCAATCGTCAGCTGCTGAACTTTATCAAAAAGCAATACAAAAAGGAATTCACGTTAGAACTTGTAGAGATCAAAGACTTTCCTCTCTTTAATCAAGAGGAAGATCAAACCCAAAGCCCAGCCATCCAGCGTTTGAATCGGCAATTATTGATGGCAGACGGTGTGATCATTGCTACACCAGAGCACAACCATACCGTGACGGCAGGACTGAAAAGCTTGCTAGAATGGCTTTCATTCAAGATCCATTCTCTGGAAAACAAACCAGTAATGATCGTGGGTGCCTCTTACTATGATCAAGGAACTTCAAGGGCCCAGCTACATCTGCGCCAAATTTTGGACGCACCGGGAGTCAATGCTTTAGTGATGCCAGGGAATGAGTTTTTGTTGGGCAAAGCCAAAGAAGCTTTCGATGAAGCGGGTGATTTGATCGATGCCCGAACGGTTGCTTTTTTAGATGCGACGATCAACAGCTTCTTGCAATTTATCAAAGTCGTTTCTGCCTTAGCGGGTCCCAAACAATTGCCGCCCGAAGACCTCTACGCCACAGGGAAAATCGCAACCACCGTGGAAGGTGTGGATATGTATGATGATCAATGGCTGGAAAAAGCCGCTGAAGCAGTCGGTGCCGTTTCTGGCAATACCTACGTCAAACTAAATCGCGGCTTGCTGACAGTCGATCAGATTAATTACTTCTTAGATTCGATGCCGATGGAATTGACATTTGCCGATAGCAACAACCAATTCTTGTATTACAATCTGCGGGAAGAAGCCCAAAATATGCTGGCAGCACGTGTGCCAGGACAAGTCGGCAATCCATTAGCAAAATGCCATCCTGAAAAATCCTTCAAAAATGTTGAGTGGGTGATCCAACAGCTGCGCAGTGGGGCAACCGACGCGGTTCGGGTCCATGTGCCGAAACAGGTGCCAGAAAAATACATCGTCCACAATTATCAAGCGATGCACGATGAAAACGGCGAATATGCGGGGATCAACGAATACATCCTTGATTTCAAGCCAATCATCGAATGGTATTTGCAACAAACCGGTCAAAAACTTGTCGGCAATGAAGACGCCATTTCCAGTGCTTCTGTGCGCCAAGAACCGACCGATGCGGTCACTAGTGCCAGCACTCATGACGCACCTGCAGCAGATGCGGTCACCAGTGCTTCAGTGAAATAAGGGTTGTCTAAAGGGAGAAAAGGAATCGCTAGAAGCATTCGCTTGCAATCAGTTGCCAAGCGAATGCTTCTCTTTTTGCTGCTTTTTCATGAATGAACGGTTTTCTATGAGCGATTGAATTGATCAAGGACATCGTTGCGAGGATTTCACAAAGTTTCTGAAAAAAATTTGCATATTCATCTTTTGCTTCGTATACTAGTTTAGGACGTTGCTTATAAAACGGCTGTATCATCGTACATATTTTTTGATAGGAGGAATTGCATGAAAGACAAACGAAAAGTCTTGCGTCCGTTAGGATCAGGGTTTGCGATGGCGGTTCCTTTGTTTATAGGGATCCTCGTTCAGGACCCTTTGATAAGTTCTGTGGGGGCGATGGGGGCTTTTTCCTACTTGGCTTTTCAACATCGGACCCTTTTTTATAATCTGCGCGCCATTTTGACCCACGGCGCTGCGCTGCTGCTGGCATTTATTTTAGGCGCTGGGACAGCACTGATTCCTTGGAGCGCACCTTTTATCATCGGTGCGTTATCGTTTTCTGCGTTTTTGTTGTCAAAAGTGATGCGGATCCCCAAGCCCGATTATTTCTTCGTGTTGATGCTTTATGCCACCGGCTTTAATTTTCACGCAGCGCACCTTGGAGAGATCTTGCACCACAGTTCCTATTTGCTTTATGGCATCGCAGGCTCGCTGCTTGCTGGACTGGTGATTTCTTTGGCTGAACAGCTGCCGTTGAAAGAAGAAAAAACGGCCTTTCAACAACTGAGCTTGCACGAGAAATATTCGCTAGCATTATCTCAGCAACCAGAAATGGTCATCAAGGCGCTGCACTTTTCTTTGATATTGTTCATTGCGACCTACATTGCCTATCTGTTGCGGGACAGCAACGGCTATTGGATCTTGATTTCTGCTGCTGCTGTCTTGGCAGGAGAACATATGGAAAAAATCAAAAATCGCACGATTGGTAGGGTACTGGGAGGAATCGTGGGGCTGCTGCTGGGTTTCTTATTGATGTCCTTGCATATGCCCCTTGAAGCGATCGCAGTGGTATTGATCATTCTAAACATATTGACGGAGTTTTTTATGCCAGTCAATTATACCGTTGCTAATTTTTTTACCAATCCGCAAGTCCTGCTGTTAATGACCATCGGTACTAGTTTTACGCCGCTGAAATTGATCCCATTGCGTTTTTCAGGGGCATTGATCGGCAGTGTGCTGGCAATGCTGTTGATCTTTCTAATGGATTGGGCAGTAAAGCAAATGGAGCAAGCGCTGGGAAGTAAGCCAGAAGACACGACGGATCAAACACAATAGAATGCACCATCATCGATAAGCAAGAGCTGTAGCTCTTGCTTTTTTTTGCCTTTGATCCTCTATCTAAACGTTATCTCCATCGGATAGGAAAAATAAGGGAAATATGAAATAATCGAGCAAAGGTTCCTATTTTGAAATAGAAGCGTTTACATTTTTGCAAACTAAAGTGGCAGAAACATCTACTTTTTTTGTTGTAAGCGAAATCATATACTCAAATCAGAGAAGGAGAGAAAGTTGTGAAAAAACGAATCGTAGATGTTTTGCATCGCCTGTTGGTGACTGATTATCCACTATCCATTGAGCAACTGGCAGAAGAGACCGCAGCCAGTGGGCGGACGATCCGCAATGATTTGAATGAGATCAACACGTTTCTTGCTGACTTACACATCGGACCGATCCAAACCCTTCGAGGAAAGGGCATCCTTTTGAAACTGACCTCGAAACAGCAAGCCATCGTTTGGCAGGCATTACACGCACAACAGTCGGAATATATGACCCGTGAAGAGCGTCGTTTTGATCTGCTGCTGCATCTGACCTTTTCAAAAGAGATCCTGGTGTTGAATAAAAAAGAAGAAGCGTACCAGATATCAAAAAGCAGCATGGATGAAGACATGCGCCGTTTGCGGGCGGACATCAATAAATATGGCATTGAGATCATCAGCCTAGGAAAAAAAGGACTGCGGTTGAATGGATCGGAACGAGCGATTCGGACGATGATTTTTGACATCATCAATCAGCGGATCGGTAGGTTGCCACTTGATAAACAGACCCCAGATTTAGTCTTTACGAAATTGCTTTATCGCTATTTGCCGCAAAAAGAAATCAAACAGATCCAACTAGTGATGCAAGCAGTGTTGCCGCCAAATCAAAATGAGTTGTATAGCAGCCAAATTTTATTGTTTACCGCCATTTGGCTGATGCGTATCAGAATGAAGGAATTTATCACTCGCATGAACTGGTCTACTTCCAGCAATCAGCTCCAAGGGTCAGCCTATATCCAGGCGATCGCTGAAACCTTTTCGATTGAGCCACCAGAAATCGAAGTCAACTATCTTTCTTTCATCATCGAATCACTGAATTTTAAAGATTTGTCCAATTCCATCGAATGGGCGCATGCGCAACTCTTGTCGCTGCAGCTGATCCAATTTGTGGAATGCCAAACCAAGATCCCTTTTAGTAAAAAGGAAGAAGAGTTGTTAGAGGGATTGTATAAACATATGGCAGCGCTGATCGTTCGAGCCAAGAGCGGTATTCAAGTACCCAATCCGATCAAAGAGACCGTTCGCAAAAATTATGGACAAATCTACCAAGCCGTCAAGGGGTTCGCTCCTACGATCGAAGAGATCGTCGGTCAACCACTATCGGAAGATGAACTGACATTTCTCGTGATCCATTTTTCTACAGCCCTAAGTTCATTGAACCACGAGATTATTACGATCTATAAGGCGGTCGTCGTCTGTAACCATGGAATGGCAACCGGCAATCTGCTGGCAGCCAGCCTCAAGGAGAAGTTTCCAGAAGTAGAAGTTGCGGCAGTCTTGAATTCACAAGAAGTCAATTTGATCACGAAATTCGATGTGGATCTGGTTTTTTCAACCTATGAGATCGATTATCGAGAAAAGCCGGTATTACTGATCCCACCGATCATCAATGAAGAAAATCACCAAGTGATCCGCCGTTTCTTAAAAAACAATGAACAATTCAAGCGGATCGCCTTTGACCAAAAAAATGCCACGCTGTTCTTCAATCAATTGCTTACAGTCATTGAAGAAAGCGGTGGGACGGTCGATGCTGCCGCCTATCGCAAATTGACACACTTGTTTGAACAAAATCAATTAGCCATTAATGCAAGGGAGATTCAGCCAATGTTAAAAGATGTTTTATCCGCTAGTCATATTCAATTAAATGTTCCTGTTCAAAATTGGGAAGAAGCCATTGAACGCTCGGCGCAGCCACTATTAAAAGAACAGATCATCGAAAAACACTATATCGAGGCAATGGTTGCTGCGGTGAAGGAATACGGTCCTTATATCGTCATTGGTAAACATTTGGCGCTGGCGCATGCCCGACCAGAAGATGGCGCCCAGCAGTTGGGTGTGAGTGTCCTCACCTTGGCGCCGCCAGTCGCATTTGGGAACCCAGAAATGGACCCTGTCAAAATCATTTTTTGCTTGGCTGCGGTGGACTCTTACTCTCATCTTGCCATCATGAAGGAATTGATCGAATTGATCAATGATGAAAAAAAAGTCACGCAGTTGCTGGCTTGTTCCACGATTGAAGCTTTTCAATCATTGCTATTTTCATAAAAAACAAGAAAAGGGGAAAAAATCATGAACAAATTATCGATCTTATTCGTATGCGGTGCAGGTCTTGGCAGCAGCTTTGCGGCTCAGATGTCAACAGAAGATGTCTTAACGAAATTAGGAGTGGAGGCGAAATTGGATCATGTCGATATCTCATCAGCGGTATCAATGAAACCAGACATCATCATTACGGCAGAGAATTTCCGAACGCAATTTGAAAAGTTTGCCTTGGACCCGACAACCGCAATCATTTATTTACGCAACATCGTTTCAAAACCAGAAATCGAAGAAAAAATCACCCCGGTATTAACGGAAAAAGGCGCACTGTAAGGAAGAGGCATGACGAAGGGAGTTTGAAAAAATGGGCATCATCAATTTTATCATTGATAATATTTTAACGCAGGCATCGATCACGATCGCTTTGATCGCGATGTTAGGGCTGCTGCTTCAGAAAAAGTCAGCAGGTCAAGTCATTTCAGGAAGTTTGAAGACGCTATTGGGCTTCCAGGTTTTAAGCGCTGGTTCTAGCATCATCGTCGGTAGTTTGACCTATTTCGGCGAGATTTTCACAGAAGGATTCGACATGCAAGGCATAATTCCTTCCATCGAAGCCATCAACGGGCAAGCGATGAATGAGTTGGGCTTGGGTCGGGACATAGCGCTGACATTTTTAGCCATCTTTGTTTTTAATATTTTATTGGCACGCTTTACAAAATGGAAATATATTTTCTTAACGGGTCAAGCCATTTTATGGATGGCGACCATGACGACGGTCTTTGGCTATTTCGCTGGTTTACGCGGCGTTGTCTTGATTCTTGTCGGTGGGGTGATTGGGGCGATCTTTGCCGTAGCGATGCCAGCGATGGCTCAGCCCATCATCCGCAAAGTCACTGGGTCAGACGACATTGCTCTCGGACATTTCTGTACGATCGGCTACCTCTTTGAAGCAGGCGTTGCCTATCTGTTTGGAGAAAGAGGCGAGAAGAAAAAATCGATCGAAGACATCAAACTGCCACGTTCTTTTGAATTTTTACAAGATACCTATCTTTCTGTCATGGTCGTGATGGTTCCACTGTATATCGTGACGGTCTTGTTTGCTGGAGAAACCTTTGCTTCTACGCTCTCTGGTGATCAAAATTACATCATGCATGCCTTCTTACAAGCCATTCAATTCGTGGTTGGGGTCTATGTTTTGTTAGCAGGCGTTCGGTTGCTCTTAGGCGAGATCGTCCCTGCGTTTCGTGGGATCGCCATGAAATTGGTGCCTGATGCAAAACCAGCACTCGATTGCCCAGTGTTCTTCCCATATAGCCCCAATGCAGTTATTTTAGGCTTCATTACTACAACGATTGGGACAGTCATCGCCATGTTCGTTTTACCAGTCTTTGGCTTGGCGATGATCTTGCCGGGGATGCTGACGAACTTCTTTGCAGGCGGTACCGCTGGGATCTTCGGCAATGCGGTCGGTGGACGTCGAGGGGCGATCATCGGAGGGATCTTTCACGGCTTCTTCATTACGTTACTGCCAGCCCTACTTGTAACGATCTTCAATCAAATGGGCTTTGTTAACGCTACGGCAACTGATGTGGATACCGTCACGGCAGCCTTGCTATATGCTTGGATCATCAGTCCCTTATTGAAAAACTTTTAATCGCTAGGAGGAAGACGCATGTTCTCTTTTTTCAAAAAAGAAAAAAAGCCCACAGAAACACCAGCGGTTCCTTTGACCGCTGAAGAAAGCCAAGAGGCAGAAGCGCTTATTGCAAATCTAGAAAGTCAGTTGCAAGCAGAAACCGACATCGACGAACAAGCAAAATTGTATGAAGCGTTAGGCTTAGCGCAGGCAAAACTTTCCCGCACAGAAGAAGCGATCGACGCATTGGAAAAAAGCTTGCAGGCGAAAAAATCGATCGGGGACGGCTACAAAAAACTGATGTCCCTTTACAATGCTCAGCGTGCCGCCGCCGCACGAAACGGCGACGATGCAAAGATCGACTATTACATGGACAAAATGGAAGAAATGCGGCAAATCGCCAAACAACTTACGATCAGCGGCAATTAAACTAGACGAGGTGGAATCAAGGATGTATACAACATTAAAAGAAGTAACGAAAACAGCAGAAGCATTGAATTTTACAGTGGGGGCTTTTAATACCCATAATTTAGAAATGCTGCCAAGTATGCTGCGGGCAGCCAAAGAGATGGGGGCACCCATCATCATTCAAACAAGTATCGATACAGCGAAATACATTGGCTATGATGTCTTGGTCAATGTCGTCAAAACGATTGCCGATCACGAGCTAGTGGACGCTGTCTTGCATTTGGACCATGCCAGAGATTTCGATGAGATCAAAGCAGCGATTGATAGCGGCTATAGCTCGGTGATGTATGATGGCTCGCATTTGCCCTTCAAAGAAAACATTTTGAAAACGCGCGCAGTCGTAGAATACGCCCATGCCCATGGGGTGTCCGTCGAAGGAGAACTAGGAACGATCGGCGGCACAGAAGAAGGCATTCATGTGGAAGAAGACGATAAAGTCTTCACACGCCCAGAAAATGCGGTAGAATTTGTCGCTGCTACTGGCGTCGATGCGCTAGCCATCGCTATCGGAACCAATCACGGCCAATTCCGTTCCAAAACCGAAGTGAATGTTGAGTTATTGAAGGAGATCCATGCAGTCGTCGACGTGCCGCTAGTCATTCATGGAGGAACTGGCGTCAAAGAAGAAGATTATCCCGAATTGATCAATAACGGCATTCGTAAGTTTAATGTAGGTACTGAATTGTTGGTGAACTGGACGAAGATTGCGAAAGAAAATTTTGGGGCAACGGAAGTCAACAAATCTTTGCGCCACAACGTGATCCCATCCAATGAAGCCATCAAAGAAATCGTCAAGCATAAGATCGGCCTTTTCATGAATACGAAAGCGCCGACTGCGATCGGCAAATAGATGGTACGCAAAAAGATGCTTGTTTTATTGGCAGGCAGCCCTGGAACTGGAAAAAGTTATTTACTGGATCTGTTGAAGACACGTTTTCCTGATCTTTTCGCTCTTACGCCAGATGAAATCAAAGAGTGCTATGCCGAATCCCTCGGCTTTGATTCATTGGCAGAAAAAGCCCAGATCGAAAAGCAGTATGTTTGGCCTTTTTACTATCAGGCATTGGGCTTGTACATGTCTTTAGGAAAACGCTTGGTGGTCTCGGAATACCCTTTTAGTGAAAAACAGAAGCCATTGCTAACTTTTCTCGCCCAAAGCTATGGTTATGAGTGCTTGACCATTCGCTTGACTGCTTCTTTTGAAACCTTATGGGAAAGACGCTTCTTACGTGATCGAGCGGATGACCGTCATTTAAGTTTCATCATGGAACGGTACCATTACGGGGATGTACTGGAAGATAGACAAGCTGCAACCAACCATATAACCAAAGAAGCGTTTCGGCAAATCATCACTGATCGCCGTTACGATGACTTTCAGTTAGGAGCGCTTATCGAAGTCAATGTGGAAGATTACGAGCAAGTGGATTATCGCCCGTTGATCGAGAGAATCGCTGAACAACTCAATGACTTAAATTGAAGAAAAACAGGCGCTACACCTGAAAAGGGCAGCGCCTGTTTTTTTAGTCTAAGCCCAAAAATTTCGAAGTTCCTTGGTTTTGGACTTGGAGGATTTCGGCTAATACTTTGGCATCAAATTGCCCCTCTTTATTGGCAGAATAGACATTGACCTTGAGCTGGTAGTCGGGCAAAGCATAGTTTTCAAGACTTGCTTCAAGCTGCGCGACCGCTTGTTTCGAGAGTGGTTCACCGACGAGTTTTAATTCAAGGGATTGTTTCTGCTCATTAAGTGTTTGCTCCAGCAAATAATGTTCCCCCAGTTTGGCTTCTACAAAACGCTTGGCATGGTATTCCACGATGGTCGTTTGGATCGTCGTATAAACGAAGAAACTCCCAATGACCGTGATCGGTAAGGCAACCACGGCAAACTTCCACCATTTTTGGTGACGGAAATCCCCATACTGCAACAGCCAGATGGTAATGAACAAGGAAAAACAAATCAAAAAGGAATTGGTGAAAAAGAGTTGAGCAGATTCCCATGAAATCGAATAGTCTTTGATCGACAGCCCATAACCCGTTACACAAAGCGGCAAAATCAGGGACGTCCCGATGGAGACGCCGATAATAACATCGTTGTCGCGGCCCCTGACTTTGGCAAAAGCCAGTGCGGAACCACCGATCAATGCGACGCAAATATCCCAAATCGTCGCAGACGTTTGGGTGATGATCTCAGGTGTTGTGTCTTTGACAGGCGTGAGTAAGAAAAAGGCGAATGAGATGATAAGTACGATGATGACTTGGATGCTAAAGACCAGCAGCCCTTTTTTGACTAAGCGCAAGTGGGAAAGACCTAAACCAAAGCCGATCCCGTTGATCCCATTTAAAAGTGGCGAAATCAACATCGCCCCGATAATCGTTGTCGTAGAGTTGTAGTTCAAACCAATCGAAGCAATCAGCGTTGCACAAACTAAAAGTGCATAGACGAGCATCGTTTGGTCCATATCTTTTTGAATTTTTCCAATCAATTGTTCTTTGGAAACTAAATCAGGCGTTAAGTTCACATTCATCATCCTTTCTGAGAAAAATCGTTCGGCTCTTTTCATTGTCCCTTAAATCGGCTGATTTTACAAAAATCTGCGTTTATCAGGCGATGGCAGCAACGAGAATTCAATGATTGGGTTGCCAATCTTTTGCAAAACCGCCGATTTCCTCTAGAATAAGAAGCATATCAGATAAATGGAAAAGGTGGGGAATGGATGAAAGATTATTTTGCGCAATACAAACGCCTGTTATCGATCGCTGAAGCAGGTTTGTACTATGGCAAAGATGTCTACGATAAGGAACGTTACCAAGAGATCAAAGAGTTGGCATTGCATTTGATGAGTACCGTCGTGGATCAAGACGCAGCTGCGTTGACTCTTTTAACAGAAAAAAATGAGGGCTATCCTACGCCCAAAGTCGATGTACGAGCATTGATCCAAAAAGACGAAAAAATCTTGCTGGTGGAAGACAGCCTGACGAAAGAATGGTCACTGCCAGGAGGCTATGCAGAAATTGGCTTGACGCCACGGGAAAACATCAAAAAAGAAGTGCTGGAAGAAACTGGCTTACTCGTTGAGGTCAAGGAGCTGCGAGCAATTTTTGATACGAATCTAAGACCAGACATTCCGCAAGTGTTTCAATACTATAAGCTGGTCTTTGTCTGTGATGTTTTGGCAGGGGACTTCATCAAAAACAGTGAAACCTCCAACAGCGATTACTTTTCGTTGAAGGAGCTGCCGAAGCTTTCCATCAAGCGCACCACCAAGGAACAACTGGAGCAATTGGTGAATGAGAAGTCGTTACACGTTGATTAAAAACAGCTAAGGGTAAGATGTTGGAAAAAGCGTTTTATTGGTTTTTTTAACTGGATAATATTTACTTGCAGATAAAGTTGGTTTATGATTGATTTCGTCGTTTTCATTATAAAAAATCAAGCAATCGTGATACCTTTGCTTGATTGCTGGAGGAGTAAAAATGAAGAATCAAATCAATTCCTTTTTTGGGCTGGATGCCTTACAAACAACGGTTAAACGAGAAATCTTAGCTGGTTTTACCACCTTTATCTCGATGGCCTATATTTTATTCGTCAATCCAACGGTCCTTGGGGCATCTGGGATGGACGAAGGTGCCGTCTTTACGGCAACGGCGTTAGCCAGCGCATTGGGCTGTATCTTGATGGGAGTTTTAGCAAAATACCCGATCGCTACGGCACCCGCATTAGGGATCAACGCCTTCTTTTCTTATTCAGTCTGTATTGGAATGGGGGTTCCATGGCAAACAGCATTAGCGGGTGTGTTTGTGGCATCACTGATTTTCATCGTGATCACGATCTTCAAATTACGGGAGCTGATCATTGATGCGATTCCTGCTGATTTAAAATATGCCATCTCTGGTGGGATCGGTCTGTTCATCGCCTTTTTGGGATTGAGCGAAGGTGGGATCATCGTTTCCGATGATTCGACCCTTGTGGCACTAGGGTCATTGAGTGTCGGTACGACGTGGCTGACGATTTTTGGTTTAGTGATCACTGCCGTCTTGATGGTTCGCAGAGTTCCTGGTGGAATTTTTATCGGGATGGCCGCAACAACTGTTTTAGGTCTTTTGACTGGCTTGATCCAAGCACCATCCAGTATCGTTTCTGCTGCACCGAGTATTTCTTCCACATTCTTAGTGGCGCTAAACCATGTAGGAGACATCAACTCCCTGCAAATGTGGGTCGTAGTACTGACTTTCTTACTCGTCACTTTCTTTGATACGGCAGGCACCTTGGTGGGACTTGCCAATCAAGCGGGCTTTATGAAAGACAACAAAATGCCGCGGGTCGGCAAAGCACTTGCTTCTGACTCCACCGCCATGCTCGCTGGTTCTTTATTAGGGACCTCACCAGTAGGCGCATATGTCGAATCCTCCGCTGGGATCGCCGTGGGCGGTCGCTCTGGCTTGACTGCCGTGACGACTGGAATTTTCTTCTTGTTCGGCTTGTTCTTTTCACCATTGCTATCCGTTGTTACTTCCCAAGTGACGGCACCAGCACTGATCGTCGTAGGCGTGCTGATGGCACAATCGCTACGAGAAATCAAATGGCACGAAATGGAAATCGCAATCCCAGCCTTCTTGATTCTACTAGGCATGCCGTTGACCTATAGCATCTCCGATGGGATCGCCTTGGGTTTCATCTTTTACCCAATCACCATGTTAGCAGCCAAACGCGGCAAAGAAGTCTCACCAATCATGTACGGCTTGTTCTTTGTCTTTCTTGGGTTTATGTGGATTTTGAATGTGTGAGAGAGACGTTTTAATGTAAACTTAGGATAGGATTTCAACTAATAAAAAACCAGTTAAGCGTGGCTTAGCTGGTTTTTATTATATGTCGCTTGCTATAAAAATGTTCAGAATTGAATAACGGTTAAATATCTAAGCCAGGACGTCTTTTTTTGAATTTCCTTTCCAGCCGAAGGGGCAAAGTCGATCCAAGCGATAGTCGCTTTTTGGAAATGTATGTTTGAACATTAGTTACTAAAAAATCATTCTCCCTTCAGATGAAAGGTCTTCCCACGCATCTTTTTCATAAAACTCTGATTCCACTCCACCATTAAAAGGATCTTCAATTTTAGGAACAAGAATGATCGTCCCATCCTCTGGGTAGACAACAATATATTCTTGGTTTTCAGGCGGATTTTTTCCGTTATCAGAAGGAAGCGTAACGACGATGGAATTGCCTTGTAGGCTTGATTTAGTAATAAGCATAGTATCACCTCTTAGAGATAGTAACCCTTGCAATACTATGGAAGGAGAAGACAACAGTGAGATTTAATGTATTTTGAACACATCAAAAGTTCAAAACGCACTTTACATAAGATAGATAAGAAACCGCAATGAAATATTGTTTAAAAAGATGGATGAACATCTCAGAAAAATAGATGTTAGATTTTAGCAGAATTACGAAGTTTTTTAGATGGATCATTTATGGCATACCAAGGACCAGGGGATTAAAGCAACGAAAAAGTGAAGCATCATTCCAAAACCGCCCAACCCAACAATTTTCACGCAAAACCTGCGCTTTTCTTTCAGTTATTGTTATAATAAAAGAAAACGCAAAGGTGGGAAATCATGACAACGATCAAGGACATTGCTGAAAAGGCGGGAGTAGCGAAAAGTACGGTTTCCCGCTATCTGAACAATGGTTATATCAGTGAAGAAAAGCGCAAAAAAATTGATCAGATCATTGCTGAAACTGGCTATCGCCCCAATACATTTGCTCGTTCGCTGAAAGCCCAAGACACGAAATTGCTGGGCGTGATCATTCCTCGACTGAATTCACCATCGACAAATGATGTGTTGAAAGGGATCGATACGACGGCACGGGAAAACGGCTATCAAATGCTGATCACCAACTCTGATCAAAGCGATGAACGGGAATTAGAAAATATCGAAATGCTAGTCAAACAAAAAGTAGCAGGGATGATCCTGTTTGCGCGCAAAATCACGCCGCAGCTACAAGCGGTGCTGGCAGAGGTTCCTATGCCTGTTTTATTGTTAGGCCAACAGTTAGCTGGCATTCATTCCATCGTCCATGAAGATTATCAAGCTGGCAAAACCATGGCAGAATATGCAGTCAGCGCTGGCCACCGACGTTATTTATTTGTTGGTGTCAGCGAAAATGATTATGCGGTAGGTGTCTTGCGGAAAAAAGGATTTCTTGATGTCTTGGCACAAACGCCCAACGTCAAAGTCGACTTTATCGAAACGTCCTTTTCAAGAAGAGAAACGTACCAAAAAGCCCTTATGTTCTTGAAAGATCAATCGGCAACGTACATCGCCTGTGCTACCGACAATATTGCTGTTGCTGTATTGAAAGCCGCCCATGAACTAGGGTATCAAGTGCCGCAAGACTTTTCCTTGAACGGATTTGGCGGCTATGATTCGACGGATTATGTCTATCCGACCATCACAACGACCCAATATCCCTATGTCCAATTAGGCATCGATGCCGTCTTAACGATCCAAAAACTGACACAAGGGGAAGAGGTTCCTGAGGTGATCGAATTACCGAATCAATTAGTGGTCAAACAGTCGACTACCAAGCGTGACAAGCAGGAGCAATAAAGCAAACATTTTTAGAGAAAACAGGACGTCCAGTTGCGGCGTTCTGTTTTTTTATTTTCTTTGCTTGCAATTGCAAACGGTTTCTGTTAATCTACAAATGTAGAACCGGTTCCACAAATGGACCGACGATCAAAGGAGTGGGAAAAATGAAGGAACAAAAAACGATCGACCAAGTGTTAGAAGCTGTTGGCGGCAAAGAAAATGTCAAAAACTTTGAACACTGTGCCACACGTTTGCGCTTGATTTTGAAAGACGATCAGTTAGTAGATAAAGACAAAGCGGAAGCAGTTGAGGGCAGCAAGGGCTATTTTTTCAACACGGGACAGCATCAGTTCATTTTTGGAACAGGAAAAGTCAATGAAGTTTATCAAGCCTTCGCAGCAGAAATGGGCAATGACGCCTCCGGTGATAAAGCTGGCTTCAAAGATGATGTCTATTCGAATCTGTCACCCGTCCAAAAAGTTGTCCGCACGTTGTCAGATGTCTTGGTGCCATTGATTCCAGCTTTGGTAACTACGGGGCTTTTGATGGGGATTCGGGGATTATTGACCGAGTTGGGGGTCACTTATAGTGCTGACTGGTTAGCTATGTTTGAAATGTTAACGGATACAGCGTTTGCCTTTTTACCTGTTTTGATCGCCTATAGTGCGACGAAAAAATTCGGCGGTAATCCGATCATCGGGATCGTGGTAGGATTGATGATGGTGGCACCGCAATTGCCGAACGCTTGGGCAGTTGCCAGCGGGGATGCAGAGCCATTGCACTTATTCGGTTTATCGATCTCTGGGTATCAAGGGTCGATTTTTCCAGCAATTATTGTCGGGATCTTAGTTTCTAAGCTAGAAAAATGGTTCCGTAAATTTGTTCCGCAAATGATGGACTTGATCGTGACACCATTCTTAACGATTGTCATTACTTTAGGTTTGATTTTGTTTGCGTTAGGACCAATCTTGCAAGTAGCTGAAAGAGCAGTCATCAACAGTATCGTTTACTTGGTGCAAGCACCATTGGGCATCGGTTATATCATTTACGGAGGGGTTCAGCAAGTGATCGTAATCACTGGATTGCACCATTCGTTAAGTATTATTGAGTTAGGGTTATTGAATACGACAGGCGAAAACGTCCTACAAGTCTTAGGTACAGCAAGTATGGCGGGACAATTTGGGGCTGCGATTGCTGCGGCATTTATTTATAAAAACAAAGTCAAACGCTCAAATGCCATCAGTGCGGCGGTTCCAACCTTATTTGGGATCACTGAACCTTTACTATTTGGGGTCAACTTACGCTCGATGCGGATTTTTGGCGCAGGCATGCTGGGGGGCGCAGTCGGCGGGTTTGCGACGTATGTCTTCCAATTAGCTGCTACTGGGATGGGCATCACTTTTATTCCAGGTCTATTGTTGTATACTGGAGATTTCGATGCCATGCTGAAATACGTTGTCGTGATTTTGATTGCCTTTGGTGTCGGTTTTGCTGGTGTCCAATTGCAGCGCAAACCGCTAGTCAAAGAGTTGAACCAATAAATAATCCCTTGCTGCTCATCGGCAAGAGAAAAGAGGTACCACATTGTTAACGAAGGAATACTGGGCACAGCTTGCCCAAACCCAAAGCGAATTAGCAGAAAAAATCAGTGCTGATGCGTGGCGCTTGAACTATCATTTGATGCCAGAAACAGGATGGATGAACGACCCGAACGGTCTTTGCCAATTCAAAGGCGTGGTTCATTTTTACCATCAATATGTACCGCAAACGCCCCATGGCGGGGAACCACCCCACTGGGGACACAAAACGTCGACGGATTATGTCACGTTTCAAGAAGAAGCGCTGTTTCTTTCTCCCGAACACGACTATGACAAAGACGGGGTCTACTCGGGCTCTGCCTTTATCGAGAATGACGCGATCCATTTCTTCTATACTGGGAATGTCAAACATCCTGGTGATCATGACTATACCTTTAGTGGACGAGAACAAAACACGGTCCATGTAATCAGCAAAGACGGCTATACCGTCGAAAAGCAAGAAGTCGTGATTCCTCATGAGGACTACCCTGAGGGATTTACCGATCATATTCGTGACCCAAAGGTTTTTGCCCACGAAGATAACTACTATATGCTGCTAGGCGCGCGTACGTTGGAAAACGAAGGCAAAATTTTGATTTATGAATCGACGGATTTAAATGAATGGACCTATCGAGGAATCTTTTTCGGTGAGGACTATGCTCTAGGCTACATGTGGGAATGCCCAGACTACTTCCATTTAGATGGCAAAGATGTGTTGGTCTTCTCACCGCAAGGCTTGGCAGCCAAAGAACATGCCTACCAAAATATTCATCAATCAGGGTATCTGATTGGTGAGGTGGATTGGGAAACCCTGACGTTTAAAGAAACTTCTGCGTTTCGTGAACTTGATTATGGGTTTGACTTCTATGCCCCGCAAACCTTTAAAGATGAGCAGAAACGTCGGATCTTGTGGGGCTGGATGGGGCTAGGGGATACCAGTCCTGAATACAGCAATCCTACGATCCCTCGCGGCTGGCAGCATGCCGCAACGCTGCCAAGACAGCTTTCGGTCAAAAATGACCAGTTGTATCAAGAACCTTTGCCAGAATTCCAAAAATTGCGAGACAAGCAAGTCAGCCAAAAAATTGTGCTTTCAGAGAAACCGCAGCACTTGTCTTTCGATGAATTGGCATATGAGTTGCAAGTTACGGCGGAAGTCCCATTGCAGCAGTTCCAGCTTGGACTTTTGCAAGATACGACTTTGGCTTATGAAGCTGGTGTCTTCACGATCCATCATGGCGTTTCTGGCTACGGTCGTAAACAGCGCAGTGTCAAGGTCGATGAACTGACGCAGCTGCAGATTTTTGTCGATACGTCTTCGATTGAGATCTTCCTAAATGGCGGGCAATATTGTTTGACCTCTCGCGTGTATCCCAAACGGACCGAGGCGATCGCTCTCAGCGGAACCGGCACGGTTTGTGTCAATACTTGGGCATTGGCGAAAAAATAAAGCAACGATCCGAAAACGACAGCAAACAGTTGGTTTTTCTTGTTGCACCCCCAAGAGTCAGCTTTTTCTCTGGCTTTTAGGGGGGCATCATACCAACTATTTTGCTGTCGTTATTCGCTTGTTACTGCTTTTGTTGGTTTTGGATAAAGGTCTGCAGCGCAGGTGCATCGATCCGATAGCCGTCTGCAGTTTTTGTGACTAGTTTTTGCGTTTTGAAATCTTTTAAGGTATACGTCAAATGGCGATAGCTCACGCCTAAGTATTCTGCGGTCTCCGTTAATTTTTCTTGAAAAAGATCATCGATCGAAGCTTCCAACAGTAGATGGGCAAGGCGCCAAGCTAAGGGATAGGTTTGATTGACGGAAAAATGATCCATACGCAGCAGCAATTTTTCACCGATAGTTTTGCCTAGTGTTTGTACGAAAGCCAGGTCTTGCATGAGCCCGTGAGCTGCTGCTTGCATCGGAATGCCCAGACATGTTGTTTCACCGATCGCAACCACGGTTTTCGGTACTGTTTCGGCGCCAATCAACGTGAGATCGCCAATGCAATCACCAGGATGGAGAAACTGCAGCAAGGCACGTTTGCCGTTTTCTTGCGTTTGAATGATCTTGGCTTTGCCAGTCAATAGGACGAAAAAGACCGACATCGGCACCGTTTCTTTTTGGATCGCTTCTCGATGATCAAAGGTCCAGAGGGCACTTTGTTGTAAAATCTCCTCAGGAATCGGCAAGGGGCAGCTTTCTTTGATTGGTACCTGCTTTATTGCCAAGGCATAAGCGGTTTTTTTCACTTTTTTCCTCCAAACTAGGAGAAATCTCCTATTTGATTTTAGTCAGTATAGCACATACTTAGAAAAGCAAAAAAGAAAGTGTGGGAGAAAAAATGAATAAAAAGCAATGGATAGGATCAGGAATTTTTTATGGGCTGAGTGCATTCGGGATCAGCTTGACCATTAAAGCAAGCGTTGGGGTCAGTAGTTTTAATGCCTTGAATGTTACGCTGGCAACGATGTCAGGAATCAAAGTCGGCACCATCACAACAGCCATCAATTTGAGCTTTTTAGCTGCCTGTTGGCTATTGGATCGGCGGCAGACGTCCCTCAAACAAAAAGGCAGTGAGTACTTGATTATGTTTTTTGCTTTGCTGGCATTCGGCTATTTGATCAATGGCTTTGTTTACTACTTCTTGGCATCGCTGCACTTGACGAATTATTGGAGCCAACTAGCTGCTTTGATCGGTGGGATCTTGATTTCTGGAACGGCGACGGGACAAGTCCTACGGTTGCAGGTCTTGAAATTTCCAATCGAGTACTGGTGTCATTTGCTGGCGCAACGCAGTCGTTGGACATTTAAGCAGTACCGTTATGGCGTTGATGCAGTCTGTATTTCGGGGGCACTCTTGCTAGCGATCAGTTTGGGCTTGCCGCTAGCGGTGAGGGAAGGGACCGTCATTAGTTTCTTTTTGCTCTCAGGTGCCATTGCTTGGTCGAAGGAACGTGATTTGGCAGGGGCTTTACCCATTTGGCAAAGAAACAGTTAGCCAGCAGTATTCTTGGAATCGGGAAGGCGTCGAGTGTTCTAAAAATGCAGAAAGCTTTTTTTATGCTACTCTTATTAAAAAAGCGAGATATTTAGTAGGAGGAGACAGGATGAATCGGTTGATTGAAGGGTTTCAGGAAAATTTTGCACCAAAATTGGTTAGGATCAGTGAAAATCGGTTTTTAGTTGCCGTGCGCAACGGAGTCGCCGTCACGATGCCGCTGACGATAATCGGCAGTCTCTTTTTGATTTTAGCCAATCTGCCTTTTCCTGGCTGGACCGAGTTTGTCGGGGAATTTGGCGTCAAACTAGGCGCCGCCAGCAATTTTACATTTGGAATTTTGGGACTGGCCGCTTGTATCGGGATCGCCTACTATTTGGCGGCTTCGTATGAGATCGATCGGATCGGTTCAGTCGTGTTGGCAGTCTGCGCGTTTTTGCTGCTGCAGGCGGGGGAAGAATGGACGATCGATCCAGCTTCTTTGGGGGCGTCTGGTCTGTTTACAGGAATCGTCACGGCGATTGCGACAGTAGTGATCCATCGCTTTTTTCTCAAGCACCGCTTAGTGATTCGGATGCCAGCAGAAGTGCCGCCCGCAGTTGCCAAGAGTTTTTCGGTCTTGCTTCCTGGAGCTGCCATCATCACTGGTGCCTGGGTGATTCGGGTCTTGTTGGAATTTAATGTCAATCAATTCGTGCAAGCCATCTTTTCACCGCTGGCAGTTGGTCTAAACACATTGCCTGGGATGCTGTTGTATACCTTTTTGATTTTGTTGCTTTGGTGTTTAGGGATTCATGGCAGCAATGTGATGGGGAGTATCGGCGATCCGATTTTTCTAGCTTTATTAGCAGCCAATACCGAAGCCTACACTGCAGGCGAACCGTTACCGAACATTTTTGCAGGCGGGTTTTATATCATGTTTTTGTGCTATGGAGGCACTGGTTCAACACTGGGGCTGATCATCAACATGTTAGTTTCAAAGAAAAAAGCCTATCGTTCCCTAGGGAAGATGGCTTTGCCCTCTGCTATTTTTTGTATCAATGAGCCAATCATTTTTGGGTTTCCGATCGTGATGAACCCTATTATGATGATTCCTTTCATCCTGACACCCCTTGTATTATGTGTCGGAACGTATTTCTTGTCGGTCACCAATGTCATTGGGCGAATCATGTTCAATCCACCGTGGACCACACCGCCCTTTATCAATACTTACCTTGCAACCGGCGGCAATATCCCTGCTGTTCTTTGGAGTATCGCTTCCTTACTGATTAGTGTGGCGATCTACTATCCATTCTTTAAAATCAGCGAACGAAGTTTAACAGAAGAAGAAAAAGGCGTTACCGACGCAGTTGCCGCGAAGGGGGAGAACTAAACGCTTATGATTGGCACGTGGTGCGTTGTTTTGTCTGGCAAAGAAAACAGTGGCTGCTACTCATCAAATTGCACAGTGATCCCAGATTTCGTCAATTGTTCCCATTCACGGATCGTTGGCAAGCGACCTTGGCAAAATAGCTGATCGTTGACATACACGAGTGGCAGACAGCTGCGGCCATTGCTTGCTAATTGCTGCTTGACGGCTTGATTCGTATAAAAAGGGGCAGGATCTTCTGCAAAAAAATATTCGTCGATCGTTAAAGGTTCGTTATGGAATGTTTGATGAGCCTGGGTCCTTTCTTCATTTATTTTTAACTGGTGAGTCAAGTGTGCTTCCCAAGTATCTTCTTTCTGGTCGGCATAAACAGCGATCGTTGGCATTGCATCAAATCCTTTCATGGCAGCTGATTTGTCAAAAGTATACCTGAATTTCTTGCCACGAGCAAAAAAGAGTATCAAAAAGAAGTGAAACAACAAAAAAAGACTCAAATGCGTCTTTTTTGTTGTTTCTTATTCGTCAGCGGGTAAAAAATCGAAATTGGTCAACTCGTTGTAAGAATACGCTTGGTCGATTTGACCCTTGTCTTTCGTCCAAGCAATGATTGCGTCGAATTGCTCTTGCGGCACTGCCTGGGCATACGGATAGTCTTCCTGGCTGTCTAAGTAAGTACTCATAGCATCGGGAAATTGATAGTCTGCCAAGATGTCGGCATAGTCTTTTGCTGAATGAGCATTCATGTAATCGATGGCTTCGTTGTAAGCAGTGTAGAATGCTTTTAGGTCTTGCGGGCGATTTTGGATAACTTCGTCCATAAATTGTAGTGTGCCGCCTTTGATGCCAGCATCTTTAGAGCTGCCTAAAACAATCGCCCCTTGGGCAGCCAACATGCTGGCTTGCGGTTCCGTATAAACTGCGCCATCGACTTGGTCATTGAGCAATGCTTCGGAACGGGCAGAAAAAGAAGCGATATCCACGATGTCATAGGTAAAATCATTTTCCTGTGCAAATTGGTCCATGATGTATTCTAAAATGAAATTCGGTACAAGGGTGATTTTTTTATCCGCTAACCCTTTCATCTCAGTGATCCCTGAATTCGGTGAAGCGAGAATCTTGAAGTTTTCCAAAATATCAGAAGTGATCGTCATATCGATGCCGTTTTGCTTAAAGGTCGCTTCTGTCATGACATCGCTGATCGTACCATCCAGCTCGCCTGCCTGCACCGCCACATTGCGGTCATTCGGGGAAGTGAAGGATTTGAGTTCTACAGTCAATCCTTGCTTTTCGAAAAAGCCTTCTTCTTTTGCTAGAATGATCGGAATCGCTGATTCAGCTGGTAACACCCCGATCGTCAATGTTTGATCTGTGACCGCAGCTTCTGTACTGCTAGTGCTGGAATTGCTGGTACTTGCTGTTTCGCCAGTGTTACCGCAGGCGGCAGCGCCAACAGCGAATAGTGCTAGGATACTTGCTAAAATCGTTTTTTTCATTGGTTCATTTCCTCGTTTCTAAATCGTTGTTCAAAAGCAGCCATTGGTAGTGAGAACGGGATGACTGCCCGATGGAGTTCCATTGGCTTGGTTTGTGCCGTGTTGATACCTGGTTTGGTGGTAAATGCTAGAACGAAGCCTTCCTTTTCCAAGGTAGCGATCGTCTGCGGATCATAAAAGCCAAAGGGATAGGCAAAAACATCCTTGATGGCCACGTGCTGATTGCAGCTTCGTAAGTCTTGCGCAAAGGCTGCTGGTGTTTCCCACATCGAACGCCCTTGCTGGTCCTTGCGTTCGTGAAAATGATCGGTATGGTTGGCATATTCGAAGACATCGCTCATTTCGGCTAATTCGGCGCTGCTCAATGTCCGCGAAACTTCTGGCTCGTAAGGCTGAGGGGCATCAAAAAGCCAGCCAGTCACGACAAAGGCTGTTGCCTTGAAACCAGCTTCTTTCAACAGTGGGTAGGCATATTCTTTCATCGATTGATAGCAGTCGTCAAAGGTCAGCAACACGGATTTTTCTGGTAGCGGCTGCTGCCGGAAATAAAAATCTTTGACTTCTGCAAGGGTCAACGTATGGTAATTTTCTGCTTTCAAAAAGTCGATTTGTTGTTTAAAATGAGAAGTGCTATTGAATAAGGGCAGAGGCAAGGCATCTTGATACCCGTCTGCGACTTTGATCGGGCGAACCTGATCATAAAGTTCTGCTTCGGGACGTATTTCATGAAATACGAGGGTCTGAAACATCATAAACCATCCTTTCTTGTCAATCACGCAAAAAATAGTATAGCATAAAATGTGAAAACCAACACAAATAATTTGAAGAAAGAAGTTTATTCTCTGATGAGTATTCTATTCGATTCCGTTTCCTTTACCTATGGAGATACCGCCATTTTTAAAAACCTTTCGTTTTGTTTTGAACAAGGCGTGACCTATGTGCTGCTGGGAGAATCGGGCATTGGCAAAAGCACGCTTTTATCCTTGGTCAAAGGGTTGCAGCGACCGCAATCGGGCACGATCACTTACCAAGGCTGTTCCCCTGACAACATCGAGGTCGTTTTCCAAGAACTGCATTTGTTTCCTTGGCAAACAGTCTACCAAGCACTGGAAATGCCGCTGATTATGAACCAAACCCCTAGTGAGCGCCGTAAAAAACGGGTCGCCAGCTGTTTGGCTGAGTTGGGATTGACGCAGGTGCAGGACCGCTATCCGCATCAGCTTAGCGGCGGTCAAAAACAGCGGACCGCCATGGGGCGGGGACTGATCACACAGCCCGATGTTTTATTATTGGATGAGCCGACTGCTTCGCTGGACCAAGAAACCAAAGCAAACGCCCAAGCCATGATCGCTGCCCAACAGCAGCGCAGACAAAACAGCTTGATCGTGGTGACCCACGATCCAGAAGAGGCAGTGTTTTTGGGGCAGACGATTTTACTGCTAAAAGATCAGGGGGTTACGCCGATCAGTAATCCTTTTTACGGCAGCCAGCAAGAACGAGACTCATTGGCATTTTATGAAGTCGTCTTGCAGTTGAAAGAACAAATGAGGGAGGCGAGGCAATGAAAACCATCAAATCTTTTGCTTGGGGCTTCTGTTCGTTTGTCGTGGTTTGGTGGGGTGTAAGCTGGGTGACCAACAATCGCTCACTGCCTAATCCTTTAGAAACGGCCGAACGTTTTTGGGCACTGCGAGAAGTCTTACTGATCCACACAGGTGCCAGTTTGCTGCGGGTATTTGCGGCGTTGAGCGGGGCGTTGCTAGTCGGTGTGCCGTTAGGAATCTTGATTGGGCGATCCCAAAGAGTGGATCGGCGGCTTGGTCCACTGCTTTACTTTTTATATCCGATTCCTAAAGTTGCGTTTTTACCCGTCTTTATGATTTTCTTTGGCTTAGGCAATCTCTCAAAAATTCTCTTGATTTTTGCGGTGATCGTCATTCAAGTGATTGTCTCGATTCGTGATGCAGTCACAAAGATCCCGCCAGCGTATTTTCAAGTCATGAAAAATTATACCAATCAATGGCGCCATGTCTTGCGCTTCGTTATTTTGCCCGCGCTCATGCCCGCGCTTTTTGCCAGTGTGCGGGTCAGTATCGGGATCGCGTTGGCTTCCCTCTTTTTTGCCGAAAACTATAACACGACGTATGGTGTCGGCTATCTGATCTTAAGTGCGTGGTCAAAAATGGACTACCCACAAATGCTTTCGGGTATCCTCCTGATTGCTTTGATGGGCTATCTGCTTTTTGCCAGTATCGATTGGTTGGAAAAAGTGGTGTGCCGTTACCGACAATCTTAGAAAATGAATGGTTGCTCCATTGTATGATAGTATTTATTGATAAGAAAGAGCGATCGAGCAAGAAAAACGAAGTTGATCGCAATACTAAGGAGTGAGCGAGTGATAGGGTTTATCTATTTTATTGTCATTGTTTTGGCGAATGCAGTAGGCGCTGTTTCGGGTATGGGTGGTGGTGTATTGATCAAACCGATTTTCGATTTTATCGGTGCCCATTCTGTTGCTGCGATCTCTTTTTACTCGGCGACAGCGGTCTTCACGATGTCCATCGTTTCGACAGCTAGACAATTAGCCAGTGGACGGAAAATCAATTGGTCGATTGCCTTGTGGGTTTCTGGCGGCGCTGTGTTAGGTGGTATCTTAGGAAATGTTGCCTTTGAACGGTTATTGCTGGTCTTTCGAGACGACAAGATGGTTCAGCTGATCCAAATCCTTGTGACTGTGCTGACACTATTGTTTGCTTTTTTGTATACAAAATATAACTGGCGCGGGTTTGCGTTGAAAAAAGTCGGCTGGTATGCAGCTTGCGGCTTGATTCTTGGCTTTCTAGCCAGTTTGCTGGGGATCGGCGGCGGACCCATCAATGTTTCTTTATTGATGCTGCTGTTTGCCATGCCGATCAAAGAGGCGACGATTTATTCCATTTGTACGATTTTTTTCTCACAGCTGGCAAAAATTTTGACGATCGCTTTTTCGACAGGTTTTGGTGCGTATGATCTGCAAATTTTGTGGTTTGTTATTCCAGCCGCGATCGTGGGAGGACTCTTAGGCGCCAAGGCCAGCAACGTCCTGTCACCACAGCGAGTGACACTGGTATTCCAAACCGTGATCGTACTGGTGTTACTGATCAATCTGTACAATGGCTATCAATTATTGTAAAAAGGAGGCAAACAGATGCCCACGATTCCAGCAGGAACTTATCGAATCGGCACGAATACGATGGACGGCTTTGCCGAGGATCTTGAGGGACCGCAAATCAGCCTCGACAGCCCAGCATTTGCCATTGATGCCACGACGGTGACGAACCAAGCTTTCCAAGTTTTTGTGGAAGCAACAGGATATGTCACAGAAGCCGAGCGCTTTGGCTGGTCGTTCGTTTTTCACTTTTTTTTAAGTGAGCAAACGAAACACCGCAGTCAAAAGATACCGAATATGGCTTGGTGGTACGCAGTTAGTGGCGCAGATTGGCGTCATCCTGAAGGACCTGATTCAACGATTGCCCAGCGGATGGATCACCCAGTGGTTCAGGTGTCTCGCAACGATGCGATCGCCTATTGCCACTGGGCAAACAAACGCCTCCCGACAGAAGCAGAGTGGGAGATTGCTGCAAAAGGCGGGACAAGTTTTGAAAAATATCCTTGGGGAAGGGAATTTTTGGCAGAAAATACCTATCATTGCAATATTTGGCAAGGCGAGTTTCCAACAAGCAACACGAAGGCAGATGGTTTTACCAATACAGCGCCTGCGAAATGGTATGAGCCCAATGGCTTTGGTCTTTATCAAGTGATCGGCAACGTCTGGGAATGGTGCGTCAATCCTGCCCGCATCCCGTTGACGCAGTTTCAACAACAGACGGGACAAACCTTTTGGATAAGGAATCAAACACAAGATGATCAAATGTATGCGACTCGCGGCGGTTCATTTTTGTGCCATGAATCCTATTGCAAACGATACCGAATTGCCGCTAGAAATGGTAATTCTGGGATGTCGGCAGCTAATAATCTAGGGTTTCGTTGTGTCAAAGACTTGGATCAGTAAACCGATAAAAGCAAAAGCGGCACCTTTCCTCGTGGATAGGTGCCGCTTGTTTTATTGCCATTCGGATTGATAATTTCCTTTGAGATCATAAACATAATTGATCTCGGTGCGATTACGAATCCCATTTAAACCAACGGTCCAAGTCCATTCGCCTTGGAAGCCGTTTAAAATGACGATGCTGACGCCAGGAACATAGTGATCCAGCTGAGCTGCTCGTGCCTCAGAATCCTTGATGATCTTGGGAATGACGCCCCAATCGATGGCATCAAAGGCAATGGTATCTTCCATCGAAAGCTCGATCGTATCGTCGTCTTTTTTCCATTTGGTCAACAGATTTTCTGGGTAATACCAATACTCGTCTTGCAGGCCTGTGTTTGGATTGATCACTCGCGCAACTGCATAAATGCCGCTTTTTAGCGGGACATTGCGGATGTGAAAACTATAGCTGACCAGTTGCAGCTCTTTGTCCTTGAGTGAGGATTGATTCGGCAGCGCAGCCATAATTTCTTTGGCACTGGCTTCTTCTCGAAAGAGTTGGCGGTCTACAGGTAAAAAGGTGGAAACTACGCCAATACAAAAGAGAATCACTGGCAGCAAGAGCAATGAGAATAACCAATAGAATGGCGATTTTTTGCGTTTCTTGATGCCGATGATCAGACCGATCAAAAAGACCAGCAGGATCCCTGCTACCCAAAAATAGGGGAACAAACGAATGATCTGATGCCTGGTTTCAACGACTTGGTATTCATTCAGACCAAACCAATTTTCCGCGATGGTGAGGTTATTTAAAACAATGATTCCGCCAATAATACTTAGAATAAATAAGAAAATCAATAGCAAAAGCATCCGACCGAGTATCCGACGTATCAGCGAGGGTCTAGTAGGTGGGGTCATGAGTCACGTCCTTTTTATTTTTTTTGAAAATAGTAGGTTAAATACAAGAGTAGTACAACTGGTGTTTTTTTTCAATGATTGTAGACAAAAAAACTGCATCCACAGATGCGACCTCAAAACGTTAGACCAAAAATCTAACTTTTTTGGGGTCAGGACATCGCAGATGCAGGTTTTATTTTCATTTAGTCGAGGGTTTGTTGGCGGGCGATAGCTGGAAAGAATTTCAGGCTATACAATGCACTGATCCCAACTAGAATATAAATGACGCGGGCAATGATCGACGTGCTGCCGCCGGTGATCGCTGCGACAAGGTCAAACTCGAAGGCGCCGACCAGCAGCCAATTGATACCGCCGATGATCAATAAGGTCAGTGCGATCCCATCAAATGTTTTTAACATAGGAAACTCCTCTCTAGTTGTCGTCCCATCAACGTTCATCGTCGGTGATGGTGACATCTTTTTCTTTCTCGCCGTCTTGATTGCGCTCATTATAAATATAGACATGGCGAACGATTTTAATCAGCGGGCGAATGGTCAAAAAGACTCCGCCGATCAAATAGGCGATCGTTCCGTATATCGCAGGCAAACTAGTTAATGAAACGATACTCCCGAAAATATAAAACAAGCCCGTCAAAATATCATTCGTAAGTGAGATCAACATGTAGCGATTTTGAAAATAGATGCGAAAGCGACTTGCCTTGATGATCACATCTTCTTCTTTTCCCGGATCGAATTGATGTTCACTCCGTTTGATTTTTGGCATAGGTGCCATCACTGCTCCTTTATTTGTGCTAAGGTTTCAAGACAACTTTGATGTTCTTGTCTTCTTTTTTGTCAAAAATCTCATACGCTTTGGCAGCATCTGCTAAAGGCATCGTGTGGGTGATGATCTGTGACGGGTCAAACAAGCCGTCCGCAATCATGTCATAAATTTTTGGCATCAAATGGATCACAGGTGCTTGCCCGTGTTTGACATCGATGTTGCGCATAAAGAATTCTTGCAATGGATAAGAAGAAGCTGGTGTCATGTAAACACCAGTAATTTGGACGGTACCAAATTTTTTGACTGCTTTGGCGGCCATCTGGATCGGTGAGATCGTTCCACTTTGCAAGCTGACTAAGTTTTTGGCTTTTTCTTTGACGGGTTCTAAACCATCCATCCCAACACAGTCGATGATCACATCAGCGCCACCTTTGGTCAGCTCATACAGTTCATCAGCACTAGTAGCCAAATCATCCAATTGGAATGTTTCGACTTGATTGTAGCTGCTGGCTTTTTCTAAGCGATGAGCAACAGGGTCCACGGCAATCACCCGCTTAGCGCCTGCCATCACGGCAAATTTTTGGGCAAACAACCCAACTGGGCCTGAGCCTAAGACGATCACGGTATCATCCTTTTTGACGCCAGCATTTTGGACACTCCAATACGCTGTAGGTAAGATGTCAGATAAAAACAATACTTTTTCATCAGGGATCGTTGATTCAGGTACGATAAACGAGGTGAAATCTGCGAAAGGTACGCGCAAGAATTCGGCTTGACCGCCCCAGTGGTTACCGTTCATTTTTCCGAAACCGAATAAGCCGCCATACAATGTATCTTCTGAAGAATTGTCGCATTGACTTTCCATTTCATTTTGACAAAAGTGGCAATGGCCGCACCCGATATTGAAGGGGATGACGACACGGTCGCCTTTTTTTAGTTTCTGTACTTGACTGCCAACTTCTTCAACAATACCCATTGGTTCGTGACCAACGACATAGCCTTCTTCCAAGACCGAGCCGCCATGGTGGTAAAGGTGGAGATCAGAGCCGCAGATTGCGGTTGCGGTGATTCGGATGATCGCATCCGTCGGTTCTAAAATCGTTGGATCTTCTACACGACGAACGTCCATTTTTTGATTTCCTTGCCAGGTTACTGCTTGCATCATTTTTCCTCCTTGTTTGTTCAGATAAGTTCGGACAATCACTAATTTTTTCAACAACACGTTTTTACTTTTTAGTAACAGATAATTTAATTCTGCAAGGATTTTAACGATTTGACAACGAAAACGCTCAAAACGGTTGATTTGTTTTTTCTTCATCAATGGTTTAAAAAAAGAAAAACAGATGATTTGCTAAAAAAGTGAAAGCGTGACACTATTAAAGTGAAGCGTGCATGCGTTACGAGTATCTAACGGAACCTGCATCAACCAGTGACAAGAAATGAGGAGGGATGATCATGGATCTAACGATTCGAGGAAAGGCTTCCTGCACCAATTGCAATGAAAACTTTGATGGGAAGCTGGTCGTTCATTTACAAGAAGACAGCGAGGGGCAATTAACCATGGTACCACCGTTGGAAACGAATGAATTGGCAGAAGATGAAATCGCTATTCATTATGCTTACGGGGAAGTGAAGGAAGCCATCGAAGGAACCTTCATATGTCCAAACTGTCAGACTGAAAATGAGGTTCGGATTGAAATTCCGACCGAGCTATTAGATGGCTCAATGAATTAAATGAATAATCAAATTGAAAAAGCTCTCTGTTCCTTGAACAGGGAGCTTTCGTTACCTATTGGTCATTGGTTTGTTTTGTGCCATCAATGATTTCGACATTGAAGTCTCGTAAGATGTCGAGTCCTTGTGACTCGTGGTTTTTACCAGCGACTAATGTTTTATTGATAGTAAAATCAGCGTCAGGAAAGGCGCTTTGGATCTCGATGGTATTGGAAAGGACACAGATGTTGGTTTCAACACCAGTGATTTCGATTTTCTTTTCTTCTCCAGGTTCAAATAGATTTTTCTTAATGTCGATCAAGACCTCAGGTGGAATACTGTAATAGTATTTCTTGACGACTTTTTCATTTTCGAGAGGCTTAAGTTCTGGAATCAGCTGCAGGGCATCTGCTTCTTCATCAGGCGTTCCTTTGACTTCGATTGGAATGTCGCGGGTGTGTAAAATGTACTCCCCATTCGCCCGCGCTTGTTCTAGGCGCTTGGCGATTCGTTTGACGAGAGCGGCGCCATCTGGTACATACGCTTCGTTCTCTTCATCGAGAATTTGGTTTTGCATATCGACAATGACTAGCATGTGGTTACTCCCTTTCTATAAACATCGTTTTTCAAATGGTCTGACGTGAGGTTGAAAAATAGGTGCTATTTCTATGATGCCCCACTTTTTTTATATTTTCAAAGATTTCTTTGCTGTCTTCTATAATGCTCATGCTTATTCTCCATCCTTTTTAGTGTATTTATCTATTTTGTCTGATATAGTTAAAATTCCATCTGGACCAGGA
>OIXV01000738.1_pt1 | contig 30787 bp, 28 predicted proteins | sample 1587771 | NCBI WGS metagenome assembly OIXV01 (sample SAMEA3888893, study PRJEB22519) | human gut metagenome | biome: human gut; feature: human-associated habitat; material: faeces | place: Denmark | collected 2010
AGCAGCGCGTCGCCATCGCCCGCGCCCTCGCCAACGACCCGCAGGTGCTGCTGTGCGACGAGGCGACCTCCGCGCTCGACCCGCAGACAACGAAGGCGATCCTGCACCTTCTCAAGCACCTCAACGAAACGCTCGGCATCACGATCGTGCTCATCACGCACGAGATGGCCGTCGTCAAGGAGATCTGTGACCGCGTCGCCGTCATGGAATACGGCCGCGTCGTCGAGCAGGGCGAGGTCTTCACGGTCTTCGCTGAGCCCAAGCAGGACATCACGAAGAGCTTCATCCACACGACCTCGAACCTGCAGAAGGTCGAAGAGCTCATCGCCGAGGATTCCCCAGTGACGCGGCTCCAGCCCGGCGAACTCATCGTCCGCCTGTCTTACATCCAGCGCAACGTGAATGAGCCAATCATCTCCGCCGTGTCGCAGATGTTCAATGTCTCGCTCAACATCATTTTCGCCGATATCACCATCGTGCAGGATTCCCCCATCGGCGGAACGGTCGCCATCATCAGCGGCGAGAGAAAGCAGATCACGAAAGCAATCGAATACCTGATCGAAAAAAATGTTGGCGTGGAGGTGATCAAAGATGCAAGAGCTGATAACTAATGTGGCCCCGAACCTTGCAAGCAAGCTGCCCGATTTCTACAAAGCCCTCGGCGATACGCTTTTGATGGTGCTTTGGTCCGGCGCGATCTCATTCGTGCTGGGTCTCGCGCTCGGCGTACTGCTCATCGTGACCAAGCCCGGCGGCATTCTGGAAAATAAGGTCCTCTACCAGATCGTCGACAAGCTCGTGAGCCTGTTCCGCTCCATCCCGTTCATCATTTTACTGACGTGGGTCATGCCCATCACGCGTGCACTGGTCGGCACGGTACTCTATGTGCGCGGCGCGATCGTGCCGCTGGTGTTCGGCTCAGTGCCGTACTTCACCCGTCAGGTGCAGAGCGCCCTTGCCGAGCTTGACCCCGGCCTCATCGAGGCGGCGGAGTCGATGGGCTCGAGCCCCTCGGAGATCATCTTCCGCGTGTACCTCAAAGAGAGCATCGCCGCCATCGCGCGCGGCACGACCATCACCATCATCAGCCTGCTGAACCTCACGGCCATGGCCGGCGTCGCGGGCGCGGGCGGCCTCGGCGACTTCGCCATCCGCTACGGCCATGACCGCAACATGGCCGACATCACGAACGTCACCGTCTTCGTGCTGGTGCTGCTCGTGTGCATCATCGAATTCGTCGGCGGGCGAGTCGTGAAAAAGAACACGCATTGACGTGACCCCATAAAGTCCCTACCCACCCCAAACTGACTAAAAAATTATTTTAACGGAGGAAATACCCATGAAACTCAAAAAGCTCTTCGCGCTCGCGCTCGCGGCCGCCTCTCTCACGCTGGCTCTGACCGGCTGCGGCTCCAAGACCGACGACAGCGCCAACACCAACAACGACGCGCAGGACGATGACCAGAGCGCCGAGACCGTCACCGTCAAGCTCGGCGTGGTCGGCGGCATCTACGAAGACCTGTGGGCGCCCGCCAAGGAAGCGCTTGCCGACGAGGGCATCGACCTTGAGATCGTCCAGTTCTCCGACTATGTGACCCCCAACAACGCGCTCGCCAACGGCGATATCGACCTCAATTCCTTCCAGCACCGCATCTATCTCCAGAGTGAGATCGAGAGCTACGGCTATGCCATCCAGAACATCGGCAACACCTTCATCATCCCGCTGAACCTCTACTCCCAGAAGGTCAGCTCCGTCGATGAACTCAAGGACGGCGACGTTGTCGCCATCCCCGACGATCTGACCAACGGCGGCCGCGCGCTCAAGGTGCTTGAAGCCGCAGGCCTCATCGAGCTGGACCCCAGCGCCGCCTTCAACCCCACGCTTGACGATATCACCTCCTACAAGGTGAACATCACCATCGAAGAGCTCAAGGCCAATACCATTCCCTCCGTCCTGCCCGACGTGGCCGCCGCGGTCGTGAACGGCAACTACGCGCTCGACTTCGGTCTGAAGACCGACGAGGCCATCTATAAAGACAGCGTCCTCGACGTGGAGGAGTACTGGAACCTGATCGCCGCGCGTACCGCTGACATCGAAGACCCCGACACCGCCGCCATCTATGAGAAGGTCGTCGAAGCCTTCCAGTCCAGCGCGACGGAGGACGTGTTCAACAACACCTTCGGCGGTTACTTCATCGCAGTGGGCTGGGATCAGGACTTGATTAATCAGTAAACACCATCTGACCGCCGCCGCGCTCCCGCAACGCAGGGAGCGCGGGCGGCGGTACGCCTTTCCGGGAGGAATTTATTATGGCACTTGATCTTTCCGCGCTGCGGCGCATCATTACCGATGAAGAGCGTTTGCTCGCCGGCAGCGATATCCCCCGCGAATACCTGAGCGACGCGCTCGGCCGCCTACACGGCGAGGCCGAGGCGCTCGCCTTTCCCTTATCCACCGAGGAGGTGAGCGGCCTTCTGCGCTATGCGCACGAACACCGCATCCCTGTCACGCCGCGCGGCGCGGGGACGAACCTTGTCGGCTCCACCGTGCCGCTCGAGGGCGGCATCATCCTCGACCTTTCCCGCATGGACCGTGTGCTCGAGCTCGACGAGGACACGATGACCGTCACGGTCGAGCCCGGTATGCTCTTACAGGACTTGCAGGCCTATGTCGAAGCGCGCGGGCTGTTCTACCCGCCCGATCCCGGCGAAAAGGCCTCGAGCATCGGCGGCAACATCAGCACGAACGCCGGCGGCATGCGCGCGGTGAAGTACGGCGTCACGCGCGACTATGTGCGCGGACTCGAGGTCGTGCTCGCTGACGGCACGGTGATGCAAGTCGGCGGCAAGCAGGTCAAGGACGCGAGCGGACTCTCGCTCAAGCACCTTCTCATCGGCTCGGAGGGTACGCTCGCCGTCATCACAAAGTGCCTGCTGCGCCTTGTTCCCAAGCCCGAGGCCTCGCTCAGCGTGCTTGTGCCGTATGCCGACCTGAAAACCGGCATCCAGAGCGTTTTGACCATCCTGCGCGCGAACGCGAACCCCACGGCGGTCGAATTCATGGAGCGCAAAGTCGTCGCGCTTGGCGAACGCTTCTGCGGCATCTCTTATCCCCGCCCCGACGCCGGCTCTTATATTCTCTTGACCTTTGACGGCAGAAGCGAAGAGGTCACGGCCAATGCCGCGCGCGTGCGCTCTCTGGCGCTGCAAAACGGCGCGCTCGACTTTATCGAGCTCTCCGACGCGCGGCAGTGCGCTGACATCTGGCGCGTGCGCGGCGCGCTTGTCAAGGCCGTGGAGGCCGTTTCCGAGCAGGAGCCGGTCGATATCGTCGTGCCCATCAGCCGCACGGCGGACTTCATCCGCTTCATCAACGACTTGGAAGCCCAGAGCGGCATGCAGATGGTCAGCTTCGGCCACGCGGGCGACGGCAATGTGCACCTGTGCGTCGTGCGCGGCGAGCGGGATGAAGAAACGTGGCAGCGCGAGCTGCACGAAAACATGGACAGGGCCTATGCCGAAGCCTATCGTCTCGGCGGCGTCGCCTCTGGCGAGCACGGCATCGGGCTATCGAAGCGTCCCTACTTCCTGCGCCAGACGGCGAAGGAAAATTTACAGGCCATGAACGCCATCAAAACGGCGCTTGACCCGCAGCATATCTTGAACAACGGAAAATCTTATCTCACAGGAGGAAACAATAATGCAGGCACTTTCTGACCGCACCGCGAGCTTTACCGATTCCGTCATCCGCCGCATGACCCGTATCTCCAACCAGTACGGCGCGGTGAATCTTTCCCAGGGCTTCCCCGACTTCGACCCGCCCAAGCCCATCCTCGACCGCCTCTCTCAGGTCGCCTACGAGGACTTCCACCAGTATTCTATCACCTGGGGCGCGCAGGACTTCCGCGAGGCGCTGGCGAAGAAGCAGTCCCACTTCATGGGCCGCGACATCGACCCCAACGGCGAGATCGTCGTCACCTGCGGCAGCACCGAGGCCATGATGGCCGCAATGATGACCGTCGCCAATCCCGGCGACAAGGTCGTCATCTTCTCCCCGTTCTATGAAAACTACAGCGCCGACACGATCCTCTCCGGCGCGGTACCCATCTATGTGCCGCTCACGCCGCCGTCGTTCACGTTTGACCCTGAAGTGCTCGAGGACGCGTTCCGCCAGCACCCCAAGGCGCTCGTGCTGTGCAACCCCTCGAACCCCTGCGGCAAGGTCTTCACGCGCGAGGAGCTTGAGATCATTGCAGCGCTTGCCAAGAAGTACGATGTCTACGTCATCACGGACGAGGTCTACGAGCACATCATTTACGCCCCACACCAGCACACCTATTTTGCGACGCTGCCCGACATGTGGGAGCGCACGCTGTCCTGCTCGTCGCTTTCCAAGACCTATTCCATCACCGGCTGGCGCCTTGGCTACATCATCGCTCCGCCGGAGATCATCGACCGCGCAAAGAAGGTGCACGATTTCCTCACCGTCGGCGCGGCGGCCCCCTTGCAGGAGGCCATCATCCCCGGTCTCAACTTCGGTCAGGACTACTACGACGCGCTGCAGGCTGAGTACACGCACAAAAAGGACCTGTTCTTAAAGGGCCTTGACGACCTCAAGATCGTCCACAATGACCCCGAGGGCGCTTACTACGTGATGCTCGACATCTCGGAGTTCGGCTACGAGAGCGATCTTCAATTCTGCGAGGACCTTGCAAGCAAGGTCGGCGTGGGCGCGGTGCCGGGCTCGAGCTTCTTCCGTGAGCCGGTCAACCACCTCATCCGCCTGCACTTCGCCAAGAAGGACGAAACGCTGAACGACGCGCTGGACCGCCTCGAGTCCCTGCGCGAAAAGATCCCCGCAAAGGCTTAAAAGAAAGGAAATTCGCCCATGAACGCCCTGAGAGAAGAGTGCTGGAACCTCCGCGATGAGCTGATCGCGCTGCGGTGGGAATTCCACCGCGCCCCGGAGCTCGGCCTGCATGAATACCACACTGCTGCGCGCATCGAGCGCGAGCTTGACAAATGCGGCATCCCGCATGAGCGCATCGGCGGCGAGACCGCCGTCGTCGCCCGCCTGCACGGCACAGGCAGCGGCACGGGCGTCTGCGTGCTGCGCGCGGATATCGACGCCCTGCCCATTCAGGAGACGAACGACGTGCCTTACCGCTCCGAGACCCCGGGTGTGATGCACGCCTGCGGCCACGACGCGCACACGACATGCCTTCTCGGCGCGGCAAAGGTTTTGAGCGCACACCGCGCGGACTTCGGCGGCGAGGTGCGTTTTCTCTTCCAGCCCGCCGAAGAGATCGGTCAGGGCGCGCGCCCGCTCGTTGCCGCGCACGTGCTCGACGGCGCGGACCGCGTTTTTGGCCTGCACACAGCCTCGGACCTTCCCTCCGGCACCGTGGGGCTGCGCCCCGGCTGCAACAACGCCGCCGTGGACCACTTCACCGTCCGCATCCACGGAAAGAGCGCGCACGTCTCCACGCCCCAGCTCGGCGTGGACGCGCTCTACATCGCAAGCGAGCTCGTCGTTGCGCTCCAGTCCATCGTCACGCGCATGACCTCGCCCATCGATCCCGTGCTCATCGGCGTGGGCAAGCTCAGCGCCGGCACGGCCTACAACGCCGTCGCGGAATATGCCGAGCTCGAAGGCACGACGCGCACGCTCCTGCCCGAAACACGCGCCCATGTGCGCGCATCCATCGAGGCGGCGGCAGAGCACATCTCCGCCCTCTACGGCGGCACAGCACAGGTCGAATGGGACGACTTCGCCACGCCGCTTCTGAATGACGCCGGCGTCTGCGAGGAGGCCGCGAAGGTCGCGGTCGGCCTCGGCATCCCGACGACGAAGGACCGTGCGCTGTCTCTCAGCGGTGACGACTTCGCTGAGTATCTGCTGCACGTGAAGGGCGCTTACGCCTATCTCGGCACGGCGGACCCGGAAAAGCCGCACACCTGTATCTCCAACCACCACGGTGATTTCGACATCGACGAGGAAACGCTCCCGCTCGGCGCGGCGCTTTACGCCGCGTACGCTGCCGCAGTCTGCCGCAGCGAGGCAGGCCATGTCGCTTTTTGATGGAAATTTTCCCATCACTTTCCTCTGAATATCGGTCAAAGGTGTTATCATTGTCAAAAACAATGATAACACCTTTTTATGCCGTAAATTTGAATTGATTTTTGTTCTTAATATGTTACAGTGTATTCTTGCTGCTGCAACAGTGGCGGCAAGAAAAAATCGCAAAATTTTGAAAAGAGGTATGAAATGAAAAAGCTGTTTTCTCTGCTGCTTTGTGCCGTGATGGTGCTCTCCCTGGTCGCCTGCGGCTCGAAGACTGATGACACGCAGACCCCCGACGAGCCCCAGAATCAGGACACCGCTCCCGAGCTCTCCGGCACCATGAAGGTCGTCGCCACCGGCGATGTCTACGGTCCCCTGTTCGATGAGTTCACCGCCGACACCGGCGTTACCGTCGAATGCCTGTCCATGTCCTCCGGTGAGGTGCTCTCCAAGCTCCGCGCTGAGGGCGGCACCCCCTCCGCTGACCTGTGGTTCGGCGGCGGCATCGACGCGTTCATGAGCGCCAAGGATGACGGCCTGCTTGAGCCCGTCATGTTCGACGCGGCCGCCGATCTCGGCGACGAGTACAAGGACGCCGAGGGTTACTGGTACTCCAAGGGCATCACCATCGTCGGCTTCCTGCTCAACAACTCCCTCATGGAGGAGCTGGGCCTGACCGCTCCCGAGAGCTGGGACGACCTGACCGACAGCCAGTATGAGGGCGAGATCGTCATGTCCAACCCCGCTGTCTCCGGCACCAACTACGCTGTCGTCAACGCGCTCCTGCAGGCCAAGGGCGACGAGGGCTGGAACTACTTCGAGGCTCTGAACAACAACATCGCCTACTACGGCAAGCGCGGCTCCGACCCGAAGAACAAGGTCTCTTCCGGTGAGTTCGCTGTCGGTATCTCCTACATCGACGCCAGCATCGAGCAGGCCGCCGAGGAGAACGATCTGACCATCGTTTACCCCTCCGACGGTATGCCCTGGGTCCCCGAGGGTGTGGCCGTGTTCAAGAACGCTGAGAACGTCGACGCCGCCAAGTACTTTGTCGAGTGGCTCTTCAGCAACGATGATCACCTCCGTCAGCTCGCCGAGATCGAGCAGAAGAGCGGCATCAAGGTCATCAAGCCCTCCATCGAAGGCATCGAGCTGTCCTACGATCCCTCTCTCCTCATGACTGAGGACCTGTCCCTGTTCGGCTCCCAGCGCACCGAGATCCTCGACCGCTTTGAGCCCCTGATGGGCGACAAGGCCGCCACGGAATAAATGAAGTCCGCCGGCATTATCCAAAAAAATACGGAAAAAAGGACATCTCACGATGTCCTTTTTTCCCTTTGTGAAAACGCAGCCGACAAGCTGATTCTGTTTGTGCTGCTCGGGAGCGTGCTGCTGTTCATTCTCTGGCCCATCGCGTGCATTGCGCTGCGAAGCCTTCGCGGCGCGGACGGCGGTGTGAGCTTTGCGATGTTCTCCACCGTTCTGCGCCAGTACGGCGAGAGCCTGCGCAACAGCATCTTCGTCGGCGTTTTCACGGCGGTGCTCTCCACGCTCCTCTCGCTCTCGGCGGCGCTCGTCTGCGCCACGACGCACGGGTGGAAAAAGGCGCTCTGTATGCTCATCATGCTCGTCGCCATGGTCTCGCCGCCGTTCGTCTCGTCGCTCGCCTATATCCAGCTCTACGGGCGGCGCGGGTGGATCACCTACCGCCTGCTGCACCTGAGCCTGGACCCCTATAACTGCTGGGGCATCATCCTGATGCAGTCGATCTCGTTCGTGCCGCTCAACGCGATGTTCCTCTCCGGCATCCTCGAAAAGCTGGACGAGGGCAGCCTTCGCTCGGCGCGCGACCTCGGCGCGAAGGGTGAGGCCATCCTGCGCGATATCGTTCTGCCGCTCATCTGGCCCGCGACGCTCGTGTGCCTGCTGCTCTCGTTCGTCCGCTCCCTCGCGGACTTCGGCACGCCCATCATCATCGGCGGGCGCTTCAGCACCTTGGCCGCAGATATCTATCTGCAGGTCGTGGGCTATTCCGACCTTGAAAAGTCCTCGGCAATGAACATGTTCCTGCTCATCCCGTCCATTGTGTTCTTTTTCGTCTACCGTGCGCTGATGCGCCGCTCGGACAAGCTGACCGAGGGCAGCCGCGCTTCGCAGGGCGGGCTCGGGCTCACGCTGCCGCACTGCGGCGCGATGGGCTGGGGCATGATCGCGCTGAGCGCCGTCTTTTTCGTGATGATCGTGCTGCAATACGGCTGCGTGTTCCTCTCGGGCTTTTTGAAGAGCACCAAGGGCGTCTATTCCTTCACGCTGCAATACTGGGACCAGCTCTGGCGCATCGGCTCGTCGACGATGCTGCGAAGCGTCCAATACGCGCTCATCGTCTCCATCGTCGGCACGGTCTTTGCGATGCTCTTCGCCTACTATATGGACCGCCGTCGCATCCTCGGCCATGATCTCTTCGACTGCCTTGCGACGCTGCCCTATATGCTGCCGGGCACCTGCTTCGGCATTGGCTACATCCTCGCTTTCAATCACGCGCCGCTCAAATTGACGGGCACGGCCTTTATCGTGCTGGCCAATATGCTCTTCAAGCAATTGCCGACCTCCACGAAGATCTGCACCGCGTCCTTAACGCTCCTTCCCGAGGTGCAGGAGCGCTCGGCGCGCGATCTCGGCGCGGGACGGCTCGCCGTGCTGCGTGATGTGGTCTTCCCCGCGCTGCGGCCCGCATTTTTGAGCTGCTTTGTGTATAACTTCACGAGCAGCATGACAACGGCAGGCTCCATCATCTTCCTCATCGACGCCAAGCGTCAGCTCGCCGTTTTCAAGCTCTTCGACGCGGTGTATCAGGGCGACTACGCCCTTGCCTCGCTCATCGCGAGCGTCATCACCGTCATCGTGCTCTTTGTCGAAGGCCTCGCCTTCCTCATCACCCGGAAAGGAGAAAAACGCCGTGTATCTTGAACTTGACCATTTAAGCAAGCAGTTTGACGGCAAATACGCCGTGCACGAGCTGTCTCTCGGCCTGGAAGAGGGTGGACTTTTGTGCATCCTCGGCTCGTCGGGCTGCGGCAAGACGACCACGCTCAACATGATCGGCGGTTTTCTCAAGCCCGACGGCGGCAGAGTTCTCCTCGACGGGCAGGACATCACCGCCCTTCCGCCCGAGCGCCGTCCCGTTTCGACCGTCTTCCAGTCCTACGGGCTGTTTCCCCACATGAGCGTGCTGCAAAATGTGACCTACGGCCTTAAATTCCGCAATTACTCCCGCGCGGAGGCAAAGGAAAAGGGCCGCCGGTACCTGGAGCTCGTCGGCCTTGCCGAGCGCGAGGACGCCCGTATCAGCGAACTTTCCGGCGGCCAGCAGCAGCGCGTGGCGCTCGCCCGCGCGCTCATCGTTGAGCCGAAGCTCTGCCTTCTCGACGAGCCGCTCTCGAACCTCGACGCGGCGCTGCGTGTGCGGATGCGCGGCGAGCTCAAGCGGCTGCAGCGTGAGCTCGGCACCACGATGGTCTTCGTCACGCACGATCAGGAGGAAGCGCTCATTCTGGCCGACTCCATCGCTGTAATGAGCGGAGGCGAGCTTTTGCAGCTTGGCTCCGCGGAGGAGGTCTTCCGCCATCCCGCAAACGACTATATCGCGTCATTTCTCGGCCTCAACGACATTGTGTGGAAGGATGACGGCAGCGTGCTGAAGGTCATCCGCCACGGAGAAAAGGAGTAACACCGCCATGCTTGTTGATATGCACCTGCACGAATGCACCTACTCGACCGACAGCTTTCTCCACTTGGAGGAGATCGTCTCCATCGCCAAGGAAAAAGGCCTGGATGCGATCTGCATCACGGACCACGACAGCATGGGCCTGCGCGAGCGCGCGGTGGCCTATTCCCACGAGATCGGCTACCCCATCTTCGTCGGCGTGGAGTTTTTCTCGCTTTGGGGCGATATCACCGCCTGGGGCATCGACAGCATCCCCGACCACCGCATCGACGCACAGGATTTTATCGACCTTGTGCGCGAGAAGGACGGCTTCTGTGTCTCCTGCCACCCTTTCCGCAACAATAACCGCGGTCTGCGCGAGCACCTGCGCGACGTGCACGGCCTTGACGGCGTGGAGGTCCTCAACGGCAGCACGCCGCTCGAGGATAACCAGATGGCGCTGCGCTTCTGCCGCGAGCTGGGGCTCAAGGCCATCGGCGCAAGCGACGCGCATGTGCCTCAGCAGGTGGGCAAATACGTGACGTGGCTGCCCGAAATGGTCACAACACTGCCCGACTTCGTCACAGCGCTGCACACGCTGGAAACGCGTCCCGCCATCTGGACGGGCAGCGGCTACGACGTCGTCACCGAATTTTAAGCGGAAGCTTTCCGAGACCGGCGCGCCGTGCGCCGGCTTGCTTTTCCATTTCACTTCGTCATACGCGATATTCATGCAGGAAAGCTGTGGTAATATTTCACAAGAAGCGCTTTGCCGATGAAAAAAGATTCTCAAAATTTGGAGAAGTGAAAAATTAGGCATTGACATTTTCCCAGCATGGGAGTATGGTAACGCCAACAATTTCAAATGCCCGATCGCAAGGTCGGGAAGATAGAGGCGCGGCCGACAAGAGTAGCGCGTTCGCAACGGAGCAGAGATCCGGAGCGCGCGAAAGGGGAAGCCGCCGAAGTGGAAACGGGTCCTGTTCCGTTTTCCGCTGGTGCGTCAGATAACATCTGCCGGACTGTCACGTATGTGGAGCGCTATCGAGGTCGGCAAGCTGTTTATCCCCCCCAAGGTGATGACCGGTTTGCCGGATTGCAGTACAGTTGCAGCCGTAAATGCTTCACAAAGCATTTACGGCTTTGTTTTTTGTCTGCATCGGGAGTGCGAAAACCCGAAAAAAGCAGGACTCCCCTGTTTTTGAAAAATCAACCTCATCACAAGAAAGGAAACCACCACCATGAAGCTCAGAACCTTTACCGCCCTCCTGCTGGCGGCCATCATGCTCTTCGCGCTCACCGCCTGCGGCAGTCAGGCCGCCGACGATTCCAGCAGCGATCAGCAGCAGGAACAGCAGGACACCACCACGAACGAAAGCAACGAATTCCGCGTCGGCATGGAGTGCGCTTACGCCCCCAACAACTGGCAGGAGAGCGAAGCGACGGACTCGAACGTCCCCGTTGAAAACGTCGCCGGCGCGTATGCCGAGGGTTACGACGTGCAGATCGCCAAGGCCATCGCAGACGGTCTCGGCAAGGAGCTCGTCATTGTCAAGCTCAGCTGGGACGGCCTGATCGACGCGCTCAATCAGGGCCAGATTGACGCCATCATCGCCGGTATGATGGACACCGCCGAGCGCCGCGAATCCATCAACTTCTCCGAGCCCTACCGTGAGACCACCTACGGCCTGATGGTGCTCGCCGATTCCCCGTATCTGAACGCCACGTCCATTCAGGATTTCTCCGGCGCGGCCGTTCTCGGCCAGCAGGGCACGGCGCTCGATGACGTCATCGACCAGATCGAAGGCGTCGACCACCTGAGCCCCGTCGGCAGCGTGCCCGACATGATCTCCCGCTTACAGCAGGGCAGCTGCGACGCCATCGTCATCAATGTGGAAAACGCCCAGGGCTACCTCGCCTCTAATCCGAACTTCCGCCTCGTCACCTTTGAAGAGGGCAGCGGCTTCACGCTCCCGGCCAAGGGCTCCTGCGTGGGTCTGCGCAAGAGCGACAATGAACTCCTTGATCAGATCAACACCATCCTCTCCGGCATCGACAGCGACACCCGCGCCGCCATGTGGCAGACCGCCGTTGACAACCAGCCGCAGTAATATCCCGCGCACCGCCGCCGCGTGAAAAGCGCGGCGGCGGATACGCGAAGCGCTCAATAGAAATAGCGTGCTTCGCATCATAAAGGAGGAAACACCATGGCAGCACCCACCGCGCACCGGCAGAACTTCATCACCCGGGATCACCGTTATGTTTATTTAGGCGGAAGTCTCATTGCCCTGCTGGGCCTGAGCATGTTCTATTCCGCCCCCAGCCCGTACAGCTTCATCCCCGCGCAGTCCGTGTTCGGCACGGCGCTCGCGGCGATCTCCTGGTTCTTTCTGGGCGTGAGCGCCATGGCGCTGCTCGTCAAGTGGGCCTACTGGAACAATTACAGCTCCACCATCATGAAGCGCCCCCTCATTGTGCGCGTCAGCCGCTACCTCTCGTATCTCGATGCCGCGGCCTGTGCGCTGCTGGTGCTCGACCGCTTCATCCTCAAACTCGCCTACATCATCAACACCGCCATCCATGCCGACAGCAACCCGACCGACACGCTCTCCACGATGGCCTACATGGCGTACAACCAGCGTTCGCTCTTCGCCATTGGCATTTCGTACACGGTGCGCCTCGCACTCTTCGGCACGGCGATCGCGTTCGTGCTGTCGCTTCTCATGGTCTTCCTCCGCATTCAGGAACCCGACAAGCGCGACAACGACTTTGTAAAGTTCCTCAAGATCGTTGCCAACAAGTTCTCCCGCTTCTACATCTTCGTCATCCGCGGCACGCCGATGATGGTGCAGTCGCTCATCCTTTATAACGCCGTGTTCGGTCTTTTCAAGCGCACGGGTATGAGTGTTTCGGACATCAACCGTGTCTGGCCTCTGTTCTTAGCAGGTCTTGTCACCGTTTCCCTCAACTCCACGGCTTACCTCGCCGAGGTCCTGCGCGGCGGCATCCTCGCCGTGGACGCGGGCCAGATGGAGGCCGCGCGCTCGCTCGGCATGACGCATTGGCAGGCCATGCGCAAGGTCGTCTTCCCGCAGGCCATCAAAAATTCGCTTCCCGCCATCGGCAACGAATTCATCATCAACATCAAGGATTCGTCCGTGCTGTGCGTCGTCGGCGTGTCCGACCTGATGTTCATGACCCGCTCGGTCGCCGGTATTTATTATAAAGGTACCGAGTGCTATCTCATCGCTGCCATCGTTTACCTCATCCTCACATATCTTTCCTCGCTCCTGCTCAAAGCCCTTACGGGCAAGATGACCGCGCCGGACAACACCAAGCGGCACCAGGGCAACCATACCGTCGATCTGGGTCTTCCCAGCTCGAACTGACAGGAGGTCGCTATGACGAACGATCCCATCATCAAAATCGAACAGCTTGAAAAGTCCTTCGGCGACCTGCACGTGCTCAAGGGCATTGACCTTGAGGTCGACCGCGGCGAGGTCGTGTGCATCATCGGTGCGTCCGGCTCCGGCAAATCGACGCTGCTGCGCTGCATCAACTTGCTGGAAGAAGCTGACTCGGGCCACATCTGGTTCGACGGGCAGGATTTAATGGACTTAAAGGTCAACCTGAACGCCCTGCGCCAGAAGATCGGCATGGTGTTCCAGGGCTTCAACCTCTTCAACAACAAGTCCGTGCTTGACAACTGCACCCTCGCTCCTATGGACGTCAAGCACATCCCCAAGGCGCAGGCAGAGGCCACCGCCATCAAGCACTTAACGACCGTTGGTCTCGCCGACTTCATCCATGCCGACTCCCGCCGCCTCTCCGGCGGGCAGAAGCAGCGCGTCGCCATCGCGCGGGCACTGTGCATGGAGCCGGAGATCATGCTCTTCGACGAGCCGACCTCCGCGCTCGACCCCGAGATCGTCGGCGAGGTGCTGGACGTCATGAAAAACCTCGCCCAGCAGGGCATGACGATGGTCGTCGTCACGCACGAGATGGCGTTTGCCAGGGAAGTGAGCGACCGTGTCGTCTTCATGGATCAGGGGGTTATCTTAGAGCAGGGCTCGCCCAAGGAGGTCTTTGGAAATCCGAAGGAAACGCGCACGCGCGAGTTTCTCAGCCGCTATCTGGAGGATAAGATGCAATGACACAGAAAAAGATCACCGACTTTTTTGCCCTCGAGGGCAGCTATCCCGATCTGGACGGCGAGGGCGCGGCCGCGCGCCTGTCCGCCGCCATCCAGTGCAAGACCATCAACTACGCCGACCACAGCCTGACGGACTACACGGAGTTCGACAAGCTGCACGCGCACATCAAGGCAAGCTACCCCAACATCATGCGCATGGGCACGTTTGAGCGCATCGGCCACCACGCCGTGCTCATCACCATCCCCGGCAGCGACGCTTCTCTGCGCCCCTGCCTCTACATGTCGCATCAGGACGTCGTTCCCGTTGTTGAGGGCACAGAGCAGGACTGGACGCATCCCGCCTTTTCCGGCGACATCGCGGACGGCTATATCTGGGGCCGCGGCACGCTCGACATCAAAGAGCAGGTCTTCGGCATTCTGGAGGCCGCGGAATATCTGCTCGCCCACGGCAAGTCCTTTGCCCGCACGGCGTATCTCGCCTTCGGCGATGACGAGGAGACCATCAACTTAGGCGCGCTCGCCATCGCCGAGCATTTGAAAGCGCAGGGCGTGACGCTCGAATTCGTCCTTGACGAGGGCGGCTGCAAAATTGAGCCCGGCACCGCCTTCGGCGCGCCGGAGACGGCCATCGTCAGCGTGCAGCTGATGGAAAAGGGCTACGCCGACTTGGAGCTCTCTGTCCACAGCATCGGCGGGCATTCGAGCCGCCCGTTCGGCGGCACGTCGCTCGGGCGTCTCTCCGGCGCGATCGCCGACATCACGCGCGCGCCGTTTTCCGTGCACCTCAACAGCGCCATGACCGGCGCGTTTGAAACGCTCGCGCCCTATATCACCGAGGAGCCGCTCAAGACGCTCACGCAGGATGTTGCGGACAACGCGGACGCCATCGCGGCCTGCTGCATGGGCTCGCCCGACCTCTTTCCGTTTGTCACCACCACCATCGCGCCCACGATGATCCACGGCGGCAGCGCCGCGTGCAATGTGATGCCGCAGGACATGACCGCGGTCATCAACTTCCGCTTGGCGGACGGAGACACGGTCGAGAGCGTCATGGCCCACTGCCGTGAGGCCGTACAGGACAAAGGCGTCGAGATGCGCTTTTTGCAGGCCAACGATCCTTCCGCCATCGCGCGCCGTGACGGCTACGGCTACCGCAAGGTCGTCGAGAGCATGCAGCGCTACTTCCCGGACGTCGTGTTCATCCCGTCGATGACCGCGGGCGCGACGGACGCGCACCGCTATGAGGATATCTGCGACACGTGCCTGCGGTGCAGCCCGTTTATGGCCGAGCCCACGGAGGCCGTCTCCGGTGTTCACGGCACGAATGAGCGCATCCTCGTGCGCTCGTACCTTCAGGGCATCCGCGTGCTCATCGATCTGATGGAGCACGCGAATGTCGACGCGCAGTAATGCTCTACGCGCATTTTTGCGCATTTCAAATGAGCATTCGACATTTCCTTTCCCCTGTGATACGATAGGGACGTTCCTTTGGAACGTCCCTATCGTATCACCATTTCTATCCGTCAAAATGGAGGTATTCGATATGAGCAAGCAGTTAGTCGCCTATTTCTCCGCCACCGGTACCACGAAAAAGGCCGCGGAGCGCCTCGCCAAGGCCATCGGCGCGGACCTTTTTGAGATCAAGCCCGCCGTTCCCTATACCAAGGCCGACCTCAACTGGATGGATAAGCACAGCCGCAGCAGCGTGGAGATGAATGATCCGAAGTCCCGCCCCGCCATCACGGGGATGCCTGAGGATCTCAGTGCCTATGACACCGTTTTCGTCGGCTTCCCCATCTGGTGGTATGTCGCGCCGACCATCATCAACACCTTTTTAGAGGGCGGTGATTTTTCGGGCAAGAAGCTCATCCCCTTCGCCACCTCCGGCGGCAGCGGCATGGGCAAGACCCTCGCAGGCCTCAAGGCCGTCTGCCCGAAGGCGAACTGGATCGAAGGCAAAATGGTCAACGGTCTGAGCGACCAGGCCCTGCGCGACTGGGCGGAGAGCGTGTAAGCAGCAATAGGACGAGAGCCACTGCCCTCGTCCTATTTTTATACCGTTTTCAGGAATATCCAACGCTCCGAAACTACCATTTGGGGGCATCAGCTCATTTTTGATGAGGCTCTGCCAACTCGATCAGTCATGACAAGTTCGTGCGACGATGAAAAAGGCGATACAGCAAAAGCGCTGTATCGCCTTTTTTCTTTTCTGAGGTATATCTGCTCTTACTTCAGGAACTTCGCGAGCTGCGTGCCGCCGAGGTCCTCGTAAGCAGCGTTGGTGTAGAGATCGTCATAGCTCGGCACACCGCTGTAAACGACAGGATAGTCGGGGTTCGCCCCGTTGTAGGCCAGCGTGTACTCGTACACGCCCTGAAGATGACGGCCGCAGCGCTCCTCGATGGGGTGCGCCTTGCCCTCGGTCCAAGGGACATAGAGCATACCGAGACGTTGGCTGATCTCGTAGCAGACATCCTCGCCGCCGAGCACCTGATCGATGCTCGTTGCGCCGCGCAGACGACCCTGAGAGGCGTTCGCGGTCTCCATCAGGATCGCATAGGTGTCGGTGTAGTCGCCGAGCTCGCGGTGCGTCAGACCATGGAAGTTTGTGGGAGACTGCTCAAGGGACATCTCGATGCCGTCGAGCATGATGTTGATGCAGCCCTCCGCCGCAATACCCATAGCGCGCTGATGCGCGACGGTCGCGTTGATGACCGGGTACTCGGGAGAGGCCTCGTGCAGATCGAACGTCAGATCGATGTCCTCCGCGCGGATGAGGGATGCAACGCCGTAGGCCATTTTTTCGGTCAGATTACCGTCCGGACGGCCGGGATAGGCACGGTTGATGTTGCGGGTCTCCGAACCGGACAGCTGCTGTCCGGACGGATAGTGGACATAGACATCAGGGTCGGGCCACTGGTCGACCGGGTTCGTTGCGCGGGAGCCGTAGCGGAAGGTCCGCTCGCCGCTCGCAGTGGTCAGCGTAAAGTACTGAAGATTGCCCTCGCTGGGGTCGTTGTGCGTCATGGCGCTGTGGTTGGTATAGGGGATAACGTAGACCGTTCCCTCCTCCACAACGGCGTTCTCGATGAAGGTAAAAGCGGACATATAGCCGGAGACCTCGTTTGCGTGCGTGCCGCCGAGGATCAGCATAGAGCCTCCCGGCTTCTTGCCCTCGAGCACGTAGACCGGCGTATCGCCGTTGGTGCCTTCAAGTCCGTCGAACCATTCGGAAAGCATCTTCACCTCGGTAACGCTGGGTCCCCATTCGGGCATCGGCAGCTCGCGCGCCGCAAGAAAGTTCATGCCCGAATAGACCATGATGGCCACAGCAAGCACCAGGCAGAGGCAGGCCGTGATCGTATTCTTTTTCATTTCAGCCTCCTCCTTACTTGATCATCAGAACGCGCAGCACCAGCGGGATGAGCACCATGGCGGCGTTGAGCTGAAGGGTAAGTTTTTCTTCAGTGAACAGATCCCAGCCGATCAAAGCGACGATGCCGGCGAGGATGATACGGTAGATCAAAGTCATCATAAATTCAATTCGCTCCTTCCCGCCTTAAGACAGCGTCAGAAAACTGAGCTGATCGGCAAAGACAATGAAGAGGATGGCCCAGATCACCACGATGAGGCAGGGGATCAGGCACTTCTTCAGAATCGGCGTATAATTCTCCATGCCGACGACCTTTGCCGCAAAAATGCCCGCAAGAGCCGTGGGGGGGACCATATCGCCCAAGGAAGCGACCAGAGACAGCGCTGCGGCAACGATGATCTGATCCTTCGCAAGGAAGGACAGCAGGAACGGGACGCCCAGCACGCTTGCCGAGCCGAACGAGGAGATCGCGCCGAAAGCGGGCATGGAGATAGCCAGCGCCAAGTAACGGGCAAAACTCGGCAGGCTCAGGCAGCTCGTCACGATCAGACCGCGCACGCCGGTGAGCGTCATGACCTGGATGAACATACCGACGCCCATCAGGATGCCCATAACAGGCAGCGCGGAGTGGACGGATTCCTTAGCCGCCTTGAAGAAGTTGAACTTATAGCCCGTGAAGCAGCCCACGACCGCGCTGATGAGGAAGACCAGCGGCATACCGATGTCGGGGATGGCGGGGACCGCCTTATTCAGCACCATCAGGACGATGGCGAGCAGCAGGGGGATGTAGACCTTAAAGCCGAAGCGCTCACGGGAATCGGTGTTGAGCTTAGCCTCGACCTCGACGTAGTTCATGTTTTTGACGTACTTGTAGCCGAACATCAGCACGAACAGGAACGCAAGGGGGAAGGTCAGCATGGTCAAAGGCAGGCCGAAGCCGCTGTAGGGGATGTCGATACCGGCGCCGATGATCATCGCGGGGATGTTGGTCGGCGGAGCGATCATGCCCAGCACGCCGCCGAGTGCCAGGATGCAGGCCGTTTCCAACACAGGTACGCCCATGAGCATCAGGACCGGCGCCATGATGGAACCGGCGGACAGCACAGAGGCGGTGGACGAACCGGTGATCATGCCGGGGAACATGATGATGATCATGATAAAGATCAGCATCAGCGCGGGGACCTTATGGAAGCGCTGGATGATAAGCGAGGCAATGGCGTCCAGCGCGCCGGATTCCTGAATGACCTTCATGAAGATCATCGCCGTGGCAATGACCATGATCGTGTCGACATAGGCAAACATACCTTCGACCAAGTGGCGAAGCGCAAGCCCCTGCCCGCCGGCGATCGCGCCGGCAACGGACGCCAGCACCATCGACAGGCTGACCGGCAGCTTGCAGAGGAAGCAGCCGAGCAGGAATACGCCGACCATCACGAGGAAGGCGATCAATTCTGTAGTCATAGAACCTCCGTATTACTTGAACGCAGCAGGCAGAACGGATACAACATCACTGATGCTCTCGATGGAATCCATGGGGATGCCGTTCTTGGAGCACAAACCAGCCATCAGGCCGTCGGTGTCGCCGGAGGAAACAACGATGGCATAGTCAGCCATGTCGAACACGGGAGCGATAAACTTGTCGGACAGGTCGCCGCGGCGGGCTTCGCCGCCGGTGTGCATGGCAATAATGGTGACACCGGCATCCTTGGCGGCCTTCATCAGCTCGTCGAGACGGGCAAGCTCGCCGTCAGCATCGATACCGGCAGCGCCCAGGCCCTTGGAGGAACCGCCCACGACCACGATCAGCGTCTTGGCATCACCAAGGTCAGCGGAGGTGGCAAGGTTGTTGGTGGTGAACTCCATGTCCTGCTTCTCCATAACGGTCGCGATCATCTGGTAGTCGGCGCTCTGGCCACCGGAGGTGACGAGCGCGGGATACTCGGCGATGGCCTCAGTCAGGCCGCTGACTTCGGTGTTGGCGGAGTTGTCATTGTTGCTGTTATCACCATTGTTGGAGCTGTCATCGGTCTTGCTGCCGCAGGCAGCGAGGCTGAGCACCAGCATGGCCGCGAGCAGCAGTGCGAAAATTTTCTTTGCCATAATAGTCTTTCTCCTTTTCATATCCTATGCGATGGGCGGCGGCTATGCCGCCGCCCAAAGTTTTGCTCAAATTCACTTAATAGGCAAGAGCCTTGCCATCGCGACGAATATCCGCACCACCGCGCAGTGTACCGTCATCCAGTCTCACAACACCGTGAACGCCGCCATAATAACTGTCATAATCTTTGGTACGGTTAATCGTATATCCCATTGCTTCCAGCGCAGCGGAGACATCTTCGGGAATACGAGTCTCCATATAAAGGTCGCCGCCGTTGCAGAAAAATCTGGGAACATTGATAGCGTCCTGGATATCCATCCCGTGGTCGATAATATGGCTGATGATCTCTGCCATAGTGGTGATGATGCGGGTACCGCCCGGTGTACCAACCGCAGCAAAGGGATCGCCGTTTTCATCAAGGATAATAGTCGGGCTCATAGAACTAAGCGGACGCTTGCCCTCCTCAATAGCATTTGCATTATCGTAGCCGGTCGAGAAGTCTGCCATTTCACCGTTGAGCAGCACACCGGTGCCCTCGGCCACATAGCCAGAACCGCCGTTATTGGTTTGTGTCATCGAAACAATGTTGCCTTCTTTGTCCATGATGGAGAGGTGGGTAGTGTTGCTTCCCTGGAAACCATAGGGTTCACCAGCCAGATAATCCTTGGTCGTACCAAGCTCGATCAGGGAAGCGCGCGCCTTTGCAAAGTCCTTGCTCTGGAGGCCTTCGAGCGGAACACTGGTAAAGTCGGTATCCGCAATATACTCTGCGCGGTCCGCAAAAGCGATCTTAAAAGCTTCCGTAAAGAGATTGATGTATTCAGGAGAGTTCACCTCAAGAGAAGCAACATCATAGTTTTCCAGCATATTCAGAATTTCGACAACAGACGTGCCGCCGGAAGAGGACGGGGGAGAAGAAATAACCGTATAGCCGCGGTAATTACCGCTGACCGGAGTGCGAACCTTGACCTCAAAATTTGCAAGGTCTTCCAGCGTCATGGTATTGCCATACTTGTTACAGGTATCGACAATAGCCTGTGCCACCGAACCGGTGTAAAATCCGTCGACACCCTCGTCAATGATTTTCTGAATCGTTGCTGCAAGTTCAGGATTCGTATAAATATCGCCGACTTCATACGGCATACCGTCTTTATAGTAGATCTTTTCAGTCTCTTCTGTAATCGTATACCAGTCGTATTCGTCAATAAGGACGGAATTCATAAATGCGCCAACAGGAAAACCTTTAGCTGCAAGCTCGACAGAGGGAGAAAGCACCTGCTCTCTATCCATCGTACCATAGTTTTCCAGTGCATACATCATACCCTTGACATACCCCGGAACAGCAATTCCCTGAGGTGAAAGCTGCATATCATAATAGCCGCCCCAGGAACCATCCTCGTTCTTCGGCCACCAGTCAGGATTCGCACCCGTCGGAGCCGTCTCACGGAAGTCGAGGAACACTGTCTCTCCTGTCTCAGCAAAACGAATCAGCATATAGCCGCCGCCACCAAGACCGGAATAATAGGATTCCACGGTGCTCATCGCAAAGCCCATAGCGACCGCAGCATCGATCGCGTTTCCGCCCTGCTCAATGATCTTTTCGCCAATTTTGCTCGCATAATAGTTTGCAGAGGTCACAACACCGTTCTTGCCCTCAGCATCGCGCTCGGTGAGCTTCAGATCTCCATTCTCGTCATACGGTAGCCAGTCCGTATTCAAATCGACAACCGATGAAAGCGGACCATTTCCCGCCTCATTGCCCGTTTGCTCATCATCCGTTGTCTGTTTCTCTCCGCAGGCGACGAGTGACAGCATCATCACGCCTGCAAGAAGAAGAGCAAGATACTTTTTCATTTCATTTCCTCCTAAATTTTTTTGCCGAGGACTGCGTGCGCGTGAGCCGCTCCTCCGCCATCGCGTCGAGGCGCAGGCGGCGGTAGGGCTTTCCCTCATACGGGATGCGCGCGTTCGACGTAATAAATGCCACCCCCTTTTCCGGGATGAGCACGTGCTGAAGCTCGCGCGGGCGGTCGGGGGCCGGACAGGCGATAACGTCAAAGTGCCTTTCGCTCGCAACGTCGCAGACCGCTTTCAGCATCTCCGCACCGAGGCCCGCGCTGTCGTTCAGTTCGTAGATGCGCGGGCAAAGCGTCTCGACTGTGTCAAATCGGCAGATATCGCCGCAGTGTGTGAGTCCGCCGAGGAACGCGCGGTCGACTCGTCCGCTGCCGCTCCCCTCGCCGCGCAGCTCACGCGCAAGGATGGCATTCATGCGGCGGGCGAGCTTTGCAACGTCCATCTGCGCGTGCAGTACCGTGCGGCGTTCTCCTGCCACCTCGTCGAGCGCACGCAGCACATGATAGGCGCTGCGGTAGTGCGCACGGTACTCGTCGCTGAGCGCGACGATCTCCGCACGGCGCGCCTTGGCCGCGTCCACGTCGTAAAAGCGCGTCAGGTCGACGTAGCGCTCGCTTGCGACCGTATAGGTCGGCTCGAGCACATGGGGGCTGGTGCCATCGACTATGGCAGCATTCCTGTCAAGGAAGATCGCGCCGTCGAGCGAATCCGGGTCGCCCGAGCAGTTGATGTACACGACGCGCTCGCCCACTTGCTCCATCGCCGCACCCACGCGGCGCATAAAGGTCGACTTGCCGCAGCCGGGTCCGCCTTTGAGAATGAGCAGATCGTCAAACCGTCCGTTCAGGAGCTGGTCATAGAGCGAATAAAAGCCCTCGCCGCTGTTCGCGCCAAGGAAAAAGTGCAACGGTTGCATAGCGTTCCCTCCAAAATCAAGCTTTTCGTTTCCAGTTTATGCGGAAACGTCCGTTTGCGCGCTTCCCTTTTGCAAAAAAATATGATATGCTTTTTTCAATCGCTTACCGCGGTAAATTCAGGAAGAAGGGACTGATCTGTTATGACGATGCAGCGTGTATGGAGGATCCACGCTTCCTGACCCTCCGAAATTTTACTTTGGAGGACGACAATGGAACATCAAATTTTCATCCGTGAGGCCGTCACGGAGAGCGAGATCGCGCGCTTTTTCGGGGAACTGCACACCTATCACCGGCGCGATATCTTCCCCGAGACAGAGCAGGCCGAGGACCTCGCCTATTTTCTCAGCGATGAGTACCTCTCGCAGCTCAAGACACTGCACAGGCGGCAGGAAAACCGCCTGTACTTTCTCTTTTTCGAGCGCGGCGGGCAGGATATCGGTTTTACGATGCCGGTCATCTATGGTTCAGAGGACGGCAAGTGCTTCATCATGGAGTTCTGCGTCTACCCGGAATTTCGCGGAAACAGTACAGGTCACGCCTGCGGTGAGGCGCTGCTCTCTTGGGCGCACGAACGCAGGGCAAGCTACTTTGAGCTCAACTGCGACACTGCGCCGCGCGAGCGCTTCTGGGGCAGACTTGGCTTTCTGCCGAACGGCTGCGACGAGTGGGGCGAAAAGTTGATGCTGCGCCCACCGGAGGAGGACGCGCATGGTCGGAATGTGCAGCGTGAGCCGCGTGTTTTCGACATTCGCATGTGCGGACATCGGTGTCTTTGAGTATCTCTTTGTCGAACCGGTGTTCCGAAAGCAAGGTATCGCGCGGCAGCTCGCGTCCGCGGCGCAGGAATACTGTAAGGCAAATCTCCTTGCCAACCTAACTGTCACATGCGCTCCATGCGATGAAGCGATGTATCGCGCACTGGGCTTCACTGAAAAGCTCGGCACGACCTTTGCCCGCCTTAGTTGACACCAAAATAAGGAAAAGGCTCTGTTTGGGGTTCCCAAACAGAGCCTTTTCTGTACTTTATTTACGCCGTGAATATCTTGTCCGCTGCCCTGCGCGTGTAGTCGCGTTCGAGCATCGCGCGGTGCGAGAGGAAGGCGGGATCGTCGAAGTACTTTGCCCCCGTCGGGCAATTGCGCACGCAGGAGTGGCACTTGATGCAAATGCCCGCGACCTCCGTCACATCGTCGGGGTCGATCGAGCCCATCGGGCAGAGGGAGGCGCACACGCCGCAGCGGGTGCACTTTTCCGTGTCGGTCTTGGGCTTGGCCTTCAGGAAGACCTTCGGCTCGCCGTCAAGCCCCAGCGGCCGGTAATAGGGCGCGTCCGCGTCGCCGTCGACCGTGACAGGCGTGGGGAAATCCGTCATCTTCACGATGCGGCCCACGACCGCCGAGCCGAGCTTTGCAAGCTCCGCCATATCGTCGGAGTCGGGGCGGCCATCGGCCAGCGCGTCGGTAAAGGCGTGGCGGCAGGCAAAGGCGCCCGCGCCGATGGTGTGGAAGCCATCCCCTTCGAGGCAGGCGCAGAGCTCGGCAAGCGAATTGTCGAAGCTGCGGTTGCCGAACGTCACGACCGGCACGGCCAGCGCGCCGTTTCCGCGGAAGCCGGACTTTACAAAGTCGAGCAGCTTATTCGGCAGCTTTCCCGCATAGGTCGGCATACCGAAGATGACAAGGTCACCCTCGGCAAAATCATAGGTTTCTTCGCGCGCGGCGGGGAGCGTGAAATCGCGCACCTCGAGCGGGACGTCAAAACTGACGGCCAGTGCGTTTGCAAGCGTGGTGGTCACCTTTCTGGTATTGCCGGTGGCGCTGAAATAGACTGCGTAGACCTGAGTGATGTTCATGGCTTCTGCCTCTTCTTTCTTTATTGTTTGGGGCGCTGCCCGGCTTTACAGGGAAAAATCCTCGGACGTGTACTTGTCGTTCAGCGCGGCGGGACGGGGCGGCACACGCTTGAGCGGATCGTAGCAGAAATGGCGGCAGTGGTCGGCCGAGTCGACGATGCCGCGGCGGGAGCAGACGACCTGCGCGTCGTTGATGACGCTGCCGCTCTTGCAGTAGGCGCAGTGCTTTTCAATGTCCTTGCGAAACAGATGGAACACGGTCTCTCCCCCTTCTCATTTACAGGCTGCGGATAACGAGCTTGCCGTCTTCCATCGCGGCGTGCAGCTGCGTGACGGGATGCTCGTAGGAATCGATGATCTGGCTTGCCATCTCATCCTCCAGCTCCTTCTGGATCGTGCGGCGCAGGTTGCGCGCGCCGTAGGTCGCGGAATATGACTTCTTGACGAGATACTCTTCAACAGCCTCATCCCATGTAAAGTGCAGGCCCTTATCTTCAAGGCTCGTCTGCAGCTCAGTGAGCATGATGCGGGCAATGCCGGCGAAGTTCTGCTCGTCGAGACGGTTGAAGCAGATGACCTCGTCCACGCGGTTCAGGAATTCCGGGCGCAGGAACTCGCCAAGCGCCTTCATCGCGCGGTCGCGGTTCTGCTCGTTGAGCGTGTGGCCGAAGCCAACGGTGCCCTCCTTGCGTTCCGAGCCTGCGTTGGAGGTCATGACGATGACGGTATTTTCAAAGTTCACCTTGCGACCGTGGGAGTCGGTGATCTCGCCGTCATCGAGAATTTGCAGCAAGACGTTCATCACATCGGGATGCGCCTTTTCGATCTCGTCGAAGAGGATGACGGCGTAGGGCTTGCGGCGAATTTTTTCCGTCAACTGACCAGCCTCGTCATAGCCGACATAGCCCGGAGGCGAGCCGACGATGCGGGAGACCGAGTGCTTTTCCATGAATTCCGACATATCGAGACGGATGAGCGCGTCGGGCGAATTGAAGAGGTCCTGCGCAAGCTGCTTGACAAGCTCGGTCTTGCCGACGCCCGTGGGGCCGACAAAGATGAAGCTCACGGGCTTGTGCTTGGGCGAAATACCCACACGGTTGCGGCGGATGGCGGCGGAAACAGCCTCGATGGCCTCGTCCTGGCCGACGATGTGCTCCTTGAGGCGCTTGTCAAGCTCGCTCAAACGACGGAACTCGTCCTCGCGGATGCGGGAGGCGGGGATCTTCGTCCACAGCTCGATCACGCGGGCAAGGTTGTCCATCGAAAGCTGCGGGTCGCCCTGCGCGCAGAGCGCGTCAAGCTCCTCCTGCGCCTTCATGGTGAGGCTCTTGAGCTCGGCGAGGCGCTCAAAATCAGGCTCCTCCGCGCCCTGCAGCAGCTCACGTTCCTTGTCGTAATCCTCGATCTCGCGGCGAAGCTCCATGCGGCGGTTGATGTTCTTGTCATGCAGGTTGAGGTCCGAGCACGCCTCGTCGATGAGGTCGATGGCCTTATCAGGCAGGAAGCGGTCGGTGATGTAGCGCTCGGAGAGCAGCACAGCCTGACGCAGGATGCCCTCGGGGATCTTGACGCCGTGGTACTGCTCATAGTAGTGGGCGATGCCCTTCAGGATCTTGAGCGTATCCTCCATGTTCGGCTCGTTGACCGTGACAGGCTGGAAGCGGCGCTCGAGCGCGGTGTCCTTTTCGATGTGCTTGCGGTACTCGGTGAAAGTCGTCGCGCCGATGACCTGTATCTCGCCGCGGGAAAGGGCGGGCTTTAAGATGTTGGCGGCGTTCATGCTGCCCTCGGCGTCGCCCGCGCCGACGATGTTGTGCACTTCGTCAATGACGAGGATGACGTTGCCCATCTTGCGGATCTCCTCGATGAGGCCCTTCATGCGGCTCTCGAACTGGCCGCGGAACTGTGTGCCCGCAACAAGTGCGGTCAAATCGAGCAGGTAGACCTCCTTGCTTCTGAGCTTGAAGGGTACCTCGCCAGCGACGATGCGCTGGGCGAGGCCCTCGGCGATGGCGGTCTTGCCGACACCCGGTTCGCCGATGAGGCAGGGGTTGTTCTTCTGGCGGCGGTTGAGGATCTGGATGACGCGCTCGATCTCCTCCTCGCGGCCGACGACCGCGTCGAGCTTGCCGTCGCGTGCGCGCTGGGAGAGATTGATGCAGTAGGAGTCGAGGAATTTGTGCTTGCTCCCCTTTTCGACCTTCTTGCTGCTGCGCGGGCTCTGCGTCTGCTCGGCGTCGCCAGAGGGCGCGTCGTTCGCGGCGGGGCTGCCGCCGAAAAAGCGGCTCAAAAACGGGAAGGTCGCGGTCTTGCCGTCCTCTTCATCATCCGCGCCGGGGTCGTCGGCATCGCTCAGGCCTTCCAGGTTCTCCGCACCGCCGAAGGCGCCCATCATCTCGTTGGAGATATTGTCAAGGTCCTCATCCGTGATGCCCATGCGGCGCATCATCTCGTCCACCTGCGGAAGTCCGAGGTTTTTCGCGCATTTAAGGCAAAGGCCCTCGTTGATGTTCTGCCCGTTTTCCTGACGGGTGATGAATACGACGGCGATATTTTTCTTACATCTGGAACAAAGTTGGGGCTGCATAGAATTTCCTCCTTGGGGTAAAGATCAGGGTAACAGCGCGGCGACAAGGCCGCGCGGGGTATGGCTCATAAAAAAGGCCAGCAGATAGGTGCCTTCGTACTCGGTGAAGGCTTCGACGCCGAGCTTGGGCGCAAGGTCACAGACGAGAAACAGCAGCAGCGCGCTCTCGATAAAGCCCAGCGCGCCTCCGCCGATGGTGTTGAGCGCATTTAAAACTGGCAAGTCTAACACCTTGTCAACACCTGCTGTGACAAGCCTGAGCAGCACGGTGAACACGAGGAAGCACAGCACGAACACGAGCGTCCGCACCACGCTGCCGAGCAGCGTCCGCACAGCGGCGAGCGCTGCATCGCGCGCGGCATTGCGCAGCGACTGCCGCACCGCGCCGTCCAAATCGAAGCGCAGCAGCTTTTTGAGAAGTCCCGTCACCGCGAGCGGAGGATCGTCCTGCCGGACGTTTTCCGCGCCCTGCGCGGCGTCGCCGTTTGGCGTTTCACCCGAGGCGTCGCTCTCCGCCGGGGTCTCCCCCTCGATCTGCGGGACATCCCCCTGCGGTGTCTGCGATTCGGTATCAAACCACTCCTCCACGCTCTTTTCAAGGCGCGGCATGAGCATATCGGTCACGGGCTCAGTCAAAAGGTCCGTCAGCAGCGACGCGCCGATGAGCGCGGCAATGATGGCGGCAAGCGCCATCAGGCTGCGGAAAAGCCCCCTCTTCGCGCCGAACACCGCGCCGAGTACGAGCACGAGTGCAAAGATTGCATCGATCATAAGACCATTATTCACGTTCTTCGCACTCCTTTCAAGTCATAAATTGTAACATTTTTAGCGATTTGCAGAAATTACGGAATATAAAGCCAGGCGGAAGACGAGCCGACGAGCACCGCCGTACCGTCCGTGCGCATCAGGACCGAGCGGGCATATTCCGTGCCGTCGAGTCGCGCATATTCCTGAAGCTGCGGCGTGTAGATAACGAGGCTGTCGCTATACAGCACCGCGATGTACTTGCCTGCGGCAGACATCGAGAGCACCTCGCCGGTCGTATCAAGGCTTGCAAGGGTCGAACCATCCTGCGCGACGGTGACGAGCTTCATCGTACTGCCCGAGCGGTAGCGGCTGAGCAGCAGCGCGGCAAAATTCTCACCGTTCAGGCTCTGGCCGCGCAGATACGGATACTCATAACGGTAGCTGCCGGAGAGCGAGCCTTCCGCCGTAAAGAGCGCGAGGCCCTCGTCCGTCAGGCACGCGAGCGTGCCTGCGACGCTGCCGGTCGAAAGGAGCAGTGAGCCTGTGAGCGTGTTGACTGCCGTGGGCTGGTCGCTGCCGAGGGAATAGACGCTGACCGTGTTGGCAAATGTGCCGCCCGACTCGCTGAGCGTTACGGCGGCCATGTGTTTACAGTCGCGCAGCACCGCCGCGTCGATAACATAGTGCTCCGAGGAGTTGAACGCCAGGACCTTCTCGCCCGAGGCGTCATACATCGTAACAGCGGACTTGTAGCCGCTCTTTTCCGCGTTGAGCGCCATATAGTCGGACGAGTTGAGCGAGACGGACAAGATGCTGCCGCTCAGCTCACCGCTCATATCGCGCACGAGGCCGCTCGAAGAGAAAATGAGCAGCGACTGCCCGCCGATATCGTACACTGCGGCGGTCTGCCCGCCGACAGCGATGGCCGGGGTCGTGAGCTTGACATTCTCGCTGCAAATGATGCTGCCGTCGCTGCCGAGCACGGAGACGTTCGTCGTCGAGGCGACGATCAAATGGTCGCCGAGCAGCGCGAAAACATTGCTGCGGTCGTTGCTGAAGGAATAGAGCTCGGCCTTGCCCTGTTCGTCCTGCTGCACCTTGTTATAGGAAAAAAGGCGGCGGACGCTGTCAAGGCTGCTCAGGTCCTTCCATGCTGCGGCAACCACCACTCCCAGCACGACCACGAGCGTAAGGATGACCGTCAGCACCCGTTTGCCGCGGCGCGGCGCGGCCTGCGAGCGGCGGATCTCCTCGCGGATATTCTCTTCCTCTCTGCGGTCAGTCATTGAGTCGTTCATCCTCATACCATAGTCTTGTCATGTACAGTCCGCCCGGCGGCACGGTGGGCCCTGCGAGCGAGCGGTCGCCGGAGGCAAGGATCTCGGGAATGTCCTCGGGCGTGAGCTTGCCCTCGGCGGCGTAGAGTACGGTGCCGGTAATGGCCCGTACCATGTTATACAGAAATCCATCCGCGCAGACCTTGAGTTCCAGAAGATTGCCCGAGCGCGACACGCGGCAGTAGTGCACGGTGCGCACGGTGGTTTTCGTCTCCGTGCCGACGGAGCGCACGGCCTTGAAGTCGTGCGTACCCTCGAAGGCGCGCGCCGCGCGGTCCATCACCTCTTCATCGAGGTGCTTGGGGTAAAAATAGGCGCGGTCGACGTAGAACGGATTTTTGATGCGGGAGTTGAAAATGCGGTAGGTGTATTCTTTCTTTTTGCACGAGAGGATGGCGTTGAAATCGTCCGCCACCTCGAGCGCCTCGCGCACAACGATATCCTCTGGCGTGTGCGTGTTCACGGCAAAGGGCAGGCGCTCGACCGGGATACGGGAATTCGTGCGAAAATTCGCAATGTAGCGCTCGGCGTGCACGCCGGCGTCCGTGCGGCCGCAGCCGACGAGCTTGACGCTCTCGCCGCAGACCTTCGAAAGTCCCTTTTCCATCGTCTCGCAGACGCTTGAAACGGTCTTCTGCACCTGCCAGCCGTGGTAGGCGCTGCCGTTATACATGAGCTTGAAGGCAATGTTTCGCATGGAAGCGTCCTTTCTCAGCGCAGCACGATGACGACAGCCACCAGCGCCGCGTAATAGCCGAGCACAAGATAGTCGCGCGTCTCATAGCGCAGCACGTTGAGCTTCGTGCGGCCCTCGCCGCCGTGGTAGCAGCGGCACTCCATGGCGGTCGCCAGCTCGTCGGCGCGGCGGAAAGCGCTGACAAAGAGGGGCACGAGCAGCGGCACGAGCGCCTTGGCGCGCTGCATGAGGCTACCGGTCTCAAAGTCGGCGCCGCGCGCCTTCTGCGCGGACATGATCTTATCCGTTTCCTCGATGAGCGTGGGGATGAAGCGCAGCGCGATGGACATCATCATCGCCAGCTCGTGCACGGGGAGCTTGATTGCCTTGAGGGGACCCAGCAGATTCTCCAGGCCGTCCGTCAGGCGGATGGGCGAGGTCGTATAGGTGAGCAGGAACGTGCCCATGATCAAAAGCGTGATGCGCAGCATCATCGTGATGGCGGCGCGCACGCCCTCGATCGTGATACGGAATATCCAGAAATGGCACAGCTCTGTGCCAGGGGTGTAAAAGAGGTTCAGCAGCGCCGTGAACGCGATGATGAACAGCACCGGCTTTAATCCCTTGAAGAGCGCCTTCGCGCCCACGTGCGAGATGCGCACGGCGACCACGAGCGTCAGAATGAGCAGGCCGTAGGCGATAAAGCTCTTCGCGGTGAAGAGCGCCACGACATAGAGCACCGTGACAAGGAGCTTCGTGCGCGGGTCGAGCCTGTGGGCGAGCGTATCGCCCGGGAAATACTGTCCGAGCGTGATATCCTTCAGCATTTCCTGCCGCCCCCCTTCTTCAGCGCGACGAGCTCCGCGCTCAGCTCCTCCACCGTGTAAACATCGGGCGAGATGGCAAGTCCTCTTTCGCGCAGCGCCATGGCGATGCGCGTGACCTGCGGCACGTCGAGGCCCGCGGTCAGCAGCTCGTCGCCGCGGGCAAAGACCTCGCGCGGCGTACCGCTCATGAGCACGTGGCTGTCGGACAGCACGATGATGCGGTCGACATTTTTCGCGATCTCCTCCATGCTGTGGCTCACGAGCACGACGGTCGTGCCGCGTTCACGGTGGTATTCGCGGATGTTTGCGAGCAGCTCTTCCCTGCCCTGCGGGTCAAGGCCCGCGCTCGGCTCATCGAGCACGAGCACCTCGGGCTCCATCGCGATAACGCCCGCGATGGCCACGCGGCGCTTCTGTCCGCCGGAGAGGGCAAAGGGCGACTTTTCCAGCAGCTCTTCGGAAAGGCCGGCAAAGCGCGCCGCCTCGCGCACGCGGCGGTCGATCTCGTCTTTGGATAAGCCCATGTTCGTCGGGCCAAACGCGATATCGCGATAAACCGTTTCCTCAAAGAGCTGATACTCCGGATACTGGAACAC
>OIXV01000747.1_pt1 | contig 30544 bp, 37 predicted proteins | sample 1587771 | NCBI WGS metagenome assembly OIXV01 (sample SAMEA3888893, study PRJEB22519) | human gut metagenome | biome: human gut; feature: human-associated habitat; material: faeces | place: Denmark | collected 2010
CTGAAAATTACCACCCGGCAATTTTTCAAATATCAAAATAGCATGTTTTACGGTAACCTACGTACGGTATCTAACCTAGAATAAAAAAAAAGAAAGAGCCAGTGATGGCTCAATCTTCGTTTCGATTCATTTACAATACTTCAGATGTCACGGTTTTCAATGCAATGGCGGCTGCTTTAGCATCATACGATTTTGCTAATCCCAACATTCTATGTCCGTCAGCCATCAAATTAAACGCCTGTGCTTTCTGGGTCTGTCTAATTCCGATTGCCGATGGCACAAATGCTAACATAAGCACCCCCGCTGAAACCATACAAAATGCCGTTGCATACGTCATGACTTTGTCTTCTTTATTCATAAAATCACTCTCCTTTCATAAAGAGAGTTGTAATTATTGCGTGTTCTCACCCTCGTATACTGTTTTCTTCCGAAGATCAGACCATGTAATATAACGATCCTTCTTGCATACCGGACAGAAGAATTTGCTAATCTTCCCACCGATATCCTCAAATTCCTTACTCTCGCCCTCAAGTCGGCTCTGGCAATTTGGACAGTTGAACCGGTATACCTTCTTCACAGCTTTATCGACAATCTTCATATCATTTCCGCTCCTTGTTAAGTAACCAGAAAAATCGTCTGTACAATTCGTAGTAAACATCCTTGCAGCATGGAATTTCTAACCTAGCTTTGAGAATGTCATAGGACCATCCCTCTGTTACAGCTTTTAAAATATACTCCGCCAGTTCTCGATCAGTCTGCTCTGCAACTCTCTCGACCATATCTGTACGCTCAGAATAATATGTCTTAGCCATGGCGCATTTTGCAGTCGGATCACCAAGCGTACTGGTTACTACGAACGATGCCAAATCTTTCGGCGGATTAGAGTACCCATCAAGAACCGAATAAGCTTTTCTCCAGATTGGATACTGAAGACAGAAATGTTTAAGCTCGTAATAACGGTGCTTCTCTATCCAATAAGGATTCTTTTCGGATAGCTCCGGACGTATTGTTGTTCCCATCAGCGCTTCTCCCCTTTCCATACATAGCCTGTCTCTTCATACAAACGCTTTGGTGAAATATAGAAATTGATGCGTCCGTACTTAGAATTCATGTCCTCGATTTTTGTCACCAGTTGACCGTTCCTTGTAGCTTTTCCGATTGGCAACCATCCAGATATAATGCCAGCCCTAACCCAGGATGCATCTTTCCCATAAATTCTTGCTGCAACCATTACTGGAACTGAGCCAGTTGCAAATTCATTTTCATTCATTGGCTATTACCTCCTTTCAACGGCTATTCTAGGTTAGGAACAGCATTTAGTAAAAACAACCTCGGTGGATATGAGCAAAAAGAAAGAGGCTTTGCTAAGCCCCTGTTCTCATTTTGTTAAACCGTAGTTTCTGTAACCGAATACGCATTACAGTCAATTCCTTTCCGATGTTTTCCTGCTGACGATAATCCTTACTTCTCAAAAGCATATCCTCGAAAAATCGAATTTTATTCAGCAGATGTCTTTCTTCTACACTCATATCGCACCTCCGTAAATATGTATTCTATTCATAAAAGCAGTTGCGATTTATGCGCCTTCCAACGTATCATAGTCATCTCACATGGATAATCTTCATATCCAAAAGTCTCGCAAGTGATCAGTCCCTCTATAACACCGGCTATTATTTCCGATTCGTATTGCTTGTATGGGTAAATATAATCTGGGAGATATCGATGTATACATCCGCATTCGGAGCATTGATACCTCGGAACATTCACCCATTTGCTCACACGACCTTTCGTCCGTACAATTCTTCTAACTTTGTCATAGTATTTCAATTTTCCACCGCAGTCCTGGCAGGTTGATGTATTGTTACCGATCATATACCTAACCCTTTCTATCCTAGGTTAAAATATAAAAATTTAGTGTAGGAGTTGACAATTCCTACACTATGATATATGATTACTAACGATAAATCAACAATCCAACATAAAATCTCGGTTCATTATCATGAGGAGGGATTTAATATGCTGATACAATGCCCGGAGTGCGACTTACAGGTAAGCGATAAAGCAAATACCTGTCCGCATTGTGGATACCCACTGAAACCAGACGCAAAGCCCAAATCGTCTCGTAAACCAAATAAGCGCAGGCGGCTTCCAAACGGTTTCGGTCAAATAAGTGAGATTAAAGGTAGAAATTTAAGGAACCCTTTCCGTGCAATGGTTACGGTTGGAAAGGACAAGAATGGCAAACCAATATGTAAGCCGTTGAAACCGGAGTCATACTTTCCAACATACAATGATGCATACACAGCTCTTGTGGAATTTAATAAGAATCCGTATGACCTGGAACCGTCTATCACAGTCAAGGAACTGTACGACAAATGGACATCGGAATATTTCAAGACTCTGAAGAGCGACGACAGCGCCAGAGCTACTACATCGGCTTGGCAATACTGCTCTGCTGTTTACGATATGCGAGTCATGGATGTTCGAGCAAGGCACATAAAAGGCTGCATGGAAGAAGGTGTTGCTACCGTAAGAGGCCAAGAGCAGACACCAAGCGCATCAATGAAGAATAAGATAAAGACGCTCTTCAATCAGATGCTCGACTATGCTGTTGAATACGAACTTGTAGATCGGAACTATTCGAGAACATTCAAGCTTACAGACGATACCATTAAAGAAATACAGACTGTCAAGAAAGAACACATTCCATTCTCTGATGATGAGATGGCTCTTCTGTGGAAGAATCTCGGACATAAATATGGGATTGAGTTCATGATTATTCAATGCTATTCTGGATGGAGACCCCAGGAGTTAGGTCTGATAGAATTAGCAGATGTTGATTTATCGAACTGGACATTTAAAGGTGGAATTAAAACCGATGCTGGTGAAAACAGAGTTGTACCGATTCATCCTCGGATAAGGGACTTGGTTTCCAAATCGTACGAAGAGGCTGAGCAACTTGGGAGCAAATATATTTTCAATTATACAGATGAAGATCGCCGCGGTAAGAATACCAAGTTGACATACAATCGGTATAGCAAAATATTCAATCGCATTCGGGACGAGCTTAAACTCAACCCGGATCATAGACCTCACGACGGCAGAAAGCATTTCGTAACAAAATGCAAAGATGCTAAAGTCGATGAATACGCTATCAAATATATGGTCGGACATAAGATTTCAGATATCACCGAAAAGGTGTATACAGCCAGAGAATTTGAATGGCTCAGAACTGAAATAGAAAAAATAAAATGACTTGTATTTGACGCTCAAATATAGGAATAGCGGTATAGGAGTAGTGCAGGAATAATGTATGAATTACCTACATTTTCCCACTTTTTACTACTCTTAACCGCTTCATAATTCCTTGATTTTACCGGATTTTCTCGGTATAAGCCACCTAACAAGTTTCTATTATAAAAACAAACTATCCAGCATTTACAGTACCTAGAGGGTTCAAATGTAGGAATAATCGAGAAATAAACGACACCCACACAAACTTAACCACCTCTATCTACTGTTCAAAACCGTCTTCAATCACATCGCCCGTAGAATCCAAAAGAACCGAGTTGCGAGCTTTGCGATAGATGGTTTGTCCCTGAATTGTTTTACCGGAACTGTCTTTGATTGGGTTTCCACTTGAGTCCTGGATGTTGTCTAAGAACACGAACTCATTAGGATATCCTGCGAAAGCCGTTCCGGTAATAATTGTACCATCTGCTTTGTGTGCTGTATAGCCCTTTAGCAAAGCTTCTTCCGTAACAGTATCGCCGGTAAGGTCGATCAAAACTTTATTGCCGAATACGACTTTATTCGCAGCCATTTGACAAAACCTCCTTATCCGATTGTAACAGTCTTTCCTCCGGCAGAGTTATCGGTTTCTACATATGGGATTGCCTTAACTGTAACCTGAGATAAGCAGTTGTACTCTTCATCGGGCATGATCGTCTGAGCTTCTTTGGACGGTGTTACTTCCTTGCTCTGTGGCTTCATATCCTCAGAACCAGACATGGCACCCTCAACGCCAAGAATCGTCACACCCTCACGAATGTTAGTAGCAATAAGCTTTGCCTGTTCGGTGGCGTCAATAGACACCTTACCAGAGCCATCATGATAGCCTTGCGGTACTGTATATTCTCCAGCCACAGTTGAGATGATACCCTTGACAGCACCGTTGTTCTTCATAGTACCTGTAAGCTTACTTCCACGGGCGTGCGCAGTCTTTCCTACGAGAATCTCAGCGACAGCCGCAGTATCTTCGGAAGTATCGCTGTCGAATGTACAGGTACCCGTGATCTTTGCACCACTCTTATCATGAGCAGTAATACCTTTGAGGACCTTATCTGCACTGACGGAATCGCCAGTAAGATCGATAAGGACATCCCCCCCGTAAATGACTTTGTTTACATTCATATTTGCCATAATGTTTAGTCCTCCATGACACTTTCATTATTTTTCTTTATCAGCAGTCTTGTTGTACTGGGATGTACTGATTCCAAGGATAACACCAAGGAAAGTATCAACCGCAGTGATGGTTCCGACTACCTGCTCTCCATACGGGAGACCCCAGATTCCAGCCAGTGCAAAATATAATGTACCAGCAGCCGGAAGCAGATACATAGCAATCCACTTAAGGATGTCGTATGTCTTGTTACTCATGCTCATTGTGCTCTTCCTCCTTCTCTATAAATTTATGAATCGGGAGTTTGTCCACCTCCTGCATAATTCGCTTTGCTGAACCATTCCCGCCCATACGTTCGTAGGGTTCATAGAGATATACCCTCAGATTTTCATATTCATCCTGGGTTACACACCCACGGTCAATATACGACATTCCAAGATACATGATCCTGTCATGTGCCAATCCAATAAGCATCTCTGTTTTAACATCTTTTTGCTCGCTTTTCTTTTGCAAATAGGCCCACAGCCCAGAAGATGCAAGAACTGAGCTAAAGATCGTAAGTATAACCTGAAACCATGGTTCCATCGTTTCCTCCTTCTTTATGTGCAATCATGCAGACCTATCAGAAACAATCAGCTTCTTGTTGACTATTGTGATTTCCTTACTAAATAGGTCTTCGTAAAGCTGTATTAAATTCTTTCGTTGTTCTCTGGATAAGAGTTTATAATGTCCTCCCATCCAACCGCGAAACATATTTTCGACATTGTCGTAATCCGCTTTTTCATTTTCAACCTTAACGGCAAGTTTCTTGAGTTTTCTACGCATTGCGGTAACTCGATCCGGGTTTATTCGTTTGATGACTTTACCTGTATCCGTAAGTGTGTACTTGATTTGCAAGAATTTGTATTTGCTCGAAATCTTAACGATTCTGGTTTTCTTACGATTGATATGGATTCCAAGTTCGGCTGCTATTTTACAGACGTTTTCGAGCAAGTTTTCAAGCTCTTCTTTACTGAGATTCATGATGTACCAATCGTCCATATACCTTCCATAAAATTTCTGCTGACGCACATACTTGACGTAATTGTCAATCGGATATGGATAATAAATTCCAATGACTTGTGAAAGTTGATCCCCAATATTGACGGACTTCTCCATCCACTTTTCGCCAGTGAGCTTCTCTTTTGGAATATTCCGATACTCCAGTTTATTGAAAGTATCGATCATACAGGTCTCGTATTCCTCGTCAGACATATACGAAACATCGATCTGGAAACCCTTAAATATCAACGTTAAAAGCCAGTCAATAAACTCATCGTCATTGAACAGCTTCAACAATTCTCGTTTAGCAATCTCATGGATAATATTGTCATAGAACTTTGAAAAGTCACCGAATAGAATATAACCGTCATTTCCGTATAATTGGTAGTATTTGTGGAGATGGATTTCGAATCGTTTTCTCTGTTGTGAAATTCCGCGCCCCTTGATAGATGCGCAGTTATCATAAATGATATGTTTTCTAACTTCTGGAAGTAAAACCTCATCGCACAGAGAATGTCGGACAATGCGATCGCGGATTTGAATGCTTGTAATAGGTCTTATTCGGCCTCTTTCGTGCAGCTCGAATTCCTGTGTCGGTCCATTTTGAAGTGTCCGATTTATTAGATCGTCTTGGATTTCAAATATATACCGCAGGAAATTCATCATGAATTTTTGCGTCGATTCTTTCCACTTGCTGCTTTTCACAGAGACCTTATAAGCCCTATACAAGTTATTGGCGTCACAGACAATCTCCTCGTAGTTCATAACCTATTCACCGTTATAACAATACTTACCGTAGTAAATTGCGTCCGGCTTTGCTATTTATCCTTTCGGAAAGGATAATGTCTCCTTCTCTGTTGGTTAGGCAGAGAATCCGGACGAACTCCATTAGAGTTCGAAGCGTTGTTGTAGTTCGTATTGCCATTGTTGTTCACATTGGCAAAGTTAGCCGAAGAAACGACGCAATTTTTTAGATGTTACCCTTTTTCTAACCGCGACTTAATCGCCATGTCTCTTTGACGCCACCTTTTTATCAATCCGATTTCTCGGTCGATAGCTTTAACATACCGATTGTACACATTCAGATCTACATCGAATATTTCAACAACCCGCTGCAACTCGTTGATGAGCTGCTCGCAATTTACAATGGCCGCATTCTGGTAATCTCTCCTGGTCTCGTACTCGTGCATTGTCCGTGGGTAAATGGTGTTTGCCGCTCTAACATTGCTCGTTATCAGGGAAGCACACTGGTTTACTTTCGATTTGAAACTCCGCATCAGTTCCCTGTACTTAGCAAAGTTTTCTTCTGAAATTTCTCCATACGCATACTTCTTCCGAACAAAGCCGTCCACATCCTTAACACCAAATCCCCTCTGCATAAGGAGTATCAGCATATCATGCAACTCGATCGAGTACGTAATCGCTTCGAATTTTGACTCTTTTCTGTCGCCTAACAGAACGCTCATTCGTAATCTTTACCGGTGATCTCAGCGAACTCCTCTTTGGTGATCCAGCCCATCTTCACCGCATTACGAACTCTGGTCTCATTCCACATTTTCATGCTGTGCCAAAGCTTTACTTTACTGTAATTCTTGCTATGTTCCATGGTGATCCCCCTTCTTAAAGCTCTACATTGGACATCATCGCAATGTAGGCGATGTCAGACTGCATTTTGGTTCTGGCAAACTCCTCCTCAGAAATATCTCTAAGGACAAACCAGTATTCGCCAGGAACCTGCTCAACGATCTGAACCAGCTCCATGTTCGGATGAACGGTCTCGGTTGTTCCGTCGCTGATAGTAACCGGAGAGCAGTTATCTGCAAATACAGATTCCTCGATTTTTTCTGTAGAAATGAAATTGTTTCCGTTCAGCTTAAGATTGGAAATCTCAGTTCCATCACCGAGAATAATTTTATAGATTTTCTCTTCCATGATTAGAAGCTCCTTTCAAAAATATAAACGGGGCACAAGGCCCCGCGATTTTAATTAACCAACCGGGAAGACCGGACGAACTCCAAGAGAGTCCGAAGCGTTGTTGTAGATCGAACTGCCACTGCCGTTCACAAGGGCAAAGACAGCCGAAGAAACGACGTCTCTTAACCACTGGTTGTAAGATCTGTTTACGATGAATCTCGGACATACCATGAACAGCGCCAGCTGAGTCTTGCTGATTGTGTAGATACTCGGAACTGTTGAACCATCAGAAGTTGGACTGAAATGAGGATGGCCATACATCATAGGTTCGTTCGGGAGCTCAATGCTGGAATCGAACCATGCTCCACCTGACGGTCTTCCGTTTGCAACCGCATTGCACAGGTATTCTCTGTGAGTAAGAACAGACCCCTGGAAAGCCGCATTTACGATTGTTTTGGCGTTTGCCAAGTTACTCTTGTACATCGCAGAGCCCACATATCCACCGGTCGTAACATTGGTAGTATTCATCTGCGCATTGTAAAGCGCCTCATCCGGCATGATAACGAGATGATGGCTGGTAAATGCAGTATCACCGCAGTTGTACCAGTAATCCATATCAACGATACGCCAAATACGACCTCCGATACTCCAATAGTCGCCAAGGAACATTCCTTTAAAGGAACCGTCCTTAATAGCAGCTTTCTGTACTGCGGTCAGCGCTGTACCAAGATTCTTGCCTCTGAAGAGTACCCGGCGAAGCTCCACCGGAGCAAAGCCATCAAGCATAGCAAAGAGTGCGTCTTCAGCTGCAATAGCCTTGTTTCCGTCCGTAGTCCCGACGAGTAATTTGTTACCGGATACCAGCTCGTTGATCTGGGTGAGTTCGGAAAGATTTACTCCTCCGATAAAATCTTTGGAACTTAAAAGACCGATTAACGCCTTTGCTAAAGCATCTGCCGCAATGGTCTTTGTCCCGTTAGGTCCGTCAAGCAGGAAAATATTACTTGCTGCTAACGCCTGGACCTTTTCGTAGTCTGTGATTTTCATTTAATGAATCCTCCTTTATTTGATGACAAAAATAGCCCGACCTTCGATAACATCGCCATTGCTGTCACGGAGAAGATCACTGGAATATGTACGTCCAATGACCGTATCCAAATTGCTGTCAGTAATGGGTGCGTCCGAAGAATCGAGCACGTCTCCGTAAGTACGGTATCCATTATCATAAAGCTTCTGATATACCGTGTATTCGTTTTCAAGGTTGGAACTGAACTGGTTAAGAATATCTATCTGCTCCTGCAATTCCAGCAGCTTCTTAGCAAGGCTTGCCGCCGTATTGCCATCTAACAGTGCCTGTAACTGATCAAACCATTCTCGAAATTCTGTTTCTGACTTCTGTTTCCAGTCAGCCATTTCCGCAGTATTGATGCTTGTGTATTCGTTGAACCACGCCTCCCATTTTTCTTTCCAATAGGTACTTGTGGCTTCCATATCTGCTGTATGCTCCGAATACCAAAGGTTCCACTGAGCTTCCCATGTCAAATATGCAGACTGAATCTCCTCAGTCTGTGCCAGAAACCAGGTAGACCACTGCTCTTTCCAAAACTTATTTGTTTCTTCCATATCAGTAGTCTGCTTTTCGTAGAACTCTTTCCACTGGTCCTGCCATTGAGCAATCAAATCATCGATTTCGACCTTGTCCAATGGAGCCGTTACGAATGGACACTCTGAAGTTCCAACGCAGTTCGTGATGTTTGCCTGTCGAATAGAAGTAACTCCGGCGCCGACATAAATATACGCCAGCGGATATTGCCAGCGATCATTTGTCTTCACCATCGTAGGTTTCGTTGGATTCGATGCTGGGGTTCCTTTAATGATTTTGATGTCATTTGCTCTGACGGCCTCTCTCGAATCCACTTCAAGTACAACGGCATCATATCGGTTCAGCAGAATCTCGGACTGTGGAACTACTAACGGTAACAGAGCGTCATTCAGCGTCCAAGTGTGATTGAACCAGGCTCGTCCGACACCAACGTTGATAATCATTGCTTCCGATTCTTTTACAACCATTGCAGTTCCGACATGCTGCAAGATTCCGTCCTGAATGATTCCATCGAAAATACTGGACATCTGAATAGCATCGTAGCGCCGATCTCCTTCTTTTGAATTATAAAATCCAAATGTTACACTCACTTCTTCATCACGCTCCTTCCTGTTCTATAGTCTTAAAAGTCGGATAGACGGAATAACCGTCCTTATCTTCTGAACGAACAATTTCAAGAATACGAGCTTTTGTCTCGTGTCCGTATTCGTTCGCAATCTGTACAATGTCCCCGTTAAAGAAATCTTTTCCATACTGGAACATGATAGTTGTTTCTGTTTCTCCCTCGAATGAGGTAATGCTCACATTTTCAGCAAGCTTTTCTTTTCCTCTTTGCTGCAACTGTGCCATATACTCGGCATCGGTCAACGCATCATCGCTTCCAACATTTGAAGAAATGTCACGAGCGTCCGTAAACAGTTCCCTACGATTCAAACCAGAACCACCGCCAACTGTAGTGTATCTTCGTCCAGCACCCTCGCCTTCTCCGCCAACCAAAGTCACGGTTTTCAACGAAGCTTTAGATTCGATATAGTTACTGTTGATGATATTCTCAAATTTCGGAGAGAATATAACATATGGATTCTCTGTCTGATCGTATGACCTGTCGGAACCGGCATACAGCTCAAAGACAAACTGCTTTTCATCATTCAGAGTAATCTTGAAACCGATACCTTGCTCCTCGCAAATTTTCTGAATGACATCGTACAGATTATCGCCTGTATACTGAGCTTCCAGTTTCAACTTTGTGATTGCCGAGTCGGTTGATTCTTTGAAAATAAAGTTTGAAATTTTTCGATTACTGTCTGACGGAGAAATTACATTCTCATTGAGCAATGTTTTAATTCCATTTTGAAGATTTCCGCTTAATAGCTTCTGTCCCCAGACGATTCGCCTATCGAGGATAGATTCTAATGAGCGTCCAGTAACCGTTACATGGTTACCGTCTTCGGTATCGGAAGTAATCTGAATTTTTTCTACGATCATCACATGTTCAGATTCCTTGCTCTGCAAATAGTAGTCCTGTTTGATATAATCAAGAAGACCATCTCGCATTGCTTCATACAGCTCAAAGTCACCATAGGCATAATACCGATCGGTCCAAATGAACGACTCGTACGTATCCACAATAGAGACAGCATCTAGGTTGGTGTTTAAAATTGTCACATCCATAGTGCTTATACCCCCTCGTAGACTATACGGTTCTCAATCTTAAACTGTAAATTTGTACTTCCGTACTCAGCCGTATAAGCAAAGATGTTGTCGCCCTTCGCAAGCTGGAACCAATCAGCGTTTTTATCCAGGCAGTTCAAGATGTTTGTAGTCTTTCCGTTCCTAAGAAGCGTAATCGACTTGTTTCCTTTTACGGTGCAGATAATGATTTCATCACCTGCTATAATTCCAGAGCCAGTGAATTTCTCCAATTTATCGGTATCGATCCGCATCACTTCACGAGTACCGGTATTGTAGATCGTAATATTGCTGGCTTCACCGATTGCGTGAATCGTAATAGTCACTCCGATTTCAGCGTCGCCATTATATACAACCACCTGCTCTGTTTCATTTTTGATTTCTCCCATTTCTAGTAACGGGTCCTTAAGAGATTCATTACTGAAAGGAAACTCGAACAGTGCCTCTACACCATAGAAGATGGTTGTGTTGATTCCGTCTTTTCCGGCAGAGTAAAAGAAAGGATTCGGACACACGATTGAGATATCCGAACCCTCGTCTTTACTGAAGATTGTTGGGTCGTTTGATTCGACATACCCTTCAATCTCTGCCTGCCTGTTATCGGTTTCGATAAGCATGATGAGCTTCTTTTTAATAGGAAAATACTTGTATGAAAGCTGTCTTACGTCTTCAATGGAATCCTTCCACATATACGCAAGAGAAATAACAATGTTTCGGCTCGGCATCCTTGAGGAATTGAACAGACTTCCATCGTTTGTAGCGATTTCCGTCGTATTGATGTTCGCTTTTCCTGGTCCCAAGCCAGTTACAGACTTGATGATGAAACCGGATTCCTCCGGTCTCGCCAAATCAAGTCGGATACTATCGCCAAGATAGTTCGTAAACGTGACTGCTCGAATCAAGTTTCCACCATCCTTTCCATCGCCGAGAACTGATTCTTCGTCTGCCGATAAATCTCTGTTCTCGACAGTGCCTTAGGCGAATAGTTATTCTGTGTAAAGTTATAAGAGTTACCTGTATTCGGATTAGTATCTTCATTTTGAAGATTCCGTCCACGAGCTGCTGCAATTCCTGTGCTGACGGTTAAAGCCTGCGATCTACTGAACAGCGTATTCAGTCGATGACTCTTCTCTTCAACGTCTGACAGATCCAGAATCGGTCGAATCATAGGCTGACCATCAACACCGTTGTCGATCATATCCTTAACCTTTGCGATTGCATTTCCAAGACCTGTTTTTGCTGAATCAGCCATTTCAGCACTTGCATTATATGCCTTCACCGCATAAGTTCCGATGGCATTAACGAATCCCAATCCAAAGAAATCACCGATGTGGTATCCTACTCTGGAAGGTGATTGCTCGTCCAGTTCGTCTTCTGCTGCTTCTGCCGCAGCCCTTGCCATTGCTCTGGCTTTAGCTTCCGCGCGGTACGTATTCTCACTGATTCCATCAGCAAATCCCTCCACCAAGTAAGCACCAGCCTGTTTAAACTGATCATGATAATCCCGGATAGCTGTTACAGAAGCATTAAGATTGCCAGTGAAAGCTGTTTTTACTTCTTCGGCTTTTTCCTTAATGCCGGCAATGAACTTAATCATACACTGCATTCCTGCATTTTGAAATTCCGGATACTTGTTCGCAATAGCTGTAAGGCACGAACTTAAGATGTTTACAAACGCATTTCTGGTTTCGTAATCTTTCGATTTAACTCCAGCAATAAGCTTGATCATGAGGTTCGCACCCGCAGTATTGAACTGAGTCTGCTTATTATTGATTGCAGTGATGCAACCGCTAATAATGTTGGTAATTGCAGTTTTGGTATTTCCGTCCTGAGATTTAATTCCGCTGATGAATTTCGTCATCAACGTAGAACCAGCCGTATTGAACTGGGTTTGGTAGTTTGTAAGTGTCGTAAGTACAGCCTGCATCATAGTCGTAAACGTAGATGTCAGATTGCCTTTCTGAGCATTAGCAGCATTGATGAATGTCGTCAGCATAGATGTCGCGGCGGATGTCACTCTTCCGCTTGCATCTGTGAATGCGTTAATAAAGCTGTCGATTCCGTTATTTCCAAGTTGCGTAAGCGCTGTACTGAAACCGCTCATACCACTCGTATCTAGCTCAGCCATTCCCTTAGCCATCTCAACAAGGCGATTCACCTGTGTGATTACACTTGACATGATTCCGGTATCAATTCCAGAAATAGAATCTGAATAGCTCTTAACTCCGCTTCCGAACTGAACCAGACTATCACCGAAACTACCAAGATCGTTGTCGCCGGTAAACCAGCTTACAAGTCCTCCGGTATTTGGAATGGTATTGGCAAGCTCCACCAGAGCTTTACCAGCTGTCGCTGAGTTCGTAACAGCCGCAGAGTCCAAACCCATAATAGCTTCGGAATATGCCTTCATTGCTTCACCGAACGGTACAAGTTTCTCGCCGAAAGTATCAACATCGTTGTTTCCGGTAAAGAATGCCACGACGCCACCAGTATTCGGAACCGTATCAGCAAGCTCGACCAAAGCCTTACCTGCTGTTGCAGAATTGACGATTGCATCCGCTTCCAATCCACGGACCGCGTCACTAAAGGCTTTCATGGCTTCACCGAATGGTACAAGCTGTTTTCCAAACTCGCCCATATCGTTTTCACCAGCAAAAAATCCCACAACACCACCAGAATTCGGAATGGTTGTTGCCATCTCTGCCATGGCCTTACCTGCGATCGCCGCTTCTGTAACGGCATTTGAGTCGAGTCCAGTAATTGCGTCCCCGAACTGTTTCATAGCTTCGCCGAATGGTACAAGCTGTTTTCCAAAGGCAGTCATATCGTTTTCTCCTGCGAAGAACGACACTAATCCGCCAGTATTTGGAATTGTGGCTGCCATTTCAGCTAATGCTTTACCAGCTGTTGCTGCATTTGCCACGATTTCTCCGTCCATGTTTCCGATAGCCAGCGAGAAATCTCGCATAGCCTCGCCAAACGGTACAAGTTCCTCTCCGAACTTAGACAAAGACGAACCTCCTGTAAGCCAAGAAGTCAATCCCTGTAAAATATCAGCCGCCGTCAAAATAAGCACTGTCTCGGCTAATGCCTTTACTCCGTCCATCATAGATGGCTGAATCTGACTTGCTCCTTGTAAGAACGGCTGAACATTATTCATAAAAGCGGATAAATCAGCCCCAATCTGTGGGAACTGACTCGAAACCCCGCTCATAAATCCGCCGACAATTCCACCAACGAACTGACCGATTGCTGTTCCGATACCCTGTAAAAGCTTTCCACCTTCTCCAATAAGCCAAGAAAGTCCCGGAAGTTTCGACAAGAGCCCGACAGCTGCAAGCACCAACGCCATCTCAGCAACAACCGCACCCATACCAAGGATTCCAACCATTGCTCCTGGAACAAGCGATGCTGTTGCACTAAGAGCAAGCATAATAGCTGATAACAGACCGATTCCGGCAATTCCTTTTAGCAAAGCTCCAGTATCGATTCCTCTCAGTGTATCGACGATACCAGCGAAAAATGCTACGAGTACATCGACACCAGCTTTAATCAGTGACGGCAGATTACTAGCAATACCCTCTAAAATTCCAATAAGGAATTTGAAAGCTAGATCTACAATTTGAGGCGTATAAGTAACCAGAGCCGCTAATACACCAACCACTAATTGTAAAGCTCCGTCTGCCAGCTGCGGTACACAGGATACGAAAACATCGATCAGCGTTAAGACAACTGCCTTTACAGCTTCACCAATAGCTGGTGCTCCGGCAGCAATAACTTTGCAGATTGCGATAATTCCTTCTCCGACTTTTGTAAGAACAGCCGGAATTAAGCCAGCGATACCAGTAACGATAACTGTCAGTGCTGCTACGATTGCAGTCGCTCCAGCGGCACCAGCAGTTGCCAGCGCTGTGAATCCGATAGCAAGTGCCGAAAGTCCTGTGCCAGCTGCAAGTAAACCCGCTCCGATTGTAAGAACCCCAACACCAATCAATGCAAACGCTCCCGATAATGCCAGAATAGTCGGAACCAATGGTGTAAGTACCGCGCCTGCTACGCCGATAATTGTGAATGCTCCGGCAATAGAAATAAGTCCTTTCGCAATCGCTTCCCACGATAACGCTCCCAAAATACTGAGTACCGGCGCAAGAACAGCTAAGGCTCCGGACGCAACCAACAATGCTGCTGATCCACCAAGCGTGCCTTTCATGAAATTGAGACTGATAGCCAACTCAGCTAAAGCCCCACCCATGACGGTAAGACCTCTACCGATCTCTTCCCACTGCATACCTCCGAATTTACTCATACAGTTTGCAATGATTTCAAGTGCGCCGCCGACGATAACGAGCCCAGTTCCAATACCGATCATGTTCTTCGGCATCAGATTAACAGCAATAGCTACCTCTGCAAGTGCGCCGCCCATAGCAGTTAAACCTCTGCCGATTTCATCCCACTGTAATTGACCAAAATCTTTTACAGCGGAAGCAAAGATTTTCATTGCAGCGCCAATAGCAATTAAGGCTACGCCAGTAGACATTACGTGTTTTGCATTTCCAGCCAAATTCGTAAAGACAGCAAGTTCGGCAAGTAATCCACCGATTCCAGCTAATCCTTTTCCAATCTCGCTCCACTCCATCTGACCAAAGTCTTTGCAAGCGGACGCCAAAACCTTCATTGCTGCCGACAGAATAACGATTCCAGTTGCAGTGCTGATCATTTTCCCGTTGAATTTTGCAACTCTAAGGAATACAGCAATCTCAGCAAATAATACTCCTACTCCTGTTAATCCACGTCCGAGTTCATCCCACTGTAATCTTGATAAATCCTTACATGCCGACGCCAGGATTTTGATAGCCACTCCAAATATGATTAAGCTGGTGGCACCTTTCATAACCTGCTTCTGACCACTTGCCATGGCTTTGGATGATGCAACAACAATAGCCGTAAGACCAGCAATTCCAACCAAGCCTCTCGCAAGTTCGCCCCAATCAAGGTCTGAAACTTTCTTCAAAGCTCCTGCCAGAATAGATACCGCAACTGACATGGCAATCATCGCTGTGCATGCTTTGGATACTTTTCCAGTATCACTGCTGATTTTATTGAAAATCGCCATCGCTCCGAGCAGATTAGCAAAGAGCACTGTGATAGCTCCAAGAGAAGCTGACAGTTTATCACTATCGATCAGAGAAATTGCAACGATAGAACCAGCAAGCAAAGCGATTGCTGCACCAATTTTAAGCAATGTTCCAGCTTTAAGATTCGTCTGGTATGCTTCAAAGCAACCTCTAACACCGTCAAGAATTCCAGTTACTCCTTCGAGAACGCCATTCAACCCCTCAAGCGGTTCTGTTACACTCTTTAAGAATTTGGAAATTGATACTGCAATTCCGCCTACAGCAATGCTGTTAAGAATGTCAAGAACTCCGCTGAAATCTGCATTTCCGAGTTTCTCGGCAAGTGTTCCCATCATGGTCCCGACTGCATCGGCAATACCGCCAGCAATTACCTTTACCGCTATCCACAATGCTTCCATGACTTTGAGAAATTTACATTTTTCCAATGCTTCTCCCATCATCTCAAAAGCAACAATGACTCCGCTCTTCATTTTTCCAGCACCATCACCGATTTGAGCCATTCGATCATGTACTCGTTCAAGGAATGAGTGGAATAATTCAAATCCAGGGAAATCGAACTTCTCCCCGGCAGCTTTTCCAAATTCTTTTACTTTTTCTCCGGCAGTTTTAACAAAGGTAATAGCTGTCTTTACGATATCAACAACAGTCGAAACTGCTTTGCCAAAGACGTCTGTCTTCTTTACAGTTTCATCAAGCTTAACAAGATACTCACCGAAGCTTCCGGTAAGTGATAACACCCCGTTTCCAGCCGGTAAGAAAAGACCGATCAATTCGCCGACACCACCGGCAACAGCTTTGAAAGCTTGTCCGACGATATCAAGCACTGCAAATACGCCCTTAAACGTATTCTTCAGATTCTTTGAACTCTCTTCCCCCATTTTGAATTTTGCTGTCAGATCACGAACACGTTCTGTGATATCGGCTAACTGCTTTCCAGTCATTGGAGGGAAGATTTCGTGGAATGCCTCTCGGACAGGCTTAACAACGCTAACTAATCCCTCGAAAACATTCTTTACAGCTTCAATCATCATGGTTCGACCACCAAGGTCTTTCCAATCCTGAAGCATTTTATTTCTTGCATCGGCAGAAGCATTGATTACGGCACTGAACGTATCACTCACTTCAGTAAGTAATTCCTTCGCCTCTTCAAAGTCGCCGACGATAATTTCCCAGCTTTGTGTCCATCCGGACTGGGCAGCCTCTTTCAATGTGTCGAATAACTGGGTAAAAGTTTTTACTTTTGTCGCTGCATCATTCGCTGTCTTACCCATCTCCATGATAGATTTGATCTGATCATCAGCGTACCCCATGGTCCGAAGCTGATCTTCGTTGAGATCGCCTGTAAATTTTGCCAAGGTTTCAGTCAAGATGTCAGAGGTAAGCCATCCTTTACTAAGGGTCTCTCTGAATGAGCCCTCATCTTTGATCATCTCATCAATGGCAATTCCATGAACTTTAGCCGTTTCTTTCAGCGCATCCTGGAATACCTGACCACCCATACCAGCGTTTACTACTGAGTTCCAGTCCTGTAATTTTACTGTTCCTGCCGCTAATGCCTGTGAAAGCTGATACATAGCGGTACTTGCCTGCTGAGAGTTGGAACCTGATACGGCTGCAAGGTTCGCAATACCCTTGATAGCGGCTACAGATGTGTCCAAATCTACGCCAGCCGCAGTGAACGTACCAATGTTACGGGTCATTTCCGTAAAATTGTAAATGGTCATATCTGCATAATGGTTTAGTTCATCCAACGCATTGTTTACCTGATCAAGAGTTGTGCCTTTTGAAGAGGTATTTGCAAGAATTGTCTGAACGGCATTGATCTGGGTCTCATACTCCTCAAAACCGGTTTTAATCGGATCGATGGTAAAAGCAGAGACAAGATTTTTTCCAGCAGCAAGTGCAGAGTTGGTAATGTTCTGCAAAGCTGTAATTGCCATTACTTCCAATGCAGAAAATCGCACTCGTACAGTCTCAACTGCATTACTCAGCGGTGACATATTTCCACTGCATTTATTTGCGGCATCGTTTACGGTTTCTAAGCCTTTCGCCGCCCCTTCGAGGTTAAGGCTCTTCTTCAACTTATCGAGGCTTGATAAACTGGTCTGAATATTCTGTTCAAACTGTTTGTTATCAAACCGCATTTCGACGACACGTTCGTCAACAGTTGTACTCATAGCTTAGTAACCTCCTTCCATGCCGCATCTGCAATTTTGTCAAAAATAGGCTGGATAGCAGGATTGATGTAGTCTCGCCCCTGTACCCAGCCGCCGTTTCTTGTTGCATGTCCGTACTGCAAAATAACTGCAATAGGGACTCCATTTTGAATATTTGTGTTGTAAAAGCTGATCGATACGGAACCTTGCTTCTGCTCGATCTTGTAATGCCACGAATTTGCTGTCCGTCCTGTATCAACTGGTGTTGCAGACGCAAGGGCGGCTACGCCCTCTCGACCATACTTATCGAGGTCACCGAGACGAACTGATTCCTTTGCTCTCTCTAAGAACCGAGTCAGCTTAGAAAAATCACCCTTTTGTCTGAACGTGATCATATGAATCTCCTACTTTGCTAAGTAAGCACTGGACGAGAAGCCTGTATACTGCACACCGTCAAGTACAAACTGGATGTACAGCCACTTAACTCCGTTTACCATTGTGTAATAGCCATAGCATTTAACCTTAGTGCCAGCCGGGATTTTACAAAGAGCTTTCTTATTGGTTCCGGCATCATTACGGCAATAAAGAACGGCCGTTGTTTTGTATTCACCAGCATAGGCCTTGTTAAACTGCTTGGCAGAACATGTAGCCACCACTTTCTTCGAAACGGACTGGTTCTGATCCTGCTTGGTATTGGACGGCGTTACCGCTGATCCATTCAGAATCTGGTTTACCATGTTCTGAACTTCTGAGTAGTTGTATCCGTACTCAGTAAGCAGTTTCTTACGATTCTCGCCGCTCTCCCACAGTCCAACGATAACCTCATGAGCGATGGTTTTGATGTCTTTACCCTTGCTTAATCCAGGAGCGGCAACTGTATTGTCGTCGTACTTTGGTGTGATGAAGCCGCGGATAAATTTTCCGTTAATAGACAGGGTTCTCTTCTTGACCGCATTACTGTAGTTGCCCTCTTCGATAACCATGTAACCAGATTCCTTATATACCTCGATTACGGTACCGACATGATCCGGATTGCCTGTGTTGTCGCTGATTCCGTTATCCTGCCAGTCATACAAAATCGCATCTCCAGGACTCGGAACATAAGCATCGTTCTCCTGCCAACATCCCATTTTCTTTGCTGCTTCGATGAGATAATAGCAGGAAATTTCCATAGGCATAATGCTCTCATATCGGAGAGCTGCCGCTAATGCAGACCAGGTGCAAGCGCACCAAGCCCAGTCATAGCGCATACGAATGCCACGGGGAAATTTGCCCGCGCAGATCTTCTCAAAGAAGTCGTTATATAAATCGATAATGCTTTTATGTGAGCCGTTCGATTCTTTCTTTCCATCCCAGGATTCGACAAGATTAACAACGGCCTGTCTTGATTTCGCCATTTTTATCACTATCCTTTCGAATTAAATTTCTTTCTGTTTGCGGCATTTACTTCCGCATGATGTCTGTATAAATCTCGTTTGCTTCTCTTCTTCGGGGGCTTATTTTCCGCATTGCAAATCCGGATAAGCATTAACAAACGATTCAAATGCCATTTCTGACACTCAAACGGAATATGATATGCGGTCATCCAGTAATAGATAAGTTCACTGGTTATCTGCTGCCTGTTTATTGGACCACCTTTTTCTTCCTTAACAGTCGAAGCCGTCATAGGCGCTTCAATATAGGCATTTACTGCATCAATGTGAGAATTGGTAATGCATTGATAGACCAACGGGTCAACATTCTGTGTGAGTGTCATGCAGCGTATATAATCAATGGTTTCTTCAATGGTCTTCTGCTCTTTAGATAAGAAGACTTTGCACCATTTACTTTCCCATTTTGAAAGTGAAACAAGCGAATGCTCTAAACGCAACTTCTGTTCCTTTACAGGGATAAATCGCTGATTCCGCTCATCCCACAGATCAGTTCTTGGTATCGTAAGTTCAAGCATTCGATCTCACCTCTTTAATTCATGGTGGCAACCACAGGAGCAATCTCCGGATTTTCCGAATGCTTCTTGATATCTACAACTTTCGGAATTACATGGTTTACGAATTCAGCGGCTTTGCTGTCATCTGTAGCCAGTTCCATAAACAGAAGATTGTAGAACTGAGTGCAGGCAAACTTTCTGGAAATCTCTTCGGACTTCTCGAAATATGTGCCGTCAGCACTCTTCTCTCCGTATGCCTTTAAGATAAATTCCTTAAAGAACTTGATAATGGTCGGCTGATCTTTTGCATCTACGATGCGCTGAAGCATCTCAGCAACTCCACCAGCTGTGCCCAATTCCATCTCCATAACCTCTGTTTCGGTAAGGTTGAAGAGCTTTGTTTCGGTGCGCTCAACACCATTAAAATCTTTATAAGTCTTTGTTACTGCATACATAATTTTGTTCTCCTTTCAAATAAAAAGGAGTCGCCAGCTTTCCTGAATACGACTCCATCTGTGGTTTGTGTATTATTTTTTTATTAACCTTCTGCGGTCATAATCGTAATTACTTCATCCGGAAGAGGAAGTCTCGGTTCAACACCATCGTCTGCTTCGGCAGAAGAAGGATCTTTACCATACAGGATCTCTTCAAGAGCAGCCAGTTTCTTAGCATCGACCTTGGTAGAATCGAAGGTGAGAATAGAAGTAGGCTTTAGCTTCTTTCCATCGATTAAGGTTGCAATCTCGACTGGTGTGGTGCTGAACTCCCAGGATAAGGTAATAGCTTCCGGGCTGTCATTTACAGTGGAATAACCCTTCTCGGAAGGAGAAGCTAAGCAACCATAAACGAGATGAAGCTTATAGCCGTAATCATTGGACTCAACATCGTTACCGAGAAGTGTCTTGTAAGATAAGCCGAACATCTTACGGTTCTGCTGTCCTGCAAACACTCCAGGGGCGATTTCTTTGGAACCATCGCACTCTGCGAACTCATCCGGTGCCATATAAGCTTCGATTGTGCCGCCAAATTCCTCTGCGGACATAAGGTTCAGATACTTGATGTTGTCTGCATAAATTGCAGTAGGTTCTGCTCCAGACGGGCTCTCTGTTACGGTGCTAAGCCCGTTCCATGCGGTACCAGAGTTATATACGCCACCGGTCTGAATCGGGTAAAGGACGCCCTGGCTGACACCGGTCTCATACAGACGCTCGCCAGTCTTGTCCCAAACGAGTTTCTTTTTCATAGAATTTGTCCTCCTTAAAAGAATATTTCAAAGACATCATGGTTTAAGTTGTCTTTCGTATAATGCCGATTGAATCTACTTGTCGGCATAGATGCTACTTTGCCAACGAGAGAACTATCCGGATCGCTGTCGATGACTGTTACTGAATACTTTCTCGCAGACAAATAAACCCCGTCATTCGCAAACGTATTCTCGATATCGTCGAGAGCGTAAACGATGGCGGGGTATTTCATTTTTACCGATGACGGTGGTTGAAAATAAGCACGACACTCTGGTCCTTTGTTTGGACACGAGAGGATGTCGCATAAAGCATTATGCAGTTTCAGTCGTCTGCTCATTGTAGACACCTCCAACGGTCAATATTAAACGGGGATACTGAACTTCAACATTTGAAATTTTCCATTTAGCCCCCATATACTCGATAAATCTCATCGAATGAAAATTCGCATAAGCAAACGGATCGGCTACGATGCTGAACTCATTCGACACATTGAGATTGTCGTTGAGGTTATCTGAACTCTGATACTGTCGAGTATTCCGAATAACGTCTCCGTAGTAGTCACGAACTGTAATCTTCTCTCCCCAGACACCAGGTCGAATTTCCGCTGTTACGGAATAGCCGATTGCTCCGTAAAATTTACTCATTTTGAATTTTCTCCTTTAAGACTTTAGGCTGTGTGATCCTCGGAACCGGAAGAAGCAGTTGTTACATCCTCTTCGATTGCGATTGCAGAGTATACACGAGTAAGAGCACCAGAGCATCTGGTCTCAAGCAGGGATTTCTCCTGGTTGAAGTCGATATCGAACTGAGTGAAGTGAGTAACCTCTCCGCCCTTGGTTGCACCGAGGGAGTAATCAGCCAGATTTGCGATAATGGCAACCAGCTTCTTCTTTTTGCTGTCGGAAGTGGTTCTGGTCTTACCCTCAAACTGCTCCGCAGTATTGATACTGCCAACATTCAGTGCAGTGGCAAGTTCGGTCTTGGAAGAGTAAATACGTCTTCCGTTGATGTCTCTTGCCAGGAGCATCTGATTCAGCATATGAGGAGTAATGAACAGATCCGGGGTACCGGTGCCCTTATAATCCTCTCTTGCATACAGAACGGTATTGATCATGGCCTCTGCGATGATGTAGTTCTCACCAAAGTTAGCCGCGGTATTGGTTCCCTGAAGTTCTTTCTTAGCAGCTGCGACATCGAGATCAACGTGAATGGTGTACAGATCATCATCCAGCCAAATCGGTCTGATGTGATCCGGAGAAATCTTGCCTTCATCTCCGTCGTCTCTGCCATCACCCAGCATGATTGCAGTTGCCAGCTCTTCATTGAGCATCAGGCGGTCGATGTTGTACAGGTATGCCACATAGTCGAAATCGGTGATGTCGATGATATCATCTCTATGCAGCGCACTCTTTACATACACAGTCTGAGGGTCGGTAGTTCTGCGAACCAGCTTGAAGTTGCCAGTCTGCTTCTTCTGTTTTCCCTTAGTATAGCCTTTAGCCTTAAGAGCATCGATGTTACGGATATCTACCTGGCTAGTTCTGATTCTGGAAATCGGACTCTTATGAACTTTATTCATTACAGTTGTGATCCAACCCTGGTCGTTAGTAATCAGCTCCGGTGCACCAGGACGTACATCCTTGTATTCTGGGAACAGAAGTGTTACATTGCCATCTCCTGTCTGAGCAAATCCGCTTGCAAGAGCATCATGCTGAAGTGCATTCTCATTAGCATAGATCTCCAGCGCGGTCTGGAATGTTCCTACCTGGCTTGTCTTTGCCAGCTTAAGGATTTCCTCCTGGTCTGCGTGAGACAGAAAGCTCTTATCATCGCGCTTGTCAGTATCAAAAACGTTGTGTTTCATATTGTCATCTCCTCCTTTAGATTCATCTTTTTTGGTTTCCTCGCCATCATTTTTTGCATCTTCAATGATCTGGCCTACTACAGCGCATACAGCAGTGTACTGTTTATCGGTGAGGGTTTTTAACACGTCCCCTACTGTTTCGCCATTTTTCTCATCTTCTGATTTCGGCGGATCTTCTTTTTTCCCCTCGTCATCAGAATGCTCCAGATGACCCATAATCATTTCGTCATAGCCAATGATAATGCCTGTTTCTCCGCCCCCATGCATTACCACATCATCGATAAATGCTCCAGGATTGGCACCGGCTAACACCAGACTTACCTCTCTAATAATGCCATGAACAACATCGTGACCAGCCTGTTTAAGCTGATTGGCAAAGATAGAAAGAGACTGTACGTCACCATGTTTTACAAGTTCCCGTGCAGTCTTTCCTGAGTCTGTATCATTAAATTCACAGAACGCATAAACTCCTTCATCTCTATTTTCGAGATGGGCTAATCCAAGCACGTTCGCCGGATCGGCATGATTATGCATCCATACTAACGGGACAGTCTGCCCGTTCTGCCCTTTGAAAGCGTCTTTTTTAATGACTCTTCCATCGGCACACTGAAGATCGTTTCTAGTGGCCCAGCCACCAAAGTCATACTTCATTTTGATTTTCCTCCTCTATTTTCTGATATAGTACGATAACGGATGCGATGTCTTCTTTGATGAGCTGGAAGACTTTTTCTTTGATGATTTCTTGACTTTCTTGTACTCTGACTGAATCTTATCGAATTCATCCTGATACGTTTGTTCATAAGAAGAATCGAGATTCTCTTTTGCCGCTTTATAAGCTTCTCTAACAGATTTGACTGCTGCTTTAAGCTCGGAGCTAACTTTTGCTCTTTCGCTTTTCGCATTGGCTTGATTCTCAGCTTTTTCTTCCTTGGTATCGGACGACACCTTCGCCTTCTGATTAGTCGCATCTGTTCTAACACTGGCCTTGTCCGTTTTGGCATCGCTACTGATTTTTGCTTTGTCAGATTTCGCATCGTTTCTAAGCTTTGCAATCTTTGCGGTTCTTTCAGCAACCCGCTTAGATCTCTCAGCCTTGGATAATCCTGATGGAATTTCTATTGCCATCAAACGCTCGATTTCGGCATTCTTTTTATTATCGATTCGTTCCTTCTCGCTAGATGATTCCTTTTCAATTTCTTCCAAATCAGAATCTTTATCAGTATCGATGCTTTTCTTCCTATCGGAAGCATTTTGGGTTAAAGCCTCATTCAGCTCTTTCAAACGAGAAGATATCTGTTCCTTCGTTGCCTCTGCTTTTTCACGAAGTTCCGTAATCTTCTGATCTCGCTTTTCCTGCTCTTCTTTGACCTTTGCAGCCTTTTCAGATTTGATATTATTTTTTGTATAAGACCAAATCTTCTTTCCATCATCGTTCAGTGATGTGGTAGAACGGCCTTTTAACTCTCTGGTACGCATATAGTATTCATGCGCTTTCTGAGGATCGTAATAGGGCGATGCATAATGTCTAAGAACCGCAACTTTAGGTTCATCCATTAAGAATCATCTCCCTCCTTATCATCGCCAGCTGTATAATTGCCGACAATGTCATCGATCTGTGCAGAAATACTGTCAAGAACTTCATCAACCAGAGCATCGTAATCACTGGTATCGCTGGATTCTGTTCCATCACCACTCGTAGCATCTGTTATGGAACCGCCACCAGGCGCACTTAAATTGCTGTTTCTCAATTCATCAGCCTTAGGATCAGCAGATGGCTTCCAACCAATTACCTGTCTGATTTCGTTTGATGTAGCAATTTCATTTCTGGTAAACTTATCAGAAATTTCAGCAAGATCAGCTACCGGCACAAGCTTGAACGGATCTCTAAAGAACATAATTGACTTGTTCTGGGACCTGGCAGTCTTTGTTAAGAATTTTCTCTTCATTTCATCAACGATTGCCGAAATGATCGGTTCGATTGTCCGATTGTAATAGTTCAGCATAGTCTTCTCGTCTGCGGTACCATCTAAGATGCTCTGAGTGATTCCTAACTGGCTGTAAAGCATACTCGTTAAGTATTCAATCTGCTTCATTAGATTGTTTTCCAACGAACGATTCAACTGTGTGATTCGCTCTGTTCCATCAGTATAAGCAATACCATACTTAGAACCGGACAACTGCTGCTCGATATCTTTACGCCGCTTCTCTGCCTGCTGACGCCTTGCCTCTGATTTAATTACATAAGGGAGCTGAATGATTAAATCCAACTTGCCTGAGCTACTCTGTTCATCGACAGCATCTAGCAAATTCAATTTTCGAATAAGCCTCTGCATTGTTGAATTTGGTTCGTTAATTACCGCATACAGTGGATTTTCCACGATAGCAACCGTATCTTTCGGAACAACGATTTCTTGTTTTCGCCCAGTATTTTCGTTGTATACTTCAACACGGACGTGACGAGGGTACCAGTCACGAATTCGACCAACTCGCATCGAAAGAATCTGATACCCTTTTGTGTCATCTGGATCGTCGTCTGTATCTACAGGAACAATCGCCACGCATCCCTCATCCATCATGGACATAACAATATCCTGGATAAATGCCCTACCAGTCTGATCAAGATTGGCTTCCAACGACAAACATTCGTTTAAACCGCTTTTTATAACATTTAAAAACCGCCCTTCATCGTCCAACTGAACGTGCTGAATGTTGATGGCGGCTACGTCTAAAGCGATTCTATTGTATACGGATGTGACTATCGATCTTTCGTTTCCTCTGGTAAGTCGAAAACGATCGGGACGATACGAATAACCAGAACCAATGTCCTGAGACATCATGGTGGGAGCTCTATTCCGAAAAGCATTCCAGGCATTTTTAAACCTGGAACTTAATGATAAATCCATTTTGAATTCTCACCTCCTAAAGATGGGCACAAAAAAAAAGAGACCGCACCAACGCAGTCTCTAAAGAACACTGTTTAACCTTTTGAAAGGATCTTTTTTGCTAACTTCTCTGTGATAACCGTGTCCGGATGCAATTTCGCGTATTTCCGAATCGGCTCGTATAACCCGTCAGCCATCATCTGGCTACAGATTTTTATTTCTGTATTTCCGGTAATGAATAATGCCAGTTTTCCGAAAGGAATTCTTCTAAGCATATGGTACGTCTTCTTTTTCATGCTTTACCCTCCTAATATTTATAGTAATTGTTCAGGATTTGAGTGTCTGATAATTTGGAGTCCGAATGCTCTTTCCGATATTCCTGAATAATCTTTCTCTCGTCACGCTGCGTCTTCTGTTGTCCAGCAGCACGTACAAGTCCCATGGACGCCAAATACCCAGCACCAGCAGGTGCATATGTTTTTACTTGCCTATTTGCCCAACTCAATTTAGCATTGGCTTTTTGAAGTTCAGCAGCATCCTTTGCAGAGTATGTTTTAGCATACCGTTTAGAAGCTTTCTGAACAGTATTCTTCGCTGCTTTCTGTTTCTGAACCGCACTCTCAACATCCGAACCATATCGTTTCTTTCCAGCGGCAGTAAGAGTTCCATTATAATTCTCATACCGTCGCACTCCCCATTTCATACCAAGAACACCGTGATGCGCTAAATATTTATCCATTACTCTCCTTTCTTTTTACTCAAATGCTTCCCGATTTGCCTTGTAAGCGATATACGCATCCATCATTGCTGCAACTGCATCAATTTTTTGTTCATACCGCTTTTTCAGCAATTTACGGTTCCCGTTAGTATCTTCCAGGGTAATGCAGTTTCCCATAGCAAATGTCATCAAATCCTCATCAAATAGGAGCATTCGCTCTTCTGAAAGTTTCTTCAATTCGCCAAGTGGGACAGATTCTGTCTTTGCACCCTGGATAACTTTTTCTATTCCGAATGGTCCATTTTCACTCGCCCAACGTTCAACAAATTCCTTTGCATTGTATGGATCATAACCAAAGCATCGTACATCGTAACCGCATTCAATAATGTGGTTATCCAAATCCTCATATACTTCCATCATGTCAAGAACCGTTCCTTCCAACACAATAAGACTTCCCTCTTTCATAAACTGATCGTATTTAATTCTCATTGCTGCTGGGAGTTTCATCAGAGTCGATGAGGAAATGTAGTTTCTGGTTTTGATGCCGAACGATCCGTTCGACAATGGGAATAAAAATGTGAATGCACAGAAATCGTCGCCTTGTGATAGATCAGCTCCCAAAGAACATGGCATCTGCCAATAATCTCGATGGCGATGTGGGAGAGTTTCTTCATATGTAAAGTAATATGTATATCCCTCCATAGGAAGTCCGAAGCGCTTAGCCAAAATATCGTTTCGAGCTGCCGGAGCCTTTTCTGCTCTCTCAACGTCCAGCTGATAGGTTTCATAAGAAACAGTCTTTCCAAGGTTCGGATTTGCTTTCAACCATTTATCCGGATCGGCAACCTCATCAATAGAATCTAGCTTATACCACCAGATCGATACGTGCGGATTGATATAATCCCCTTTTAGAATGTCCATCAATTCCATTTTGATTGTATCGCCAGCACCGTTACGAACAGTACCCTCTGAACTGATCGCAACGATAAGGTAGTCGTTGACCTTCGATGCACCCTGTTCGATTGCTCCGATTACATCTTCTCGAATATCACCAGAAAGCCACTCGTCAACCGTCGCCACTTTAAGCTGAAGTCCCTGAAGTTTGTCGATTCGCATTGGACGAATTTCAAGAAGCGATCCAGTAAGGAAGTTCTCAATTCCTTTCTTAGTGGATGCCAATTTCATTCGATTCGCCTTTGATCCGGTCGTGTTCTGCAACGATCCTTCTGTGAGGAACTTATAGAAAGGTCCTCTTGATCTGGTAATAGCGGTTCGAATCGGTGACAACACCTCTTCTGCCTGCTTCATCGTCGGAGCTGTGGTTATCTGATGTGTCGTTGTGACGTCAACATTTAAGAAGAAATTCTGCAAGCATGAACCATACATTGACTTTGCGGCACCTCTGGCCACTATGAGATATTGCTTATTAACTAACCTTTTTCGGATAGACTTGGTGACGTAATGTCCGCCATGACCATCTTCATAAGGTTCGTATACACTTCTCTCAACAAAATAGTACCAGCCGAAAATCTGCTCAGCCCAAACTTTAAATGTGTCAAGCAGTTTCAAATCTGAACCGTCAGTTAAAGTAAGCTCATTTTCGCAATAGCTGATAAAGCCCTCTACTGCTTGGTCATCATAATAAATTCCAGGATTCGCAATGAGATCATCGATTCGGTTCATCTCCATCTCGATTTCTCGACATACCGGAATTTCGCCACGAATTACGGCATCACGAAACATGCCGTAGTATTTCGGGACGGCAGTGTTCGATAACGCCATTATTTTCTTCTCCTACTTCTTCTTATTCGGGTTTGCAGCAATGTACTGTGCAGCCTCTTTAAGATTGAATTCCTTTGTCATTGCAGTCTTGACAGCATAAGTCATTGCTCCGGCCGCAGCCATAGTCAACGCTTTCTTTCCGGATGCAGAAAGAATTTCTGACACATACTTTCTGCCAGGTGCGATGTCATCTTCTGTAAGATTCTTAAACTCGCGTTCTAATTTAAGTCTCTCAATTCTTTTCTTAAGATCGGAATCGGACATTGTTCGCCGATTCTTAACAGCAACCTTACGTGCTGCTACCTCATTCTTATCGTCTGAGGGCTTGGAAGAGTGTCCCCTGGCTCGGGCAAGCTGTGCCTCCGATCTTCGAACTCCCCATTTCATTCCAAGAATCCCATGGTGTGCTAAATAGGCGTTATTCATTTTGAATCTCCCTCCTTTGCGATGTAACTGGTAACACCTCCACTGGCATTGGATGTCTGATAATACGGAACTTCATGAATTACAAGGTCTTCACTAAGCACTTTTCCAGACGTATCCAAAGTTTGAGTCCGATGCGCCTTTGGTGTAACTTCATATGATCCGGAATAATGCTCAGGCTCATCTGGATCGGTGTCATCGTTTTCCGCAGCAACATTTAAACGCCATTCGTACTCGCTGATTTGTGTTTTATAACACTCCAACACGGCCGAACTAAGCGGCGGATCGAAAAGAAGTTTAACCTTCAAATGCATATAAGATTTAACAAGCATGTATTTGGATTCATCAGAAATGAAATCTTTCCATGTTGCATTCTTATCTTCGATCATGAAACCTTTGGATGGGCCGACACCAAGCTGTGTAAGAATCGAGAACACAGAATTGATGTGCATGATCAAATCCGCATCGAAATGTTCATACTCCTCTGCGATTCCGAGTAATTTCTTGATTGATGTCAGTACACTATCTGTAATATTCATGATCGCACCTCCATCTAACAGAGTTTTATAAACTCGCTCATACAATACCCAATGATACCGTCTCCGGTCTTAACTTTATAAAAACCAGAAACAGACTCTTCATCACAAACCGTTACAACTGTATCCGAACCGATAATGCCTAATGATCTTGATGCCTGCGTCGGATCTTTGCGAATGTTCAAATTCGTACAATTTACCACTACACCAATAAGTGGCTTCTTGTTTCCTTCCATAATTTTCCTCCTAATGCCTCCATGGGCATGTATCATTTTTTCGTCGTTCATTTGGAACTGTTAAAAGTAGTTTCTCATCTCCATAATGTATAGCATTGTGGGTCGATAAAGTTGTTGCGATCAGATACTCTGGATTCAGAACCAAATCAGTCCGCAGCAATATGTCCTGCTGCCTTATTGGGTTCATATGATGAATAAGAATCTTTCCACGAATCTCATAACCATCCAATCCGAGATCACATCCATTATCACGAATAATAATTTTTCTCCGAATGTCCTTCCATTCTTGAGAATTGTAAAATATCTGATTAAGATACCTATCAAATCCGAATGTCTCTTCACCAACCACTCCATCCAAATGAAGATACTCGTATCGTTCCTTAAAGGTTGTAAGTCGCAAGAGTTCTGAATAACATTTAAGCATCATCCACCTCATCTCCATGACCGCTATAACCACGAAATGCCTTTAATGCATCAGCATACAACTTTTCCGAATTTTCAATGGATTTCAGATTCTGAGTCTTCGCCTCTATCAGTTCCTTCTGTTTTTCCAAAATCTCTTTTTCAATTCTTTCTTTCGTTGAACCGAGCTTCAAATAGTGAGTAATCACCTGCGACGAGGCTGTTCCCTCTCGTAACTGCTTTTCAGCCAAGTCAACCGCCAATGAAACAAGCTGATTTTCTCTCGCTTCTGGCGTTAATGCTGGACGCATCATCCTAGAAGACTCGGATTGCTTTGCTTTCCTCAAAGTTGATGCCTCCTTCCATTTAGTTGTTCGTTATTTCTGTGATAGTTCTCACATACTTTTCCAGTATTTAAAAGGACCTACAAATCATGACAATGCTACTCAACGAAAGGAGAACTAACTTTGAGCCGATCCCACAGAAACCGTTGTCAAATATCATGAGTTATAGACCCTTGTAAACACTGGAACAGCTGAAAAGGCTCCCTAAAAATGCCCTCCGGGGAAATTTTAAAGACCGCCGCGATA
>OIXV01000760.1_pt1 | contig 30186 bp, 24 predicted proteins | sample 1587771 | NCBI WGS metagenome assembly OIXV01 (sample SAMEA3888893, study PRJEB22519) | human gut metagenome | biome: human gut; feature: human-associated habitat; material: faeces | place: Denmark | collected 2010
TTCCATCCCCTTCTGGCCGCCCGACCTTGCGCCGGGCGGCCAGATTGACACCACCTGTATGGACGACAGGTATCCAACTCGGCAACCCCAGGGAATTGGCCCGGGCCATGCAGAGACTCTGTAGGGGGGACCGTGGTTCCCCTCTGATCCTTGAGTCGTAGGGTGTGGCATCCTTGACGCACCGGCGGCAGAATCCTTCGCCGGGCCACCTGGAAGTATGAAGTGCCCCCGGGGGAAGGCAAGGCGCTGCCGCGCCAGGACGGAAAAAGGGAATACTGCTGCCCTGTTTTCGATGGCGCAACTCCTTGATTCCCGGGAAAATTCTGGTATAATAATCAAAAACAGGAGGTGATACCTCTGGAAATCAGGTTCCTTCGTCAGCCCTGCATGTTGTATGAGACGGCAGAGCTGCTTTACGCATACGTCAACCAAATTCCTCCAGCGCAGTTGACAGCCTCGGGGCCATATTGCATCCCTATTCAGGATGTGGCCACAATTTTGGAGAAAGCATGTGGAGACCTGGACCCATCTGCCAGTCTGCTACAAAAGTTTTTTGCACCGTACAACTACAGTAGCGATCCCAATCGAAGCACTTGCCTGGCCTTTTCCATGCTCTACACCTTTATTGATTTGGAATGTCTGGATCTGGATCTGGACCAGCAAACCAGCCGCATGGCCTCCATGTGGGAGAGCATGCGCCGGGGGCCCTACAGCATCCGCCAGATCAGCCGCTACGCCTTGGATATCGCTCCATTGGATGAGGGGCCTCCTACCTCGTTATCCAAAGAGCTGAAGCAACTGTCGCTTTCTGAAGACTTTTATGACATCCTGCTGGAAAGCTTTTCTGACTTCTCTTATCAAATTTCCGCACTTTGTTCCCTGATTCGTCCAGTGGCAGAAAAACTGACAAAGCTGCTGGAGCCCTATGTAGCACGCGCTATGCCCCTGGCTGACAGTTGGGAACAGCTGCTCCAGCACAACGGTGTGGAAGCTCTTTTACAAAGCCGGGGCGCTACCTTTCTGGAACGCCCTCTGTCCCGCGCCTGGTTTGCTTTGCGCTACTTTGACTGCTGGCAGGGGAACGGGCAAATCCGCACAGAAACAAACGAGCTGTTTATGCTGCTGGGTGTGGGGCTGGAACCTTCCCTGATCCCAGCCCCCAAAAAGGACGAACTCTCTGAAGTGGAATTTGCAGCTTTTCGCCTCTTGGGCGACAAGGTCCGCTCCAAAATCATCCATGCGCTCCAAGATCGACCCATGTACATGCAAGAACTGACCAATTATCTTGATCTGAATCCGGGTACGGTTTCCCGTAACTTAAACAGTATGGCCTTTACCCATCTGTTGGAGAAGGAAATTCGTGGTGACCGGTATTACTACCGGACCAACACAGATTATATTCGCACTGTTTTCCGAAAAATGCTGGAATACTATGTTGGCCAAGACAAGCTCTGAATCCCGAGGGCGTGAAATGGCGACATTGAATCAATTGGCAGGTAGGGCCGATCCATCTGGCAAGCGATGAGATCCCATGGCGTTTCGCGCCTGCCCCGGGGGGAAGGCGGGGCGCTCCCGCGCCAGTGCGCAGGCTGATGATTTGGATAGCGCCCCCGGAGGGAATGAAACAGAGAAATTTCAATTCATTACAAAGAGGAAGTAGCCATGAACGAACTGTTGGAAATGTACCAGGAACTGGGGATCTCCCCTGCTGTCTATCATCGCGGGGAGGAGGTTCTGGCAGGGCTTCGGAAGCGGTTTGAGGTCATCGATCAGGTAGCGGAATACAACCAGGGGAAGGTCCTGCACGCCATGCAGCGCAACCGGGTGTCCGCCGCCTGCTTTGCCGCCACCACCGGCTACGGGTATGACGACGTGGGGCGGGACAACCTGGAGCGGGTGTATGCCGATGTATTCCACACCGAGGCGGCCCTGGTGCGGCCTCAAATCACCTGCGGCACCCATGCCCTCACCGTGGCCCTCTCCGCCAATCTCCTGCCTGGAGATGAGCTTCTGTCCCCTGCAGGTGGACCCTACGACACCCTGGAGGAGGTCATCGGCATCCGGGAGAGCCCCTGCTCCCTGAAGGAGTACGGCGTGTCCTACCGGCAGGTGGACCTGCTGCCTGACGGGAGCTTCGATTACGAAAGCATCCGCAAGGCCATCACCTCCAAGACCAAGCTGGTGACCATTCAGCGCTCCAAGGGCTATGCCACCCGCCCCACCTTCTCTGTAGAGCAAATCGGCCAGCTCATCGCCTTTGTGAAGTCCATTCGCTCCGATATCCTCTGCATGGTGGACAACTGCTACGGGGAATTTGTGGAGACCCGGGAGCCCTCCGATGTGGGGGCGGATATGGTGGTGGGATCCCTCATCAAAAACCCCGGCGGCGGCCTGGCTCCCATTGGCGGCTACATCTGCGGCACCAAGGCCTGTGTCTCCCGGTGCGCCTACCGGCTCTCTGCCCCCGGCTTGGGCCAGGAGGTGGGGGCCAATCTGGGGCTGATGCCCCAGCTGTACCAGGGGTTTTTCCTGGCCCCTACGGTGGTCGCTGGCGCAGAAAAAGGCGCTATCTTTGCAGCCAACCTCTACGAACCCCTTGGCTACCGCTGCATCCCCGGCGCAGGGGAAAGCCGCCACGACATCATTCAAGCTGTGGAGCTGGGCAGCGAGGAGGCCATGGTGGCTTTCTGCCGGGGCATCCAGGCTGCAGCTCCCGTAGACAGCTTCGCCACCCCCATGCCCTGGGATATGCCGGGCTATGACAGCCAGGTCATCATGGCGGCCGGTGCCTTTGTCCAGGGTTCCTCCATTGAGCTCTCCGCTGACGGCCCCATTCGTCCCCCCTACGCCGTCTACTTCCAGGGGGGACTCACCTGGAACCATGCCAAGCTGGGCATTCTCATGAGCCTGCAAAAGCTCTGCGACGCGGGACTGGTGCAGCTTTGAGCGGGAGCGCCCCTGGCTTCCCCCGGGGGGACGCCAGGGCTCAGAAATCCAGATTCTGACCAGGAGGATGGATTATGAATACGGATTTAACCGTGGGAAAGGCAGAGCAGGTTCTGTGGAAATTCTGCATTCCCCTGTTCGGAAGCATCATTTTTCAGCAGCTGTACAACCTGGCGGACAGCTGGGTGGCGGGAAAGTTCATTGGGGAACAGGCGCTGGCCGCCGTGGGGAACAGCTACGAGATCACCCTCATCTTCCTGGCATTTGCCTTTGGGTGCAACATTGGCTGCTCCGTGGTGGTATCCCGGCTCTTTGGCGGGAAGAATTACCGCGACATGAAAACGGCTGTGTCAACCGCCATGATCGCCAGCGCTGTCCTGTGCGCCGTGTTGATGGCCTTTGGCATTGCCAGCGGCGGCATGCTGCTGCAGCGGATTCACACGCCCCGGGAGATCTTATCCGATTCGAAGCTGTACCTGGACATTTACATTTGGGGTCTGCCCTTTCTGCTGTTTTACAACATCGCCACGGGGATTTTTTCCGCCCTGGGTGATTCCAGAACCCCCTTTCTCTTTCTGGCGGTCTCTTCCACTGCTAACATCCTGGCGGACATTCTCTTTGTAGCCGCATTCCATATGGGCGTGGCAGGGGTAGCATGGGCCACCTTCCTGTGTCAGAGCGTCAGCTGCGTTTTAGCCGTCACTGCCGTAGCGCGGCGTCTGGCCGGCATTCCGGTTGCAGGGAAAATTCCCATTTTTTCCGGCAAGCTATTGGGAAGCATTGCGGCCATCGCCGTCCCCAGCATTTTGCAGCAGAGCTTCATCTCCATTGGTAACATCATGATCCAAAGCGTGATCAACCGCTGCGGCGTAGGCGTCACGGCGGGATATGCGGCTGCAATCAAGCTGAATAACCTGGTCACCACCTCCTTTACCACCTTGGGAAACGGCATTTCCAACTACACCGCCCAGAACCTGGGGGCAGGCCTGGGGGGGCGGATTCGGGAGGGCTTCCGGGCAGGCGTCAAAATGGTGTGGCTTCTCTGCCTTCCCATTGCCCTGGTGTACCTGGTGGCCACGCGGCAGCTCATCACCTTTTTCATCAACGATCCTTCTGAGACGGCCCTCCGGTCCGGGATGCAGTTCCTTTATGTGGTCGTTCCCTTCTACTTCATCATGTCCGTCAAGCTGGTGGCGGACGGGGTTCTGCGTGGATCGGGGCTTATGAAACGATTTATGGTCACAACCTTCACAGATTTGGTGCTGCGCGTGTCCTTGGCAAACGTTCTCTCCAGGTACTTAGGCTATCTTGGTATTTGGTGTGCATGGCCCGTAGGCTGGATCATTGCCACGACCCTGTCTCTTCTGTTCTGCCAAAGGAGCTTTCGGGGGAACACCGCACAGGCGGACTGAGTCCGCAAAATTGTAAACTGGCCAGGAATCCGGGCGTTTCCGGATTCCTGGCCAGTTTTGAATGCAATGGTCTGAGGCGTGTTCAGCCCTCCTGCGCCATGCCGGAGGGAGCTTTTGCGTTTTTTCTTCGGAAATAAAATCCCAGGGCCAGGCAGGCTACTATGGCAATACCATAGGGAATTGCCAGGAAACATGCTGTGGAGGCCGGCCCACTATAGCCTTCATATCGGATTTCCCACGTTATATTCACATAGTTTGCCGCAACAAAAGCGCACATGGCATGAGACAGAAGGAGCGCCCCAGCAAAACATAAATTGGATAACTTTTTCATGGTGAATCTCTCCCTCCCATCATGGCGCAGCCGGTTTGCTGTGCTGCGATTTGCATTGCCACCTCCTGCGGGGTGCTTGCCGATACGTCCAGCTTGACCGTGTCCAACGCCCCATACCGGCTCAGACGCGCTGGCGCCCGTTCCAAAATGTCCGGCTCCCGCAATCCTTCGTCTACATCCTTCTGCAGCCGCTTCAAAAGCACTTCCGGATGGCAGACCAGGCTGATGGATTTCACCGTGCAGTCCGATGTGTCCAACCGGCTCAGAATTTCGTCCAAGGTGCTTTGCAAATCCATCACCCAGCAGAAAATGACCGACTCCACCAGGGAGCACCGAAGGAAGCGATTCAATAGGTAGCAGATGTTATCCAAAACCAGGGCCTTGGTCTCCTCCGTCACCTGAAAAGGATGGATGTTCCAGCACCAGTCCCCGTCTAAAAAGACGCTGTTGGGCAAAAGCTGCTGCAGCGCGCGGCAGGCGGAGGTCTTACCCACGCCCATCGTGCCGCCAATCAAGTATAGGGTCTTCATTCTGCCTCCTTTGGCTCGTAGCGGATATACTCCACATTGTCCGGCCGGCTGGTGACCTGGCACAGGAATTCATAGGTCCGCCGCCGCAGATCCTCCTGGGCTGCTTTGGGCCGTTGAGAGGGATCGGGGTACATGGGCGCACTGAAGGTGACGGTCATCCCCGGGCGCTTGACCCAGCAGAACAGGCCCCGCCGCTTCCGGTAGGTGACAGCCATGGCCACCACCGGAGCATGGAGCTTCACAGGATACCGGAAGGAAGTACCCACGAAGGGACGGACACCGGTGTAAAAGGGCCAAATATGGGCCTCCGGAAAAATGCCGATACATGACCCCTGTAAAAAGCGCCGCTCCAGAGCCTCCAGAAAAGCTGGAAATCCGCTCCAATCAGACGGAACCGGGATGCATCCCAGAAGCTGCACCAAATTGCGCAGGCCCGGAATGGACACGGCGTCAGGCCCTGCCACAATATAGCTCCGTTTCGGAAAAGCCGCCATGGCAGGCAAAAACGCGTCCAGGCCCCGGGTGTGGTTGCCATAGAGAAAGTAGCCGGAGGCCCTGACCTTCCGCAGCTGGCGGTGATTTTCAAACTTCAGGCCCAGGTAAATTTTGGAAATCAAAAAAACCACGGGAGTTGCAACGCCATAATACACCAAAAAGGACCACAAAGCCCACAGTCTGGAACGGTGGAGAAAGGGAAAATGCCGGTCAACCGCTTTCGTGTGGATGTGGTTGTCTGCGAAATCATCCCGCAAAGGGTCCGAATAATAAATGATCCGTTTAGCCATGACATGCACCCTGTACCGCGTCCAGAAGCATCCCTTCCATGGCGTCCATGCAGCGGTCAAAGTCAAATTGACGGGCATAGCCCGAGTAGGCGCGGCTGCAGGCCTCTCGCTCCTGGGGATGCTCCAGCCAGTAGTCGATTTGTTCCGCCAGGTCATCGGAATCGTTGCAGCGAAAAAGATTCCGCTCCGACAGAGCAAAGTACCGGGTGGCGCTGCGGGGCGAGTTAGAGATCACCGGTACCCTGCCGCAGGCAATGGCCTCCAGACATGCGATGGCTTCAATCTCGATTTCCGCCGGGTGCACATACAGGTCCGCCAGATTGATGATTCGAATCAAATCCTGACGGCTGTAGAAGCCGTAAATGGGCGGCAGAATCCCTCGCTTGGCCGCCCGGCGCTGGAGCGCCTCCTGTTGGGGGCCCTTTCCCGCCAAAATCAGCTGAATTTGGTCCCTGTGCCGGGACTTGGCCACAGCGTCAATGAGCACCCATTGTGCCTTCTCCCGGGAATAGCGGCCGGTGGAAAGAATCACATACTTTCCCTCCAGCTCGTTGGGCCGTGGGCAATCCTGGCGTACAAAGGCCCGGTTGACACCGTTGGAGATCACATAGTGATGGGTTGGCTTTGTCTCACGCTCAAACAGGTCGCAGATAAACTGGGTGGGATAATGGACACAGGCGCAATATTGATACAGCCGCCGGTAGAAAAACCGGTAGATCCACCGGTTCACCAGCTTGGCGTTCATGAGGAAGATATGGTTGCTGAAATTTTCCGCCTGGCAGTGAAAGCCCGCTGTCAGGGGGATCCCCTTTTCCCGGGAAATGAGCGCGGCGGCATGGCCCAGAGAAAAGGGAACCATCACATGCACCACATCCACTCCCTCCAAAGCCGCTTCCAAAATAGAACGGACCGGCTTTGCAAGACTGACGCCGTTTTTTGCCACATAGTTGTTGAAAATTCCCAGATTCCGGGTCGGAACCACATAGTACCCTGGCTCCCCCGCCCGGTTGGCATCGGGGCTTACCACCCGCACCTGGTGTCCCTTGGCCCGCAGGGTGCGGATTAGATTCATAGCCGCGATGGTGGTGCCGTTGTTTTCCTCCCCCAGAACGTCGCAAATCACCGCTATATCCATTCTGCTTCCTCTCACTCTTCCGAAATTCGTCTATCGCCGCAAACTGACAACGAAATTATACCTGAAACACCAAAAAAGTAAATACACAATCCGCAAAATATGGGAAAAGCCACGGAATTCTGAAGGGTCACAGCATTGGCAGGGCTGAAAACCGGCAGTCTTTCGGCAGAATGGAAAAAACGCGGAATTTCCCGTTGATTTTTGGCGCGCGTTTGTATATGATAGCTTCATGCTCATGACAGGAGGGGTTCCTTTGAAACGCAGATGGATCGCTACCATACTTCTGACGGCTATGCTGCTGACACTCACCGCCTGCAGCCTGCCCCAGGACCTGCCCGGCGGCATGGCCACACTGACCGGAAGGGTGACCAGCAAAGACGAGCGGCTTTTGACTGTGGAGGTTCTGGAGGACAATCTCCATTATGACGCAGGAACCATCATTTTGGTCAAGTACCGCGCCCTCACCGGCGCAACCAGTCTGTCTGTAGGTGAGGCCATCTCTGTCACCTATTCCTACCTGGAAAACGTCACCGTTCAGGACAAACTCTCCTGCATCACAGTGGAGTCCGTCACTCCCATCCAATGGACTCCCCCTCCCACAACCCCGGAGAACTAAGATTGGTATGGCCAATGTTTTTACAAAAATTCGGGTTTGGCACGACTTTCAGGCTTGACAGGAAGCCTTTCCCTCATTATAATAAATGGGCTATCGGGGTGTGGCGAAGCTTGGTATCGCGCTTGGTTCGGGTCCAAGAGGCCGCGGGTTCGAATCCCGCCACTCCGACCAGGGAAACAGACTGATTTGTCATAGACAAATCAGTCTGTTTTCAAATGCACACCTTTCAGCGCATAAGCAAAGAAAACGCAGCCTTTACGCTCAAGCTGTTTGACAATGACTGAGACTGAAAACAGGAGTGTCCCTATGGAAATTTCTATGAACGTGATTGCCAAAGTTCACAGTGACTTCCCCAGTAAATTTGGCATTCCCCGGCAGGCGGGGTTGGTACCGGAGCTGCGGGCTTTTCTTGTTTTTGAGCCGGCGTTTCGGAATCCGGACATGCTGCGGGGGCTGGAGGGGTTTTCTCATATTTGGCTGATCTGGAATTTCTCCGGCAACCGACAGGGAGGGTGGTCGCCCACTGTGCGGCCTCCCAGGTTAGGTGGGAACCGGCGGATGGGGGTCTTTGCCACCCGTTCCCCCTTCCGGCCCAACCCCATGGGTTTGTCCTGCGTTCGACTGGACGAAATCCAATGGGACACACCCCAGGGGCCCATGTTGGTGTTATCTGGCGCCGATCTGATGGATGGGACGCCTGTGTTTGACATCAAACCCTACGTACCCTACGCAGACTGCCACCCGGAGGCTACCGGCGGCTTCACGGAGCAGGCGGGAGATTTTCTCCTGGAGGTGTCCTTTCCCCCTGCCTTATTGGCTCAAATTCCTGCGTCCCAGCGGGAGGCCCTTCTGGGGGTACTGGCGCACGATCCACGCCCTTCCTATCAGCACGATCCGGAGCGAATCTACGGACTCAGCTTCGGCGGCTACAACGTTCGCTTCCGCGTAGACGGGAAGCTGCTCACAGTGTGCCAGTTGGAACCATTCCCTGCAAGCCCATGAAGCAGCATTGCGGTTCGGGAAATGTCTGGGCTTTGGAGGGATTGGGCGCGGCATTCTTGACGCGCCCCATGCTGAGCAGTGCGAATTTGCCAAGTACATCCTCCCCCGCCAGTACAAAAAAGTAACTGCTGCCCTGGTTTGCCGTATACCCCCCTTGTCAGAACCGGTAATTTGACGTATAATAGAACCGGAAGGTGAAATGATGGGCAAAACCAATGCCATTCGCCTGGTGGAGCAAGGGCGCATCCCATACCGGGAAGCCTTTTATCCATTTGACGAATCTGATTTGAGCGGCCTGCATGCGGCGGAATCCATCGGCCTGCCTCCGGAGCAGGTATTCAAAACCCTGGTCGCCCGGGGAGAGCGGACCGGCATTGCCGTGTTCTGCATTCCCGTATGTTGCGAGCTGGACCTCAAAAAAGCGGCCAGGGCCGCCGGAGACAAAAAGGTGGAGCTGGTCCATGTCAAGGAGCTTCTTGGCCTGACCGGCTACGTCCGGGGGGGCTGCAGCCCTGTGGGAATGAAAAAGAAGTACCCCACTTTTCTGGACGAAACCTCCCTGCTCTTTGAAGAAATTGCAGTCTCTGCGGGAGAGCGTGGACACCAGATGCTTCTGTCGCCGGAGCTTCTGGCCAAGTTCATCCGGGCAGAGCTGTTGGATTTGACAGAATGATAAAAAGGAGAGACATACCATGCAGTACACATACAAGACAAAAGGCACCTGTTCTCAGGAGATCCACTTCGAGATCGAAGATGGCAAGCTGAAAAACGTCCAATTCCTGGGGGGCTGTAACGGCAACCTGAAGGGCATCGGTTCTTTGGTGGAGGGGATGGACGTGGAAGAGGTCATTGCCCGGGTGGACGGCATCCGTTGCGGCAGCAAGGGCACCTCCTGTCCCGACCAGTTGGCCCAGGCGCTGAAGGCGGCCCAAGCTCAAAAGTAAAACAAGGCGGTATTCAGAGCAATCTGAGTGCCGCCTTTCCATCTCCCCTTCATTTTGTAGAATTTTTCCAGCGCCGCAACCCGACGCTTCTTTTTTCCGTCTTTTAAGAATGAGCTGCAAATGTTTCCTGGGCAGCGGACATACTACATACAAAAAATAAGGAGGAACCTATGAAAAAAATCGTTGTCTGGATTGCCATTGTGAGTATGCTTCTGGGGCTGACCGCCTGTGGACAGCAGGCCACCCAAAGCGCTTATCCCGGGACCATGACTGAGCTGGTGGAGGGCATATACCGTAACTGCACGCAACAGCCAGAATTCGCCCTGGGGGATCCAACCCCCATTGATACAAGCGACGCCTTTGCTCTCCAGTCCTACCTGGGCCTAACAGACGCCAGCCTGGTACAAGAGGCAGTATTCAGCGAGCCCATGATCAACGCCCAGGCCTATTCTCTGTGCGCCCTGCGGGTAGCTGAGGGGAAGAATCCCAAAGATGTTGCCCAAAGTGTGCTGGACGGCGTGGACCCCAGAAAGTGGATTTGCGTGGAAGCGGATCAGGTTCGGGTCGGGGTGTGGGGAGACACAGTGGTGCTGGCCATGGTCAGCAGCGATCTGGCTCCCAATCTGGCTGACGACCTGATGACCGCCTATTCCAAAACCGTAGGTGGCGACTTGGAGGTCATTTTGAAGAAGTAAACCGTCCGGCGCTGCCTCAGAGCCCATTTTTTAGGGCGGCGCCGCCAGGAGAGTCTATGCTATTTTCCAGTCTGATTTTCCTTTACGCCTTTCTGCCGTGTACCCTCTTGGCCTATTTTCTCACGCCAAGGAGGGGGAAAAATCCCGTGCTGCTCCTGGCCAGCCTGCTGTTCTATGCCTGGGGCGAACCCCGATATTTGATTCTGATTCTTCTCAACATTCTCTTGGGATTCACCGCTGGTCTGGGTATCCACCGGTTTCGGGGACGTCTTTTGGGGCGTCTGTTTCTTCTGACATCTGTGGCAGGCAGTTTGGGGCTTTTGTGCTGCTTCAAGTATGGAGATTTTTTCCTCTCTGCCATCAATGGGGCCTTGGGGATCTCTCTGCCCCTTTGGCGCCTGGCTCTTCCTGTGGGAATCAGCTTCTATACCTTTCAAATCCTCAGCTACACCATCGACCTGTACCGGGGTGATGTGGAGGTACAGCGGAATCCGGTTTCGTTTGCCCTATATGTTGCCCTCTTTCCCCAGCTCATCGCCGGTCCCATCGTCCGGTACCGGGATGTGGCCCAGGAGCTGCAGGAACGGAAGCACAGCACCGCAATGGCCTACGAGGGGGCCTGCCGCTTCCTGGTGGGGCTTGGAAAAAAGGTGATTCTGGCCAACAACCTGGGCCTTCTGTGCCAGAGCTACCGGAGCAGCGCCGATCCCACCGTGCTCTTTGCCTGGCTTTCCGCCCTGGGCTTCTTTTTGCAAATCTACTACGACTTTTCCGGCTACAGCGACATGGCCATTGGCCTGGGGCGGATTCTGGGCTTTCACTTCCCGGAAAATTTCCGGTATCCCTATTGCTCCCGATCCGTTACGGAGTTCTGGCGGCGGTGGCACATGACCTTGGGCGCTTTGTTTCGGGACTATGTCTACATTCCCTTAGGCGGAAACCGGACCGGGAAGCTGCGCTGGATGGGGAACATCCTGTTGGTCTGGTGCCTCACCGGTCTGTGGCACGGGGCCGGGTGGAACTTTCTCCTATGGGGATTGTTCTACGCCATACTGCTGCTGGGAGAAAAGCTGTGGTATGGGCCTTTCCTGGCCAAAAGGCCCTGGTTCAGCCACATCTATCTTCTGCTGTCTGTGCTCCTGGGCTTTGTGCTGTTTCAGGGCGGCAGCCTGGAGCAGAGCTGGGGGGACTTCCGCGCCATGCTGGGCGCAGGAAGCATCCCGACTGTCTCCAGGGAAAGTCTGTATGCCCTGCGGAATCATGGCGTCCTTCTGATTCTGGGCGCTTTGGGGGCTACACCCTTGCCTGGGCGGCTGTACCAACGGTGGTCAAAGGGTCTGCAATGGATAGAACCCCTCCTTCTGGCGCTTTTGCTGCTGCTCTGCACAGCCTATCTGGTAGACGGTTCCTTTAACCCCTTTCTCTATTTCCGGTTCTAGGAGGCGCAATATGAAACGGCAAATATGTACCCTGGCTCTGCTGGGATTGCTCCTGGTAGTGGGAGGCATTTTCATGGTAGCCGGCCGGACGCCGGTTTCGGAGACGGAGCGGCGGCAGTTGGCCCAGTGGCCTCAGCTCACCTGGCAAAGCCTGTACACAGGCCGCTGGATGCAGGATGCAGAGCAGGCAGCAGCCGATCAGTTTCCTTGCCGGGACCTGTTCCGCCATGGAAAGGCCCAGTTCGTCTACCACGTCCTCCTGCAAGGGGAAAACAACGGAATTTACCTCCGGGGAGGCAGCGCCGCCAAGCTGGATTATCCCTTAAACGAAGCCTCTGTCTCCCACCTGGCCCAGGTGATCCTGGACATTCAAAACACATATCTGAAGGACACCCAAGTGCACTGCTATTACAGCATCGTTCCTGATAAAAATGCTTATTTGGCCGGCTGGTACCCCACCATGGATTACCACCGGTTGACCCAGCAGCTGGAAGCGCTTCTCCCCATGACCTATGTGGATCTGTTCCCCTGCCTCACCGGGGATTCCTACTACCGTACAGACCCCCACTGGCGGCAGGATGCTTTGCAGCCTGTGGTGGAGGCCTTGACCTCCGCTATGGATGTTCCCCTTTCCTGGGACTTGACAGCTCAGGACGCCGGTCGTTTTTCCGGGGCGTACACTGGGCAATCCGGTTTGCCTCTGGAGCCGGACCGCCTCCGCTACCTCACCGGCAGCGCCCTGGCAAGCTGCACGGCGCGAGATCTGGAGGGGGAAATCCCCCTGTACGACTGGGAAAAGGCCCAGGGGCGAGACCCCTATGAATTTTTCCTCTCCGGCGCCTCCCCCATTCAGGTTCTGGAGAATCCGGCGGCCTTATCGGACCGGGAGTTGGTGGTGTTCCGGGACTCCTTCGGAAGCAGCCTGGCCCCCTTACTCGCTGGCAGCTACCGGAAAATTACCCTGATTGATTTGCGATACATCTCCAGCGACTTGCTGGAATCCTATGTGCGCTTTCAGGAGCAAGACGTGCTCTTTCTATACAGCGCCCTCATCTGGAACCAGAGCGGGACCATCCGATGAATGCGCTTATGGCTTCAGGGCGCGGCAGAAAATTTCATTATTTTTCATTTCTCTTCCCAGAGTTTGGTGCTATAATGGGGACAAGCCTATGGCAAAGGATGGTGTTTCATGGAACAAATTCAATCTGAACGGCCAGGGAGGAAATTCCTGGCTCTGGCCTTTTTGCTGCCCTTTTTGGGGTACAGTCTGGTGATGCTGGCGGGCCGCTTCTCTCCCTTTGGGAGCTCCTCCATTTTATATTCCGATATGTATCACCAGTACTATCCCTTCTTTGTGGAGTTCCGGCGGGTGCTCCGGTCCGGTGGCTCGCTGGTCTATAACTGGAATCTGGGCCTGGGGGTGGACTACCTGGGGCTCATTGCCTACTATCTTGCCTCTCCCCTGAATTTGCTGTCTGTGCTGGTACCGGAGGGGATGCTTTTGGGCTTTTTCTCTATGCTGGTACCGGTGAAGCTGGGCCTGGCGGGGCTGTTTTTTGCCATCTTTCTGGACCGGATTTTCCAGAGGCGGGATTGGTCCACGGTTCTCTTTGCCTGCTCCTATGCCCTGTGTGCCTGGGCCCTGGGGTACCAGTGGAATATTATGTGGCTGGATACCTTCGCCCTCCTTCCTATGGTGATGCTGGGCATGATCAGCCTCCTGCAGACGAGGCGTTTTTTCCTGTATACTGTCACCCTGTTTCTCTCCGTAGCCAGCAACTATTACATCGGCTTTTTCACCTGCATATTTGTTGCCCTGTGCTTCTTTGCCTATGAGATTTGCTATGGTCAGGGCTTCCGCCGGTTTCTGGGAGACCTGGGGGCTATGCTCCTCTTTTCCCTGTTGGCCATTGCCCTCACCGCCTTCCTGGAGTGGCCCGCTTATGTGGCTTTGGGCACCACCAACTCCAGCGTCAACGAATTCCCCACTACCTTCAGCCTGAACATTGCCAGCGAGGCTTCCTGGAGGGGGCTTCTGGAGGCCATGGGCAAGGTGGCGGGAAACACCGCCGGAGGCCTGGAGCCCACCTTCAAAGAGGGGCTACCCAACCTGTACTGCGGCATTCTGCCTTTGCTGCTTTTAATCCAGCTCTTTGCCTCCAAAGAGGTGCGGCTGCGGGAAAAGCTATGCACCCTGGGTATGCTGGTGTTCTTTATGCTCAGCTTCATTCTCCGGCAGCTGGATTACATCTGGCACGGATTCCACTTCACCAACATGATCCCCTACCGGTTCAGCTTCCTGTTCTCCTTTGTGGTACTGGTCATGGCCTACCGGGGGTATCAGTTGAAGAAGCGGCCCCGGTGGCAGGTGGCGCTGTCCATGGTGCTCTTCCTGGGGCTGGCCGCCTGCTCGGACCAGCGGTTAGATCCGGTATTTCTGATTTACAACCTGGGCTTCTGCGCCCTGTACGGCGGACTCCTGCTGGCGCAGAAGCGCCCCAGAAAGGTCGTAATCGAAGAAGAGGACGGACCGACGGTTCAGATCATCCCTCTGACCGGCAAAGAAACGCACCGGAACCGCCTCACTGCCCAAGCCCTTCTGGGAGTCATGGCCCTGGAGCTGGCCGCCTCCGTGGTGGTCTTTGGCGTCCACTTCGGCGGCACCGACATCTCCAATTACCCCAACGGCAAGGAGGACACGGTCCGGGTGCTGGAGCACATGAAGGAGCTGGAGGCGGATTCTCCCTTCTACCGGGCGGAGTTCACCCACACTCAGACCCTAAACGACGACGCCCTCAACGGCTTTAGCGGCATCACCATGTTTTCCTCCTCGGTCAATGTGTCAGTGACCAAATTTATGGCAGCCCTGGGGTATGGGGCCAAACCAACCTACAACCGGTACAGCTTTGAAGAGGCTTCTCCGGTGGCGGCGCTGTTTTTGAACCTCAAGTACATGATCAGCCGGAACGGAACTGTCCTGGACAGCAACCTGTTCCAGCCGGTGTACAATCTGGGGAATGTCACCCTTCTGGAAAACACCGCTTACCTTCCCCTGGGCTTCCTGACTCGGGAGGAACTGGCCTCCCTGTCTGTGGACGACCCATCTGCCGGTAGCTTCCAATTTCTGAATTTGCTCTTCCAATCCGCCACAGGCTTGGAAACGCCGGTATACCGGCAGATCGACCAATATACTGCCTCTTCCGATGCACAGAGCATCTCCATCTCCCAACGAGTTACCAGCGGCTACTGCAGCTATACCTCGGAAGCAGACACCGGCGATGTCTCCATCTCCTTCACCGTGCCCCAGGATGGCGAGGTCTGCTTGGATCTGTCCGCATCCAAGCGAAACAGCTTCACCGTCTATAAAAACGGCGAATCCCTCCTCACAGAAACCATGAGCCTGGATCAAATGCTCTCTCTGGGGCAATGCGCCACCGGAGATGAGATTGAGGTGGCATTCCGATGCAAGGCCAACGAAACCGGCCGCCTGGAGGTAACTGCCGCCGTGCTGGACAGCACCGTGTTCCAGGAGGGCGTCCGCTTCCTGCAGCAGGCCCCCATGGAGATCCAGTCCATGTCCAGCACCTCCCTGACCGGCACTGTGGAGGCCACAGAGTCCTCCCTGCTGTACACCTCCATCCCCTCCAACGGAAACTGGCATGTAGCCGTGGACGGCGTGGAGACTGAGGCCGTCACCGTCTGTGGCGTCATGATAGGCGTCCGCCTGGCCCCTGGCCGCCATACCGTCACCTTCTCCTATCACAATGACGCCTTGCGGCAGGGAATCACCGTGTCCCTGGTAGCTCTGGCGGTCTTCCTGGGGCTCTCCGCCCTAACCTATCTGCCCTGGAAAAAGGGAAAATTCCAGCGCCGTTGATGGGCTGGTCCATCAGAACTCTATATAAATTGGCCTGATGCAGTGTGCCCCGTTCACGTTGCATCAGGCCTCTTTTTCTCCTCTTCAAGAGGTTGGAAAAACGGGGGCTGCCCCAAAACAAGTTTGAGGCAACCCCCTTAGGAAGGAAGAAATGCTAGATTACGGGATCATACTTGCTTCAGGAACTCCATAAACACCTTGGCCAGCTCGCAGCGCCGGGCGTAGCTGCCGGGGGCCAGTGTGGTGGCTGTGGTTCCCTGGACAATGCCCTGGGCAACGGCCCAGCTCATGGCGTTGGTGGCGTAGCCGGACAGCTTCGCTTGATCGGTGTAGCCGGACAGATCCGCCCGGGCGGTTACGTCATAGCCCTTAAACCCGGCGTAGCGGAAGAGGATGGTCACCAGATCCTGGCGGGTCACAAAGCCGTTGGGATCAAAGATGGCGTCGCTCCGGCCCTGGACGATGCCGTTGGCAGCTGCCCAGTGCACAGCCTTTTCATAGTAGCGGCCTGCTTCCAGATCCGTAAAGGTGCTCTCCTGGGTGATCTCCGGCTCCTGCTCCATCCGGTACAGGACGGTCACCATCTGGCCCCGGGTCATCTTCGCCTCCGGCGCAAAGGTGGTAGCGCTGGTGCCTTCCATGAGGCCGTGGACGAGGACGTAATCAATGGCCTCGTGGTACCAAGCATCCGGTGCCACATCGGTAAAGCGTTCCGAGGCACATCCGGCAGCCACCACTGCGTCGATGGCTTCCTTGGCTGTCTCCAGAGCTGCCAGAACGGCTTCCTTGTCGGCGGCCTGCTCAATGGCGGCCTTACCGGCATCTACGGCCTCCGCCATGGCCTCGTGCTGATGCTCCGGGCAGGCGGCAGAGGCTGCATAATTGGCCAACTCTGTGAGGGCGTAGAACTTAGCGGCGCCCAGCTCCGCAGCCTCGGCAGCCTTCTGCGCTTCCTCGGCGCGCTTGGCAGCCTCCTGGGCATCGGCCAGATACTGCGCCATTTCCGCCTTCATGGTAACGATTTCAGCATAGGTTTCCGCAACCTGCTGGGCGTAGGACGCGGCCAAAGCGGCAGCTTCTGCGGCGGCCTGATTGGAGTCCTCGGCAGCCTGCATGGCAGTCTCAGCGGCCTTCTGGGCAGCCTGGGCAGCCTCAGCGGCAGCTTTTGCAGCCTCCTCGGCAGCTTTGGCTTCTTCCGCAGCCTTCTCGGCAAATTCCCGGTCTTCGCCGGCGGAGGCGGCGATTTCCTCGGCAGTTTTCTTGGCCTGCTCAGCCTCATCCCGGGCGTTTTCAGCCACCTTGGCAGCATCCTCAGCAGCCCTTTGGGCAGCCTGGGCCTTCTCCATGGCTTGGGCAGCGACGCTGGCGCTGGTGGCAGCTTCCGCAGCACTCACGGCAGCATCCACAGCCTTCTCGGCAGCGAGCCGGGCCTCTACAGCGGCAGCCTGGTTGGAGGCTTCCGCAGCCTCAGCGGCAGCTTGAGCAGCATCTTTCGCCATCTCAGCGGCGCGCTGGGCCTCCTCCGCCTTTTCCTGCGCCTCAGCAGCTTTCTCGGCGGCCTTTTGGGCAGCTTCCTTGTTTTCACCGGACTCTTCCGCAGCGGCTTCGGCAGCGGACTTGGCATCCTCGGCGGCCTTCCGGGCCTCTTCAGCGGCCTTCTGGGCAGCTTCTGCGGCCTCCTTGGCGGCTCTGGCCTCCTCCAGCAGGAAGCTGGGGTCAATCATTTCCAACCGCTGGGTGAGCTTTGCAATCATATCTCCGTCCCGCTCCGGGTCCAAAAGCTCCAGAACCCGCCGGGCAGCAGTCAGATTCTCCTCTGTGGGCCGGGCTTCTGCGTTGTCAAAGATCTGCTCGGCCAGGGCATAGGCGGACTTCACAATGGGATGGGTGGGATCGCCGGTGTTTTCATCGTCAACCAGCCGCATCTTTTCCGTCAGGGTGTCGTTCATCAGCGCATCCAGGGCAGGCTGGATATCGGCGCTGGCGCTGTGGTTGTCCAGGCCCTGGTACAGGATGTTGGCCACAAAGCCCAGGGTGGATGCCGTATACCAGTTGCCATCGAACTGGTTGGGAGACGTCTCCTTGTTGGTAACCGGGGAGTTAATCTTATTGGTCAGGTACACAATGACCAGGTTCTCTGCCGGATCTACCACAGTCAAGGTACCGGTCCAGCCCTGGTGACCCACCGTGTTCCGGGAGGCCTGAACGCCAAAGTACCAGGGACGGCCGCAATCGCCCTGCCGCCACCAGCCCTGGCCCCAGGTGGCGGAGCTGTCCTTCCGGGCGGTGAAGTACTGATTGGTGTTGTAGCTGAAGAGGCGCTTGTCGCCATAGCCGCTCTGGTTCACCATCATGGAAGCCAGCTTGGCCAGATCCTCAGCATTGGAGAACAGGCCCGCATGGCCGGAGACACCGCCCATGGCGTAGTAGGCCTTCTCATCGTGGACTTCACCCTGAATGGTGGAGGTCCGGACATTCTGGAAGGAAATGACCCCGTCCCGGGTGTTGCCGTTCAGCTCTGTGGCTGCCACCTGGTTGGCGGTGAAGCCGTTTTGCAGAGGGTTGAAGGTGATGTGGGTCAGGTTCAGAGGCTCATAGAAGGTCTCGCGCATAAACACGTCCAGGCTCTGCCCGGTAATCTGCTCCACAATGAGGCCCAGGAGCATGTAATCCACATCGGAGTACACCGTTTTGGTGCCGGGCTCGTAGACCAAGGGAGCCTTGCAAATGGCCTGGGCCACCTGCTCCTTGCCAATGGCGTAGAGCACATTTTCCACGCCGGGAGCCGGCTTCTGGGTCACCTGATCAAACTGATCATTGTGGAACTGGGGATCGGGTGCAAAGCCCGCCTGATGCTGGAGGATGTCAGCCACGGTGAGCTCCTCCTTCCAGGCCTTTGCCGTAGCCAGATCCGGAGCGCCGGAGCCTTGGCTGACCCGATAGGAAATCTCAATGGTGTCCTCGGCAAAGCTGGGGAAGAACTTGGTAATGGGATCGCTGAGATTCAGCTTGCCATTCTGCACCAGATATTGCACAGCGTAATTGGTGGCGTACATCTTGGTGTTGGAGGCCAGATCGTACAGGGTGTCTGTAGTCACAGCCTCACTGTCCGTCTTAGGGGTGCCGTCTTGGTTGTAGGCATTCACCGTACCCCAGGCGTTGGAGTACACCAGCTTGCCATCCTTCACCACGGCCAGCTGGGCGGAGGTAAAGCCATAGTCAATGTCCTTCTGGATCATGGAATCGATCATATCCAGCGCCTTGGTGTCAAGACCCACCTCGCTGGGGGTTCCCTCCACCACCTGGGGATTGGTAACCACCATAAGGGCGCTCAGGCGAGCCGTGGCGATGGGCATATCCGTCACCTGCACCGAGTTGCGCCCATTGACGGTGTACTGGGACGCGTCAATGGCAAACATGCCGGTGGTGTTCAGCATGGCAGAGGTATCTACCTCTACGCCATTGATGAAGATCCGCATGCTGGGCACCGCCCGGCGCATCTGGAAGTACACCGTGCCCTGACCGGCAAAGCCTTCAAACCAGGTGATGCTGTTGTTATAGCAATAGGAGGTGGTGCCGCTGCCCCAGCGGGGGAAGTACACCGCATTTTGGTCCTGGCCACCAGCGAAATTCCCGGATGCGTTGATACCGGGCATGGCATCCACCTGGACAGCTGACATGGACGGGGCAGCCGGAGCAGTCCCTTCTGTGCCAATGGCGTCAATGCGGGCCTGGAGAGCTCCAGACCAGGCTTCCGCGTTGGTCAGGTTGGCTTCCTTGGCTACATACGTCTGGACATAGCTCTTCAGGTCGTTTAGAACCGTCTGGGCGTAGTCCTTGGTCACCTGGGTTTGCCGCCGCTCCGCCCGGGTGACCACCAGGTCGGCCAGGGCAAAGGAATCATTCATATGGGGCGCTTCGTCATAGGCGTCTCTATGGCTGGACATCAGCTTGATCCGTTCCTTGGCAAACTGCATCAGGCTGGCATCCATGGCATCGGGGGTGGAAGTGAAGGACTCGTACACATAGCCCACCACAGAGCCCAGCGCACCCAAAACCATGTTGTCGGAGTAGAAATCGTTGGTGTCCACGGTGTTGTCAATCACCGGGGAGTTCTTCTTATTGGTGAGGAGCACCACCACCAGATCGTTCTCCGGATCAATCACCGTGAGGGTGCCGGTCCAGCCCTGGTGGCCGATGGTGTTACCAGAAGCATGGGTGGTAAAGTAGTTCACCCGGCCAATCTCTCCCTGCCGCCACCATCCCAGACCCCAGGTGGGGTAGCTCAGGCTCTTGGCCTTGGTAAATTCGTCTATGGTATTCTTGGAGAAGAACTGATGACCGCCGTAGCCGCCGGTGAGCATCACCGAGGCCAGCCTCGCCAGATCCTCTGCATTGGAGAACAGGCCTGCATGACCGGAGATGCCGCCCATGGCGTAATAGGCCTTCTCATCGTGGACCTCGCCCCAGACGGTGTCTGTCCGGACGTTCTGGAAGGAAATGGCGCCGTCCCGGGTGTTGCCCTGGAGCTCAGTTGCGGCGCAATCCTCTTTCTGGAAGCCGTTCTGCAAGGGGTTGTAGGTCACATGGGTCAGGCCCATGGGGTCCCAGAAGGTCTCCTTCAGGAAGGCATCCAGCCGTTTGCCCGTCACCTGCTCCACGATAAAGCACAGAAGCATGTAGTCCACATCCGAGTAGACTGTCTTGCTGCCTGGCTGATAGGTCAAAGGAGAGGCCAGAACCATCTCCAGAGTTTTCTCCCGGTCCTGGGAGAACAGGGGGTTGCTCACGCCCTGCTGGGGCTTCTGGGTGACCTGGTTAAACTGGTCATTGTGATACTGAGGGTCCGGATCAAAGCCGGCCTGATGCATCAGGATGTCCCGAATGGTGAGCTGGGACTTCCAAGACAGGATTTGAGCCTTCATTTCCTCAGAGGTCCCGTCCTTGAAAATGGTGGTTCCCTCATCGTCAAACTCCGGATAGAAATCCGTGATGCGAGCATCCAAGCTGATTTGGCCCCGGTCCACCAGGTACTGCAGCGCATAGTTCACAGAGTACATCTTGGTATTGGAGGCCAGGTCATACAGGGTGTCCGTCGTCACAGGTACATAGTCCTCGTCACCTGGCTCAATCCGGGTTCCGTCGGCACGATAGCCGTTGGCGGAGCCCCAGGCTTCATTGATCACCAGCTTGCCATCTTTGACCACGGCCAGCTGAGCGCCGGAGAAGCCGTATTTCACTTCAGCGCTGATGAAATCGCCGATGAGCTCCACGGTGCTGGCATCCATCCCCACCTCAGACGGGTCCCCGTCTATGACCACAGGATATGGAATATGTACCGTCACAGCGCTTGCCAGCTGGCTGGGGGTGATCCCCGTCACCTGGATGGTATTGGTTCCGTCCAGGGCTACATCGGAAATGTCCAGCTTCCAGGTGCCACCCGGCAGCATGGAGGCCGTATCCACCTCTACGTTATTGACAAACATCCGGAAACTGGTCACCCCTTCGGCGACAGTCACGTACAGCTCACCCTGGCCCGCAAAGCCAGTGAAGCTAAAGAGATTGTTCATCACCAGGGTGTCATCCACATAGCCGCACCAGTCCGGGAAGGACACCACCGACTGCCACTGTCCCTCTGGAAGCGTCGCCTGCGTCACATGGCTCTCCGCCAGAGTCTCATAGGCCGTATCCGGCCCCCTCGCTGCCAGGGCAGGCATAGCCGCAGATACGGTCATCACGGCCGCCAGGGCCAACCCCAGCACATTACGAAACACTCGTTTCTTCATCCTGAAGACTCCCTTCTTTATGCATGTTCTTGTATACCATGCAAGTTTCTGAAAGAATTATAGCAAAGTGAACAATTTGCCGCAACCTTTCAGCCTCCGATTGGTATATTATTTCCGTTGTTTGAAACAAAATCGCAATTTGCCCCCTGGGGCGCGAAACTTTCTTTCACCGAAATCCAGTGAATAAACAACCATACCGCCGCCTATGTTCCACTGCCCACAGCCGACTTTAGAAGCAAAGCGCGCCGTTCCGGCTGCCAAAGGTAAGCGGAACGGCGCTGAATCCGTGGCTATTTGGGCGTCTCACTGGCCTTTGGTGTGAGAGGCGGTTTGCGAATATGGGTCCTGGACAGCTGCTCCAGGCAGCGTTCATACTCTCTGTTGGCAAAGGCTGTGTAGAGAATATCGATGATATTGAGCTGGGAAATCCGGGAGGACATGGCTCCGGTGCGGAAGGTGGACTCGTTAGCCGTAGTATACAGCTTGTAATCGGCCAACTCCGAAACAGGAGAGGAAATGCACCGGGTGATGGCGATGATGGGTGTGTGGTTTTCCCGCATAGCCTTCATGCACTCAATGACCTCCACCGTACTGCCGGAGTAGGAAATGACGATCCCCAGATCCTCCCGGGAGGTATTCCTGGCCTGGAGCAGCTGAGAATGCCAATCCTCATTGATAACACAAGGCTTATTCAGCCGCAAAAACTTCAGGTAGGCGTCCTTGGCAGCGCAGAGAGACGCGCCCATTCCAAAGAGCAGCACCATCCGGGCACCCCGCACCAGCTCTACGCATTTTTCCAGGGTTTCCGTATCCAGAAGGTTCTTTGTATCCTCCAGGGACATAATATTTTTGTAGGTGATTTTCTCAACAATGTCCTCCAAGCTGTCGGAGCGGGTAATTTCCTTCTGCTCGGCCTCCTTGTTTTGCCTTCGGATCGCCATTTCATAGGTAATGGCTTTGCGGAACTCTTTGAAGCCCTCAAAACCGATGCGGTGGCACATCCGAATGATGGTGGACGGAGAGGAAAAGGTCCGCTTGGCCAGCTCGTGAATGCTCAGGTCAATCACATCCTCCGGATGCTGCAGCAGATAATCCGCAATTTCCCGCTCTGTAGGGCTGATGGCTTCTCTGGCCTCACGCAGCCTGAGCAACGCACTTTTCATAGACCTCTCCTTTCTCCCCAGACATTACGCCCGGTCCAAAATCCGCGCCTTAGTCTCCAGAATTTTACCAGGTGACATGGACAGCTCATCAATGCCCATTTCCACAAAGGTCTGGGTGAGGCTTGGGTCCGCTGCCAATTCGCCGCAGATGCCAACCCAAATGCCCGCCTGATGGGCCTGCTCCACCGTATATCGAATCAGGCGAAGCACTGCCTCATGATGGGGGTTGCAAAAAGCGCCGATGGAACCATTTTGCCGGTCCACCGCCAGCGTATACTGGGTCAGGTCGTTGGTACCAATGCTGAAAAAATCCACCTCCGGAGCTAGCCGGTCGCTGATGAGCGCTGCCGCCGGGGTCTCAATCATGATGCCAAGGGGCGTCTCGGCCCGGAATGGCACGCCGGCTTCCTGCAGCTCCTGCCGTACCTGCCTGCAGATCTCCTTCACCTGGCGTACCTCCTCCAAGGAGGTGATCATAGGGAACATAATGGCCAGATTGCCGTGGACCGAAGCCCGGTACAGAGCCCGGAGTTGGGTGCGGAATATCTGGGGCCTGGTCAGGCAGATGCGAATGGCCCGCATCCCCATAGCCGGGTTTTCCTCCTGGGGAAGAGCAAAGTAGGAGGCCTGCTTGTCGGCGCCAATGTCCAAGGTACGCACCACCACCATCCGCCCCGCCATGGCCTGCGCAACCTGGCGGTAAGCCCTGTATTGGTCTTCCTCCGAAGGATAGTCGTCCCGGCCCAGATAGAGAAACTCGCTGCGGAACAGTCCAATTCCATCCCCATCGCCCTGCTCCACTGCTTCCAGGTCCTTGGGCGATCCGATGTTGGCGCAGAGCTGGATTCTCTTTCCCTCCGGCGTGGTGGCCGGCACACCCCGGTACTGCTCCGCATGTTGCCGGAGCCGGAGGAGCGCCTCTCTCCGGGAAATCAACTGGGCCTTTGTCTCCGGGTCCGGGTCTATGTAAACTTCTCCGGCAGCGCCGTCCACATAAACCTCCCGACCGTCATAGTCCGGGAGCAGGGCGTCTCCCAGGCCAACCACGGCGGGAATGCCCATAGTACGGGCAAAAATCGCCGTGTGTGAGCTGCCGGTGCCCTGGGCAGTTACAAAGGCCAGAACCCGCTGCCGGTCCAGGCGGGCCGTCTCGCTGGGAACCAGATCGTCAGCCGCCAGGATGACCGGCTCATCCCCAGCCCACCCGGCCTCCTCCCGGCCCATGAGCACAGAAATCAGCCGGCGGGACACATCCAGCACGTCAGAAGCCCGCTGCTGCATGTAGGCGTCGTCCATTTGTGCAAAGATCTGGGAAAATTGAGCTGCCGTCTGGTCCACGGCATATTCTGCATTCATGAGCTGGCCGGAAATGATCCCGGTCACGGATTCCCGATAATCCAGATCCTCCAGCATCATCTGGTGAATCTGGAACAGAAGGGCCTGCTCCTGTCCCAGCCGCTCCTGAGTTTCCTCCTCCAATGCGGCCAGCTGGGCAATGGCCCGTTCCCTGGCTGCATCAAACCGGGCAATTTCCCCTTCCGGGTCGGAGATCTGCCGTTTCGGCGTCTCTGTCTGTCTGTGGAGAACGTAGAGCTTTCCACCAGCCACACCGGCGCAGACGCCTTCTCCATGGAGTACATTCATGTGGCAATCGCCGCCTTTCTACATCCATCGTCTGAATTGGTGGCAGGGTTGTTATAAGTTCTGCTGGAAAAATGTTTCCAGCGCCTGGATAGCAGCCTCCTCGTCGGCTCCCTCGGCGCTGACAGTCACTGCATCCCCCGCCTTGACGTTAAGGCCCATGACCCCGAAAAGACGCTTCAGGTCGGCGCTTTTCTCTCCGCGGATGAGTTTCACAGCGCTGGCAAATCTTTGCGCCTCCTTCACCAGAAGACCGGCAGGCCGTGCGTGAATGCCGTTGGCATCGGTAATGGTATACTGGAATTGCTTCATGGGTGTTTCTCCTTTCCATGATTGACGGATGGAACAAGGTCAGTTCTGCTTGCGGGTCAGGGTGAGCAGAACATCGCCGGGAGCGACCTGCTTGCTGCCGCACTTCACCAAATCAAAGTCGCTGCTGTTGCACACGATCACCGGCGTGGTGAGGTCAAAGCCCAACTCGCCAATGGCAGCCATGTCAAATTCCATCAGCAGCTGGCCAGCTTTGACCGTATCTCCCTCCCGGACATGAAGGGTAAAATGCTGACCCTGGAGGGAGACGGTGTCCCGTCCCACATGGATGAGCAGCTCCGCCTGGAGGCCCTTGGTGACAATCCCCAGTGCATGGCCGGTGTCCATAAGATTTTCCACTGTTCCATCCGCTGGGGCATAAAGCCGCCCCTCCTCAGGAATCACGGCAACTCCATCGCCCAAAACCTTCCCCGAAAAGGTGGGGTCCGCCACCGACTCTATGGGAATCACCTGGCCGGTCAGGGGGCTGAGAATTTGCTCATCTCTGGCTGGCCCTGAAAACATGCGGGAAAACCAATTTTCCTTTTTCATAGCGTAAATGAAATCACTCCTTTTACAAGGTGGATACCTGCCAGAAGCTCCCGCTGCTGCTCGTCCCAGACGCATCCGGGAATTTCCGGCTCCCATGTAATATATATTCAGCCATTGGGTTTTTTTGCCGTGCTTGCAGAATCCAGTATATCAACTATTTTTTCGGCTGTCAAGGAAGCGAGCCAAACTTTGTTCAACTTTTCTGTGCATTTATTACAATTTATTCCCCGCTTTTCCAAAAAGTTTCAACATTTTCTCCAAGAGCTGGGAATACGTGTCAAGTAGCGAAACAATGTGCCGCAAACCCCAAAAATAATTGACACAAAGTAAAATATTGATTAGGATGAATACGCAACGTCCCAGTTGCTGCTTGCATCCCGCCCTATGGGGCGGACACTTGGTACATATTCAGCCCTGGCAATATGGAAGGAGGCTTTTATTTGAAGCTGAATCTGCACAAGATGACCACGGAAACCCGCAACCAGAGCACCTGGAACCTGGACACCATGACTCCGTTGGAAGTTGTCACCGCCATGAATCAGGAGGATGCCAAGGTTCCTCAGGCCATTGCCCCCCAGCTTCCCCGCATTGCCCAGGCAGTGGAATGGGCCATTGAAGCATTGGAGTCTGGCGGGAGAATGTTTTACATGGGTGCCGGAACCAGCGGCCGGCTCGGTGTACTGGATGCGGCGGAATGTCCCCCCACCTTTGGCGTCTCACCGGACCTCATTGTAGGCCTGATTGCCGGAGGGGAACAGGCTTTCATCAAAGCAGTGGAGGGCGCGGAAGACAGCCGGGAGTTGGGTGCGGAGGACCTTCGTTCCCGCCATCTCACCAGCAAAGACCTGGTGGTGGGAATCGCCGCCAGCGGACGTACTCCCTACGTCCTGGGTGGCCTGGAGCTGGCCCGGCAGGAAGGATGCCGGACCGTAGCCATCTCCTGCAACGCCAATGCAGAGATCAGCCAAGCGGCAGATCTGGCCATTGAGGTGGTGGTCGGGCCCGAGGCTCTCACCGGCTCCACACGGCTGAAGGCCGGCACAGCCCAAAAGCTGATCCTCAACATGATCTCCACTGCCACCATGGTGGGCATTGGCAAGGTGTATCAGAACCTCATGGTGGATGTGATGCAGACCAACGAAAAGCTCCACGTGCGGGGAGAAAACATCGTCATGGAGGCCACCGGTGTGGACCGGGAAACGGCAAAAAACACCATCTCCCTTGCCAACGGCAGTGTGAAAACCGCCATCACCATGATCCTTGCCAATTGCGACCTGGCCGAAGCCACCCGCCGTCTGGAGCAGGCCCGGGGACATATCCGCCAGGCCATTATGTAAACACAGCACAACCCTGGAACAGAGGCAGCATTCTGCTGCTTTTGCAGTTTCGCTCCGGCGGAACCATATCCCAATTCCCCAATTAAAAAGGAGAGGTGCAATTATGACAAATCAGGAACTTTCCCGCAAAATCCTGGAGCTGGTCGGCGGCAAGAAAAACGTTGTCAGCGCTACCAGCTGTATGACCCGCCTTCGCATCCAACTGAAGGACCGGTCCCTGGCAAACATCCCCGGCCTCAAGGCCACCGAGGGGGTCCTGGGTGTGGTGGAGGATGCCACGCTTCAGGTGGTGCTGGGTCCCGGCAAAGCCCGTAAGGTCTGCGACCTCTTTGTGGTAGACGCCGGTGTGCAAAATGTGAGCACCGAGTCCAGCTGGCAGGACAACAAGGCCGCCATGAAGGCCGGTCAGAAAGACAGCCCCCTGAAGCGGGGCCTGCGTACCATTGCCAATATTTTCATCCCCATGATCCCCGCCATCATCGCTGCCGGTCTCTTCAACGGTATCGCCAGCCTGCTGGGCCAGATCTTCGCCAATGACGCATCCTTTGCGGCCCAGACTGGCTTCTGGTTCGTGTTACAAAATCTGTGCTCCCTGTTTGGCGCTGCTTTCCTCAGCTATTTCGCCATCTACACCGGCGTCAACGCTGCCAAGGTATTCGGCGCAACACCGGCGCTCGGCGGCATGATCGGCGGCATTTCCATTGGCTCTCAGATCGTAACCATTTCCACAGTTTTGGGCCTGTATAACGCAGAGGTTCCCCTGAACTCCATCCTCACCACCGGCAAGGGCGGCATCATTGGCGTCATCATCGGCGTTTGGCTGCTGGCCCAGGTGGAACGCTATGTCCGCAAGCATGTACCCGATGTTCTGGACCTCATTGTCACACCTCTGGTGTCCATCCTGGTGGTGGGCTCCGTGTACGTATTTGCGCTGATGCCCCTCACCGGTTTCCTGTCTGACGGTCTGGTTTGGCTCCTCAGCCTGTTGATCAACTCCACCAGCCCTGTGGTCAGCGTGATTTCCGGCTATGTTCTGTCCGCTCTGTTCCTGCCTATGGTGCTCCTTGGCCTGCACCATGGACTCATCCCCATTTATGCTGTGCAGCTGGAAGCCATGGGCGGCGTGACCCTGTTCCCCGTGCTGGCCATGGCTGGCGCCGGTCAGGTGGGGGCTGCCATTGCCATCTTTATCAAGGCCAAGAAGGTGAAGAACCTGCGGATGCAGAAAACCATCATTGGCGCTCTGCCTGCCGGCTTCCTGGGCGTGGGCGAGCCCCTCATCTACGGCGTTACCCTCCCCATGGGCAAGCCCTTCATCACTGCCGGTCTGGGCGCCGGCTTCGGCGGCGCATTCGTCATGCTGATGCATGTTATGTCCATCGCCTGGGGCCCCTCCGGCCTGGTGGCCATTCCTCTGATGAAGACCCCCATCATGATGCTCTATTACTTCCTAGGTTTGGTGATTGCTTACATCATGGGCTTCATCATCACCTGGTTCGGCATCAAGGCCCAGGACGTCGCCAATGTATAACGGCTTGGGATTTTCCGTCTACCTGTCCACCTTCCCCCGCCAGCGCGACGCGCTGGCGGGATGGGCAAGAACCGGCGCTCCCGTTTTCCTCTCCCTGCACATCAGCGAGGAATTCGGGCCGGGCTACTGCCAACAGGCAGAAGCAGTCTGCCAGTGGCTCTTTGAGGCGGGATTTTCCATTCTGGCAGACGTATCGGTCAAAACAAGGCAGCAATTCGGCGAGCCGGATCTCATCCGGCTCGCCAAACGTCTGCATATTTGGGCTTTGCGGATTGACTACGGCCTCAGCCAGGAGGAGATCCTCTCATTGGCCCGGGAAATGCCCGTTGTTCTAAACGCATCCACCACCACGCCGGAGGACGCCGCCCGGATTGCGGAGGCTGGCAGCCTGGTGATGGCCATGCATAATTTTTACCCCCGGCCGGAGACCGGACTGGACGACTCCTTCCTGTTGGAATCCACTCGCGCCCTACAGGCCGCCGGTCTGCGTGTCCTGGCGTTTCTCCCTGGAGACGGAGAGAAGCGGGGCCCCATTGGTCAGGGACTTCCCACCCTGGAGCGTCACCGGGACCAGCTTCCCTCCGCCTGCTTTGCGGACCTGGCCTTGCGATTTCACATGGACGGTATCTTCCTGGGCGACCCCGGCATCAGCCAGGTGGAGCAGGAGCGGATTCGCCGCTTTTGTGACACGGGCGCTCTCTCCATTCCCGCCATTTTGGAACCTGAATATCAAAATTTGTATGGGCGCACGTTTACGTCCCGGCCCGACTCCCCCGCCTCCCTGGTCCGCTTTGCCGAATCCAGAACCTACTCCTGCACCGGCGGGCCGGTGGAGCCGGCCCAGTGTCTGCCCCGGGACCGGGGCGTCATTACCATGGATAACCGGGAATACGGCCGCTACTCCGGGGAAATTCAGCTGATTCGCGCTTCCCTTCCGGCAGATCCCAGGGTCAACGTCATTGGCCGCCTGCCGGAGCTCTCCCTGCTTCTGGCCGATTGTATCCAGCGAGGGAGCCCCTTCATTCTGGTCCCGGCTGAGTCCCCCGCCTCCACTTTCTAAAGAGGAATTTCCTATGGACATTCAACTCATTGCTATGGACTTGGACGGCACCGCCCTCCTGGATGACCATCGATCCTTCTCCCCCCGGCTCACAGCCGCCCTCCTGGAAGCGCACCGCCGGGGCATTGCCATAGCGCCTGTAACCGGGCGGCAGTTTGTTTTGCTTCCTCCGCCCCTTCTGGCCCCTCCAGTCTGGGCAAATCTGGCGGTTCTGTGCAACGGCGCAGAGGTACGCAGCCTGGTCAATGGGCAGCTGCTCTCCTCTCACTATATGCGCCCGGAAGCTCTGTTTCCGCTGATGGAGCTTGCAGAGCAGTTTGCTGTGCCCATGGAGCTGTCTGCCGGAGGAACCCTCTACCTCACCCAAGCCGACTGGGACCGGCAGCTGGGTATGGCGCACCTGGCCTTCCACAAAACCGTCCTGGCCCAGCGTGGCCGCGCCGTGGAGGATTTGAAAGCATTTTCCCTTTCATCCGGTTTGGAATTTGAAAAGGTCAACCTCCCATGGATTCCCCGGGAACTCCAGCTAGAGGTGGAGCAGGCGCTTTCCCGCCTCTCCCTCTCCTGCGTTTGGTCCAGTCCCTGGAGCATGGAAATCACCCATCCTGAAGCCACCAAGGCCGGCGGCATGCTGCAAATTTGCCGGCTTTTGGGCATGGATCCCCAATGTACCCTGGCTCTGGGAGACAGCGGCAACGACTGCTCCATGCTCCAGGCCGCCGGATTGGGCGTGGCCATGGGGAACGCGCCGCCGGAAGTTCAGCGCATAGCTCAGGCCGTCACCAAAACCAATTTGGAAGACGGCGCCGCCATCGCCATTGAACAATATGCCCTGCACAAGTGAATTGTTGCAAAACCACCATGCAGCACAAAACGAAGAGAGCTTTCGTTTTGTGCTGCATGGTGGTTTTTATGGCTCAAAGCAACAGCATCTTCTTTACTCAATTGCTTTTTCCCATCAGTCACCCGCCTGATCGGTCACGGTAGTGGTAGTGTCAAGAGTTATGCGCAAAATAGATTTTGGAATCTGGTAGAAATCCATTACAGGGGGCGGCTTAACCGCCCCTTGGTTACATTTCAGCAGGCAGGACGCAA
>OIXV01000762.1_pt1 | contig 30150 bp, 28 predicted proteins | sample 1587771 | NCBI WGS metagenome assembly OIXV01 (sample SAMEA3888893, study PRJEB22519) | human gut metagenome | biome: human gut; feature: human-associated habitat; material: faeces | place: Denmark | collected 2010
ATAGGAGGTTTTACTCATGCTAAAGCTATTTTTCTTCCCCCGGTAGAACCGGGGGTTTATTTCCACGCCTGAAGGCGCCAATGAAAAAAGAGATACCCGGTATTGGGTATCTCTTTTTTTTGCCATTTGCGGACTTTATGCAAGGAAGCCCTTGAGGATGCGGTCCTCGGCCTCCTCTTCGGTGAGGCCGAGAGTTTGTAGCTTCAAGAGCTGATCGCCCGCGATCTTGCCGATGGCGGCCTCGTGGATGAGCTGGGCTTCGGTCGAGTTCGCCGTGATGGCGGGAATGGATTCGATGGTGGCCTTGCCCATGATGATCGAGTCGCACTGCACGTGGCCAAAGCACTTATCATTGCCGACGACTACGGGGTGGAAGACCTGCTTGGACTCATCCTGCGCGACGGAGCGCGAGATGACACGCCCGCGGGAGTCCTCGCCGTTGAGCTCGATCTCCATATCGCTCTCGGCAAGCTGCTTGCCGTGGGTGAGCAAGCGCTCGGTGACGACGGCTTCGGCATCCTTGCCGCAGACGATCTTCGTCTTGCGCACGGTGGAGTCGATGCCGCGGATCTGCACGGTTTCCATCTGGATGCTCGCACCCTCGTCGAGGTAGACGATGGTGGTGGGGTTCATCACGCGCGCGCCGCTGCCGTCGCCCTCGCCGTAGTGCTTTTCCGAGTAGCGCACGTGGGAGTTTTTGCCAATGTAGAAGGTGTGGATGCCGTCGTGGCGGCTCTCGTTGCAGCCGGAGTTGTGGATGCCGCAGCCCGCGACGATCTCAACGTCGCAGTTCTCGCCGACGTAGAAATCGTTGTAGACCATTTCGGTCACACCGCTCTTGCTGATGATGACGGGGATGTGGCACTGCTCGCCCTTTGTGCCGTCCTTGATGCGGATGACGATGCCGCTCTTGCCTTCCGGCTGCGGGTCGATAGCAATGTGCTCGGTGGACTGGCGTGCCTCGCAGCCGCTGTCCTTTCGGATGTTGAACGCGCCGACGGGCTTGCCCGTCAGGTCGGCGATCTTTTCAAGCAGGGAAGCGTCGATCTCAGTAATCATAGTGTGAAACCCTCCTTACTTGTTCAGCACCGGGCAGGAGCCCAGCGTGTCCGCCATGATGAGCGGGAAAATTTCCTTGGTGCTGCCGCGATGCTTCAGCTCGCCGCCGCTGACGACAATGATCTCGTCGGCCAGCTGGATGATGCGCTCCTGGTGGGAGATGATGATCATCGTGGCCGTCTCCTGACGGCGCAGCTGCTCAAAGGTCTCGGTCAGGCGCGCGAAGCTCCAGAGGTCGATGCCGGCCTCCGGCTCGTCGAAGATCATCGTCTCGCTGCCGCGGGCAAGGAGCGTCGCGATCTCGATGCGCTTGACCTCGCCGCCGGAGAGGGAAACGTCCACCTCGCGGTCGAGATAGTCATTGGCGCAGAGACCCACCTGTGTGAGGTACTTGCAGCACTTGTCCTTGCTGAGGCTGTCATCGCCCGAGGCGATGGTCAGAAGGTCGCGCACGGTGATGCCCTTGAAGCGCGGCGGCTGCTGGAAGCCGTAGCTGATGCCGAGGCGCGCGCGCTCGGTGATGCCGAGGTGCGTGATGTCCTGCTCATTGTAGAGGATCTGACCGCCGGTAGGCGTGACGAGACCCATGATGACCTTGGCGAGCGTCGTCTTGCCGCCGCCGTTGGGGCCGGTGAAGACGATGAGCTTGCGGTCGGGGATGGTGATGGAAATATCCTTTAAGATCGTCTGCTCGCCCTCGGGAGAGGAGACGGTATAGGTGATGTGCTTCAGTTCCAGCATGAAAAGAAGACCTCCTTACAAAAGCTGCCGACGGTTTTTATTCAGGATAGCTTGAGCGGCAGAAAATGGAAAGTTGCAAATGCAACAAAGTGGGCAAAAATTCAAAACAAATGTAGTTTACCAGAAAAGATGGAAAAAATCAACGCAGATGGTACGATTTTTGATATTTTCTTTTTTTCTGCGGGAAATAGGGGAAATCCTGCCGTCGGGCAGGCGAACCGGGACATTTTTGCCGCGGACGCATAGGATGGGAGCGAAAGCTTCGCTTGGAAAGGAGACAGGAAGATGACAAGTTCCGAGAAAAATGGCGCTTATGATGTTGCCCGCTGCCGCGAGGTGTGGAAGCGCGTCTGCCCGGCGGAGGACCCGTATCCCGATGCTGATGCGGGCAGCGCGGCGCAGGATGCGAACCTTTCGTTGCCCGGCGCGCAGGCGGACCCCTGCTGCATGGGGACCGATGCGGTGCTGACGGTCGAGGTGCTGCAAGGCTTTCTGCGTGAAGAGCTGGGCGACGCGCAGGTCTACGCCTACCTTGCCTCGTGTCTGCCGCGCGAGATGAGCCGCACGCTGCGCGCGATGAGTGAGGATGAAAAGCGCCACGCGCGCGACCTTGCCGCCGCGATCTATCTCATCACCGGCAAGCCCTACTGCCCGCGCGTGTGTGTAGAGCAGCCGGACACCTGTGATATCTGCGCGCTGCTGCGGCAGCTCTATCACGCCGAGGCCTGCGGCGGCTACAATTATGCCCGTGCGGGCGAAGAGACGCTCGACCTCTGCCTCGGCAAGCTCTTCACGGCGATGAGTGCGGACGAATACCGCCACGCGGATATGCTGATGAACCTGCTCGGCAGGCGGATGAAGTGCCTGTAAAGCGAAAATGTCCATAGACGGCAAAAAAGCCGGAGCGGTTTGGACCGCTCCGGCTTTACGCCTTTTGTCTTATTCGATCGAAATGATATAATAGTAGACCGGCTGACCGCCGCGGATCAGGCTGATCTCGGCGTCCGGGCATCTGCGGGTGAAGATGGCGCTTGCCTTTTGCGCATCTTCTTCACTCACGTCCTCGCCGTAGAAGACGGTTACGAACTCCGCCTCGCGGGAAGCGGCCTCGTCGGAGAGGGCTTCGAGGAGGTTCGCAACGTCGCGGTCGGTGCCGAGCAGCTTGCCGTCCAGAAGTGCCAGATAATCGCCCTCGTGGATGTCGAAGCCGTCAAAATCGGAATTGCGCGCGGCGTAGGTGATCTGCGCGGTGGAGACGCACTGCGCGGCGTCCGTCATCGCCTTGGCGATGGCGTCGGCGTCGCTCATGTCGGGATCGACGGCCATCATCGCGCTCACGCCCTGCGGGATGGAGGCGGTTGGGATGACCACGACGGTCTTCTCCGTCAGGCCGATGCACTGCTGCGCGGCCATGATGATATTCTTGTTGTTCGGCAGGACGAAAACGGTGTGCGCTGGGACCTTTTTGATCTCCTTGAGGATGCTCTCGGTCGAGGGATTCATAGTTTGTCCGCCGCTGATGACGCCGTCGGCGCCAAGGTCGGTGAAGACGCCGGCCAAGCCGTCGCCTGCGCAGACGGCGAGGAAACCATAATCCTTCTCGGGATCCGCCTCTTCGGCGCTCTCCTCGTGCTCGGCGGCTTCAAGCTCCTGCTCGACGGCCTCGAGGTCGTCGGTGGACTGGGCTTTGCCGCCGGAGGCGAGCTGCTGGGCCTGCGTGCGCATATTTTCGATCTTTGCCAGCTCGAGCGTGCCGTATTTCTGCGCTTCGCTCAGCGCCTCGCCCGGAATATCGGTGTGGACGTGGACCTTGAAGGCCTCGTCATCCTCGCCGATGACGAGCGAATCGCCGATGCCGTCGAGGAAGCGGCGGAACGGCTCGATGCTGCGCCCGCTCTTGCGGACGATGAACACGGTGTCGAACGTGAAGGTGATGTCCTCTTCGTTGAGCATGGCAAAGTCCGCCTTCTCCTGCGTGTCCTCCGCCGTGAGCTCGGGGCGCGCCTCGCCGCGCAGGGCGCTGAGCATACCGCCGAGGATGAGCAGGAAGCCCTTGCCGCCCGCGTCGACCACACCGGCCTTTTTGAGGACCGGATTCATGTCGGTCGTCTGCGAGAGCGTGATCTCGCCCTGGGCGATGGCCTGCTCGATGACGTATTCGACGCTGTTTTGTTCCTCAGCAGCGGTGACAGCCCGCTCGGCGGCAAGGCGTGAGACGGTCAGGATCGTGCCCTCGGCGGGCTTCATCACGGCGCTGTACGCCGCGGCGACGCCCTCCTGAAGCGCCGCGGCGAACGCCGCGCCGTCGGCCTCCTTGCAGCCCTTGAGCTCTTTGGAGATGCCGCGGAAGAGAAGCGATAGAATGACGCCGGAGTTGCCGCGCGCGCCGCGCAGCAGCGCGGACGCCGTGACAGAGGCGGCCTGATCGACCGTCGCGGGCTCAATTTTCTTGAGCTCCTGCGCCGCGGTCTGAATGGTAAGACTCATGTTCGTGCCCGTGTCGCCGTCGGGAACGGGGAACACGTTGAGATCATTGATGGCTTGCTGTGCCTGTGCGATGGAGACGGTGCCGAAGAGCAGCATCTCCTTGAACATGGCACCATTGATGGTATCGTGCATGGGATGACGTCCTCCTCGGTTTTTACATATTCATACTGTCGACGCAAACATCGATGCTGCGGATGCTCGCGCCTGTGTTTTCACTGACCATATAGCGCACCTGATTGATGATCGAACGGCAAACGGCGGCAATGTTGACGCCGTGCTCGACGATGATGTGCAGCTCGATGGAAATGTCACCCTCTTCGTGGGGGATGATGCGCACGCCCTTGCTCATCGCTTCGCGGCGCAGCAGGTGGACAAGGCCGTCCGTCATGGAGCGGTAGGCCATGCCCTTGACGCCGAAGCAGCTCGTGGCCGCGGCGCCGGTAATATTGGACAGAGCGGCGTCAGAAATGCTGATCTCGCCCTTTTCAGTCTGTAGCCTGATCATGGAAGATACTCCTTTCTCCCTGGTCGATAAAATGTGACCATATTACTACTCCATACCATTATATACGAAGCGCGCGGGAATAACAAGAGAAAATATTTTGCGGAAAATGCGGGAAAATGTCAACGTGTCTATTGAAAATAAACGGAGATTCACGTATTATGGAAACCTAAGAGAACTTGCGCCCGCATTTCGGCGCAGGGGAGGAAGAAGATATGAGAGTGATCACAGGCTCGGCGCGCGGACGGCGGCTGGGCGAGCTGAAAGGGATGGAGACCCGTCCCACGACCGACAAGGTCAAGGAAAGTATTTTTAATTGTATCCAGTTCGACGTGGAGGATGCGCGCGTGCTCGATCTTTTTGCGGGCACGGGGCAGCTCGGCATCGAGGCGCTCTCGCGTGGGGCAAAAAGCGCGCTTTTTGTTGACAAGCGTGCAGACGCGGTCAAGCTCGTGCGCGAAAATCTCGCGCTGTGCCATCTGGAAGAAAACGCGCAGGTCATCTGCGGTGATTCGCTCGCCGCGCTCGGCACGCAGAGCGGGAGGTTCGACATCATCTTCCTCGATCCGCCGTACGAAAGCGGACTTTTGGAGCAGGCGATGGAAAAGATCGCGCAGTTTGACATTTTATCACCCCATGGTATAATGGTCGCGGAAAGTCCGCAGAACCAGACGCTTCCCGAGCTTCCCGCGCCGTACGGACTGTATCGCGAGTACCGCTACGGCAAGATCAAGGTGAGCATCTATCACCGCGCGGTGGAGGAAGAGGCATGAGAATCGCAGTGTTTCCCGGCTCGTTCGACCCTGTGACGATCGGGCATCAGGACATTATCGCGCGCGCGTCAAAGCTCTTTGACCGCGTGTACGTGTCCATCGTGCCGAACGGGACGAAGACGCACCCGATGTTTACGGACGAGCAGAAGCTCGCGCTCATGCGCGCGAGCGTCGAGGAGTTCCTCAATGTGGAAGCTGAGCTCGGCGGCGGACTTCTGACCGACTATGCGCTGCGTAAAAATGCGCAGTTTCTCGTGCGCGGTGTGCGCAACAGCGTGGACTTTGACGCAGAGCAGCAGCTCTCGCTCATCTACCGCGACGTGTCGGAGGGAAAGCTTGAAACCGTGCTGCTCATCGCCGAGTCCAAGTACCAGCACATCAGCTCCACGATGGTGCGCGAGATGATCAAATACGGACAAGACCTTGAAAAATATATGCCGCTGCGCGCGGCGGCGCTTGTGAAAGGATGGAGAAACCATGGCGAATAACGATGTGCAGCATCTTTTGGATATGCTTTACGAGATGATCGACGGCGCGAAGAACGCGCCGCTGACGAGCGACAAGTGCATTCTGAACCGCGATGAGGCGCTCGACCTGCTCGACGAGATCCGCGCCCAGCTTCCGGTGGAGCTTTCCCGCGCGCAGGAGCTCATCCGCGCAAAGGAGGACTATGTCAAGGCCGCCAAGCGCGACGTCGAGCGCATGATGCAGAAGGCAGAATTTGAGGCCAAGAGCAAGGTCTCCGAGAGCGAGGTGCTCACCGCCGCGCGCGCTAAGGGCCACGATATCGTCACCCGCGCCGAGGAGCGCTCGCGTGAGATGTACCGCGTGGCGAACGACTACTCCGAGGATGTTCTGCGCCGCACGGAGGAGGCGGTCCAGATGGCGCTCGACGAGGTCAAGCAGACGCGCGTGCGCTTCCGCGCCGCGTCCAACGAGCAGATGCAGCGCCGCCGCGAGGAGCTGAACAAGTCTTTGGAGAAAAACGACAAAGAGGACAAGTGAAATTCGTTACATCTGACAAAGACTTTTCGAGCGTTTTTTAATTTAAACATATTTTGCGATGAAGGTAAAACGCGCCACAAGATATTGTGGCGCGTTTTTTCGTGCCCTTTCGACAATAAAACGTGCGTTTGAGTTCCGGCAAAAAACGCTGGAAGAATTTGGCAGAAAAGGGCGTGAAAGCCCTGAAAACAAAGAAAATTTCTGCTTGCATTTCAAAAGCGTTTTATGTATACTCAAAATACGAAGTGGGGGAAAGTGGTGCCAAGTGTGCAAAAGTGGTGCTGCTGACCCAAAAGTGCAGGAGAGTGGAGCCGAGCGACTTCCCCGAAAAAAGAGGGAGCCGCTGCTTTGCCCTCTTCACAGCAGCTTCAAGGATCGCCGAAAGGGGGAAGCGCTTTGACCGGCCAGTATCAGCACAGCATCGACGCCAAGGGCAGAGTGTTCATCCCCGCGAAGCTCCGCGAGGAGCTGGGCGAGACCTTTTATGTCACCATGGGCATGGACTCCTGCCTGAGCGTCTATTCCGACGCATCCTGGGCGCGCTTCACCGAAAAGTTTGAAAGCCTGCCCTACACGAAGACTAAGGCCATGCGCCCGCTCTTCGCCAATGCCGCCAAGTGCGAGCCGGACGCGCAGGGACGCATCGTGCTACCGCAGAAGCTGCGCGCCTATGCGCATCTTGAAAAGGACGTGGTCGTGATCGGCGTGTCGAACCGCGCTGAGATATGGAACGCGGAGAAGTGGGCAGAGATCGAGGCCGAGGAGCTCAATCCCGAGAATCTGGCCGCCGTGATGGAAGAGCTGGGATTCTGATATGGAAGAGAACTACGGCCATAAACCGGTGCTGCTGCACGAGTGCCTCGAAGCGCTCGCCATCAAGCCCGACGGCATCTATGTGGACGGCACGCTCGGCCGCGCCGGACACTCGCTCGAGATCGTGCGCCGCCTGACGACAGGACGGCTCATCGCGCTCGACCGCGACGAGACCGCCATCGAAGCGGCGAACCGCCGTCTCGGCGACTATATGGACAGGGTCACACTGGTCCACAGCAACTTCAGCGCGTTGGGGAACGTCCTGCATGAGCTCGGTATCCGCGGCGTGGATGGGATGCTCTTTGACCTTGGCGTTTCCTCCCCGCAGCTCGACGAAGCGCAGCGCGGCTTTTCCTACAAGCAGGACGCGCCGCTCGATATGCGCATGGACGAGTCCGCCGCGCTGACGGCGCGCGAGATCGTGAACGCATGGCCCTACGAGGAGCTGCGCCGCATCCTCTTTGAGTACGGCGAGGAGCGCTACGCGCCCGCCATCGCGAAGAAAATTTGTCAGCACCGCGAGCAAAAGCCCATCGAAACGACGCTTGAGCTCGCCGATATCATCCGTTCGGCCATGCCCGCGAGCGCGCTGCGCGAAAAGCAGCATCCCGCCAAGCGCAGCTTTCAGGCCATCCGCATCGCCGTGAACGATGAGCTGGGCGAGATCCCGCCGATGCTCGATGCGGCGGAGGAGAACCTCAAGCGCGGCGGACGGCTCGCCGTCATCACCTTCCACTCGCTCGAGGACCGCATCGTCAAGCGGAAATTTCAGGAGCTGGCGCAGGGCTGCATCTGCCCGCCGGAATTTCCGGTGTGCGTGTGCGGCAGAACACCGAAAATAAAGCTCGTGACGAGAAAACCCATCGTCTCGGGCGAAGAAGAACTTGCAGAAAATCCCCGTGCCCGCAGCGCCAAGCTGCGCGTCGCGGAAAAGTGCTGACAACAGCCGAAAATACGCAAAAGAAAGGAGATCGCCATGGCCAGCCGCAGAGAGCAGAACATGAAATACCGCCGCTACAGCGGACGAGTCAATGGCAATCTCGCTTACGATCCCGCGTACGAGGAGCGCCAGCGCCGGCTGCGCCGCGAACAGGAATACGAGCGCGAGCATCAGCGCGAAGAGTTCATGCGTCCCCCGCAGCGGAAGGTGCAGAAAAAGGCTGCGCCCGTCCGCCGTCAACGCGAAAAGGTCTCGCTCGGCACGCTGTGCGGCTTTATGGCGCTGGCCGCAATGGTCGCGCTGATGATCATGTGCCGCGCACAGCTGACGGAGATCTCCGCGCAGGTCGTCTCCGTGCAGAAGGAGATCTCCGCGCTCGAGGACGAGCATGTCGCGCTGCTCACGCGCTACGAAAAAACCTTTGACCTCACCACCATCAAGGAGGCGGCGGCCGCCGCGGGCATGAGCAAGCCCAGCTCCTCGCAGGTCTACTACATCGACCTTTCGGAATCCGACAGTGTGGTCGTCTACCAGCAAAAGAGCACGAACGTGCTCAGCAAGGTGTTTTCCTCTCTGGGGCAGGGCGTGTGCGCCGTGGTGGAATATTTCAAATGAGCGAAGCTATACATAAGGAGTAAGGAGCTTCCTTACTCCTTTTCCATCTTTAAGGAGGATGAACGACTGTGGCAAGCCCCCAGAACCAGAGAAGACGCCCAGAGTCCGCGCGTCGCGCAAACCGCATCATTCAGTCAAGAACGCTGCTGCTCATGGGCGTGTTCGGCGTGCTGACCTTCGTGCTGCTTTTCACCAAGCTCTACCATTGGCAGATCACCGAGCACGATGATTTACAGTCCGTGGCCGTGCGGCAGCAGACGCTGCGCACCACCGTGGAGGCGAGCCGCGGCACCATCTATGATAGAAACGGCACCATTTTGGCGATGTCCGCCTCGGCGGAGACGATCTTCATTTCGCCAAAGGAAATTTTGGAAAACGAGCAGGATCAGGAGCTGATCGCCGACGGACTTGCAGAGATCCTTGGCCTGGATGCGGAGGATATCCTCAAAAAGATGGAAAAAACGACCTCGCAGTACGAGGAACTTGTGAAAAAGGCAGACGACGAGCTGGCCGACAAGGTGCGGGAATTCATCAATGAAAACGACCTGAAGGGGATTTTCCTGCGCCCCACGAGCAAGCGCAGCTATCCCAAGGGAACGCTTGCCTCTCAGGTCATCGGCTTTACCAATGACCTCGGCGGTGCGATGGGACTTGAAGCGACCTATGACGATGTGCTGACCGGCGAGAGCGGCATGGTCGTCACCGCGCGCGACCGCGATGGCCGCGCCGTGCTCTATCAGTACGACCAGTATTTCGACGCGGAAAACGGCTGCGACCTGCAAACGACGCTCGACACCACCATTCAGTATTACCTCGAAAAAGGCGTGCAGGAGCTGGAAGCGCGCTTTGGGACCGGCAAGGGCGCGACAGGCATCGTCATGGACGTCAACACCGGCGCGGTACTGGCGATGGCCTCATTGCCGACCTATGACCTCAATTCTCCCAGCACCATTTATAACGACTTCCTCACCGCCGGCATGACCGAAGAGCAGATCATCGAAAATGCCACGGACCTTCGCAACAGGCAATGGCGCAGCAAGGCCATCAACGACACCTATGAGCCGGGTTCCACGTTCAAGACGCTCACGCTCGCCATGGCGCTCGAAGAGAACGTCGTGGACCTGAACACGGGCTTTTACTGCGGCGGCAACACCACCATCGAAGGCCAGAAGATATGGTGCTCCAAGCGTACGGGTCACGGCCAGCAGGACCTTTCCACAGCCTTTGCCAATTCCTGTAACCCTGCGTTCATCAACATCGGTCTTCGCATCGGCAACGCCAAGTTCTACCAGTATATGAAGGACTTCGGTCTGACGGAGAAGACCGGCATCGACACCACGGGCGAGGCCAGCGGCTTTGTCAACAAGGAGATCGAATACTCTACGCTGGCGCTGGCGTGCTACGCCTTCGGCCAGAACTTCAACGTCACGCCCATTGCGCTGCTCGCGGCGCAGTGCGCCTGTGTCAACGGCGGCTACCTCTATACGCCGTATCTCGTTGAGCAGATCACAGATCAGGACGACAACGTCATCTCCAAGCACGATCCAACGCCCATCCGCCAGGTCGTCTCCGAGGAGACCTCCGCGCTCGTGCGCGAGATCATGGAGAACGAAGTGACGAGCGGCACGGGCAAGAACGGCCAGGTCGCGGGCTACCGCATCGGCGGCAAGACCGGCACGGCCGATAAGGTCGGCGGCAATGTTATCGTTTCCTTCGTGTGCTTCGCGCCTGCGGACGACCCACAGGTGATGATGCTCCTCACGCTCGATGAGCCAAACAAGTGGACCGGGACCTATGTCTCCGGCGGCAACATGGTCGCGCCCATCGCGAGCTCTGTTATGAGCGAGATCCTGCCGTATCTCGGCATCGAGCCGAGCTACACCGCCGAAGAGCTCGTCGGCGCGGATAAGACCGTGCCGAACGTCATCGGCCTCGGCAAGGACGCGGCGGTCGAAAAACTCGCCGTGAGCGGCTTTACCTGCCGCACTGTCGGCGACGGCGACGCCGTCACCGACCAGACGCCCGTCGGCGGCGCTATCGTGCCGAACAGCGCGGAGATCATCCTCTACCTCGGCGCGGAGAAGTCGACGGAAAAGTGCATCGTCCCGAACGTCGTGGGCGACAGCGCCGCGACCGCAAACCAGAAGATCGTGAACGCGGGGCTCATCATGGGCGTTTCCGGCGCGACGAACGCGAGCTCGTCCACCGTGCGCGCCATCTCGCAGAGCGTTGACCCCGGTACGGAGGTCGAGGCCGGCACGGTCGTGCGCGTCCAGTTCAGCGACAGCTCGGTGCGCGACTAAAGAGAGCAAGACCCAATTCCGAAAGGGATTTTTGGAACGCTTCTCGGAGATGTGATCGCTGTACTCGAAGAGAAGGAAGTCCACGCGCCGCTGGGCCTTGTGCTCAGCGGTCTCGCGCTCGATTCGCGCGAGGTGAAGCCGGGAACGCTCTTTTTCGCCCTGCCGGGGGAAAAAGAGGACGGCGGCGACTTTATCGCCGAAGCGATGACACACGGTGCGGTCTGCGTCGTGTGCGAGCGGCCGCCGGAGGGGGATATCCCTCATATTCTTGTGCCGGATGCGCATAAAGCGCTTGCGCTTTGCGCAGCGGTGTGGTATGGTACTCCGGCGGGAAAAATGACCCTCGTGGGCGTGACCGGCACGAACGGGAAAACGACCACGACCTATCTTATCAAGCAGATATTGGAAAAGACGCTTTCCGCCAAGGTCGGGCTCATCGGCACGAATCAGAACCTCATCGGCGACGAGATGGTCCCGACCGACCGTACGACGCCCGACGCACTGACCGTGCAGCGCCTGCTCGCCCGGATGGTCGAGGCGGGCTGCACCTATGCGGTGATGGAGGTCTCCTCCCACGCGCTGATGCAGGGAAGGGTGGAGGGACTTCACTTCCGCGTCGGCGTCTTCACGAACCTGACGCAGGACCACCTCGATTACCACGGCACGATGGAGGCCTATTGCGACGCAAAGGCGCGGCTCTTCGACCAATGCGATATTGCCTGTGTCAACGGTGACGATGCGTGGACGCCTCGCTTGCTCGCGCACTTTGCGGGCGAGCGGGTGACGTTCGGCCAGGGCATGACGAATGACCTTGTCGGCTGGCGGGTACGCTATGAAAACGACTGCGTGCGCTTCACTGCCTGCACGGACCTCGACCATGAAGAGACGAGGATCGGCATTCCCGGGGGCTTCTCGCTCTACAATGCGCTCGCGGCGTTCTCTGCCGTGCAGGCGCTCGGCGTGCCGCTTTCCGACGCGGCGAAAGCGCTTGCGGACTGTGTCGGCGTCAAAGGCCGGTGCGAGGTCGTGCCGCTCGATGCGCCGTTCACCGTTATTATCGACTATGCCCATACGCCCGACGGGCTCAGCAATATCCTTTCCACGGTCTGCGGCTTTGCCGACGGACGCGTCATCGCGCTCTTTGGCTGCGGCGGCGACCGGGATAAGACCAAGCGCCCCCGTATGGCGAAGATCGCCGCGCAGGGCGCGGACTTCGCCGTCCTTACAAGCGACAATCCGCGCACCGAAGACCCCTACGCCATCCTGCGCGACGCACTGCCGGGCCTAATGGAGAGCAAAACGCCCTTCGCCGTCATCGAAGAGCGGCGAAAGGCCATCGCCTTTGCGCTCGAAGAGGCGCGGAGCGGCGATGTGGTCGTCCTCTGCGGCAAGGGGCACGAGACCTATCAGGAGATCGGAACGACAAAATACCACCTCGACGAGAGGGAGGTCGTGCGCGAATGCTTCGCGCGAGGACAAAGGAAAAAAGCCGGGCCACCGGCCGGAGGGAACGAACATGAAGATCATCATCGCCTGTATTCTGAGCTTTGCGGTATCCGCGATCACGGGGAAATATCTGGTCCCTAAGCTGCGCGCGCTGAAGGCGGGGCAGAGCATCCGCGAGGACGGCCCGACCTGGCACGCCGGAAAGGCTGGAACGCCTACGATGGGCGGCCTGATGTTCATTCTGGGCATCTTTGTTGCCATCCTCGTCTGCGGCTTTCCGGGGATGCTCAAAGGCGACTTCAAGCACCTTTACATTTTCTTTTTCGCGCTCATTTTCGGCGTGATCGGTTTTCTCGATGATTATGAGAAGGTGAAACATCAGCAGAACCTCGGCCTTACCGCCATTCAGAAGTTCCTGCTCCAGCTCGTTGCAGCGGTCGCATTCCTGACGCTGATGCGCTTTGAGGGAATGCTGACGCCGAACCTCTACGTGCCGTTTTTCAACACACACATCATCCTTAGCTGGCCGGTGTATATGGTCTTTGCAGCCTTCGTCATCGTCGGCACGGTCAACGCCGTGAACATCACCGACGGTATCGACGGTCTGGCCGGCAGCGTGACGGTGCCGGTGGGCCTGTTCTTTGCGATGCTCGCGTTCTGGTGGCAGGGCTATGAGCAGCTCGGCATCTACTCCGCAGCGCTCGTCGGCGGCCTTCTCGGCTTTCTCATCTACAATTTCCACCCGGCCAAGGTCTTCATGGGCGACACGGGGTCGCTCTTCCTCGGCGGCACAGTAGCGGCGCTGGCCTTTGCTTACGATATGCCGCTCGTGCTCATCCCTGTCGGCTTTGTCTACATCTGCGAGACGCTGTCCGACATTTTGCAGGTCGTCTATTTCAAGGCCACGCACGGCAAGCGCCTGTTCAAGATGGCGCCGCTGCACCATCACTTTGAGCTCTGCGGCTGGAGCGAGGTAAAGCTCGTGGCCATCTTCACGAGCGTGAGCGCTCTGGGCTGTATCGCCGCGATGTTTGGGGTACTAAACAGATTTCATTTTTGAGAAGGTTTGCGCGACGCTCTGTGCCTCGCTGCCTTTGGCGGCTCGACACTCGCTTTGCGTAAGGAGTTTTTTGCCACGCCGCGGCAAATACCGTATACTGAAATTTGACAGTAGGAAGGGGGAATTGTCGCATGACCAAGGAAGAACGCCTGCTGCGGCAGGAGCAGCGCGAGCGGGCGAAAGCCATCGAGGCTGCCGCGCGCGAAGCGGGCCGCGGACCGATCGACCTTCCGTATCTGCTGCTGGTGCTCTCGCTCGTGGGCGTGGGCCTTATCATGCTGTTTTCCGCCAGCTTCCCTTCGGCCTATTATGAAGAGGGCAACCCGGCCTACTATCTCATCCGTCAGGGTGGTTTTGCGGTGCTCGGCATCACGGCGATGGCGGTCATCGGTAAGATCAACTACGAGCGCTATCGCGCAGTGGCAAAGCTCGCGCTGCTTGTCTCCATTGTGCTGCTCATCCTCGTCCTGATCCCCGGCATCGGCACGGGCAAGCTGACGCACGGCGCGCAGCGATGGATCCGTCTCGGCTCCATCCAATTCCAGCCCTCCGAGCTCGCCAAGGTCGGCATCATTCTCTACTTTGCAGACAGTATTTCCAAAAAGAAAGACAAAATGGCCACGCTGCGCGACGGCATCATACCTTATGCGGCGATCCTTGGTGTCATCGGCTTTTTGATGTATAAGGAACCGCATCTTTCCGGCTTGGTGCTGCTGCTGGGCATCGGCGCGGTGATGATGTACGTCGGCGGCATCCGCAACTACTGGGTCGGCATCGGCTTTGCGCTCGTGCTGGTGGTGATCTACGCCTTTGCGACGGGGCTTATCACCTATAACTCGAGCCGCATCAGCATCTGGCTCGACCCATTCAACGAAGAGTGGATGCGCGACAAGGGCTATCAGATACGTCAGAGCCTGCTCTCCATCGGCTCGGGCGGCCTCTTCGGCGTGGGACTTGGCAAGAGCCGGCAGAAGTTCCTGTTCCTGCCCGAAGAGCACAACGATTTCATCTTCGCCATCATCTGCGAAGAGCTTGGTTTGGTCGGCGCGACGATCATCATGATCATGTTCGCGCTGCTCATCATCCGCGGCTACTGGATCGCCCTGCACGCGCGCGACCGTTTCGGCAGTCTCCTTGCCGTCGGCGTGACGACGCAGATCGCGCTTCAGGTGTTTCTGAATATCGCGGTCGTGTCGAATCTCATCCCGAATACGGGTATTTCGCTGCCGTTTTTCAGCTACGGCGGCACGGCGCTCGTCATCCAGCTGGCCGAGGTCGGCATTGTACTGAGCGTTTCACGCCAGATGCGTTAGCGCGGAAAGGAGCACCTGTATGAAAGTCATCTTTACCTGCGGCGGCACGGCAGGGCACGTGAACCCAGCGCTTGCCATCGCCGGCTATATGCGCGAAAGGGACGCGAGCACGCAGATCCTGTTCGTCGGCGCGGAGCGCGGCTTAGAGCGTGATCTCATCGCGCACACGGACTATCCGTTCCGCACGGTGAATATCTCGTCATTTCACCGCTCGTTCAAGCCTGCGGAGATCCGGCACAACCTTGTCTCGCTCAAAAATCTCGCCCACGCCGAGCGTGAGGCGAACGCGATCTTGAACGATTTTAAACCGGACCTCATCGTCGGCACCGGCGGCTATGCGAGCTATCCGCTCGTGCGCTACGGTGCAAAGGCGGGCATCCCGACAGCGGTGCATGAGTCGAACATCGTGCCGGGGCTGACGACGCGGCAGCTCGAGCCGCACTGCGACCGCATCATGGTCGGCTTTGAGGACTGCCGCGCGCACTACAAGCATCCCGAGAAGGTGGTCGTGACCGGTACGCCTGTGCGCGGTGACTTTTTTGCTTTGACAAAGGAGCAGGCGAAGGAAAAGCTCGGCGTGAACGACGGACGCAAGCTCATCGTCTCGTTCTGGGGCAGCCTCGGGTCGAACGCGATGAACCGCGCGATGGCGGAGTTTCTGGCGCTTGAGAGCGCGAAGGAGCCCTTTTACCATATCCACGGCGTCGGCGAAATTTGCTGGAAGTCCATGCAGCAGTGGCTCAGCGACGACGGTGTGGACCTTTCCGCCCATCCCGCGCTCGAGGTGCGCGAGTATATCTACGACATGGCGGCCGTCATGCGCGCGGCTGATCTGGTCATCTGTCGCGCGGGCGCGTCCACGCTCAGCGAACTGACGGCGCTCGGCGTTCCGGCAATTTTAGTGCCGTCGCCCAATGTGACGAACCACCATCAGGAGAAGAACGCGGCGCTGCTCGGCGACCACGGCGCGGCACTGGTGCTCGGAGAAGAGGGCCTAGACGGCAAGAAGCTCTTCGCCGCCGCGGCGGGCATCCTGAACGATCCGCAGCGGATGGAGACGATGTCTCAAAACATGGCGGCGCTCGGCATTCCCGACGCGACCAAGCGCATCTACGACACAGTGATGACGCTGCTCAAGTGAAAGAGAATAAAAAGGAAGCGAGCCGTGAGGCTCGCTTCCTTTACTTTTGACGCTTTATTCCGCCTTCAAAATGAAGTCCATATAGACGGGGTTGTGGTCGGAGTAGCGGTAGCCCGTGTCGACGACGTCGGTCTTGACGGCATCGACGTTGTCGGATACGAGAAAGCCGTCGACCGTTACGCGGAAGGTCGTTTCCTCGTTGTAGGGTTCGTTGGCCGTGCGGCAGGTGGCGACGGGATGGTCGACGTCAAACGGCACGACGAGGGAGAGCCCGTCGGGGATCGTCCCCTCGGGGATGGGCTGCGCCCAGGTGTCGTTCTCGCCGCCCGCGACGCCGAAGATCTCGGCAGAATTGCCGAGCAGGTCCTTATTGAAGTCGCCGCCCGCGACGCAGTAGTTGCCGTTTTCGTATTCCGCCAGCATGTCGGCGCAGAGCATTTCAAGCTGCTCGGTCGCGATGGTGCCGTCGGACGTGTAGGCCGAAAGATGCAGGTTATAGAGCACCAGCTCCCTGCTGTTTTCCATCGGGATGCGGCTGACGGAGTAGCAGCGGTCCAGGTCGACGAGCTTCATGATGCCCGTCTCGATCGGCAGCGAACGGCGCACGGCGGAAGAGATCGGGTGACGTGAGAGCGTCACGATACCGGACTGGTTCGCGCCGTGGGGGTTGATAAAGGGATAGAAGAGGTAGGGACTGTCGTAATTCTGCGCGAATACCTTGTTAAATTCGCTGTTCCCCATCACATCGTCGAGATAAGCGTCCTCTGCGATGTGCCAGCTGCGCGTGCCGTAGATATCGACCTCCTGAAAGAGCGCAAAGTCGGGCGAAAGGTCCTTGACGAGCGAGACCTCGCCGCGCATATTCTCATCAACGGCCTGCCTGCTGCGGGCGCGGCTCTCCTTACCGCCGTCCATGAAGAAGCTGTAATCGGCGCTGTACGCGCCGAAGCCTACGTTGGCCGACGAAACGCGATAGGTGACGCCGGTCTGCGGCGCGCCCTCCATCGGTGCGGCAGATGCGGCGTCGCAGTGCGCAACGCCAAGCTTCTGCATATCCTCCACACGGTAGTAGGCGGCAAAGACATAGATGACGTAGGCCAGCACGATCAAAATGAGCGCCAGCAGGATATAGAGCGCGATCTTCAGCGGTTTTTTCATCGAAAAACTCCTTTCGGGGACCAGTGATAGTGTCTCCATTTTGCCACAAAGCGCGGGGGAAAGCAAGGCAAAAAGAAGTTGACGCACCGGTGCAAAGCGGCTATACTGAAAATGCAGGAATATTGCCCTGCGCCCTATGCTGTCACCCCGTTCCGCCCTGCGCGCATACGATGAAACAGAATGTGCTTTGTGGGAGGGAACGCGATGTGTGAGCTCTATGTGGAGGGCGGAGAGCGCCTGTACGGAGAACTGAGGATACAAGGCTCGAAAAACAGCGTGCTGCCGATCCTGGCGGCGGCGCTTTTGTGCGCGGACACCTGCGTGATCGAAAATTGCCCGAGGCTGCGGGATGTGGAGGCGTCTGTCGCCATTTTGCGGCACTTAGGCTGCTGCACGCATTGGGAAAGCGATGCGCTCGTGGTGGATACGGCGCGCATGGACCGCTGCGCGGTGCCGGATGCGTTGATGCGGGAGATGCGCTCATCGGTCATCTTCCTCGGCGCGATCTTAGCGCGCTGCAGGGAGGCGACGATCTGCTATCCCGGCGGCTGCGAGCTGGGTCCGCGACCCATCGACCTGCATTTGAGCGCCCTTCGCACGCTGGGGGCTGAGATCAGGGAGAGCGGCGGCGAGCTCAAGTTCCGGGGCGAAACGCTCCTCGGGAGCGATGTGTACTTACCCATGCCGAGCGTGGGAGCGACGGAGAACGCCATCCTCTGCGCCTGCGGCGCGGACGGTGTGACGACCATTTACAACGCCGCGCGAGAGCCGGAGATCGCCGACCTTCAGAATTTCATCAACGCCATGGGCGGCAATATCCGCGGTGCGGGCGGGTCGATCATCACGGTCGAGGGGAAGCGTGCGCTGCACGGCGGAACATACCGCATCATCGCCGACCGCATCGTGGGCGCGACGTATCTCTGCGCCGCGGCCTGCTGCGGGGGAGAGGTGCGCCTTTACGGCGTGGACCCGCGGCCGCTTTCGACCATTTCCGGTGCGTTGAGCGAGGCGGGCTGCACGGTCAAAAGCGGGGAGGACGATGTTTTCCTCCAAAGTGATGGCAGTCTTAGATCCATCCACCCTGTGCGCACGGCACCCTATCCGGGCTTTCCGACGGACGCGCAGCCGGTGCTGATGGCGGCGCTTTTGAAAAGCGCGGGCAGCACCGTTTTTGTAGAGAATATTTTTGAAAACCGTTACCGCCATGTCGACGAGCTGGCGCGCATGGGCGCGGAGGTGCGCGTCGCGGGGCGCGTGGCCGTCGTCACGGGACGCGAGCACCTGCACGGCGCGCGCGTCAAGTGCACCGACCTTCGCGCGGGCGCGGCGCTCGTCATCGCGGGCTTGCAGGCAGACGGGCTCACGCGCGTCTCGCGCATCGAGCACATCGACCGGGGATATGAGAGCATCGAGCGCGACTTGAGCGCGCTGGGCGCGCACATCCGGAGGGAAACGGTCACATAAGGACGATAAAAGGCAGGACCAATTATGGCAGCTAAGCGAAGAAACAGACGGCGCAGGCGGGGAAGAGCCTCTTTCCTGCTCCGGCTGCTGAGTCTGATCATCGTGGTCGCGGCGATCGTCGCCGCGCTGACGATGTTTTTCCGCATCGATACGATCGTGGTGGAGGGCAACGAACGCTACACCGACGAGCAGATCATCGAGGCGGCAGGCGTGCAGAAGGAGCAGAACCTTGTGCTGCTGAACAAATACAACGTCAAGCAGGCGATATTCGACCAGCTCCCCTATGTGGAGACCGTGGTCATCAACCGCAAATATCCTGACGCGCTCATTTTGACGGTGACGGAGTGCTCAGCCTCCGCCGCGCTGTCCGGTGCGGGCGGAACATGGCTCATGAGCGACGAGGGGAAGATCCTTGAGCGCACCGCCCAGATCCCGGAGGGCTGCGTGAGTGTGACGGGCAGCGAGCTCGTCGAGCCTGCGGTCGGCACGCAGGCGGCATTCTCTGAGGAGGATTCCTATAAGCTCGACCGCCTGCTCACGCTGCTGCGCGCGGCGGAGGAAAAGCAGCTTTTAGGCATGATCGGCTCCATCGACCTCGGCGACGGTACGGCCATCACGCTCACCTATCTTGACCGCTTCACGGTCAAGATGCCGTGGGACGCAGACCTTGCCTATAAGCTCGAAAATGTGCGCACGGTGGTGGATGTGCTCGAAGCCAACGAGACCGGCACGATCGATCTGATGACCGACGGCAAGGCAAGTTTTATCCCGAACTGAGGGCGGGCGGCGGTCTACATAAAAAAGTTTCTCCGAAATGGCCGATTGCTATTGACCGCGGGGGAAAACCGTAATACAATGATGAAGATAACAAATACCTGATATTGTGGCGCTTGCAGCGGCAGGCGCTTTGCCCATACAACAGATTGCAGGAGGAACCGACATGGCATTCGGATTGGAGACCGGCCCCGAGAACGTAGTGAAGATCAAGGTCATCGGCGTTGGCGGCGGCGGTAACAACGTCGTCAACCGCATGGTGCGCACAGGTGCGCGCGGTGTGGATTTTGTCGCAGTCAACACAGATAAGCAGGCGCTCAATGTGTCCGCCGCTACCTATAAGATCCAGATCGGCGAAAAGCTGACCCATGGCCAGGGCGCGGGCTCCGACCCCGAGGTCGGCCGCAAGAGCGCTGAGGAGAGCCGCAACCAGATCGCCAAGGCGCTCGAAGACACCGATATGGTCTTCATCACCGCCGGCATGGGCGGCGGCACCGGTACGGGCGGCGCGCCCATCGTCGCCGAGATCGCGCGCGAGGCGGGCATTCTGACCGTCGGCGTCGTGACGAAGCCCTTCGGCTTTGAAGGCCGCCGCCGCATGACGCAGGCGGAAGCGGGCATCGAAGAGCTCAAGACCAAGGTCGACTCGCTCGTCATCATCCCGAACGAGCGCCTCAAGCACGCGACCGACCAGAAGATCACCTTTGCCAACGCGTTCGAGATCGCGGACGACGTGCTGCGTCAGGCGGTGCAGAGCATCTCTGACCTGATCCGCGACACGGGCTTCATCAACCTCGACTTTGCCGACGTGACCGCCATCATGAAGGATGCGGGCCTTGCCCACATGGGTGTCGGCCGCGCTGCGGGCAAGAACAAGGCCGAGGAGGCCGCGCGCATGGCGATCTCCTCCCCGCTGCTGGAGACCTCCATCAACGGCGCGCACGGTGTGCTCATCAACGTCACGGGCTCGATGGACATCGGCCTCGACGAGGTCGAGCAGGCAGCGTCCCTCGTGCAGGAGGCCGTGCATCCCGACGCGCTCACGATCTTCGGCGCCACGTTCGACGAGACGCTCGACGATGAGATCCGTGTCACCGTTATCGCCACGGGCTTCGATAAGGCACCCGGCGCGATCGACTTCAACAAGGAGAAGGCTGCTGCCGCCGGCACTGCGCCCGAGGGCGGCCTTGCCCCCCTCGACTTTGACAAGGACAAGGCCGAGGAGGAAGCCAAGCACGAGGAAGAGCCCGATCCGTTTGAGGACATCTTCAAGATTTTTAACCGCGAGCATTGAGAAAAATTTCCAAAATTCCGCAGACTTTGGTCTGCGGAATTTTTTTGCCCGCATTCCGCCACGGGTCCGCGAGCGACGATGCCAGCGTATCAAAATTTTGCACCTTTTAATTTTGCCCGAAGCGCAGAAAGTAAATGCGCCGGAGAAAGAGAAAGAAAAAAACGGCAAAATGAAACGGCCGCCGCACTGGGCGCGCACGGCGCGGCGGCACGTTTTCAAATCGCAAAAGGGGTGAGAGAATGAATGGAACGCATCGCGCAAGGAGACGAACGGCAGCGCTGCTGCTGGGATTTTTTGCCGCTGCGCTGCTTGACGCAGCACCCGCGCGTGCCGCGGAGGAGCCGGTGCGCGAGCTGATCGCCGTGGGCCAGCCCATCGGCGTGAAGCTCTTTTCCGACGGCGTGCTCGTTATCGGTTTTTCTGACGGAGATACCGCCGCGAAGGCGTGCGGGCTCAAGGAAGGCGACATCATCACAGCTCTCGGCGGCGAGAGTCTGGATACCATCGAAGAGCTGCGCGCCTGTTTGAACGCGAACGGCGGGAGCGGCGCGGAGCTGACCGTGAAGCGCGGCAGCCGCACGCTGACGCTGGAGGCTTCGCCGCGGCGGGATGAGAGCGGGGAATACCGCCTCGGCGCATGGGTGCGCGACAGTATGGCTGGCATCGGTACGATGACCTTTTATGACCCGCAAAGCGGCACCTTCGGTGCGCTGGGCCACGGCGTGACGGATGTGGATACCGGCAAGCTCCTGCCGCTCGACCACGGCAGCATCATGAATGCGTCCGTCAAGGCAGTGAAAAAGGGAGAACACGGGGCGCCTGGCGAGCTCAAGGGCGACTTTGACTTCGCGCGAGACAGCGGCACGCTCTATGCCAACACCGAGAGCGGCATTTTTGGCAAGCTCTCGGCGCAGGATGCAGCGGTGCTCGGCGGCAAAGCTTATTCCATCGCAGCAAGAGACGAGGTGAAAACGGGAAGCGCGACGATCCTTGCGACTGTGAATGGAAACGAGACAAAGGAGTACGCCATCGAGATCGAAAAGGTGTATCCTGCCTCGGGTGCATCGAGAAATCTGCTGCTGCGTGTCACGGATGAAGCGCTGCTTGAAAAGACCGGCGGCGTCGTGCAGGGGATGAGCGGCAGCGCCATCCTGCAAAACGGCAAGCTCATCGGCGCGGTGACGCATGTCCTTTTGGACGACTCAAGCAGAGGTTATGGAATTTTTATCGAAAATATGCTCGATGCGGCGGGCCTTTCTTATGAGGCATAGCGTAAAGAAAAAATCAAAAAGACGTCGAAATGCGTAAAAATGACCAAATAATACTGAAAAAGGCCAAATTTCCTGTTACCTTTCGACAAAGTTCTCTTGAAAATGATGTCTGAATATGGTAGCTTATTACCATGGCATAACAAAGACGTCGTATTTTGCTGTGCAGCCGCACTTGGCGGCAAATTTGTGGAAAAGGACGGGAATGACATGGAAAACAAGATCACAGTCGAGTTAGCGGACGCGAATGAGGAGTTTCGCACAGCGCTGAAACAGACGCTGGACGCTGCGGGAGAGTTCGAGGTAGTGGGAAGCGCGTCGGACGGGCCGACGGCATATTCGCTGCTGGTTGAATGCAAGCCCCAGTTACTCGTGATGGACTTGCTGCTGCCGGGACTCGACGGCTTTGGCCTTCTGGAACAGGCGGCCAAGGCGAAGATGCAGCCGAAGACGGTCGTTGTGTCGGCGCTTTACCGTGACCAGGTCGTGTCGCAGGCGATGAACAAGGGCGTTTCCTTCTTCATGCCCAAGCCCTGCGAGATGAACTCGCTGCTCGAGCGGCTGCGTCAGGCCGTGGAAGATGGCAGCGAAGAGGCGGAGGACGCATTCCAGTCGCTCGAGCGCGAAGTAACAGCCGTGATCCACGAGGTCGGTGTGCCTGCACATATCAAGGGCTATCAGTATGTGCGCGAAGCTATTGTCATCGCCGTTCAGGATATGGACGTGATCAACGCCGTGACGAAGGTCCTCTATCCGGAGGTCGCACGCCGCTACAGCACCACACCCTCGCGCGTCGAGCGTGCTGTGCGCCATGCGATCGAGGTCGCATGGGACCGCGGCGACCTGGAAACGCTCCAGCGCTATTTTGGCTATACAGTATCCAACACGAAAGGAAAGCCGACCAACAGCGAGTTCATCGCCATGATCGCAGACCGCATCCGTTTACAACGTAAAATTCGGAAGGCGTAAACGCTGACCGAATCGAGGAAGAGAAGAACAAGCACCCCGCAGATACTCCTGCGGGGTGCTTGTTTTCATTTGTTTTCTTTCTTTTTCATGCGGCGCTCAATGTGGCGCAGGCCGAGCAGGCACAGCCATGAGGCGGCACCAAGCAGCAGCGAACCGAGCGCATAACCCTGTTTCTTTTTCATGATAGCTCCTTTGCAAGAATTACGACGTGCTTTCACGTAGAATGACATCGACGGTAGAACGCTTTCCGTTCCGCTCATAGGTGAGGGTGAGCGTTTCGCCTGCGTCGTGACGGCGGCGGATGCGCAGAAGATCAGCAGACTTGGTGAGCGTTTCACCGTCAGCCTCAAGGAGCAGGTCTTCTTTCCGGATGCCCGCCTCCTCACCGGGGCCGCCGGGCGTGACATCCATCACGCGCAGCGCGGTCTCGCCGCTGTCCAGGATGACAGGCACGGTCTGTACCGAGATGCCGATCATCACTTCGCCGTGCACCTCGCCGTAGGCGATGAGGTCATTGATCATGTAAGCCGTTGAGGAAATGGGGATGGCGAAGCCGAGGCCTTCGACGCTGGTGGTCGAGGACGAGCCCATCTTCATCGTGTTGATGCCGACGACCTGTCCGTACACGTTGATGAGAGGACCGCCGGAGTTGCCATTGTTGAGCGCGGCATTCGTCTGGATGAGTGTCATCGTCACGCCGTCGACCGCTACATCGCGGTTGATGGCCGAAACGATGCCGTCGGTCAGCGTGCCGCGCAGCTCCACGCCGAGCGGGTTGCCGATGGCGTAGACGGGATCGCCGACGGTCAGCGCATCAGAATCGCCGAATTCCGCGGCGGGAAGACCGGATGCGTCGATCTTGATGACGGCAAGGTCCTTTTCCTCATCGAGGCCCAGGAGCCGCGCACGGTGATTCTCGCCTGTGTCGAGCACGACATAGCACTCCGAGCCACCCGCGATGACGTGGGCGTTCGTCAGGATATAGCCGTCAGAGGTGAAGATAACGCCCGTGCCGACCATGGCGCTACCGTCGCTCATGCCGGTGAGCACGGTGACGGTGGAGGGGTTGACCTTCTGATAGATATCCTGGATGGTCAATGCCTCGCCGTGGGTCTCGCTGTAGCGGAGCTTGACCTTGTCGGTGTTGGGCAGGCGCTTGATGGTCGTTTCGCCGTGGTCGTCGCTGTCATAATAGGTCTGCTCGCCGCGATGCTCAAAATGACCGTCATCGTAGGAGGTGTAGCGGTCGAAGACACCGCTGTACCACAGCGCGGTGATCGTGCCGCTGAGCACGAAGAGGGCGAGCATGCAGAAAAGGAATATCTTCAGTCCCTTTCTGCGGCGCGGCGGGGGAGGGGACGCGTTCTTCTTTCCGGGCAGCGGCGTCGGCTGCACGTAGCGCTCCACAATGGGCGTAACGTGCGCTTCATAGTGCAGGACGACCTCCTGCGGTTCGCTGAACGGCTCCATATTCTCGTTGGGATGGTCCATAGCTGCTGTTCTCCTGTGAGACGTTACTGCGGGGTCAGGCCGCCCGCCAGCGTGATGGTGAAGGTGAAGGTCGTCAGCCCGTTCTCGCTGGTCACGGCGATGTGTTCCTTGTGCTGCTCGAGAATCGTCTTGACCACATAAAGGCCGAGGCCCACGCCGTCTTTATCCTCCGAGCGGGACTTGTCGCTCTTGTGGAAGCGTTCAAAGAGCAGCGGGATCTCTTCGGCGGGGATGGTGTCCCCCTCGTTGCGGACAGAGACGAGTGCCTTGCCATTGAGCGTCGTCACGCCGAGGTAGAGCGCCGAGCCAGCGCGGGCGAACTTCGTCGCATTTTCGAGCAGGTTGTAGATGACCTGTGTAATGAGATCATTGTCGCCGAGGACCATGATGCTGCCGTCGGGAATGTCGGCGTCTACATCGAGCCCTCGGTCAGTGATCTTCTTTTCCATCGAGATGAGCACGCGGCGCATACTCTCACATACGTCGAAGGGGGCCTTCGTGCGCGTTAAGTCACGCGACTGAAGCTGCGAGACCTCGAGCATCCGGCGCACCAGGCGGGAAAGACGCCTCGCCTCGTCCGAAATGATGCGCAGGTATTCCTTTTCCTGCTCGGGCGGGATGGTGCCGTCTAAAATGCCGTCGGTGTAACCGGCGATGGTCGTCATGGGGGTCTTCAGCTCGTGAGAGACGTTCGCGATGAATTCGCGGCGCTGGCGCTCGGTCTCCTGCAAGGAGTCGGCCATGCTGTTAAAGGCCTCGGCCAGCTCCGTGATCTCTGTGACGCCCTCATAGTTGTGCATGCGCACGTCGAAGTTGCCCTCGGCAAAGCGGCGTGTTGCCTCGGCCATCTCGTGGATGGGACGCGACTGGCGCATACTGACCCATGCGCTCACGACGAACGAGAGCAGCAGCACCGTCACCGCTGTCATGAAGAAGAGACCGATGAACGTGCGCCACATCGTCGTCAGAGCCCGCGCGCCGGTCACGGCGAGGACAAAGCCGACGGTCGCGCCGCCTGAGTCGATCGGGACGCCGACGACGAAATGCGTGTCAGGATAGATGCCGCCGAGCGTCGTGCGCGCGGTGTACTCATTGCCGCTCAACGCGCCGTCGATCACCTCCTGCGGCATCGTCAGCACGCGGTTAGCGAGCGTTGAATCAGTCGTGAGAAGCAGGTTGCCGTCCGTGTTGCAGATGAGGAACTGTGAATCCGTCACGCTGGAGGCAAAATCCGCGAGCTCGCGAAGCCCCGTGAGCGAGCCGCTCTCGATATACGACGACACCATGTGAGATACGACCGTCGCCTTGCTCTGCATCTGCTCGCTGCGCTCGTCGATGGCATAGGAATACGTCAGGGCGAAGAACGCGCTGCCGAGCAGTGCGAGCGTCAGCATGACGACGCTGGCCGTGAGCATGAAGTTCTGCCAGTAAATGGTCAAGCAGCGGTTTTTGAGCTTCCACGACCAGCCCTTTTTCTGCTTTTTTTCTTTTTTCTCTTCAGCCATGGGTATTACTTCACTTCGAATTTGTAGCCGACGCCCCAAACGGTCTTGAGCGCCCACTGGTCGCTGACGTTTTCGACCTTTTCACGAAGGCGCTTGACGTGCACGTCCACCGTGCGTGAGTCACCGAAGTAGTCAAAGCCCCACACCTCATCGAGCAGCTGGTTGCGCGTGTAAACGCGGTTCGGCGTTGCGGCGAGGTGGTAGAGCAGCTCCAGCTCCTTGGGCGGCGTATCGATCTTCTTGCCGTCGACGATGAGCTCGTAGGAGTCGAGGTCGATGACAAGCTTATCAAAGACGAGACGCTTGTGCGTGTCCTCGGGGATCTCGCTGCGGCGCAGCACGGCATTGATGCGCGCGAGCAGCTCCTTCATCTCAAAGGGCTTGACGACATAGTCGTCCGCACCCATCTCAAGGCCATGGATGCGGTCGTTGACCTCGCCCTTGGCGGTGAGCATGATGATGGGGCACTTGGATGTTTCGCGGATCTTGGCGCACACGCCCCAGCCGTCGAGCACGGGGAGCATCACATCGAGCAGCACAAGATCAGGCTCCTGCGCCTTAAATTCCTCGACTGCCTTGCCGCCGTCAGCGGCGATGCGGACGTCGAAGCCTTCTTTGTCGAGATACATTTTGATGAGGTTGGAGATGTTGTTATCGTCTTCCACGACAAGAATATTGCGTGCCATGCCGTTTCCCTTTTCGCACAAGCGTGCGCCTTTCTCCTGTGATTCGTTGTTTATCGTTATTATACGCGATATCGCGCGCTTTTCCTGAACTTTTTGTTAAGTTAAGAGGCGCTTCTGCGCGCGGAGAGCTCATTGAGTGCCGCAATGGGCAGCGAGCCTGCACGCAGGCGGGCAAGAAGCGAGGACCAGTCCTCCTGCACGGACGTATCATCATCGAGCAGGACCGTGCAGCCACCGCTGTGCGCCGCGCGCAAGACTGCGTTGGTTGCGCGTGTGACGGAAGAGGAGGGGAGCCCTGCACTGTAGTCCAGGTCAAAGACGATGGGGCAATAGCCAGCGCTCTGCACCGCGCGCACCGTTTCATCCGCGGCGTTTTCCAACACGACGAGCCGGGTCTTGCGGTTGCAGGCAGTCCAGAGCGCGTCATTCGCGCGCTCAATGGCGGCGACAGTCCGCCCGCCGCCCGCCGACGCGTCGACCTTCAGTGCAACAGCGCTGCCGCCGACGCTGAGACGCCGCAGCAGGTCGCCCGAATCGAATAGCTGCTGCTCCGTGAAGAGAAACGTCGCCTTCGCGCCGATATCCTCCAGCGCGGACAAAAGCTCCAGCGAGAGCGCCGCGTCCGTCACCGGTAGGGTGAGATAGACAGGGTCCTTGTCGTTATCCGTGTTGGGCCGGGGCGTATCATCCGGCGTGAGCTCGCCTGTATGCGCCTTGACGTATTCGTTGTAGCGCTGCGCCATGGGAGCCGCGGCCGCGTCGATGAACTTCGCGTCCGACAGCACGACCGAATCGCTCTTGATGCGCACAAGGTAGCCATAGGTGATGCGCGTGTAGCTGTAGTCGAGCGCGAAGAACTGCGTCAGAAGATCGATGGGCAGAAAGACCACATCGCCGCGCACAAGGGCCGCGCCGCTGTATGACCGCCCGTTCTGGTCGCTCACCGCGCCGCTTGAGAGGTCGAACGTCAGCGCGCTGCCCTGGCGGTACACAACGACGGTCTGCTTGTCGCGGCTGCGGGAGTAGAAGACGCCAAGGTCCGAGCCGGAAATGGCGGTGCTGGACAAATACAGCCGCCCGCCGGACCAGAAGGGCATCGTGTCGTCGCTCAGACTCAGAAGCTGGTCGTTGACGGCGGTGAAGTAGACTGTCGTGTCGGCAAACGTCGTTTCGGGAACGAGCGAGCAGAGCATCAAAACCGTCAGCAGCAGGCACAAAAGCCGCTTGCACTTCATCGCCGTCACCTCCTTTGCTTTATCTTGCTATTATATCAATTTTCCGCGCGCTTTGCAATATCCTGTGCGTTACGCAGCGTCATAATGACCGACCGTGGCGCCCGAGAAATAGTGCTGCACGATCTCCTCGGCGGAATAGCCTTCCTTGGCGAGCGCGTTTGCGCCGTACTGGCTCATGCCGACGCCGTGACCGTAGCCCGTGACGTGGAAGGTAAAGGTGTTGTCCTTATATTCCACCGTGAACGACGGCGAGCGCAGCGAGAGCGCGGTGCGCAGGTCATTGCCGCGCAGCTTCACGCCGCCGACCGTCACGGACGCGACATAGTCCGAGTCGTTCCGCACGATGTCGCGCACCCACGTGCTCGCATCGCCGGAGAAGTCGGCGTTTGGGTACGACTGAAGCACGAGCGATTTAAACTCCTCGGCGGTGAAGGCCGCGGTCGAGTAGTAGTTCGGCACGAGCTCCTCATTTTCAGGGCTGTCGACCTTTTGAAGATAGGGCAGGTCATTCATCCACACATCGCCCGCGCCCTGTGTGCTGCCGTCGGCGGAGGAGAAGAATACCGCAAGGATGGGGACGCCGTCGTAGAGCAGCACCTCGCCGTCCGTTTCGCTCACGGCGCGCGCGAGCTTTTCTTCATAGTAGACGGCCATGCTGCCCCAGTTGGCCGCAGCCTGCTCGGCGCTTAAATATGCCTTGCAGCAGGTGTGGTCGTCGCAGGCGTCGGCATCGGGATGGTTGGCGCTGCCGCCACCGCGGATGCGGTAGAGCGTGTAAGTCCGCGCGGCGATGGCCTGTGCCTTGAGCGCCTCTTCTTCAAACGAGGCGGGCATCTCCGCGCGCAGCACGCCGAGAAGATATGTGCCCATGTCCATTTCCTGCACCTGCCCCTGGATTTGGATGCGCAGGCGTTTTGCACTGTCGCGCTCGCCGGGGGAGAGGATCTCGCCCGAGGGCGCGGGAGACGTATTTTCGTCGGCGGGGGCGCGGACGTCGTCAAAGCGCCCGGCCGCCGCCCATGCGAGCAGCCAGATGAGACCGATGAGCAGAATGGTGATGCGAAGCAAATGTTTCAAAGCAGGTTCCTCCTCGCGGCGTGCGCCGCCGTCGTTGGTATCTTTAAAGCAGTGTATGAGAGCCTTGTCCGCAAAATGATGAATGGACAAACGGAACGAGGTGTGCTATCATATTAAAATATCGGTTGATTTGGATTTTTCCGCGCGCTTCCCGCGCATCGGATGACAGAAACAGAAAGGATCTGATATATGTGAAGATCGTTCATTGGATCATGCTGGCGCTTTTTTCCGCCGCAGCGGGACTGCTGCGGCTTGGCCTGCTGTCCCATGGCTTTGACGAGAGCGGCCTGCCCGTCGCGATGAATGTCGAAACGCTGGCGCTGCCGGCGCTGCTGGTGCTCGCTGCCGTGGTGATGGCCCTGCTCGCGCACAGGCTGCCTGCCCGCCGCGAGCTCTGCGCGGGGATGGATATGTATTTCGACTTTGACCGCTCCACCTTCGCTGTCATGCTGATGGTGCTCGGCAGCTTTGCGCTGATTGGCTCGGCGGTGTGCGCGCTGGTTTTCTCCCTGCGCACGACGCTTACGATGCTCATGTCGGCCTTCATTGCGGTCGGCGCGGTGTGCCTGCTCTGGGCGACGACGGCGCTGCGCCGCAGGACGGAATTTCCCGGCGTCGTGCTGCTCGTGCCGGTGTGCGCGCTGGTGCTGACGCTCATCTTCTTCTACCGCGAGCACGCGGCAGACCCCATCCTGCGCCACTACTACGTCGAAACGCTGGCGCTCGCGGCGCTGACGGTGCTGCTGCTCGAATTTGCAGCCTTTGCGTTCCGCGGCGGTGCGCCGCGGCTGCTGATGCCCGCAAGCTCGATGAGCATTATCCTCTGCGCGGCGGCATTGGCCGCGCGCCCCTCGCTTGCAGAAATTCTCTTCTACTTTGGCGGCGCGTGGATCGCGCTTGGCATCGGTGCGGCGGCGGACTTCGACCCCTGAGAGAAAATAAGTAAAACGAAAAAGGACGCCTTACGGCGTCCCTTTTCTTATAAGATGGAAGATTGGATGAAAAGAAGCTATTGTCTCTTGCAAGTATTA
>OIXV01000765.1_pt1 | contig 30068 bp, 30 predicted proteins | sample 1587771 | NCBI WGS metagenome assembly OIXV01 (sample SAMEA3888893, study PRJEB22519) | human gut metagenome | biome: human gut; feature: human-associated habitat; material: faeces | place: Denmark | collected 2010
TAAGAAAAAACACAAAGTTCCCCTTTAGAAACTTTGTGCCTCCGTTTTATTACCTGAGAGATTCCCTGTTGTGTATAGCATGACAGGTTGCACCTTCGGCGTGCGGCGGGCCGCACTTTTCGGAGTGTCGTCCAAGTTCGGCCCTTTTGCCTGAGAGCTTTTGCTTTCCCCTTCGGCGCTGCGGCCGCATCAGGGCCGTAGTCTCTCCCGAACTCATCATCCGATCACTTTTGATTCATTTGCCTATTTAAGGTAACACAGGGGTATTGCTTTTGTCAAGAAAGAAATATGGAGAATTTTGCTTTAAAACAAAACTCTCCATCGATTTCTTCAATAAGTGACCGCGATTCAGAAAATGACGACCAGCAGCATCTTGAACTGCTCCTGACCGTACACCGCGTGCGGGTGGTGCGCGGGCATGACGATGCTCTCGCCCTCGTGCAGCAGATATTCAACACCGTCGATGGTGATCTTGCCCACGCCGTCAAGGCAGGTGACCATCGCGTCGCCGCCGGACTCGTGGGTGCTGATCTCCTCACCCTTGTCGAACGAGAAGAGAGTGACGCTCACATGCTGGTTCTGCGCCAGTGTGCGGCTGACGACCTGACCGGCATGATAGGCGACCTGACCGCGCAGCGTCAGGACCTCGGCCTTGCTGATATTTTTCATACCGTCCATGATAGTTTTCCTCCTGTTGAAACGCGCGGCGTTGCCGCCGCGCGATAGTATCCTTACTATGCCCCTTTTTTGGGGAAAAAGCGACCTTTATTTTGCCTTCTGCGCCAGCACGCAATACCACTCCGTTTTTTCAGGGTCAAAAGCACCGAACTGCACGGGAAAGGCGCTGACCTGAATGCTACGATAGCCGAGCTGCGCGAGCTTATCGAGCAGCAGTTTCTGCGGCACGGGATGGTAGTGCTCCTCGAAGTGCTCCTTTTGAAAAATCTTATTGTCGCGCTCGAAGGTGTAGAGAAGGTTGAAGAGGATCGAGCCGTCGGGCAGGTGATCCCAGACCTGCATGAGGTTCACGCGGTCTCCGTTCGGCAGGAAGGCGGGATCATAGCAGTAAAAGCGTTTTTTCTGCCCAACGATACGGTCCCAGTTGCGAAGGTCGAAGTAGAGGCAGCCTCCGGGCTCCACGAGTGCGTCCATCTGCTCCAAAACGCTGGTGATCTCGCCATTCGTCACATAGGCGAGCGAATTGCCGGTGCTCATCACGCAGTCGAACCTGCGGTCAAAATGGTTTGTGAGTTCGCGGAAGTCGCTCTGCCGCAAATCGACGGTAAGACCGCGATCCTTTGCCTTCTGCGCGCAGCGCGCGAGCATGCTTTCGCTCAGGTCCGAGCCATAAAGTGTGACGCCGAGCTCCGAAAGCGGCAGCGTCAGCCCGCCCGTGCCGATGCTCACATCGAGTACCGTGTGGGGGGGCTTTCCGCCGAAGACGGCCTGCCAGTGGGCCTTGGTCTGCTCATCCTTTTTCGGGGAGTCGAAGAGGTCGTAAATGTCTGCACGGTCGTAAAGACTTGCCATCGGAAAACCTCCTGTGTTTATTTTGCCTCAACGCTTTTTGCGCTGGGACGAGGACGGGATATCCATCGCCATGCGGTATTTGGCCACGGCGCGGCGGCTGACCTCCACGCCGAGGGCGGAGAGGGCGAGGCGCAGCGCCTCGTCCGAGAGCGGGGCGGCGGGGTCTTCGGCCTGAATGAGGCTGCGGATGCGCTGCTTGACCGCGTGGGAGGAAACGGCCGCATCCGAGCGGATGGCCGTGGTGAAAAAGCTGCGCAGCGGGATGGTGCGGCCTTGGAACTGGATGTATTTGTTCTGCGCGGCGCGGCTGACGGTCGAGGTGCTCATGCCCATCTTTTCGGCCACCTGCTGCATCGTGATGGGGACGAGCTCGCCGCCATTGCAGAAATAGTCGTGCTGTTCGTCGGCGATGAGACGGATGAGCTGGAGGAGCGTGTCGCAGCGGGTGTGCACGCCCTTGATGAGCGCCTGCGCCTCGGAGAGCTTCTCTTTCACGTAGTGCTGGACCTCGGGGTCGTCACTCGTGGAGAGGGCGGAATATTCGGCGTTTACGGAAAGACGCGGCAGGATGCGGTCGTTGAGCTCGATGACGAGCTGGCCCTGCTGCATGGAAAAGACCGCGTCAGGCGCGACGTAGGCGATCTGCTCGCTGCCGGCAAAGCTGCGCGAAGGGATGGGGTTCAGCGCGAGTATCTTGGCGGCAGCCTCCTTCGCCTCGCTCACGCTCACGCCGAGCAGGGCAGCAAGGCCGCTGTAGTCGCGCTTGCTCAAAAGCTCGAGCCCGTCGCGCGCGATGGTCAGCGTGAGCGCGTCGAACGAGCGGCTCTGCGCGAGCTGGAGCGTCAGGCATTCGGATAAGCTCCGCGCGCCGACGCCGGGAGGATCGAGCATCTGCACGGCGAAGAGCGCCTGCTCGAGCGAGAAGAGCGGAATGTCAAATTCGCGGGACAGGTCTTCGAGCGGACAGTCGAGATAGCCGCGCTCGTCGAGACAGTCGATGAGAAAGCGGCACAGGCGCAAAAGCTCGTCATCCACGAGCTTCATCTGTCCGATCTGCTCATTTAAGTGGTCACGGAAGGTCTTTTCGCGCACGAGATAGGCGGTGAAGTCGCTATGACTGTCGCCGCCCGCGGCGGGGGAAAAGCTCTGCCAGACGTCGGCCTCGCGGATCTCGGGCGCTTCACGCTCGGAGGGGACGGCTTCGCTGGGAAGCTGCGTTTCATAATAGGTGGGGGCCTGCACGTCTAAAAGCGGGTTCGAGAGCGCGACCTCCTGCACGTATTCGCTCAGTTCGGGGGCGGAAAGCTGAAGGCAGTCAAGAGACTGACGCATATTCTGCGTCAGCACGAGCTTTTGGGCAAGTGATTGCGTCTGCTCCAGTTTCATGACCTCATTGCCTCCTTTTAGCGGTCTGACGGAAACTCAATATGAAACAGTATACCAATTTTCGATCTCGTTCGCAAGTCGGGGAATATGGAAAATCTCGATAAAACGCCATCACGCTGCTGTATCAATGTGAAAAAGCACCCGCTGCGGTGCAGCGGGTGCTTTTGGCATATGCAGTGTGTTCAGGGAAGGGGAATGTCCTTGTTGTCGAAGAGCGTCTTGAGCTCGATCGAGGTGCGGGAGTCGCCGAATTTCTTGATCTGGGAGAGGAGCTGGTCGAGCTGCTGGGTATCGCGCACGGCGAAGCGAAGCAGCGCGTTGAACTCGCCGACAACGTGGTAATGGCTGATGACAGCGCTTTGCGAAGCGCAGAAATCGCAAAACTTGTCGTACTTGTCCGGCTCAAGGGCGACGGAGATGAAGCCTGTGATGTTGCAGTCGAGCTTCGTGCGGTCCACATCGATGTGGTAGCCGCGGATGACGCCGCTCTCCTCCATGCGGCGGATGCGCTCGGAGACGGCAGGCGGCGTGAGCCCCACAAGGTCGCCCATGCGGCGCAGCGTGCAGCGGCTGTCGGCTTGCAGGAGATTCAAGATCTGATAATCGGTCCTATCCATGGTGTTCCCCCTTCTTCCTTCGTGCTTTACACGAGCTCGCCGCGCTTGATGACAGTCTTGGCGAGGTTGCTGCCCACGCGGTAGCAGATGTAGTCGAGGTCGGGCGCATTCCAAATGACGAGGTCGCCGAGCTTGCCTTCCTCAACAGAGCCGACCTTGTCGGCCATGTCGATGGCGGCGGCGCCGTTGAGCGTGACGGCGGTGAGGACTTCCTCGGGCGTGAGCTTATACTTGAGGCAGCCGAGGTTGATGACGAACTGCATATTGAGGCACGGGCAGGAGCCGGGGTTGAAGTCCGTCGCCATCGCGACGGGCACGCCGGCGGTGACCATGTCGCGCGCGGGCGCAAACACCGCGCCGAGGTTGAAGCTCGTCGCGGGCAGAAGGCAGGCGATGACGCCGCCCTTTGCCATGGAGGCGATGCCCTCGGGCGGGCAGACGATCAGATGCTCGGCCGAGATCGCGCCGATCTCGCCCGCGAGCTGGCTGCCGCCGATGGCTTCGATCTCGTCGGCATGGATCTTCGGACGCAGGCCATACTTGAGACCGGCTTCGAGCACCTGGCGGGACTCTTCGACGGTGAAGGTGTCGGCCTCGCAGAAGACGTCGCAGAACTTGGCGATGCCCTGCTCCTTGACCTTGGGCATCATCTCCTCGCAGACGAGGCGGACGTACTCTTCGCGGTTCGCCTTATACTCCGCGGGGACGAGGTGCGCGCCCATGAAGGTCGCGACGAGGTCCATGCGGTGATGGTCGTTGAGGTCCTTGATGACCTGAAGGGCCTTGAGCTCATGCTCGGTGGCAAGGCCGTAGCCGCTCTTGGCCTCGACCGTGGTGGTGCCGAAGCCCATCATCTCGTCGAGCGCCTTGGAGGCCTTGGCGGCGAGCTCCTGCTCGCTGGCCTGACGGGTGGCGTTCGTCGTGGACTGGATGCCGCCGCCCGCGTTCTGAATGTCGAGATAGCTTGCGCCGTGGAGCTTGAGACCCAGCTCGTTCTGGCGCCAGCCGCCGAAGATGAGGTGGGTGTGGGCGTCGACAAGGCCGGGGGTGACGAGGTGGCCCTCCGCGTCGACGACTTCCGCGCCCTCGACGGCGGGAACCGCGCCGGTACCGACGGAGGCGATGACGCCGTCTTCAATGAGGACCCAGGCGTCCTTCAGGAATTTGATCTTGCCCTGCTCCTCGCCGCGGCGGGCGGATCTGCCCTCGGGCGTAGCAAGCAGGCCGATGTTTTTGACCAGTAACTTTTTCATAGTAAATGTTGTCCTTTCTCACTGTTGGAAAGAGCATTCTGTTCGATGGCTTGTCAAAAAAGCCTCGCAGAGTTTTACCCGCAAGGGGTACGCGGCATCCGCAAGGCGGCAGAGCCGCCAGCGGCTGCCCAGGCCGCCCGCAGGCGGCAAATAGGTTGAGATCATCTTTCCGACGACATGTGCGTCGGAAAGATTCTTTGCGCTCCGCAAGTGTGCGAGCAAAGCGAGTGCGCGCAGCGGAGTGTATCCAGCTCAAAAAAGGGGCTTTGTAAAAAGCCCCTTTTTTGAAGTGTTTTCTTAGTGCATGTATTCCTTCACGGCCTTCTCGCAGAGCTCTTCGTCCGCGACGTAAGGCATGGTGATGTGATCCTGACCCTCGTACATCTTGTTGTACTCGGCGACAGTGGTCATGGCGTTCTCGTTGCGCGCCCAGCTGCGGCGGGCAACGCCGACCATGGTATCCCAGGGCATGGACATGCGCAGGATGGTGTCGACACGCTCGGAGCCATCGAGGACCATACCGAAGCCGCCGTTGATGGCGCGGCCGATGCCCGTGCCGCCGCCGTTGTGCAGAGCGATGTAGCTCATGCCGCGGGCAGCGTTACCAGCGTAGCACTGGGTGGCCATCTCAGCCATGATGTTGGAGCCGTCCTTGATGTTGGAGGTCTCACGGAAGGGAGCATCGGTACCGCCGGTGTCGTGATGGTCACGGCCAAGGATGACGGGGCCGATCTCACCGTTGCGGACCATTTCGTTGAACTTGAGCGCGAGGTTCATACGGCCCATGGCATCCTGATAGAGGATACGGCACTGGGTGCCGACGACCAGCTTGTTCTTCTCGGCGTCGCGGACCCAGACATAGTTGTCGTAGTCCTGATAGCGGCGGTTGTGAGCCTTGATGTACTCGGCAGCAGCCATGTCGGTCTTGTGCAGATCCTCGGGGTTGCGGCTCAGGCAGCACCAACGGAACGGGCCGTAGCCGAAGTCGAACAGGCAGGGACCAAGGATATCTTCGACGTAGGAGGGGAAGATGAAGCCGTCGAGGTCATTCTCGCCGTTCTTGCAGATGCTCTTCACACCGGAATCGTAAACAGCCTTGAGGAAGCTGTTGCCGTAGTCGAAGAAGTAGGTGCCGCGCTCGTGGAACTTGCAGATCATCTCATAGTGATGCTGCAGGGTCTTGTCGACGAGGACACGGAAGCCGTCGGGATCCTTGTCGAGCATTTCGGTGCGCTGCTCGAACGTGAGGCCCTGCGGGCAGTAGCCGCCGTCGTAAGGCACGTGGCAGGAGGTCTGGTCGCTCATCAGGTCGACATGGACGTTGTTGTTGTACAGGTACTCGAGCAGGTCGACAATGTTGCCGTTATAGGCGACAGCGCAGGGCTTGCCTTCCTTCTGGTGCTCGAGAGCGATCTTGGTGGCCTCTTCGAGGGAGGCGGTGCGGTGGCTGACCCAGCCCTGGGTGTAACGGGTCTCGATACGGGAATCGTCGACCTCAGCGATGATGGAGGCAGCGCCGGCGATCTCAGCAGCCTTGCCCTGAGCGCCGCTCATGCCGCCAAGACCGGCGGAGACGAACAGGCGACCGGCGAGGTTCTGATCGTTGGGGATGCCGAGCTTCAGACGGCCGGCGTTGAGCAGCGTGTTGAACGTGCCGTGGACGATGCCCTGGGGGCCGATGTACATCCAGCCGCCGGCGGTCATCTGACCGTAGTTGGCAACGCCGAGCGCAGCAGCGCGGTTGAAGTTCTCCTGGTCATCGAAGGTGCCGACCATCAGGCCGTTGGAGATGATGACGCGCGGAGCCATCTTGTGGGAGTGGAAGAGACCCAGAGGATGACCGGACATGACAACGAGGGTCTGCTCGTCGGTCAGCTGCTCGAGGTACTTCTTGATGAGACGGTACTGCATCCAGTTCTGGCAGACCTGACCGGTCTCGCCGTAGGTGACCAGCTCATAGGGGTAGAGCGCGATGTCAAAGTCGAGGTTGTTGTCGATCATGACCTGGATGGCGCGGCCCTCGATGCACTTGCCCTTGTACTCGTCGATGGGCTTGCCGTAGAGCTTGCCCTCGGGACGGAAGCGGTAGCCATAGATACGGCCGTGCTCTTCGAGCTCCTGCGCAAACTCCTTGGCCATCTGCTCGTGATGGTCGGGGTGGATGTAACGCAGAGCGTTCTTGATGGCGAGCGCCTTATCGGCCTCGGTCAGGTGGGATTCGCGGCGGGGAGCGCGGCGATAGCCTTCTTCGAACTTCGGATATTCGGGAAGCTCGTAATCCAGCTTGATCGTCATGGCTTCATCTGCAAGATTGATCATGGTGGTGCCTCTCTTTCATAAAATTTATTCTGTAAAAGTGCTAAAATTCAAAAGATATTTGGCTCTTTTCTTTACAACTTGCATTATAGCAAAGATGTGCTATAATGAAAAGTACTTAATTTGTCAGCATACGATACTTTTTTGGTATAGAAAAGAGGGCGGAAGGATGAAGCTGCGGCAGTTGGAATATTTCTGTGCGGTGGCAGAGGCGAAAAGCATCTCCGCGGCGGCGCGCGAGCTGCATGTGGCGCAGCCGCCCATCTCGCGCCAGATCGCGCAATTGGAGGAGGAACTCGGCGTACAGCTTTTTCTGCGCGGCAGCAAGGGCATGGTGCTCACCGACGCGGGGCAGAACCTCTACCAGCAGACGCAGCAGATCTTTCAGGACCTGCGGCGCGTGGAGGACAGCGTGCGCAGCGTGGGCACGGGGATGAGCGGGCGCATCAAGCTCGGCGCCATCTACTCGGCCATGCCGTACGCGCTGGACTATATAGATATTTACCATCGGCTGTATCCGCAGGTGGAGCTTTTTATCCGTCTGGGCTCGCCGCAGGAGCTCATCGAGCTGCTCAATCACGGGGAGCTGCACGCGTTGTTTCTGCGCACGGCCGCGCGCGAGCCGAGCGGCTTGCAGGAGCGCATTTTGGGCCAGGATGCGCTCGAGCTCATCATGCGCGAGGACATGGACCCCGCGCCGGAGCTTTCCGAGGTGCCCATCGAGCGGCTCGAAGGCGTGCCGATGTGCCTTCTGCGCTCGGACGACCTGTGGAGCTACAACGACTTTTTGGTGCAGGAGTGCCAGCGCAGCGGCTTTACGCCGAACGTGACCTGCCACTGCTACGATACGCCCATGGCGATGCAGATGGTGCTCTCGGGCTTTGGGCTGAGCTTTCTGCCGAAGTCCATCCTCAGCACGCATCCGGGCGCGCCGCTGAAGTCCAAGAGCGTGCGGGGACTGCCCATCCGTTCCTATGCGGTGCTCGCGTGGAACAGCGCCGTTGTGAGCGCGCCGTGCGTACAGCGCTTCGTCGAACAGAGCATCACTTAAAAAAATTAAGCCGCCGCTGAAAAAAGAGAAAGAAAACGTGTTTACGCGCCGGAATGGCCGCGATATAATAGCGGCGCTGAACAAAAAACGGGCGGATGTGACACATCTGTCTGAGCAAAATGATGATTCATTGAAAAAATACATTAACGGAGGACATCACAATGGCAAAGCTGATCGAATGTATCCCCAATTTTAGCTGCTCCAAGGAAAAGGACGAGGCCACCTACAACGCCCTCGTCGAGACCGCCAAGAGCGTTCCCGGCTGCACCCTGTTCGACGCCCAGACCGACGGCAACCACAACCGCTGCGTCTTCACCCTCATCGGCTCTCCCGAAGCCATCGAGGAGGTCGCCTTCCGGTTGACGAAGGTCGCCACCGAGCGCATCGACATGAACAAGCATCACGGTGAGCACAAGCGCATGGGCGCGACTGACGTTATCCCCTTCGTTCCCCAGATGGACGTGACCGTCGAGGAAGCCGTTGAGATGTCCAAGCGCGTTGCCCAGCGCATCTGGGACGAGCTGAAGGTCCCCTCCTTCCTGTATGAGGACAGCGCCACCCGTCCCGAGCGCCGCAACCTCGCTACCTGCCGCAAGGGCGAGTTCGAGGGCATGCCCGAAAAGCTCCTGCAGCCCGACTGGGCTCCCGACTACGGCGAGCGCAAGATCCACCCCACCGCCGGCATCACCGCCATCGGCGCCCGTATGCCGCTGGTCGCTTTCAACTGCAACCTCGAGACCTCTGATGTTGAGATCGCCAAGAAGATCGCCAAGGTCATCCGCGGCTCTTCGGGCGGCTTCCGCAGCTGCAAGGCCATGGGCTTCATGCTCGAGGACCGCGGCATCGCGCAGGTCTCCATGAACATGGTCAACTACGAGGATACCCCGCTGTATGTCACCTATGAGATGATCAAGGCCCTCGCCGAGCGCTACGGCACCCGCGTCATCGAGAGCGAGATCGTCGGCCTGACCCCGGCCAAGGCCCTGATCGACTGCGCTGAGTTCTACCTCAAGGCCAAGGACTTCGACTGCAAGAAGCAGGTCATGGAGTATCACCTGATCGACATGGAGTAAAAAATTCAAAGAAGCGGCGTTGCCGCTCCTTTGAGAGCCCACTCAAGGCGGCTTGCCGCCTTGAGTGGAATTTTCAGCGCGCGGCATTCACCATGTCGCGCGCTGCGAAGTATCGCTGCGGACGCACAGGTCGTCCTCCGCGATGAATGAAAGCTATTTGCCGCCGGGAGGCGGCAAAGTCTGCGACGCTGATTGCGCTCTGCGCGTGCATTCGGCTGCCCCAATCGGGGCGGCAGACCGTAAAGGTGCGGCGGTGTGCGTGCAGGGCAAATAAGCGCCACGAAATGATGAAAGGATATTATCACCATGAAACTTGCTGAAATGACCGTTACCGGCTTTGCCGATACCGTTGCCTCCGATGCTCCCGCGCCGGGCGGCGGCTCCTGCGCCGCGCTCTATGGCTCCATCGGCGCCGCGCTGACCGCGATGGTCGGCGGCCTCACGCAGGGCCGCAAGAAGTATGCCGAGTATGCCGAGCACGCTGCCGAGGTCGAGAAGAAGGGCAACGAGCTCAAGGCCCGCCTGCTCGACGTCATGGACCGCGACACTGAGGCGTTCAACATCGTCTCCGATGCGTTCGGTATGCCCAAGGCGACCGACGAGGAGAAGGCTGCCCGTTCCGCCGCCATCCAGAACGGCCTGAAGGGCTGCACCAAGACCCCAATGGAGATGATGGAGCTCATCGACGAGACCCTGACGCTCGCGCAGTCCCTGCTGGGCCGCTTCAACGACACCTCCGCGAGCGACCTGGGCGTTGCGTTCCTGTCCCTCAAGGCCGGTATCCAGGGCGCGTGGCTCAACGTGCTCATCAACATCACCTCCCTCAAGGATCAGGAGTTCGCCGCTGAGTACCGCGCCAAGGGCGAGAAGCTGCTCGCGCACGCGCTGCCCCTTGCCGACGAGTGCTACGCTGAGATCGTTAAGCTTATCGAGGGCTAAAAATGATCAGAACAAATGGCTTCGGTGCGCGCGCACACCGAAGCCATTTGCATTGCAAAGGAGTTGTATTTCCATGACCATCCAGCATTTAACGCCGAAGGATTACATCACCACCAAGTGGTCCGGCGGCCTGACGACCCAGCTCGGCATCGCGCCTGAGGGCGCAGTGTACGCGGACCGCGACTTTCTGTGGAGATTGAGCTCCGCGACGGTCGAGGATGCGGAGTCCGACTTTACGGCCTTGCCCGACTATGAGAGACTCATCTCGACGCTCGAGGGCACGATCGAGCTGAACCACAACGGCGGCGAGAAGCTGACCTTAGATCCCTACGAGGTCCACCGCTTCGACGGCGGCGATGATACCCATTCCTGGGGCCGCTGCCGCGACTTCAACCTCATGCTCCGCAAGGGAAAGTGCGAGGGTAAAATGCGCGGCGAACACCTGAACGCGGGCGAGGAGAAGATGGCCCACGGCGGCGAGGGCATGATGCTCATCTACTGCGGCGCGGGCGAGGTCAACGTCATTGTCGGCGAGGAGAGCATCGCGCTCAAGGCCGACGAGGCCGCGCGCCTCGACGGTTTTGCGGGCGAGGTGAAGCTCTGCTCCAAGAGTGGGGCAAAGCTGATGCTCGCCAAGGCGAAGGAAATTTGATCGAAGTAGATGTAAAAAACCACATCCGCTGCTCTATGAAGGAGCTTCGGATGTGGCTTTCTTTTTTGGAATGGCTTTGGTGTACCTGAAGGGGCATCACATGGAGATCCAGCCAAAGGCGTTGGCGATGGAGCTGATGAGGATGATCGCCGCGAAGAACGGGCACAGGAAGCGGATCATGGCGTTGAAGACTTTTCTTCTGCGGAAGGGGGCACCGTTCAGCGTGACCTCCCCGGCGATGCGGTCGACGCCGATCACGCGGGAGACGAGGATGCAGCTTGCGATGGCCGCGATGGGCATCATCACAGAGTTGGTCAGGAAATCGAAGAAGTCCAAAAACTGCATGCCGATCACGGTGACATTTGCCAGCGGGCCATAGCCCAGGCTGGAGAGGCTTCCGAGGAGAACCATAGAGACGCCCATGATGCTCGTGGCCTTTCTGCGGCTCCAGTGCAGCTCATCCTGTAAGGTAGAGACGGCACTTTCCGTCAGCGCGATGGAGCTCGTCAGCGCGGCGAACAGCACCAGCAGGAAGAACGCAATGCCGATCACCGTGCCGAAGCCCATGGAGTCGAAGACCTTCGGGATGGTGATGAACATCAGAGAGGGACCGGCCTTCAGCGCGGCGGGGTCGCCGCCGGAGAAGGCGAACACCGCAGGAATGATCATCAGGCCCGCCATGATGGCGATGGCCGTATCGAAGATCTCGACATTGCGGGTGGAGTCCTCGATGGAGACATCCTTTTTCATGTAGGAGCCGAAGGTGATGAGGATGCCCATGGCGATAGACAGGGAATAGAACATCTGCCCCATGGCGGAAACGACTGTCATCCAGGAGAAGTTCTCAAGATTTGGCACAAGGAAATACTTGACGCCCTCCATCGCACCGGGACGGGTCACGGAATACACGGCGATGATGAGCGACAGCACGACAAGAATGGGCATCATGATCTTGGAGACGCGCTCGATGCCGTTTTCCACGCCCGCAAAGATGATGGCAAGGGTCATGGCCGTGAAGATCAAAAAGCAAAGCTCCGAGGACACGCCGTTGGAGATGAAGGAGGAAAAATAGCCGTCCTCCGCGACGAGGTGCGCCTTGCCCATCAGGTATTCCGCCAGATATTTGATGACCCAGCCGCCGATGACGGAGTAATAGGGGACGATCAAAATGGGAATGATGGCGTTGATCCAGCCACCCGCACGCAATGCGGGCTTATCGCCGAAGGACTTATAAGCACCGACCGGGCTCCTGCCGGTCATGCGGCCGATGGACGTTTCCGCAATGATCATCGTATAGCCGAAGGTCATCGCCAGAACAATGTAGATCAGAAGGAAGATCGCGCCGCCGTATTTGGCGGCCAGATAGGGAAAGCGCCAGATGTTTCCGAGGCCGACGGACGCGCCGGCGGCGGAAAGGACAAAGCCGATCTTGCCGGAAAAGGAACCTCTTTTATGCTCGCTGTGATCCATGATGATCTCCTCTCTCTTTTTACCGAGTATAACTTATAAAATCTATCACAGAATGAGCACAAAAACAATCCCGAATATCAGAAAAAAGGGCGCGCTGCAAATTTGCAGCGCGCCCTTTGAGCAAGTTGGACACTTTTAGTCTTCGAAATCGGCAGGGTCCTCGTCCTGTGGCTTGCAGCAGCGGTCGAGGGCGATAAAGATGGCGGCCACAGCAGCGATGGCGGCAAGGACGCCGATGAGAATGGATACGCACTTTTTCATAATAATTCCTCCTGTTGTGATAAAGTGTGGAATGGGTCACGGTTCAGCGGAAATGATGTCATAGACCTGCTGCAAAAATGCCTCCTGACCGCTTGTGGTGCAGCGGATGGTCTTGCCGTCGTAAGCGCGGAAAAGCGACAGCTTGCCAAAAAAGTTCCGGCAGTTGACAAGCACGCCCTTGCCGGTGCTGCCGTCAGGGAAATCGGTCGCGTCGAAGCAGAAGCCGACCTCCCAGTGGAAGTCACCGTCCTGCGTGCGGTGGGTCGTGCCGCCCTGCGGCAGAAGATTGGCGAGCGAGCGGCGAAATTTCTGCTGCGCGAAAAGCGCGGTGAGCTGCTGCCCGCGCACATCGTCCGCGGGGAATTCAAAGCGCGTGTCCTCCGCCTGCGGCGCGCGGAAATGATAGCCGAAAACGGACTGACACTGTGTGATGTCCGCTTCGCAGAGCGCTTCAAGCGGCATCGGGCGCGTGTAGATGAGCGCCGCGGCGGCGAGAATAACGAGGATGCCAATGGAGAGAAACCATTTTTTCTTCATGGTAGACCTCCTTGATGTTTTTCTGTTCTTACTCACAATGGGAAAAGCTGCTGCCTACAAGATAACACGAAAGGCCGCACTTTGCAAGTTTGCAGGCGCAGCCTTTCAAAAAAATTAAGGAGTTGCTTATCCCCGCCCGCGGCCGAAGAGACAGCAGAGGAGGAATGCCGCGAGGTCGCAGATGACGACCGTCGCGCCGACGGGGGTGGAGAGGAGATACGACCCCGTGAGGCCGAGGCAGAAGCACACGACCGAAAGCCCCGCGGCAAAGCACACGACCGAGCGGAAGCTCTTGAACACCCGCATCGCGGACAGCGCCGGGAAAATGATAAGGCTCGAGAGCAGCATCGCGCCCATCATGCGCATACCGAGCACGACGGTGAGCGCCGTTAGAACGGACAGGATCGTCTTGTACGTGCCGACGCGCACGCCCGTCGCGCGGGCAAAGGACTCGTCGAACGTGACGGAAAAGAGCTTGTGGTAGAAGAGAATGTAGAGCGCGAGCACGCAGAGCGCGAGCGTGACGCTCAGGATGACGTCCGAGCGCGACATCGCGAGGATGCTGCCGAACATATAGCTGTCGACATCCGTGGTCATGCCGGTCGTGAGCGAGGTGACGATGACGCCGATGGCAAGCGCCGAGGCGGAGAACACCGCGATCATCGCGTCTGCGCTGACGCGGCTCTTTTCCGCGACGTGCATGAGGATGAACGCCGCGATGACCACAACGGGGATGGAGAACCACAGCGGCGCGAAGCCGCACGCCACCGCGACCGACAGCGCGCCGAACGACACGTGGCTCAGCCCGTCGCCGATCATGGAGTAGCGCTTCAAAACGAGCGGCACGCCGAGCAGCGACGCGCACAGCGAGACCAAAATGCCGACAACAAACGCGCGCACGATGAAAGGATAGGCGAACATCGAAAGAAGCAGCTTCATGCTCTGTCACCTCCAAACCGTTTGCCGGCGGGCGACGATAAAAACTCGTCCACCGTGCCGTAAAAGCAGCCCGCGCGGTCGACGCAGAGGATGTGCTTGGCCTCGCGCAGGGCGTTTTCAATGTCGTGCGTGACCATGATGATGGCCATGCCCTCGCGCTCGTTCAAATAGCGCAGCGTTTTGTAAAGGTCCTGCATGCTCGCGGGGTCAAGGCCCGTGACAGGCTCGTCGAGGATGAGCAGGTCATTTGCCGCGCACAGGGCGCGCGCAAGCAGCACGCGCTGCTGCTGCCCGCCCGAGAGCTCGCGGTAACACTTGTCCTTGAGTTCCAGCACGCCGAGCTTGCCGAGGTTCATCAGCGCCGCCGACTTCTCCTCTGCCGTGTAGAAAAAGCGCGCGCGGCGGTTCGAAAAGCCCGAGAGCACGACCTCTGTGACCGTTGCGGGAAAGTCGCGCTGCGTGGGCGTTTGCTGGGGCAGATATCCGAGTCGGCCCTCGCGCTGGGCGGGGCAGTCGATCTTGCCCGCGAGAGGCGAGAGAAGGCCGAGGAGCGAGCGCAGCAGCGTCGATTTGCCGCTGCCGTTTTCGCCGACGATGCAGAGGTAGTCCCCCGCGCGGACGGTGAGGGTCAGGTGCTCCAGGAGCGGTTTGTGCTCGTAGCCGAGCGTGACGTCCTCACACGCGAGGACGATGGGCGATTCATTCATTCGTTGAGCCCCTTTCTGAGTGCTTCGTAGTTGCGCTCCATGAGCGTGAGGTAGGTCTCGCCCGCGTCAAAATCCGCGCGCGAGACGGTCTGCATCGAATACAGGGTGTCGACCGCTGCGCCGGTGCACTCACTCACCACAGCGGCGACCTTTTTCGTGCCGAAGTCGATGGTGTAGACCACGGGGATATCCTCGTCCTCCACCTTGTCGATGAGGAACTTGATCGTCGCAAGCGAGGGCTCGGTGTCGCCAGAGCAGCCGTGGAACGCTGCGCGGTAATCCAGGCCGAATTCGCGGCAGAAGTAGAGCATCGGGAAGCGGTCGGCGAAGACGAGGAGCTTGTGCGGCGCGCTTTCGCAGAGAGAGGCAAAGCGTGCGTCGAGTTCTTCGATCTGCGCGCAGTAGCCATCACAGTTCGCGCGGTAGAGATCCTCGTTTGCGGGATCGGCCTTGCAGATCGCGTCGCAGACGGCGCGGCAGAGGACGACGGCGTTTTTCGGCGACGTCCAGATGTGCTCGTCGTATTCGACCTCGTCGCTGTCGTGCTCATCTTCTTCATGATCGTGGTCATGGTCATCATGGTCATCGTGGCTGCCATGCTCATGGTCGTGGTCATGGCCGTCCGCGCCCTGCATGCCCTCGACATATTCCTCGTCGAGCGCGTCGACGTAGTCCATCATGCGGGCGATGACGGCGATATTTTCGCCTGCAGCGCCCAGCATGCTGTCGACCCAGTATTCCCCCTCGCCGCCGTTGTAGAGGAAAACATCGGATTCGGAGATCGTAACGGCATCGAGCGGCGTCGGCTCGAAGCTGTGCGCCTCGCGCCCCGGCGAGAGCAGGAGCGTGACGTCCGCGCGGTCGCCGACGATGGCGCGGGCGAAGTCATAGTAGGGGAAAAGTGTTGCGACGATCTGAAGCTTGCCGTCGTCTGTCTTTTCCGCAGGCGCGGCGCAGGCGGCGAGGGAAAATGCCAGCGCGAGCGCCAAAAAAAAGGAAGCAATGCGTTTCATGCGCCCTCCTGACACTCGCGGCACAGGCCGTAGAACATCGTCTTGCGGGGATTGATGGAAAAGCCGTGCTCATGCTCCAAATGCTCGTAGAGCGGCGCGAGCTGGTGGCAGTCGAGGTGCACGATGCGCCCGCAGCGCTCGCACTTAAAGAGGCAGCAGTCCGATGCGCAGCCGTGGGTGCAGAACTGATAGTACGCGCCCTCGTCCGTCGTGACTTTGTGGACGCTGCCCTGCCGCTCGAGCTTTTCAAGCTGCCGGTACACCGTCGCGATGCCGATGCGCTCGCCCTGCTCGCGCAGCGCGTCGACGATCGCCGCCGCGCTGACCGGGCTGTCCGCGCGGGCGGAAAGGCAGTCGAGCACTGCCTTTTGCTGTTTGGTCGTATAGGTCGCCATAGTGGCCTCCTGAATTTGGAAATGAAAATCAATTTCAAATTATAGTCAAAATCGAAAAACTGTCAAGCCTTTTTGGGAACCTTTTGTTGCCTTTCCTGCGCCAAAATGGTAGAGTAAGGACGAAAGAGCGGACTTGCGGGCGGCGACGCCCGGCAGAAAGGAGTCAAGCAGAATGAAAAAAGGACTTGCTGTGCTGTTGGCGCTCGTGCTGACGCTGAGCCTTGTGGGCTGCGGAAAGAAAAACGATACGGACGCTCCCGGCGATGACGATGCCATCCCCGAGACGCCGATCAAGCTTGAGACGCTGCACGTCGAATTTGTCAAGGGCGAGCGGGACGTGGATGACCTGCTCGCGCTCAAGGACACGCTGCCGCTGGTCGCTGCGCTCAGCGAAAGAAACGTCGAAGTCGGGAGCGCCGCCGTCACTTTCGGCACGAGCGCGGAGGCGACGGCGCAGGCGCTTGCGGACGGCAGCGTGGACGTCGCGTTTCTGCCGCTCACGGCCTGCTTTGACCATGAGGATACGATCACCCTCGCGCTGGTGCAGGACGCGGACGACGGGACCGCCATCGAGGACCGCGAAGCCATCGCCGTCACGAAGAAGAACAAGACCGTCGCGACGGATGGCTTCCTTGCAGCGCTCCGCGGCGCGGTGGAGGATATGTGCGCGTGCGACGAGGGAAGCGCAGCGCTGAACCTGTACCAGTACGGCGAAAAGCACGGCTATACGGCGGCGGACCTGAGTGATCTCCGCGAGGAGCGCGCGGCATACGAGGAAGCGCGTCTCACCGCGGCGGACTGATATCGAAATAAGAGGCTCACTACATCAAGATAAAAAGGAGAACGACAGATGGACAACTTTTTCTACCACGTGCCCACGGACATTTACTTCGGCAAGGGCCAGATCGAGCACCTCGGCGCACGCATGGCGCAGCTGAGCAAAAACGTGCTGCTCGTTTACGGCGGCGGCAGCATCAAGCGCAGCGGACTCTATGATACGGTTATTGGCCAGCTCAAGGACGCGGGTATTTCGTTTGTGGAGCTTTCGGGCGTGGAGCCGAACCCGCGCATCATGTCGGTGCGCCGCGGCGTGGAGCTCTGCCGCGAGCATGGGCTGACAGCGGTGCTGGCCGTCGGCGGCGGCAGCACGATCGACTGCGCCAAAATGGTCGCGGCGGGCGTGTGCTACGAGGGCGACACCTGGGACCTCGTGCTCGACCGCAAAAAGCTCGTGGCGGCGCTGCCCATCGCGGCGGTGCTGACGAACGCGGCCACCGGTTCGGAGATGGACGGCTTTGCCGTGATCTCCGACATGGAGAAGAACGAAAAGTGGGGCAGCGGCAACGACCACACCAAGCCCGTTTTCTCCATCCTCGACCCGACATACAGCATGTCGCTGCCCGCGTATCAGACCGCGAGCGGCGCATCGGATATCATGAGCCACACGTTTGAAAATTATTTCAACCGCACGAAGGGAGCGTACCTCCAGTCCCGTCTTGCCGAGGGTGTGCTGAAGACCTGCATCCACTATACGCCCATCGCCCTTGCAGAGCCCGACAACTACGAGGCGCGCGCGAACCTGATGTGGGCCTCGAGCCTCGCCATCAACGGCCTTTTGAGCTGCGGGGAGAGCACGTCCTGGTCGGTGCACGCCATCGAGCATGAGCTGAGCGCCTTCTACGATATCACGCACGGTGCGGGCCTTGCGCTGCTCACACCCTACTGGATGGAATACGTGCTGCACGAGGACAACGCGTGGAAGTTTGCCGAGTACGGTGTGAACGTCTGGAATATCGAGGAGCAGCGCGCACCGATGGAGATCGCCCGTGCGGCCATCGACAAAACGCGCGCGTTCTTCACCAGCATCGGGATGCCCGCGCATCTGCGCGAGCTCGATATCGATGACACACATTTCGACGTCATGGCCGAAAAGGCTGCGAACGGCGGCCTCGCAAATGGTTTTGTGCCGCTCAAGAAGGAGGACGTACTGAAGATCCTGCGCATGGCGCTGTAATGGAAAAAAGGAGGATCGACATGAACTGCCCCTACTGCACAAGAGAAATGGAGAACGGTTACCTGCGCGGCAATAACAGCTATGAGCTCCTGTGGACCGAAGAGCCGTTCAAGATGACCTCTCTCCCGATTGGAAACGATTTCTACCTCTGCAAAGCGAGCGAGGTCGTCCGTCCCATCGCCCACCTCTGCCGCGCGTGCGGCAAGATCGTCCTGGACATCAAAAAATAAGAAAGCGCCGCGGATCTCTCGACCCGCGGCGCTTTCCGCAAAAATCTATCGCACAGCATTCGCCGCACCGCGGCGAACAGGCCTGCGCACCCCGCCGCATTTGCCGCCCGCAGGCGGCAAATAATCTTAATCGTTTTTTCTGACGACACGTGCGTCAGAAAAAACACTTCTCAGCCCGCAAGTGTGGAATTTGCCCGCCAAGGCGGGCAAATTATGCGCGCAGTGGGCTGCATCCCCCAAAATAAAAGGAACCGTCCCATCGGGACGGTTCCTTTTATTTTGAGTTTGTTTTATTCGTAGATGGGGAACTTCTCGGTCAGGGCGACGACGGCGTCCTGAGCTTCCTTCTTGTTGCCCTCGAAGTCGCGGGCGACCATGCCCATGATCTTCGCGATCTGCTTCATTTCCTCTTCCTTCAGGCCGCGGGTGGTGGCAGCGGGGGTGCCGACGCGGATACCGGAGGTGACGAACGGCTTCTCGGGGTCGTTGGGGATGGAGTTCTTGTTGACGGTGATGAAGCACTCGTCCAGACGGTGCTCGATCTCCTTACCGGTGATGTTGAAATTGCGGACATCGACGAGCATCAGGTGGTTGTCAGTGCCGTTGGAGACCAGGCGGAAGCCTTCGGCCTTCAGGCCCTCAGCGAGGACCGCGGCGTTCTTGACGACCTGCTCACCGTAGGCCTTGAACTCGGGCTTGAGCGCCTCGCCGAAGCAGATGGCCTTGGCGGCGATGATGTGCTCGAGCGGGCCGCCCTGGGTGCCGGGGAACACGGCGGAGTCGATCTTCTTGGCGAGGTTGATGGTCTCCATCTCGCCGGTCTCGATGTTCTTCTTGGTGATCTCATTCTTGCAGAGGATCATGCCGCCGCGGGGACCACGCAGGGTCTTGTGGGTGGTGGTGGTGACAACGTCGGCATAGGGCACGGGGCTCATGTGCACGCCGGCGGCGACGAGGCCCGCAATGTGCGCCATATCGACCATGAGGTAAGCACCGACGGAATCAGCGATCTCACGGAACTTGGCGAAGTCGATCTTGCGGGGATAGGCGGAGGCACCGGCCAGGATCATCTTGGGCTTGCACTCCTGAGCGACGCGGTAGATCTCATCGTAGTCGAGCTGCTCGGTCTCGTCGTTGAGGGAGTAGGGGACCTGATGGAAATACTGACCGGAGATGTTGACCGGGCTGCCGTGGGACAGGTGGCCGCCGTGGGCGAGGTTCATGCCCATGTAGGTGTCGCCGGGCTGCAGCATGGCCTTGAACGCGGCCAGGTTGGCGGAAGCGCCGGAGTGGGGCTGGACGTTCGCGTGCTCAGCGCCGAAGAGCTTGCAGGCGCGCTGACGGGCGATCTCCTCGGTCTCGTCGACGCAGTAGCAGCCGCCGTAGTAACGCTTGCCGGGGTAACCCTCAGCGTACTTGTTAGTAAGGCAGGTGCCCATCGCCATCATGACGGCGGGGGAGACGATGTTTTCGGAAGCGATCAGCTCGATGTTGCGCTGCTGACGATGATATTCCTTCTCAATGGTGGCGCCGACTTCGGGGTCATACTGGGACAGGAATTCCATGGTTTCTTTGATCATGGTGCGGTATCCTCCTAAGTATTTAGATGTATCTACCGTTGGCGAGCCTGCGGAGCGCAGGTTCCACGCGGTGCTCTCTACCCCTTAGAATAGCAAAAAAGAGTTGGTGCGTCAAGAATAAGTGACCAATGCGGAAGGTGATTTTATTTAGAAAAAATGATGAATCGCCTAAAAAACGCAAAAGTGCGCAAAAAAGGCTGGAAAACGATTGACAAGAGTTGTGCAGTCTGCTATGTTGAGCGTGCAGTGGATCAAAACCGCTGCACCGGCAGAGTAGGAAGCCATGTGTTTACGCGAAGAGCGAACAGTGCCGCTGGGATGGGAAGTTGCCCACGGACGAAAAACCCATGGTTTGCAGTATGGCTTCCGCATCCGCTTGCCACTCAGATGAGAGCATTGTGAGGCCTCTCCTCCGCGTGGTTCCTGCCATCCGGAGGGAGAGGTGTTTTCTTTTTCCCGGATCAAGCCGTTCCGTACGGCGCTGCTGCCGCGGCGGAGCACATGATTTTTGAAAAGGAGGTCCTCACAATGTCCCTTCAGATCGAAGCGCTTTCCCCCATCATGTGGACGATCATCATCGCGGTCGCCCTCGTGCTCATCGCCGCGGTGGTCTTCACGTGGAAGTCCTCGGCCATGTCCACGCGCAAAATGGTCACCATCGCCATGCTGACCGCAGTTTACGTTGTGCTGAACTTTGCCGGTACGGTGCGCCTTGGCTGGATCAACATCTCTGTTGCATCCCTGCCGGTCATCGTGGGCGCGATGCTCTACGGTCCGGTCGGCGGCCTGCTCGTCGGTCTTCTCGGCGCATTCATGGGTCAGCTTCTCACCTATGGCGTGACCGCGACCACCATCCTGTGGATACTGCCGCAGGCGGCGCGCGGCCTGCTCGTCGGCGTGTATGCCAAGCACTGCGGCTACAAGTTCTCCAGCGGTCAGCTCACGCTTGCGCTGATCGGCACGGCGCTGGTCGTGACGGCGCTCAACACGGGAGCGATGTATATCGACAGCGTGATCTACAACTACTACAGCTACGCCTATGTCTTCGGCGGCCTGGTGGTGCGCGTCATCTCGGGCGCGGCGACGGCGGTGCTGATGGTGTTCGTGGCGCCTCCGGTCGTGAACCTGCTGAACCGCTCGCTCGACACGGTACGCACGGCGCAATAAAAAATATTCAAAAAAGAGGGACGCAGTTGAAAACTGCGTCCCTCTTTTTTGAGAAAGATTGCACTCCGCGGCAGCGCACGCGCCATAGGCGCGCACGTTTGCGGAGTGAGAAGAGTTTTTCTGACGCGCATGTCGTCAGAAAAACGATTTTAATTTCTTTCGCGTCTGCGGACGCGAAACTCTGCGAGGCTTATTTCCTGTCGTTTTCAATGAGCGACAATAGGGTCTGCTCGAAGCCGTATTGGTCGCGGAGGCGGCGGGACTCGGCGAGCTTTTTGGTGCCGCGGCGGGTAGTGCGATGGCAGCGGAGCATCAGATTTTTGGGAGAGTGGGCGAAGTCGATGAACTCGATGACGTCGACGTCGTAGCCCTCGTCCTCCAGAACGGCGGCGCGGATGGCGTCGGTCAGAAGCGCGGAAAAGCGCTCCTGAAAAAGACCGTGCGAGAGCAGGATATCGAAGTCGCCGCCCTTCTGGATGGTCTTGTTCACCTCGTGCTGGCAGCAGGGAACGGAGAAGATGTGCTCAACGCCGCGCGAGATGGCGTAGTGCAGGGCATAGTCGGTCGCGGTGTCGCAGGCGTGGAGGGTAACGAGCATATCGATGTGCTCATCGTAGAGCACATCGCGCGTCACGTCGGCAACGACAAAGCGCAGACCATCGTAGCCGTAGCGCGCGGCGACCTCATTGCAGTGCTCGACGACATCCTCTTTTAAGTCATAGCCGATGATCTTCGCGCGCACGCCGCGCTTGACGGCGAAATAGTAGTAGAGCACGAACGTGAGGTACGATTTGCCGCAGCCAAAGTCGAGAATCGTGATCTCGTCGCGGCCGTAGGCGCGGAACGCGTCGTCCACCAGCTCAATGAAGCGGTTGATCTGCTTATATTTGTCGTATTTCGCCTTGACGATCTTGAAGTCCGGCGTGAACACGCCGAGGTCGACGAGGGCGGGGATGTTCTCGCCCTCCTGCAAAATGTATTCCTTCTTGCGGTCGTGCGAGGCGGTCACGGCGGCGCGGGACGCGCCGGACTTGGCGGTGCATTTGTATGCGCCGTTCGCCTTGCGGACGTACTGGCGCGTTTCACTCTCGGTGCAGAGCGTGACGGAGCGAAAGAGGCCGTCGAGCTCTTGCTCAAAGGTCTCAAGCAGCGCGCCGCGCGCGACGTTGCGGTGCGCGACCTTCTGCCCCTGCTGATATTCAAGCTGAAAGAAGGCCTTGCCGCGCAGCTTTAAGGGCCGCACGGTGACGCGCGAGTGCCCGATTCGCGCGACCGGCTCGGCGAGAACGAGCTTGGTGAGCGTGCCGAGGCGCTCGGCAAGGTCGGTCAAGACAATGCTCATGCGCCGAACCTCTCTTTGAGCGCAAGGTGCGCGGCGTACAGCTCATTTTTGCTGTAGGTGTTGTTCTCATCCTTCAAGAGCAGCTTGATCGCGTCCTTGGCCGTGCAGTCACTGCGCACCATGCAGTCGACGAGCAGCGCCTCGGGCGAGGTGATGTGCTCGACCTCGCGCAGGCGGTAATCGTCGCAGACCTCGACAATGAGGACATATTCACCCTTTTCGTAGGTTTCCTTCGCGATGAGCTGATCCTTGACTTCCTGCGGCGTGCCGCGGAAGGTCATCTCGTGGAGCTTTGTCATGTCGTTGCAGAGGCACAGGCGCAGCTGCGCGTTTTCCTCGATGAAGAAGTCGATGACGCTCATGATGCGCTTGGGAGATTCGTAAAAGGCGTAGGTCGCGGTGTCGCCCTTGCGCATCATCATCAGCACGCGGCGGCGGTCGGCCGTCTCGCGCGGGAAAAAGCCATAGAAGAGGAAGCTCGAGAGGTCAAAGCCCGAGATCGATAGCGCGTTGACCGCGGCGCAGCAGCCGGGCACGCCGACGACGCGGATGCCGTTTTCGACCGCGGCGCGGATGAGCTCGTTGCCGGGGTCGGAGATGCAGGGCGTGCCCGCGTCGGTGATGACGGCGATGTCCCTGCCGGAGGCAAGCTGTTCGATGAACCACTTCGCCTTGCCGTATTCGTTGAACTTGTGGTTGGCGCTCAGGCTGTTGCCGCGGATGCCGAGCTTGTTGAGCAGCACCACGCTGCGGCGGGTATCCTCGGCGGCGATGATATCGGCGGTGGACAAGATCTCGCGTCCGCGCTCGGACATGTCGCGCGAGTTGCCGATGGGCGTTGCGACGATATAAAGGGTGCCGGTGGTCTTCTGCTCGTCCATAAGATCCTCCAAATAGCAAAAATTTCTCATTACGCTGACAGTATAGCCTATTTTCGACCGCTTGGCAAGGCGGGCGGCGGGCAGGAATTTCATTTGCTTTTTGCGCCCGTCACGGTATAATGAAAGGACACTGACGAACAAAGGAGAAATTCCATGAAACATAGATATTTACGCGCGGGCGCATTCTCCTGCGCGGCGGCGATGCTCATCGCGACGGGCGCGCAGGCGCTGAGCGTGGAGGAAGCGCGCGAGATCTTGCAGCGCAGCTACGTTGACAAGCTCCCGAATGCGGCGAAGGAGGCCGAAACGCTCGACGAGCTCTTTTCCTACACGGACGACTATACATACTACATGACGGGCGAAGAGTATGAAGCCTTCCTCTCGGAGGTGGAGGGGGAGGTGAGCTTCGTTGGCATCGGCGCGGAGATCACGTACGGCGAGACGGGTATCACGATCGTCTCGGTGCTCAAGGGCGGCGGCGCGGAGAAGGCGGGACTGCTCGCAGGTGACGTGATCGTTGCCATCGACGGAGAGGGCTGCGTGCCGGGAACGGCCGAGGCGCGCGAAAAGCTGCTCGGCGAGGCGGGCACACAGGTGCGCGTGACGGTCCTGCGCGCGGACGGCAGCAAAAAGGACATCACCGTGACGCGCGCGCTCGTCGTGCAGGCGAATACAAGCGTTAGCGCGGAGGGCGGCGTTGGCTATATCGACTGCGACAGCTTCGGCTCGCAGACGGGAACGTATTTTCAGGACGGCGTGCGCAAGAATAACGGCGCGGTGCGCGCGTGGGTCGTGGACCTGCGCGGCAACGGCGGGGGGCTTACCTCCGCAGCGGTGACGGCGCTCGGCACCTTTGCGGGCAAGGGAGAGCTTGCCTATTTTGTTGACCGCGACGGCGACGCGATCCCCGAGCGCTACGCGGGCGCGGACCTGACAGACAAGCCTGCTATCGTGCTGATGAACGCGGGCAGCGCGAGCGCGTCGGAGATATTTGCCGGCGGTATCCTCGGCACGGGATCGGGTATCGTCATCGGCGAGCGCAGCTACGGTAAGGGCGTGGCACAGATCGTCTATGACGGGACGAACTGCCCGTATCTGACGGATGACGCCGTCAAGGTGACGGCGTACCGCTTCTACTGCGCGGGCGGCAACACGACCGACCGCTTGGGCGTCATCCCGACGCTCTACGTCCCGCAGGGGACGACCTCGGCGGCTGCGGAGCTGCTTGCGGGCGCGAAGCCGGCGGACGGCAGCGCGTACCTGCATCTGGTGCTGAACGGGCTGGACTTTTATGTGGATATCGCCGCGGCGAAGCAGCAGACGCTGGCGCTGGAAGGCATCCTGCGCGCGCTCGCACCCGATACAGAGCTCTACTGGGGCGAAAACGGTGCAGAGGAGCGTGTCACGAGCGCACAGGCGCGCGAAAAGTGCGGCAAGGCGGGCATGAGCATGGACTTTTCCGACGTTTCAGGCAGCGAGTATGAAGATGCCATCAATGCGCTCGCGGCGTACCGCATCGTGTTTGGCGATAAGGGCGCGTTCCGTCCGGACGACACCATGACGCGCGCGGAGATCTGCGCGCTGCTGGCGCAGGCGCTCGACGTCTATTCGTCGGCAGACGGGTACTTTACCGATGTGCCGAAGGGCAGCTGGTATGCCCCCTCCGTGAACGCGATGGCGTCGCTGGGACTTATCTCCGGCGTGGGCGGCGGGCGCTTTGCGCCGAACGCGACGATGACGCAGGAGGAATTCATCACGGTGCTGGGCCGCCTCGTCGAATTTTTGAATCTGGACGCGCGGGCATACCTCGACGAGCACCCGCTGGCCATTTTGCAGCCGCTTGCGCAGTACAAGAACTTTTCCCCCTGGGCCATCCGCTGCGCGGACCTTTTGACGGGTTCTGTGACGGACGAAAGCGGTGAGGCGGTGACGATGTACTGCACCGATCTGGAGGGCATCGAGCCGAAGGAGCCCATCCTGCGCGAGCAGGCGGCGGCTGCGCTCTACAATGCGCTGCGCACGACGGGCACGCTCAAATACTAAATGTGGTACGTTTATATGCTCCGCTGCGCGGACGGCTCGCTCTACACCGGCGCTGCGGCGGATGTGGAAAAGCGCTTCGCCGTCCACAAGAGCGGACGCGGGGCGAAGTATACAAGGTCGCATCCGCCGCTTGCGGTCGTCTACCGCGAGGCCTGCGGCGACAAGGGCGCGGCGCTGCGGCGGGAGGCTGCCATCAAAAAGCTGCCGCGCGCGGAAAAACTGAAGCTTGCGGAGGGAACGAACGATGCGTGAAACAGAGCTCACCCGCTTTTGGGTGCAGGGCCTGCTGCCCGCGCGGAAGCAGGACGGACACAAGGGGGATTTCGGCAAGCTCTTAGTTCTCGGTGGGAGTGTTGGGTATACGGGCGCGCCGTATCTCGCGGCGAGCGCGGCGGAGCATTCGGGCTGCGGCCTCGTCTATCTCGGCGTGCCGGAGAGCATCTGGGCGATCGAGGCCGCAAAATGTGTGGGGGCGATGCCCTTTCCGCTGCCGGAGGTGGACGGGAGGCTGTGTATCGCGTCGCTCGACGCGATGCAGGATAAGGTCAATGGCTGCGACGTGATCGCGCTCGGACCCGGACTGGGGCGCGGGAAGGGGACGGAGCAGTTCGTCCACGCGCTTTTGTGGCAGGCACGGCAGCCGATGGTGCTGGACGCCGACGGGCTGAACGCCCTGCAGGGCTGCCCGGAGAGACTCGACGACCGGCGCGGATGCGTGACGGTCATCACGCCGCACGACGGCGAATTTGCCCGCCTGAGCGGGCGGACGCTTGAAGAGCTCGCGTCGCGTTCCCGCGCAGACTATGCCTGCGAATTTGCAGAAAAGTACGGCTGCTGCGTGGTGCTCAAGGGGCACCGGACGCTCATCGCCCTGCCGGACGGGACGCTGTACCGCAACACGACGGGGTGTTCGGCGCTCTCGAAGGGCGGCAGCGGCGATGTGCTGACGGGCCTTATCGCCTCGCTCCTGTGCCAGGGAGCGAACGCGCGGGACGCGGCGGCGCTCGGCGTGTGGCTCCATGGCCGCGCGGGCGAGCTGCTGGAAGAGGAGATGACGGCCTACTGCGCGAGCCCGCTCGCGCTCATCGAGCGGGGACTGCCGGGGGCATTCAAAGAGCTTTGCTGAAAAAGAGAAAGGAAACACGATCGATGGAGAAGATCAAAGGGAGATTTATCACGCCGGAGGAGGCGGTTCTGGCCGTCCGCGACGGCGACTGGGTAGATTACGGCTTCGGCGTGGGCTTTCCGGAGCTGCTGGACCGCGCGCTTGCCGCGCGCCGAGGAAGGGTGAAGGATGTGAAGGTGCGCGGCGGGCTTGTCATCCGGCCGCGCATCGAGATCGTGGAGTCAGATCCCGAGCAGGAGAGCTTCACCTACTATAGCTGGCACGTCGGCGACTATGAGCGAAAGCTGCAAACGCGCGGTCTTGTGCGTTTTTTGCCCGTGGCGCTCAGGTATCTTCCCTATCTCTACCGCGACGGGCACATCCGCTGCGACGTGGCGTTCGTGCCGGTGTCACAGCCGGATGAGAACGGGTACTGCGGGCTCGGCATCTCGAACTTCGCGTGGCGGACCATTTTTGAAAGCGCCCGCACGGTCATCTTCGAGATCAACGAGCGCTATCCGCGCCTGCAAGGTGTGGACGGCTCGCACCGCGTGCACCTTTCCGAGGCGGACTACATTGTCGAGGGCGAGCACGAGCCGCTGCCCGTGCGCTCCTACCGCGCGCCGAGCGAGACGGATATCGCCATCGCGAAGCTCGTGGTGGAGGAGATCCCCAACGGGGCGACACTGTCGCTCGGCGTGGGCGGCGTGCCGTACACGGTGGCGCGGATGCTCGCGGAATCGGACAAGAAAGACCTCGGCTGCCACACGGGGACCATCTCGGACGCGTTTCTCGAGCTCTACAGGGCGGGCAAGCTGACAGGCGCGCGTAAGGAGCTCGACACGGGGCTCGCGAGCTGGAACCTCGCGATGGGCTCGCAGGAGCTATACGATTGGCTCGACGCGGAACCGCAGCTCTTCCACCCCGGCGACCTCGACTACATCCATTCGGTCGAACGCATCGGGCAGCTCAGCAACGTCATCAGCATCAACGGCGGCGTACAACTCGACCTGATGGGGCAGGAGAATGCCGAGAGCGCAGGCATGCGCCAGCTTTCGGGCGTCGGTGGGCAGATGGACTTCCTCGAGGGTGCGTTCCGCTCGAAGGGCGGCAAGGGCTTTATCTGCATCAACTCCTCGCGCATTACGAAGGACGGCGAACGCAGATCGAACATTTTACCGACTATCCCCGGCGGCAGCACCATTTCCGCGCCGCGCACGATGATCGACTATGTGGCGACGGAGTACGGCGTGGTGAGCCTGATGGGCAAGTCCCTGCGCGAGCGCGCGGAGGCGATGGCCTCCATCGCGCACCCGGACTTCCGCGAAGAGCTGCTGCAATATGCACACGACCACTTTTGAGCACACAAAAAAGGAGACCGTTTCCAGCGGAAACGGTCTCCTTTTTTGACTTTGATGGGGAAATCACTTTCTGTCGGGCAGGCGATTGGGATCGTCCGCGTGCTTGACGACGAGGCTCGTGAGAGCGAACAGGGCGAGCGCGTTGGGGATGACCATGAGGTTGTTGAACATATCGCTCAGCTCCCAGACGAGGTCGTTGGCCATCATCGTGCCAAGGAAGATGAAGATGAGCGCGAGGATGGTGTAGACGATGACGCTCTTCTTGCCGAAGAGGTAGGCGACGTTGATCTTGCCGAAGAGATTCCAGCCGAGGATGGTGGAGAAGGCAAAGAAGAACAGGCACACCGCGACGAACATGTTGCCCGCGGTCTCACCGAAGACAACGCCAAACGCGGTCTGGGCGAGGTTGGCCTTGCCGAGCGTGGTGGACGCGGCGGCAGCACCGCATTCGTGGAGGGGACCGCCCTCAGTGTAGAGGGTGGAGATGATGACGAGCGCGTTGAGGGTCAGGACGACGAAGGTATCGATGAACACACCGATCATGGCGACAACGCCCTGATCGTGCGGGCACTTGACGTTCGCGAGCGCGTGGGCGTGGGGGGTAGAACCCATACCGGCCTCATTGGAGAACAGGCCGCGCTTTGCACCCTGAGAAATGGCGGTCTTGATGGCATAGCCGAAGCCGCCGCCGATGATGGCCTGCGGAGCGAAGGCATACTTGAAGATCATGCCGATGGTAGCGGGGACATACTTGATGCGCGCGATGAGAACGATGAGACCGCCGAGCAGGAAGATCGCGGCCATGATGGGAACGACCTTCTCGGTGACGGAGGCGAGGCGCTGCACGCCGCCGAGGAAGATGAAGCCGCAGATGGCGACGAGCACGAGACCGACGATCCAGGACGGGACACCGAAGGCAGTCTGCATCGTCGAGCCGATGGAGTTGGACTGCACCATGCAGCCGAAGAAGCCGAGCGCCAGCGTGATGGCGATGGCAAAGAAGCCGGCAAGGAACTTGCCGAAGCCGCCCTTAAAGGCGCGGGTGATGTAGTACACGGGGCCGCCCTTGATGTTGCCGTCCTTTTCGACGATGCGGGTCTCCTGGGCGAGGGTCGCTTCCGCGTAGATCGTGGCCATGCCGAGGAAGGCGATGAGCCACATCCAGAAGATGGCGCCGGGGCCGCCGGTGAGGATGGCGCCGGACGCGCCGACGATGTTGCCCGTGCCGACCTGGGCGGCGATGGCGGTGGCGAGCGCCTGGAACGAGCTCATACCGCTCTCCTGCTTGCCGCCGCGCAGTGACAGGTTGCCGAACACGCTGTTCCACCCTTCCTTGAAGCAGCGGATCTGGACGAAGCGGGTCTTGATGGAGTACCAGAGACCTACGCCGATGAGCAGGAACACCAGAATGTAGTTGCTGAGGTAGGTGTTGATATCACATACAATGGGATACAACGTGGCTTCGATCGATTCAAACATAACTCTCTCTCCTAAAAAACAAAGAAGTTGCCGATACGAAGATCAGCAACTCCGGAGAGGACATTTCATCGAGCGGGGCGTGAAAAACGGCGCGTCGACAATGCCGGTTTTCTCTGTCCCTTTGCCTGAGAGATTCGACCCTTTCGGTCTTGCACCTTCGGCACTCAATTCAATGAGTTCTCCAGAGTTTCCTCGGCTTCCGGTTTGCGAGATCCCGAAAGCGTCATCGGTAGATATTCGTTTGTTTCAGCAATAAAAGCGTAACACGGCGGGGGAAAGAAGTCAAGCTGTACGACACGTCCAAAAGCGCCAAAGATCTTATGCAAAGATCATGCAAATTGATGATGAACTTTCGTTCCAAAGGCTTGCTTTAGCCGCCCTTGTAGGACAGCAATCTGCCGTTCCATATCTTCTGTATCAACTGCTGTTCCGATTTTCGCCTGAATCGCTTCTACAAACCGTGGATTGTTGACCATAGCGGAGATAACCTTCGCCACAAATTTGTTGATTTCCGTCTGCTCGATATTCAGACGGAAACTGCACTCATGCCCGGTAGGTGTTACCGTATTTTTGCAGTAGTAATAATACCGTGTTTTCTTGTCCTTGCTGTGCGCCTTGGCGATATTGCCGTACATACTCTTTCCGCAGCATGGGCATTTCAAGATACCGGACAGGATGTGTGCGTGGTCTGGATTGTTGACCTTTTCCCGCTTAAAGGAATTGATCT
>OIXV01000772.1_pt1 | contig 29992 bp, 27 predicted proteins | sample 1587771 | NCBI WGS metagenome assembly OIXV01 (sample SAMEA3888893, study PRJEB22519) | human gut metagenome | biome: human gut; feature: human-associated habitat; material: faeces | place: Denmark | collected 2010
AAAGAGCAGTCGTGCTGACGGCTAGCTAAAAGTGCGCAAAACTATTGACGGTACCATCCAATATGTCGTTGACTCTCTGTTGCAATTCGGCGGGCATGACTGCTTTTCCGCCCAAGATATAGGCTTGCTCCACATCCTTGGCATGGGAAGGAAGGAATGCGGATGTGCCTTCGGAGTCTGCGCCTTCGATTGTCGTTGTGCTTATGCTTCCAAATCTTGGATTTGCATTTGTCAGAAGCACTACGCCGCCAGCTTTACCTGCGAGCGCTGCGCCGGCCAGCGCATCAACGCCTTTGGGGTCAGGCGCTCCGGAGGCTAGGCATATGGTGGAAGGGGACAGCAGCCCGCGCTCGACCATGTAGGTTGCGATTTGGTTGGAAGTGTCGTATCCATCCCAGCCCGATAGGCGCACAACGCGTTTTTTCCCGAAGACTTCCTCGACCGAGGCTTGGGGAACCGCTCCATTACCGCCTGGCACATAAATCGTGCCGGATAGCTCCTTGATTGCGGATGCTGCGGCTTCCGTTAGCTGCCGTCCATGTGCTTTATCTGTTTCAAGGAAAATCGGTACCTGGTATTTATAAGCATAGGAGCTTATGGACAATGCGTCCTGGAAATTTGTGGACATGGCCACTACTGCGTTGCTTCCTGGATTGCCGCCGTGCTCGGCGATTTTCTTTGCGCATTCAGTAGAAGTATCCCAGCTATCATACCCGAATATGCGGCCTTGCGTCTGGCAGCCAAATGTAGCCAGGCCTCTTTCGATATCGCCGGGGATAGCTCCTGTGCCGCCAATGATATAGGCCTTTTTCGCCCCAAGTGCTTGGACTGCTCTGGCGGCTGCATCTGATAATGAATAGCGATCGGTCAGCACAATGGGTGCATTGAGTACGCCGGCCAAGCCGGTAGCGCTCATTGCATCGGCAAAATCATCGTCTCGGGCGATGACGACCCATTCCGAGCCTTCGGGGAATGCCTCTGTAGCAATTCGAGCCGATGTGTCTGCCGCGCTTTCGCCGGCGAGACGCACCGCGCTGCCCTGTTCGGCTTCGTCGATTTGGAACGTGAACGTACGGGTGCCATGGTACTTTCCCTTGCCGGTGATTACGATTGTCGCCGTTCCGGGTGCGGTGTTGTTTTCGTAATAGATATCGAAATCTCTGCCACTGTACAGGTATTGATTCCCGATGTAAACGTTAGGCTTTGGCTCGGCAGAGGTGCCATCAAATCTAATATTGTACGAATTGAGGTAGATGGACGAGTTTGCGACATCTTGGTAATCTGTGCTATCAGTGTAATAGCTTCGCTTAATATCGGCGTTTCGTGCGAATGAATCTGCAGCAGAACCTCTGACGCATGTTATCGTGCCGTTTTCAAGTCCCGACAAATCAAAGGCATTGCTTGAAATATTAGTTGTGTTGGGCGTTATGGTCGCGTTGGCCAAGTCGTAGCATTTGTAAAAAGCGTGCTCGTAAATGCTTCTGACCGATATGGGCAAGTCAATTGCTTTAAGCGAAGTGCAGTTTTCGAAAGTGCTGTAGTTGATTTGTTGGATATTCGAGGGTAGCGAAACAGATTCAAGAGAGGTGCAGTTAATAAAAGCACCGCCGCCGATTTCAGCAACATCGGCAGGTATTTGCAGATGTTGTAAAGATGTGCAGTTACTAAATGAGTTGTAACCGATTTTGCGAAGCGAATCAGGTAGATTGACCTGCTGCAGGGATTTGCAGTAACCGAATGCACTATTCGATATAGAGGTAACTCCTTCGGGTATATCAATCCTTTGCAAGGAAACGCATCCGGAAAAAGAACCTTCGCAGATTTGACGAGCGCTATCGGGAATGATGACGTTGTTAAGCGCAGCGCAGCCGCCAAGACCGTTGATTTTTTTGATGCCCGGTGCAAACTTAACATTGGTAAGTGCTGGGGCTCCAAGCATGCCGCCCGTTATGCCATCGGGCAGGGTGATGTTCTTCAGCGCTGTGCATCCAGCAAATGTGCCATAATTCGAATTGCTGAAATGGTAATTTCCCCCTAGTTCGACTCCTTTTGTTGGAAGGTTGACCGTGGATAGCGACGCGCAATCGGCGAACGCCCCATTGTGTATTGCTTTTACGGTGTCGGGGAGGTTGATCGAGACAAAACCGCACCCTTTAAAGGCGTAATCCTCGATAGTTTTGACTGATTCCGGGATATCTAAACTTGCTAGTGCTTTGCAGTTGGAAAAGCAGTAGGAGGGTATGGTTTTAACACCGTTGGGGATGCTAACGGATTCAAGAGCTTCGCAGTTCTCGAACATGTGCGCAAATAGAGTGTTGGCGCCGTCCTCGAATGTGATGCTTTTGAGAGCCGGTGCGGAAAACATCGAGTAATCCCAGGCGTAGTTGTTTTCGCTTGAAATCGCGGTGATGCCTTTGGGAAGGCGTAGGCTTGTGAGCGATGTGCAGCCCTGAAACACGTTACCATAGAGTCGCGATTCGTTGTAGTAGTTGAGGATGCTTCCGATTTCGCAACTGCCTTCGGGCAGGCGCACCGACTCGAGCGCCTCGCAGCCGCTGAAAGCGAAGGCGCCGATCGACTTGACGGAGTCGGGGATATCGACCGACTTGAGGGAAGGGCAGTTCGCCAGGAGGCCGTGGTCGATTGCCGATACGTCGTTAGCGAACGTGACGCTTTCGAGAGCCGGTGCGGCAAAGGCAAAGGCTCCTGTTGGCGAATCATTATCATTGGGGATGGTTAGACCATCCGGGATGATTATGTGTTTAAGAGAGTCGCAGCCAGTGAAAATAGGACCGCAATTGCCATCTAAGCCATTATTGCCGATTTCGCAACCGCCTTCGGGCAGGCGCACCGACTCGAGCGACGCGCAGCCGCTGAATGCGTATGCGTCGATTGATTTGACGGAGTCGGGGATGCCGACCGACTTGAGGGAAGGGCAGTTCGCCAGGAGGCCTTTGCAAATCGCGGAGGTGCCTTCGGCAAATGTTACGCTCTCTAGTTTGGGTGCGGAGAGGGCGCTAATATATGTTCCTCGATAACTTCCATCTATGATGTTAAGACCCTTTGGGATTGTTATTAATTTGAGCGAAACGCACTCATCGAAGATACTTCCATAGGCATCCCAATTATCTCTATGTCCAATTGTGCAACCGTTTTCCGGCAGATGGACCGACTCGAGATTTTTGTTGTTACTAAACGCGAAACCGCCGATGGACTTCACGCTGTTGGGTATGTAGATGGAGGTTAGCCATAGGTCGGTTCTGTCCGAAAGGTCGTAGTCGGACTGCGGAGTTTTCCCGCTAAAGGCGTACTCTGCGATTGCCGTTACCGGGTGACCATCTATCGATTCCGGAATGACGATGCCGCGCTTGGTTTTTTCGTCCGTGGTGCCGGTGATGGTTGCGTTGCCGTCTTCGCCGATGCTGTACGTGAGGGTGCTTTCCGCGTCTTCGCCTGCGGACAGTGCTATGGGCGCGTCTTCGACTGCTGCTTCAGTAGCCTGTAGCGAGGGGGAATCGTTTGCGGCGGCTAAGGTCGAATCGAGCTTATCGCCAAGAGTTTCCTCGTTGCTTGGCTCCTGCAATTCGGAGGTTGGGGAATTGTCGCTCCGGCTTTCCTGCGCCAAAGCTGGCGAGGGTATGCACATGGTGCTTGCTAGCATCGCCGCAACAGCTGTGCGTGTTGTGCGAGAAACAATATTTGGCTGAAACGCTCTGTTATCCATGCTTCCTCCTTGACCTGGCTCTACGACTTAAATAGTACGCTAGTAGCCTCTGATTTTGTTGTGCAACAAATCAGAGGCTACTAGCTTGAAGCCCTAATCAAAGAAGCATCTATCATTCGGTGATTATTCGCGCTCAACGAGATGAGGGCGCGCCGCCAATATGGGCAGAAGCATTTTGGCGGCGCGCGGATGGGTCCTGCTTGCAGCTTCGGTTTCGTTGAAGAGACCGATTGCTAGTCGAGCACGCTTTCGATGTCGTTGATAAGCTGCTCTGGCATTACATAGGTTCCGCCGAGTACATTGACCCATTGGATATCTTTGCTGTGCTTTTGAAGAAATGCCAGCGAGCCCTCGGAATCGCGCCCAGAGATGGTCGCTTCGCGTGCTTGGCCGTAATCAGGTTGCGTGGAAGCCAGCAAGATGGGGCCGCATTCTTGTCCGCCGACGGCACATCCGGCGAGGGCATCAAGGCCGCATGCCGGCTCGGCACCGCATGCGAACGTCACGGATTTAGCGGAAAGCAGTTCGTTGTCGATCATCCAGTTGGCGATTTGGTTGGAGGTGTCGTAACCATCCCATCCCGCCAAGCGTTTATAGATTGATAGGGCATGATCGGAGAAGATCGCGTCAGGCACGGCGCCCGTGCCGCCGGCGACGAGAATCTTTGCAGATGCGAGCTTACCTGTCTTCAGCATAGCGACACCGTCATCGGGTAAGCGCCGGTCGGCGGCATTATCAGCCGACGATAGCAGGAGAATGGGGACGCGATGATTGTACGCGAAACTTGACATGGAGAGCGCGTCTTGGAAATTGTCGGACATGGCAACTACGGCATAATCGGCGTTACGCCCATTGTCAGTGTTCCAGCTCATGAGCATGTCGGCACAGATAACGGATGTGTCGCATGCCTCGTTGCCGTATAGATTAGTCGGGTTGTCGATATTGAGCGCGGAAAGCTGTTGCTTCAGCGTGTTCAAGCCGGGGATTGCGCCAGGACCGCCGATAATATACACATTACTTGCTTTGAGGCGCATAATCTCGTTTGCTACACCAATGGTCATCCCGTATTCTCGATTGACCAGCAGAATGGGGCAATTGAGCGATCCTGCCATACCCGTAGCGCTCATGGCGTCTTTGAAGTCGTCGTCGCGCGCGATAATCAAATTCCGAGAACCCTCGGGGAACATTTTTTTGGAGATGGCGACAGAGGTCTCTGCCGCTTCGTCACCGCAAATACGTCGTACGGGAACTAGATTCGAGTTGGCTCGATCGACTTCGTTTTGGGCGCGCGTTACATTCATTTGAGCTTTTGCAACGTTCGCATTTGCGATTTGCAGATTAGACTCTGCTCGATCGACTTGTGCCTGATAAGAGGGGTCTACGATGCCGTGTACGGTATTGTAGTACAGCATAAAGCGGCTGTAGTAGGCTCCATAGCTGTAGCAATCCTCTTTCGGGTTAAGGTTATTGAACTGTCCTCCCGAATCGAAGCATTGTTCATCGCACCAACCATACAGGTTGACGTTGGAGTTTACGCCGCAGCCAAAGTACTTATAGCCCTTGTTCACGATGTTTTGATAGTGGCCTGTAGAGTTTGGATCGGGCGTTTTCCCTGCGGCAATTGCGCTGTCGTATTCTTGTTTCTCTTCTGTATACCATCCATCAAACGGATTTTGATAGCCATAGGATAGATTCTCGCCAATCGGGAAAACGCAGCCATTGTTGCCTGCGTGGGGGTTGCCTGACCACCAGATGGATTGTGCGGCAAAATTACATTGAATCTGGCCCTGCGCAACGAGCGTATCGTAGAGATACAGAGCGGGGAGGCTTTCTTGCATGCGGTAATAGTTCACATAGGACATGCGGTTGATGGCAAGCTGCATATTATCGAGACTTGTGGCATCGTACCGAGCGCCTAAGTGGGTATTGGTATCGGGCAAATTACTTGTGGCTTCGGGATTGGCGATGATGTTGGCGGCGTTGGAAGATCCCGCCCATTCAAAAAAACCAAGTGAGCCGCGTGCGATGGCGTTGCTGTCGTATCGCACATTTGCACTGATTTGGTCCAACTGGCTTTTTGCCTCGTTATAGGCCTGTTGTGCCTGCTTTTGAATCGTAACTGCAGATGCGAGATCGTTTTGAGCTTCCGCTAGATCTTGGTTGGCTTTGTTGATGGTGTCTTGCGTGATAACGCGATCCGGCGTGCTCTGGGCTTTTGTGGAGACCATTATGTCGTAGAGCTTTGCACGCCCTTCGAGCGAGGTTGGCGAGGTTCGGATGTAGTATGTGCCGGCGGGAAGGGTGCCGCAATCGAATTCTCCAGTGAAAGAGGATCCATTTTGTTGCGTTGCGAATGAGAGTTCAGAGCCAGAAGTGTCGGCATTGCGTCGATAAACGTTACCGTTTGCGTCTTGGACGCTGACGCCTATAGCGGCGGCGCCTGAAACATCAATTGTTATAGGGGTTTCTCCGTCAAGAGAGAAAGCGTAATAGTCCAAGTCGCGGAATTCGGCGCCTTCAATACCGTCGTGCTCGTCATATGTTGATGCGCGATAATCGGTATCTAGCTTTATCGATGTGGCGCATTGAGATTGATTGTTGTATTCGATTTCAACGTCATCGCAACCAGCGGGTGTGGCAGAGTACGCCATCGTGACGTTTCCCGCATTGGAGTATGCTGCGAATGCCGTGAGTTTGTAGGACCCTGCAGGTAGCACAATGGGCCCTATTGATCTTGTCGTATTGGGTTGAGTAATCTTGTCGAGCAAGAAAGTAGTCGAATCATCTGGAGAACGCCCGTTAATCGACACCGTCGATGCTGTGCCGTCATAAGCGGTGGTGAAGAAGACGATTGAGGGTTCAGAAAGGGTAAAGTGGCCCGCTAGGATATCGTTGGTAGGCAATCGATATGTCTGCGATTCGCCATTCACTAGGTCGATTTGATGTTCGTCTCCCCACCATGCCTTCGGGGTTGGGGATATTCCTTCTGTGTCTGTTTGCGACTCAGCAGCGGGCGAGTTGTTTGGCAGATCGGTTCGTGCTTGGGCGCTGATGTCGTCGTCAAGCTCACCGGCAAGTGCCGTTGTCGGCATTAGGCCGATGGCTAACGCGCATGCCAGCAATGCTTTGCCGGCTTTTAGTCTTGCTAAGCTCATGTCGTTTCCTTTCTGCGAGATAAATTCCGGACAGCGCAACCTGAGTATAGGGCAAATTAGGCGTTTACTGACGTGCGGCGGTGTCTGACCTGCATGAAGAGTGCCGAAGAGGATGTATGCAGCGTGGGGCTGTGGGGAGCCGCCGCCGTGGTGGCTAGCGGATCGTTGATCCCCGGGAGGTTAGCGACGCGCTGTTCGCGAGCCCCGTGGCCTTCAAGCTCAAGGCACCCGTGTTCCTGACCGACGACAACGGTGGCTTTCCGCTTAAAACTAAACGGGTGCTTGCCTCGTGCGGCACCATCGCCCAGGTGCTTGTTGCTAGAGGCACGACGGTGTTTTCCGGGGTTACCGAAGGATTTATGCAAGCGGTTACGCTTACGGGCGGTGTCAGCGTTCTCGCAGGCCATATGGATTATGCTGCAATGCTTGAGACCTCAATTGGCAATTATCATTCGAAATATGTAACGCTGATGCCCTTTGACGTAACGAACTCTTCGTGTATGGCAACGAGGCACCGGATACCTCTGTCGCGTGCGCCGACCTTATCAAGAAACACGGTGGCAATAAAAATGGTGACGCTATCGTAGCCATGTCAACGAACTTCCAGGATGCTCTGTCTATCAGCGGCTTTGCATACCGTTACGGCGTTCCTATTTTCCTTGAGCAGGGAGAGTCCGAGGGCAGGGAACTGCCTCGGGAATCCGTGGAGCGCATCAAGCAGCTGTCTGGCACGATTTTCGTTCCTGGTGGTCCTGGCGCCGTGCCGACGCAGACGGTGGAGGGCGTGTTCGGACCGAGCCGCGTGCAGAGGCTGTATGGCTATGATGGATGCGACACGTCGGACCAGATTGCCACATGGATGGTATCGAATGGGTATTTGACGGCTGACATGGTTGTGCTGGCATGCGGCGCTCCTAGCCCGAAGGGTCTTGACGCGCTGTCCGGCTCGGCGCTTGCGGGCATCAACGGCGGTGTGGTTTTGCTCGTCAACGGAAACCGCGACCTTGATTGGTATCGGAACGTTACGGTTAGAGCATGGGATTCCCAGGGCACAAGGGCATTCCTTCGCTCGTACGGGGAGCAAGTGCAGCGGGCGTACCTTGTCGGTGGAACGTACGTAATGCCTTACTGCACAGCAGCAGATGTTGCCGATGTGCTTGGCTCTTAAGGTGCATCTTTTCTGATAGCTGTATCCGCCTATGAAAAAGGCTCGTCCAACATGCTTGTGGACGAGCCTTTGTGATTGCACTGGTAGATGTCCTACTACTTCGCACGCAGCTTTCTTGTGAAGGCCATGAATTGCTTGCCGATGAAAGACAGGGCTAGCGCCAAGGCGAATACTACGAACGGGCGAAGCCCGATGTTCCATACGATTGAGTGCGGAACTACCAGGTCGAGTGTATGGATAACCATCATGTGCATGGCGTAAACGCCGAGGCTCAGCCCTGACATCTTGTTGATGAACGGGTACGCCTTGGCCGATCCGATGGCATCGTTGAAGTGACCGAACAGGAAAAACAGCGCCACGGCGTATACGAGCGCAAACAGGCCGGTCGCGCTCGCGTAGAAGTTATCGTAGGGGGCAAACGACCCAGCTGCCAGCGTATGAGGCGCGTTCGTTTTGACGGTCATCACCGCCATGATTGCCACGCAAACCACGGCTACCAGCGCGGATTTCCATGCTGCAGGCTTCTTATCGCAATAATGCACGAGATAGTACCCCAGCAAGAAATATGTCAGCCAGCTGCTCAGATAGGGCACCATGAACAGGCTGAGAAACCCCCCCATCGGGCGAAAAACGCTCAAGCAGCGGAAACACCATAGTGGTGGCGATGCACAAGCAGATGGCGTATCCGAGCACCTGCTTGTTTTGCGCAACCAGTGAAAACACGGGCGTCACTGCGTAGAGGATGATGATGGCGTAAAAGAACCAATAGATGTCGCAAATCTGGTTATGTAGGAAGCCCTTTACGAAGCCGCCGATGGAGATGTCTAGAGGTGTGCCGGCGATAATGAACGCCAAGAGCGGCTGGCACACGTATACGATGATGCTGGCAACAACAAGGGTGAACACGACCTTGCGGAAACGTTTTACGAAAAACGTCTTCGTGTCATACTTTTCGCGGTATCCCAGTAAATTGGCGCCGCTGATCATGAAAAACACGGGTACTGCGAAAATGCAGATGCTTTGGAACAGCACGTCAAGATGCCATTCCGTATCACCAGAGTTCGCGAAAACCGTGGTGGTGCAATGCAGCATGACAACGGCAAAGCACGCAATGACATTTAGTAAATCCATCCAATAATGGCGTGGGGCTTTTGCAACCATTTCTCTCCCTTTTCCCTGTGCTGCAGCTTTCCTATGCAGCGCCGCTCCCTTTTCAATTGCGCTCTGTTATGCAAGCGAAAAACCCTGAGCGCGCATGCGAGTTCCCGCTCGCATGCGCGCTTGCGGGTTATCTGCCTTCGCGTCGTGCGCGTTTTACCAGATAATTCTTGGTTGCAAATAACGTGTTCACCACGCCGGTGTTCTTCAGGTTGTACACGCCCTGGCCCACAAGTCCCTTCATGTGCGGCAGGGGGTTGATCCTCGGACAGGGGATGCCGCGCAGGCCGGCGTACAGGCGCTTCATGCCGGGTGACACTTCATTGTCGGAAAACACCAGGTCAGCATCCATACGCTCGAACATGTGCTTGGCCGTTTCGCGCACATCGTCGTGCGTGAGGTCAACTTCCTCGATGATGCCCGACAGGTAGGTGAAGCCGCGGCTGTTGTGTGCGCGCAGGATGCGCTCGTCGGTGATGTCGAGGCGCTCGAGCACATCCATCATATCGTTCCAGCGCTCAAGCGGCAGCAGCGTGTTGCTGTGCGCGAAGTTCTTTGACTTTTCGGGCGTCTCTTCGCGGTAGCAATAGTACGCGGTATCGAAGTATCCGATGCGGTCGGTTTGGCACAGCGTTTCCACCAAGAAGGGGTTGTCCGCCCAGCCGGCACCGGGGATTTCCTTGAAGCGGATGTTGCGTTCGTCCAGGAACGACTTGCGGTAGATGGCCGACCAGATGGACGGGTGGTGGCACAGCAGATGCGCCGCATCAGCGATGGCGAACGGCTGCTTGGGCGGATGGATGCGGTTTTTGTAGCTGCAGTTGAGCTTGCGCTGCTGTTTGGTGTCCGGCATCCAGATGCGCCAGTAGGGCGTTTTGACGATGTCGAGCGGCGTGCCCTCGTCGGCGAACTTTGCGGCGAAGGCGAGCATATCGGCGTACATGCCCGGTTCTATCCAGTCATCAGGCTCCACAATGGAGACCCACGTGCCGGTGGCTTCTGCCAGGCCGCGATTGCAGGTTGCACCGTAGCCCTGGTTCTGCTTGTCGATCACCTTGATGCGCCCGTCGTTTTCAGCGTAGCGGCGCATGGTGGTCAGGGAATCGTCGGTGCTGCCGTCGTTGAGCAGGATGATTTCAAGGTCCTTGTGTGTTTGCCCGACGATGCTGTCAAGGCATTGCTCCAGGTAGGGGCCTGCGTTGTAAATGGGTACGATTATGGAAACGAGCGATTCGTCCATGGTGCTCCTTCTGTGTTGTGCATAGCATCCATATGATAGCTTATTCAAGATTGCCCCGGCGGTATTTCACGAGGATTCGCCTGGGTATCGCGCTTCCGCTTGTGTACAATCCAAAGGCGTTCGTGGGGAAGCGATTGTGCTCGCTGCGCAAAACGTTTGACCGTGCGATAATTGTTCGCAATGCTGAACAGTTTTATCTGCTAAGGAGATCGTTGTGGTTGTATGGAATCGACCGGTGCTTCGCGCGGTGTTTGTCGTTGCGTTAGCCGGTGCGGCTTTGCTTGCGTTGCCGAGCGTGGGCTTCGCCGTTGAAGAAGATCAAATGATTTCGGCGAGCGATGAGGAAATCGCTGCCGCTATTGCCGATGGAACCATCAAATCCGATCCGGGTTTATTGTCGGGGATCAGTGTGCTTTCCGCGCGCAGTGTTTCCGACAAGGCAGTCAAGACGCTTGCCGGCGAGACGCAGTACGAAACCGCTGCCGCCGAGGCGCTGGCGGCCTATCCGAGCGGCTGCTCGACGGCCGTGGTGGCAAGCGGCGAGAGCTACGTCGACGCGCTTTCCGCCACGGGCCTGGCCGGCGCGCTGGACTGCCCGATCCTGCTGACGGGCCGCGACTCGCTGCCCGACGCCGCCGCCGACGCGCTGTCGCGCCTGGGCGTGACCCGCGTGGTCGTGGTGGGCGGCAAGGCCGTCGTGGGCGCGGGCGCCGAGTCCGCCCTCTCGGCCTACGGCCCGGTGGAGCGCCTCTGGGGCGACGACCAGTTCGACACTCAGCTGGCCGTCTACTCCTACGGCGCCGAGCGCGGGCTGTGGGGCTCGGCGGCCGTGGTGGCCAGCGGCTCGGGCATCGCCGGCCGCTTCGCCGACGCCCTGTCGGCCAGCCCCGTGGCCTTCAGGCTCAAGGCCCCGGTGTTTTTGGTCGACGACGCGGGCAACCTGCCTGACAAGACGGCCTCCGTTTTGCTTGACTCCAATATCTCCCAGGCAATCATCGCCGGTGGCACCGTGGTGGTTTCCGAATACACGGAAGGCTTCATGCAGGCGGTGACCGTGCGCGCAAGCGGCGCGTCCAACGTGGAGCGCTGCTGGGGCGACTCTGGCTACGAGACATCGGCCGAGCTGGCGAAATGGGCTGTTAACCAGGGTATTTTGACATGGGATAACGCGGCGGTTTCTACGGATATCGCTCCCTATGACGCCCTTGCAGGCAGCGTGCTGCAGGGCAAGCGCGGCGCAGTTCTGCTGTTGGCCGACCGGGGTGCTGACGACAATTTCGGCCTTTTGGCGGACAACGGCGTTTCCCATATGACGTATTTTGGCGGCAAGGCCCTGTTCGACAATGTGTTCAAGCTGCAGAAGGCCTACGAGATGGGCATTCCGCTTAGCGAAGTCGAGGGTATGCTCATCTATCTTGATGCTGGTCACGGCTGGAACAGCTCGAATAACAACGTGATGGATTGGGGTGCTTCCGGCTGCGGTTATGCGGAATTCAGCCTGACCTCCGAGCTTGTAAACAAGGTTGCCGATGTGCTGCGCAATAACTACGGGATGGACGTGTACGTCAACGATGACGGTGGTTATTACGCGTACCGCAATGCGGAGGCGTATCGCATGAACGCCGGCGCGCTCGTGTCCATTCACTTCAACTCCACGGGGTCGGGCACAGGTTCCGGTATTGAAAGCTACATCCACAGCTACAACTCTTGCTACGGTTCCGAAACGCTGCAAAGCCACGCGCATGCCGGCTTGGTCGGCGCGCTGGGTTTGTATGACCGCGGCATGAAGCAGGCCGAGCTTGCCGTGTGCGGTGGCAAGTGCCCGGGCGTGCTGCTCGAGATCGCCTTTATCGACAATCAAGGCGATATGGATGCGTATCAATCTCGAAAAGATGCGGTTGCCGCAGGCATCGCCGCGGGTGTCGCGCAGTAAAGGCGGGGTTTCATGAACGTTATAGCAAACAAGGCGTTGGCAAGCGCCTGCTCGGTGACGCTTGCCGTTTCTCTGATTCCGGTGGGTGCGGCGTGGGCTGAAGATGAAGCGGCCGTAGGTTCGGATTCACAGGTTGCCGTGCAACAGGAAGATGAGCTTGCTAAAGTTGAACAGGGTTCGAACCTAGGTGAACCGGCTCCGGCTAACACATCGCAGGATGTTGCGCAGCCCGATGCGGCATCGGCCGAACAGGCGCAGGTGGCCGATGCTTCCGATGATGTCGAAGCGCAGGTTGAATCCATGCCGGGCGTGAGCGACGAATTCATTTCCGACGTAATGGCCCAGTCTGCGGAGTCGGCTTCGGAGGCCATGGGCGTGCTGTCTGTTGATGCGCGCGCAAACTCGAAGTCTTCGATCGAGTCCCTTGCCGGCGAGACGCAGTACGACACCGCCGCCGCCGAGGCGCTGGCGGCCTACCCGTCCGGCTGCTCGACGGCCGTGGTGGCAAGCGGCGAGAGCTACGTCGACGCCCTGTCGGCCACGGGCCTGGCCGGCGCGCTGGACTGCCCGATCCTGCTGACGGGCCGCGACTCGCTGCCCGATGCCACCGCCGGCGCGCTGTCGCGCCTGGGCGTGACCCGCGTGGTCGTGGTGGGCGGCAAGGCCGTGGTGGGCGCGGGCGTGTACAAGCAGCTTTCCGACCTCGGCTCGGCCGAGCGCCTCTGGGGCGAGGACCAGTTCGACACCCAGCTGGCCGTCTACTCCTACGGCGCCGCGCGCGGGCTGTGGGGCGCTACGGCCGTGGTGGCCAGCGGCTCGGACATCGCCGGCCGCTTCGCCGACGCCCTGTCGGCAAGCCCCGTGGCCTTCGCGCTCAAGGCCCCGGTGTTCCTGGTCGACGACGCGGGCGACCTGCCTGACAGGACGAAGCAGGTGCTGATGTCCGCTGACTCCATCTCGCAGGTTCTTATTGCCGGCGGTACTACCGTGGTGTCTAACGTCACGGAGGGCTTCATGCAGGCGGTGACGCTTGCGGGCGGCGGCGCACGAAACGTGTCGCGCGCGGCGGGCGAGACGCTATACGATACCTCGTTTGAGGTGGCTCGCTGGGCTGTTGCAAACGACATTTTAAACTGGGATAACGTTGCTTTTGCTACAAGTATCGCGCCGTATGACGCCCTTGCGGGAAGCGTGCTGCAGGGCAAGCGCGGCGGCGTGCTGCTGGTTGCCGGGCAAGGCGATGTATCCGCGGCCACCAAAGCGGGGCAGGCGGGGGCCAACGTGCAGCAACTCACGTTCATGGGCGGTTCGGCCGTCATCAAGCCTAACGAGCGCGTGGCCATTTGCGATGCCCTCGGTATCGTGTATCTTGACCTGTTACATGTTGCCACCGGCATCTCCCTGAGCGGTTTCGCCAATATCGAGGTTGCTGCGAACGCGCCGTATCAAGGTTATTCGCTGTCCGATATCATGGGCTACATGGATCCGAGCAACTGGGCTTACGATGACCCCGAGTATTACCAGTTCGCCGTGCTGTCCGATGGCTATTCCGGCATGAGTGCCGAAGCGCTTGACGCGTTCATTAGCCGCATGTGCCGCGCTTCCGAGCGTTCGTATGGCGTCGTCAGCAATATGCGTGGGACGGGCGCTGCGTTCGTCGAGGCTGCGAAAACCTATAATATCAACGAGGTGTACCTTGTATGCCACGCCGCACTTGAGAGTGCGTGGGGCTGCTCGAAGCTTGCGCAGGGTGGTGTTTCCGGGTACGAGGGGTATTTGAACTTCTACGGCATCGGCGCTTACGATATCGACCCGAACAACGGGGGCGCTGCTTTGGCGAAGAAGAGCGATTGGTCGTCGCCGGATGCGGCCATTCTGGGCGCCGCGAAGTGGATTTCCCAAAACTACGTGCATCCCACGGTGTCCTCGTCGCGGGTTTCCGGCGCGCAGAATACGTTGTGGCGCATGCGTTGGGACGTACGCCGTGCGATTGCCGAGGGAACGGCATGGCATCAGTACGCCACTGCCGGCCATTGGGCTACCAGCATCGCGAACCTCATGTCGCAGTTCTACGATTACCATGGCATCAAGACGCAAGACACGGGCTTGCGCTACGAGGTTCCCCAGTTCCAGTAAGTTGAGACGCATCGGCGCTTGAGCTGCACGGCCCAAGCGCCTTGCTCCCTTCGGCGAGCCGCCTTTCGCGGCAATGCTTCTGTGCAAAAGGAAATGAAGGAAGGTCCGTCCCATGTGGGGTTTGTTTTTCTTGACCGTCGCCGTTGTGGCGGTGTCGTTGCTCTTGCCGGGCTACGCGATGCTGCGCGGCTTCGGCGTTGCCCGCTGCCTGTCGGTTTCATTTGCCCCGCTCATCGGAGTGGGTGCATATGTGCTGTTGGGTTTCGCGTATGAGAAAGCGGGAGTTTGGTCGAGCTGGTCGACGCAGGCAGCTGCCCTGTTTGTCCTTGCCGCGGTCATTTTCGCCGTTTTGCGTTTGAGGCGCGGGCGCAGCGCGGCTCGCATTTCGTTCGGCTTGTCCGATCACGGCCAGGTCGATGGGCGCGTTAGCTTCGATGCCGCCTCCCAGTCGACGATCGCGTCGGGAAAGTTGGTGTAAGCAACGCAAGCTAGGATAGCTTTGATGGGGAACGGCCCCCGCCTTAGAATCTGGAATTGCTGACATTACAGGTTCAAACGAAAGGACGAGGGCCGCAATGGAGAGTCTAGCAGAAAGCACGCCCGGGCAGGCGGCGATGCCGAGGTTCGAGGACGGGTCGATAAACCTGAGGGAGCTGATGAGGCGCCTGGCCGAGGACGTGGTCAACGCCATAATGGACGCCGAGGCCGACCAGCTGTGCGCGGGCGGCGCCAACAGCCGCAACGGCTACCGCGAGCGCAACCTGGTCACGTGCGTGGGCGATATCACGCTGCGCATACCCAAGCTGAGGACCGGCAGCTTCTTCCCCGAGGACGTCGTCGAGCGCTACCAGCGCGTCGACCGCGCCGTGGTGGCGGCGGTGGCCGAGATGTACGCGACGGGCACATCGACCCGCAAGGTGCAGCGCGTCGCCGAGAAGCTCGGCATCTCGAGGTTGTCGAAAGACCAGGTCAGCGCGATAGCTCAGAACCTGGACGCGGACGTCGCCGAGCTTCTCGGCAGGGACCTGGGCGGATCGCGCACCCCGTACCTGTGGCTCGACGCCACCTACGTCAAATGCCGCCGTGACGGCCGCGTGGCCTCCACCGCCGTGGTCACCGCGATCGGCTGCGACGAGGGCGGGTGGCGGCGGGTGCTGGGCCTGGCCGTCGTGGACACGGAGTCCTACGATTCGTGGGCGGGGTTCCTGCGCGGCATCAGGGACCGCGGCGTCCATGGCGTCCAGCTCGTGACCTCGGACGCCCACAAGGGACTGATCAGGGCCATCGAAGAGGTGTTCCAGGGCGCGTCGTGGCCGCGCTGCGCCGTGCACCTGATGCGCGACTGCATGCGCGAGGCGGGATCGCGCTCGCTCAAGAGGCGCGTGGGGCGCATAATGTCGCCCGTCTTCCGCGCGAAGGACGCGGCGACCGCCCGCGCCATGTACCACGTCGCCTGCGACATGCTGCGCGATTGCTGCCCCAGGGCCGCCGACGTGGCCGAGGAGGCCGAGCCCGACGCGCTTGCGTACCTGGCGTTCCCGCCTTCCCATTGGAAGCGGCTGCGCACGAACAACCTGCAGGAGCGGGCCAACCGCGAGATAAAGCGCCGCAGCCGCGTGGTGCAGGTGTTCCCGTCCGAGAAATCGCTCGAGCGCCTGGTCGGGGCCGTGATGTGCGAGCTCGACGAGCAGTGGTCCGAGTCGCGCTACTTCGCATACGGCAAGATCCAGGAGCTCTACGACAAGCGACGCGCGGCCGAAGCCGCGCCCGAAAGGCCCGCAGCCGAGCTCGAAGAAGCCGCCAGGAAGATGATCGTCGCGAGCATGGAGCTTGCGGAAAAGGTGGAGGCGGCGTAGCATGGCCGATTAGATTCCGCGATTCCGGCGAAGGGCCCAACCCCCGGCCATCCCGAATTGCCGTCCGCTCGGGCTGCCTACGGCAGCACCTCGACAGGACGGCTTACACCAACTTTTCCGGCACAACCGCGCCCATGCGGGCGCCTGCCGTGAAATTAGCCCATCTTTATAAGTTAGACTACCAAAGAAACCTTGGAGTAATGACAAAAGGAGCACTCGACGAATCCAAAAAGCTAATCTGTATGCCTACTTGCGGAAGGCAAAGTGTCTCTTCTGCATACAAGAAAATGCATGTAATCAGATCATCTTCTCATTATTTCCCAGACTCAATTCCCAGATTCGCTTTTTACGGTAACCATACTCCATATCTCTTTACCAAGATGGAGCGTTCTGCTGTTCACGTCAAATGTTTTAAAAGAGTCATGTCTTTCATAGAATCGACGAGTTGAGGCAAAACACGACTCCCCGTAGAAAGGCAACTTTTGAGGCAACGGTTTGTCACCACACTTGCTGTTTAATTCTTTTTCAAGCGGAAGAAGGTTTCCGATATGAGAATGGTTTTCGGATTCAGCATCAGGCAAAATGTGCTCTATCGAGAAGTCGCCCGTTGTTACACCACCACTCAACTGCTCTTCGAATAGCTGCAAAACCAGCTTGCACCTAGCTTTGTTGTTTTCGTCAGCGAAATGTCCCCATTTGCCTTTCGACCAACCAAGTGCTTGAAAATTTTCAAGAAACACCTGTTCGCTGGGCATTTTCTTACGAAAACTATCAAAACAGTCCTCAAAGCACTTATTAGTGAATGCAGTCTCAAGTTGATACGAGTACTTTGTGATTGTCGAAGTGAGTCGATTCGATCTCTCGTTTCCGATAATCATGTAGCAGGTAAAAAAGCGCCGAAGGAATACTAATGCCTCATCGTACTTCGCCTGATCAATATCGCCACGCTCAAGGCAACTCATCAAGCTCAGCAGCAATGGGCGCATTACGACAAGCCTGCGAGTCTTAAAAAAAGACAGAACCTTCCCTTCAATAGAATCGCATTCCGTAGGAGCTATTATCTGTTCATAGTATTCAGACTTTGTCTTTAAATCTTCCAAAAGTCGTTCAGACTCAGCTGTTCCCTTTACATTTTTCTTGATTGCTTTATATACCGTCTCGCTCTTCGATTTGCTATCAAACCCATAGCGGTGGGTAGCGTAATGGCGGAGAAAATCCCGCATATGACCATCAGTGTTGTCAACGATTCCCGTCCAAACGGTCTTAGCCTCATCCCTGCGCGGTTCAGGCCGCAAATAGCGCATAATGTAGTTCTTCAGGAGTTCGTGGTCTTCCAAGTCCATTCCTCGAGCATTTAGGATCTCGAATACGATATAGGCGTCCTCTTCACTCGTTGCGCTTATTCGAACGAACTCCATCCTCTCAACAGCATCGCGAAAAGCCAGTAAATCCTCATCGTTAAGCGTCTCTAATCTTCCACTGAGGTATTCGTATGCCTGCTTGAAGACCTTTTCTTTCTGGTTGTCTACAATACACCTCTTTGCCAGTGCGCTTGGGCTAAGATTCTTCGCCTCCTCATACGTCAGGTTTCCACATTTCTTCAAAAAGCGGGGGAGAGCCTCGTACTGCTCGGGTGCAATAACAGGAACGTCTTGACCTTTGTTGTTGCAAACGAGAATTCGCTTTCTTGTCCCCTTGAAATCAGGCTCCATGTTACGTTTTCTTAATTGGTGCATAATTGCACTGAGTAAGATGGTTATCGTGACAACCCTTTGTTGACCGTCAATAACGTTATACTCATCCAATCCCTCCGACTGCCCTTCGTCCATAAGGACTATGCTGCCAATAAAATGCGGCCTGGCATCTTCTTCGGCAGAGATCATTATGTCTTCATACAAATCAGCCCAATTGTCCTGGCCCCATACATAACTTCTCTGATTTCGAGGCATGTAATAGCGAGCATTGCTGAGCAAATCGCTAAGCTTGCTTCTTCTTGCATCAAAGCTCATATTAGCTCCTACAAATCAAGGAAAACGCAACGACGAGCATCACCATGCATCGTTTTTTACTATTCTATCAATGACTCTACGAATAGCCCACGATGCCCTATCCAAATACCAATACCTCAAAGAATGCTAAGTGAAGATGAGTCTTACCTATATTCACTTGTCTTTTGCCGGTCGATTCCGTTGATTATGCCTCCGTTGTCAATCGAGACTCGATCAACGAAACATCTGCACTTGACAGCAAGCAAAGTAGGTATCACGGCAAAACTCATCATAGTTCTCCCCGTCCTCGAAAATGCGCTTCGTTATCAGCCCCATCAGCTTACTGCATTTCTCCTCGTTTGAGCAAAATAAAGATCAACACAGCTGCCCCCGATCATCTTCCGATAACGGGAGGCTGTCTACACACGCAGCTTCCTCAGCGCCTTCTTCCGCAGTTCGAATTCTCGAATAGCAAGAGGGGCCGCTTCATCGCCTCGCTCCTCTCGTTGTTTGATGAGCAAATCGAGCATCATATTCATGGCATGCTTACCGACCTCGCGACAGGCGAACTCATCGGCAAGCAATTCCCTAGAGTTAACCATTCCGTTCCTTATGTTCGCCTCCCGCTCGTTCATCAATCGTTGAAGAACTTCCATGTCACTTTCGTCGGGCTCTCGAGGTAAATCGAAGTCGCCGTTCTTGAAATGACCCAGTTCATGCATCGCAACAGCGTCGAACAGCTTAGTCTTCTCGTACATCATTTTTTGTATCGATCGCCGACAACGATGGTCCAGTCACCTGTTTTGCCTTCGCGATCGTCAATCACTGATCGGATCTGATACTTATATCGAAGGCAATCGTACTTGTCGTACCATATAGCTGCAATTGCCTTCCCTTCACGGGACAAATCGGCGATTCGCCCGACTTCGACAACGTCATCACCCCAGTAGTCGCGATACCGCATCGTTGATGCGAATCTCGTATCGCCTCGTTCTCGTCATATGAGGACCCTCTCCTCCGATAATTGGCCGTATTTTACCCTGCTCTCAGCTTGCCCCTTTATACCTAGCAGTTCAGATCGCAATCAAACATCGGGGCCGCCCGCCCGACGATAAACTTCCCATTCTTCGGGGGTCATCATCCTTCTCCTAGCGCTTCCCGAAAGGCGCTTGCACCGCGCGTCAAAGCGCTCGGCCTTCTTCCGTTGCCGTTTCCTCCAGGCCGCGCTCGTCTCGTACGCGCCCATGCTGGTTCCGGATAATCCTTTTCTCGCCATTACCGTCCCTATTCTCGTTTGTGATTCCTCGACCACTTGAAATCAGTCCAGCTTGCCTTCCCTCTTCATCTTTTCGACCTTGTCCCACGTGTAGACATCGGCATCATAGCCTTTGAGCAGATATGCCTCGCGATAGAGAGCAGCGTTGTTCTTCGGGCAGACCGTGAACTCAGCCATCTTACCAGTCGCATTGTCGAGCGCAATCACCCACAGCCGATCTTTCATATCGCGTACCATCTCCTCAGAAAAACGCTTATCGGCTCGACTGCCAAAACGACAGCAGACTCTATCAATGGATTCTACCAGGTCACAACACTCTTGCTATATTGAGATCCTTTTTACGTGCACCATTGCCGCCAAAAGAAGCACACAGCTAGCCGGTTGAATTTAAGGCTCCAAGAACACCCGCGCCCTTGCCGCCAACCTCGAGGCGCCGCGCGGGCAGAGAAAGATCTGTGTCACCACCATCAACAAGCTCGCGGTCTACCTCAAGCACCCGGAGGGCAAGCGCGAGGTCTTCGACCGCCACACCGTGTTCATCTTCGACGAATGCCACCGCTCGCAGTTCGGCGAGATGCACAAGGCTATTACCAAGGCGTTCAAGAACTACCACCTGTTCGGCTTCACGGGCACGCCAATCTTCGCCCAGAACGCGGGTGCCGGCAAGGACCCCAACCTGCGCACCACCGCGCAGGCCTTCGGCGACTGCCTGCACACCTACACCGTGGTCAACGCCATCGACGACGGTAACGTGCTGCCGTTCAAGGTCGACTACGTGAGTACGTTCCGGCGCAAGAGCGACGACACCGACGTGAAGGTCGAGGGCATCGACACCGACTCCGCCTGGCAGAAGCCCGAGCGCCTGCGCAACGTCGTCACCCACATCCTGGAGCACTTCGATCAGAAGACCAAGCGCAAGGGCGACACGTACGCCCTCAAGGGGACCGTCCGCCGCGGCTTCAACGCCATCCTCGCATGCGACTCCATCAAATCCGCGGAGTCGTACTACCGCGTCCTGCGCGAGATGATCGGTCAGCGCGAGGGGTGCGACCTCAAGGTGGCGACCATCTTTTCGTTCGCCCCCAACGGCGAGGAGGACCCCAACGGCTTCATCGACGACGAGGAGCTCGGCTGCGAGGGCATGCCGCAGGCAGACCACGACTTCCTAGACTCGGCCATCGCGAACTACAACGCGACGTTCTCCACGAGCTTCGGCACCGACGCCCAGGGCTTCGACGGCTACTACAAAGATGTCTCGCGCCGCATGAAGGGCGAGGACGTCGATGGCAAGCCGCTGCCGCAATCGGAGTGCCTCGACCTGCTCATCGTGGTGGACATGTTCCTCACGGGCTTCGACGCCAAGACGCTCAATACGCTTTGGGTCGATAAGAACCTGCGCATGCGCGGCCTTATTCAGGCGTTTTCCCGCACCAACCGCATCCTCAACTCGGTAAAGACCTTCGGCAACATCGTGTGCTTCCGCAACCTCGAGAAGAACGTCGACGAGGCAGTGGGGCTCTTCGGCGACCCGAAGGCGGGCGGCATCGTGCTGCTCAAGCCCTACGAGGTCTACTTTGGGGAATACGCCAAGAAGCTCGCACACCTGCGTGAGGAGTTCTCGTTCGACGCGCTCGATGAACCCATGGGCGAGGCGGCGGAGCGCGACTTCATCAAGACCTTCTCGACCATTCTCCGTTTGCGCAACATCCTCACGAGCTTTGACGACTTTGCGGAGGACGACACGATCAACGACTGGGAGCTTCAGGGCTACCAGAGCGTCTATCTCGACCTGCGCGATAAATACGGCTATCACGACAATGGCGAAAAGGAGTCGATCGCCGACGACCTCGTGTTCGAGATGGAGCTTGTGCGCCAGATCGAGATCAACATCGACTACATCCTCATGCTCGTGGAGAAGCGCCACGGCAACAACGTCAAGGACCGCGAGATCGCGGAGCGAATCTGCAGCTCGGTCGCAGCGTCACCGGAGCTGCGCGACAAGCAGGACCTCATCGACCGCTTCCTCGAGATGGCGGGCTTCGGCAAGGCGCCGGCCGCGTTCGTCGTCGACCCCGAGGTGCCTGAGGAGGAGCGCCACGAAATCGTCGCGAGCAATTGGCGCCGCTTCGTTGCCGACTCGATGGAAGCCGAGCTGTCGGGCATCATAGATTCAGAGAATCTCAAGCCTGCCGAGACGAGATCCCTCGTCAGCGAGGCCTTCGAAGCTGGCGGAGTGCCGCAGGAGGGAACGGCGGTCGCGAAAAACTTCCCGCCGGTGTCCCGCTTCGCGAAGGGGAACCCGCAAGCCGACAAGCGCCGGCGCGTGACGAGCCTGCTATCCGGGTTCTATAGCCGTTTCCGCAGCTTGACAGCCAAATATCTCGCAAACGGCGAAGGCGACGCCGGTGTATAAGCCTGTCTTAAGGAGCAAGCCATGGCTTGGAAGCATGGGTTCGTGATCGATTACATCGAAGGGGACGGCAAAGGGCTCTCCTGCTCGAAGTGCCGCCATTTCGACGAGGACAAGTCCTGCAGGATCACCGGGCAGCGCATGCCCGAAGTCGGGTACGGCTGCTGGAGAAACTGCCGATGGTTCGAGCTGTCCGCCAAGCACAAAATGGCGAGGAATCGCAAGGCACTCGAGTCCTTCTGCGAGAGGCGCGGATTTGGCTTCGACGAATGGGACCCGAAAAAAGCAGCTAAGCTTAACAAGGACCGTAGCAAAGCGATAAAGGCGGCGGCAAAGGCGAGGGGAGTTGCGGAAATCGAATCCTTCGGCCTAGCACCGGGGTCGACCGTCAACAGCAGGAAGCGAGGCGAGGGAACCATCGTCTCGCTTGGAAAGAAAACCGTGACGGTGTCGTTCGGCGGCGACTACGCCACGTTCCCGTATTCGAGCGCTTTCCTTAACGGGGCCTCTCCATCGGGAAAGCGCGCCCCAGTAGCGCAGCGAAACCAGCGCAACCGAAGGCCGCAGCTAGCGATATGGCTAGAATTGTCCCCGGCACAACAGTGTCCCACATGACGTTCGGGTATGGCATCGTCCAGTCCGTCGCCGCCGGCGAGGCGCGCATCTCCTTCGACGGCGATAAAGAAAAGATCGTCCCCATCGAGAAAGCCGTGGCAGCGCGCGAGCTCAAGCCCGTTGCCCCCCGAAAACAGCAATCGCCCGCCGTGCCCACCTCCCTATTGAAGGGTCCAACGAAACGCAAAAAGCAAGCGAGGGTAAGTCAGTGGGCGCAATACCCCGTGCCGCCACGCGATGCGATTATTCCGGGCAGAAGCGTTATTCACCTTGAATTTTCAGATCAAATGCAACGTCTTTGAGCAGTGGGCCTCGTACGGCGTCCGGTAGCCCAGGCGTTTGCGCGGCCGGCGGTTGAGCTTATTGTACACCTCCTGCACGCGCTTCTCGCTGACGCGCCCCAAAGACTCGCCCTTCGGGAAGTACTCGCGCAGCAGGCCGTTGGTGTTCTCGTTGGTGCCGCGCTGCCACGGGTGGTGCGGAAGAGCGAAGTAGAACTCGGCGCCGATCTCCTCCGTGACCTGGGCGTGGGCCGCGAACTCCTTGCCCCGGTCGAGGGTCACCGACTCGAGCGGCTGGCCCTCGAGGGCCTTCGGCATCTTGGCGCGCACGCATGCCGCGGTCTTGCGCCGGCACTTCCCGCCGACGAGGAAGCCGTCCCTGCGGTCGACGAGGGTCAGCAGGCACGCGCCGCCGGCCCTGCCGGCGACCGTGTCTCCCTCCCAGTGCCCGGGCTCGGAGCGGCCGTCGGCGGCCGCGGGGCGCTCGGATATCTCGTGCGGGACCTCGATCTTGCCGCGCCGCTCCGACGGTCCCCTGCGCCGCTTCCCGCGATGCCGCAGCCTCTTGGCCGCCTTCCGCCCGCCGATGCGCGCATCGAAGCGCCCCGACCGTATGGCGCGGTAGACGGTCGTGCCGCTCACGGGGCTGGCGCCCAGCTCGAGCGCGAGCCTGCCCTCGATCTGCTCGGGCGACCACTGCTCGTTCAGGAACTTGTCCCCGACCAGCGCGAGCACGGACTCGTCGTCCAGTATCGCGGGCCTGCGGCACGCGAGTCGGCGCTCGGAGTAGCGCCTCTGCGCCGTCGGCGCGCGGTAGAAGCGCTCGCACGAGTTGCGCGAGAGCTCGCGCGAGACGGTCGACTTGTCCCTGCTGATCGCGCGGGCGATCTCGCATACGCCCTTGCCGTCGCGGCGCATCAGCATGATGTCCTCGCGCTCGCGTAGTGTAAGATGGACGCGGTGGCCCATGGCTCGGGTTATAGGCAGAAAAGTGTGTCCGCGACTTAATCCCAACTGGATCGGTATGGGCCACCACTGTGCAAATCGCTCCAGCTAACAGCCGTGCCCCATCGTTCGACAGCCTCGTCTCTCCCGTCGGCCTCGGCTGCAGCCTGGCGCAGCTCGGCTATGGTCTCGTCGGTCGGGAACTCCACAAGCGCCCGTGCGGGGGATGCCGGCACCTCCAGCCTGCTGTTGCAGTACCAGAACGCCGCCTTGACCATGTGGTCCAGCCTCATGCCCCTGTGCTCGTTGAGCATCGCCCTGATCTGGCGGTTCACGCCGCCCTCTATGCGGTTGTTGGTCGCGGGGACGGCGCCGTCGGCGGCGAGCGCCTCGTCGAGGTAGGTGAACAGGACCCCCTCCCGGCACAGCTTGGTGAGGCCGCGCCTCGCCTTCCGCAGCCGCTCGTGCTTGTAGCGCGGCCTGCCGTCCGCGACCTCGCGCTCTTCGAGGAACCCCTCGTAGCCGGAGCACCATTTGGCGTACCCGGCCAGCCACTCGGCTGCGGCGTCGGGCGTCCCGACCTTCAGCAGGCCCTTGGCTATCGCGTACAGGTCGACGCCGGCCTGGGTGCGCGGCCTGGTCGTGGTGCACCGCTTGACCTGCTCGAACGCGTGGAAGGTGCATCTCTGCACCTTGGTCTCCGGCCACACGGCCCGCCTGGCCTTCTCGAACCCGCTGCCGCCGTCGGTCACGACGACGTCGGGCGGCGCCATGCGCGCCATGAGGGCCGCCCATGCCTGCGAGCTCTCGCTCCTGGCCAGGTGCCAGCCGACGACGTGCCCCTCCGTGCACGCGATCAGGACGACGCAGCTGCGCTTGAGCCAGATGCCGTCGACGTGGACGACGCGGTGGATCTCGTCGCACGGCGGGGCGGTCGGCCACAGGGACCAGAACTCCGAGTTCAGGCTCCTGAAAGTCCTCGCGGACATTCCCATTTGGGCTTGGGTCCGCTTCGGCAGGAGCCAATCCAGGAAGAGGGCCGGCATGCTCGCCTTGCTGTTGTAACGTTGCGTGGTGGACGCGCCGCAAGACGTGCAGCGCCATCGCTGGGTGCCCGCCTTCGTCTTGCCCCCGCACGCAGGGCACTTCACGGTTTTCATGGCGGCATTGTCCACCATTTTAAGCGGCTGATTTGGCGGCTCCGACCTGCGGCGTCAAGTCGGAATCGGACACACTTTTCTGCCGACCCGTTAAAACCTGCCATGTTTTTTAAAAGGTTGTTATTCGGGTTCTGAACTGGGGTTGGATATCAGAAACGGACACACTTTTCTGCCTATAACCCCATGGCTCTCTCTTCCGTATGATGTTCTAGGCAAACACCATTCTACCGAGGACCATGGGCCACTGCCTTTTCGGGACTGTTGTGATTGGAATGAAAATTCAAGGGTAAAATAGATTGGATTGTGCTTTGTATTATTCGAGGGAGAGAAAAGTTTCATGAAGTTGGCCTGTAAAGGGCGCGGAGCTGAACGATGGATTCTGAGTTGATTGCAGCTTACAGCTCGATATTTGGTTCGATAGCAACCTTTCTTTCTACGGCTGTGGCGTTGTATCTGGGGCTGAGGAGGCCTAGGAAGAGTTTATTGATAAACAGCTATTTCTATGAAAAGTCACACGTTCTTCGTGGCAAAATTGAGCCCCGTTTTCTTATTCTTGCCCATGATCTGAACGACGAAGAATCTGATGGACGGATGCTTGGATTCAATGTTTTAAACAACTGTGGCGAAGAAATTCATATCATTGGTTTTATCGAGCGAGCATATTTTAATCGCTCTATTAAGACTCTGGCCAAGAGAATAAAAGGATATCGAAAAGAGACGTCAGCTGCTTTACTAGGCATGGATTCATATCTGTTGAGCTGAGCTATGGCGACAGACAGTATCTCTTTCATGAGCCAGTTATTCTTAAGCCCGGTGAACAACAGTTGCTGTGCATTGACTATGGCGTAATCCAAGCTACCCAGATAAGCCGTGAGCAATCTGGCTTATTTAACCTTGAGAGACCTCTAACGTTTTATGCTCTTGACGTAGAGGGGAAGCATTTTAGAGTAGCATCCAAAATACCAGCTGAAAACTTTATCAAAGAGAAGACATGTCGGATGAGCAAGCATAATTGGCTTGAATAATTCGGCACTGCCTTCATAAGGTGAGTTCGTTTTGAGTTCAACGCAGACATGGATTACGAGGTGAATTCGTGAACGCGGTAGACACTGAGACACCGCAGAGACGAGGGAGCATCGCCGTACATATTTAAATTACTGAGTGGGAATGGAACAAATGTTCGATATAGTAATATAGTATTAGACAGCGGGCACGGTTTCAATCGAATCCGTGCCCGCTGCTGCATGCGTGAACAGTGTGAACAGGGGACGTAACCCTGTTCACGCCAGGACTTATCGCCGATCAATGCCCGCGTTGCTTCCGCTTGCGCTTCAGCTTTCGCTGCTCGAAACGCGCCTCCGCCTCATCCGCGCGACGCCGGCTTCTTGCTTGAGCCGACTCCCGCTTCATCGTCTCCCGCTGTGCCGCGAGAGCCTGCTGCGCCTTGGTGCTCACTGCGGGCCGCTTAAGGGCCTTCGACGCCTCGCGGGCGCGTCGCTTGGGGCTCTTCGCGGGCTTGCTCGCCTCGGTCGAATCGTGAACGAAGAACGAGAGCTTCTCCCATTCGCTTGCAACGAATCGCAGGATCTCCTCATCGGACGGCTCCGCGCCGAAGACGATGCGGGCGGCGCCGTACCTTCCGTCCTCGACGTGCTCCGCCAGCCCGACCCAGAATTGGCCGTCGTGATACACGGTCAGGGTGGACGACACGCTGATCTGCATGGTTGGTTCCTCCTTTATGTAGATGACCATGCAGAGAAGGGACAACCAAGGAGGCAGGTTGCTGATGCGGACCCCCGCACGCCCACGACTACCCGACGGGGACTGTGTTTTCATCTCTGATGTCCGCATTGTAGCACGTGCGAATGCGCATTGACCTCGCTGCCGGCATGCTGTGACTGGGAATCGCCCCTCGACACATCCTTGTGTATATTGCCTTCTCGGTTTCGAAATTTTAGAAATATTCGAGTTTCGAAACCGAGAGGGAGCGGATGATGGCATGGGTGGACCGCGCTACGTACATGGGACGACGACTTCGACGGGCTCATCAGACACAGCGGGCTCGCCGGGTCCTACGATTACGATGACATCTCGGAGTCGTACGGCTACATCCGCGACGTCTACAAGACCATCCTCACGCACGACCTCGTCCGGAAGTTCTCGCTGCCCGACTCCGCCGTGCTGGAGAGGCTGACCGAGTACATGTTGGACAATTCCGGCAACCTCAACTCGCCTACTTACTAATCCGGGAAGGGCTACATTCGCTCGCAATGATATATTGACAGATATCGATGTATGTGTATTCTTATACACATAGACAACCATCAATGCGAGGTGCTTCTATGAACGCTATGGATGTGACTTTGATCTGCAAGGCTTTGGGAGATGCGAACCGGCTGGAAATAGTGAAGACGCTGTCGGATGGAGAGAAGTGCGGCTGCAAACTGTTGGAACGGTTCGAAATTACGCAGCCGCCGCTTTCGCACCACATGAGGATCTTGGTGGAATGTGGACTAGTAAACGCCCGCAAGGAAGGAAAGTGGCAGCACTACTCTCTGAACTGCGAAACCCTGACCCAGTTTAAAGAATTTGTCGAGGGATTGACCTGCTGCGACTGCGGCTCGAATGACGAAGGCGGGTGCTGCTCCTGATGGGCAGGTTTATCACAGATCAGATCCTCGGCATGAAGTGGCTGAATACGCTGATTGGAAATCTGCTGAACGCGCTGGGACTGGACACGACAAGCCGCATTGGAGGGAGTGTCCAATTCTTCCTCTACGATGTCATCAAGATCACCGTTTTGCTCTGCGTACTGATTTATCTGATCTCCTACATTCAGAGCTATTTCCCACCGGAGCGCAGCAAGAAAATCATGGGGCGTTTTCACGGTATCTGGGCAAACTGCATCGCCGCCCTGCTCGGCACGGTGACGCCGTTCTGCTCCTGCTCGTCCATTCCGCTGTTCATCGGCTTTACCAGCGCCAGATTGCCGCTGGGCGTGACCTTCTCGTTCCTGATTTCGTCCCCTATGGTGGACTTGGGAAGCCTTGTTCTCCTGTTGAGTATTTTCGGGGCAAAGGTTGCGATTCTCTATGTGGTGCTGGGGCTTGCGATTGCTGTGGCTGGCGGTACGCTGATTGAAAAGCTGCACATGGAAAGTCAGGTGGAGGAGTTCATCCGCAAGGCATCTGCCGTGGATATTGCCTCCCCGACGCTGACGCAGAAGGAGCGCCTGGTTACGCCAAAGAGCAGGCGGAAGAAACCTTCAGGAAGGTATTTCCGTATATTCTCATCGGCGTGGGCATTGGGGCGGTCATTCACAACTGGATTCCCGAAAGCTGGGTCGTGACCGTTCTCGGCAGCAATAACCCCTTCGGCGTGATTTTGGCAACCATCATCGGCATTCCCATGTATGCCGATATTTTCGGCACGATTCCCATTGCGGAAGCCCTGCTCGGTAAGGGTGCACAGCTCGGCACGGTGCTTGCCTTTATGATGGGCGTCACTACGCTGTCCCTGCCGTCAATGATCATGCTGCGCAAGGCAGTTAAGCCGAAGATGCTGGGTGTTTTTATCGCCATCTGTGCTGCGGGCATTATCGTTGTGGGCTATTTATTCAACCTGTTTCAGGGCGTTATCTAATAATTTGGAGGGATCATCATGTCAATTTTCGGATTTGGAAAGAAAAAAGAAGAGCAAAAGCAGTCTTGCTGCTGCGGCGGGAGGTGGACGCCGGAAGCAATGCAGGCGGCAGAAGCCGAAAAGAAGGAGTCCGGGATCAAAATTCTTGGCGGCGGCTGTGCCAAGTGTAATGCGCTGGAAGCGGCAACTGTAGACGCACTGCGGGAGCTTGGGATGGATGACACCATCGATCATGTGCGGGACTTTGAAAAAATCGCCGCCTATGGAGTGATGACAACACCTGCGCTGGTGGTAGATGGTCAGGTGGTGTCCTATGGCAAGGTGCTGAAAAAGGATGAAGTCATTTCTATTTTGAATAAGGTGAGAGCATGAACGAACAAAACACATCTCCCATTGGACTTCTGCTGACGCTTGTATTGATCTTCGCATTCCAAGGGCAAGTTATTTTGGATAACCCTTTGCATATCGTGCTGATTGCCGTGCCACTGATTTCGCAGACCTTCCTGATTTTCGGCATTGCTTATGGCGCCTGTCGTCTGCTCAAGCTGCCGCACCGCATTGCAGCACCTGCCGGAATGATCGGCGCATCCAACTTCTTTGGATTGGCGGTTGCAGTAGCCATTGCCCTGTTCGGAACAACCTCTCCTGCCGCACTTGCCACAACGGTTGGCGTGTTGACCGAAGTGCCGGTGATGCTGTTCCTTGTAAAAATCGCAAACAAAACGAAAGGCAGGTTCCCCGCATGACAAAGCCAAAGGTTGCATTTATCTGCGTCCACAACTCCTGCCGCAGCCAGATTGCAGAGGCATTGGGGAAAGCTCTTGCATCCGATGTGTTTGAAAGCTATTCCGCAGGGACGGAAACCAAGCCGCAAATCAATCAGGATGCCGTCCGATTGATGAAGAAGTTTTATGGCATTGACATGGAGCAGACGCAGTATTCCAAGCTGATATCGGATATACCCGAACCAGATATCGCCATCTCCATGGGCTGCAATGTGGGATGCCCTTTCATCGGCAGGCCCTTTGATGATAACTGGGGGTTGGAAGACCCGACGGGCAAAAATGACGAGGAATTTAAGAAAGTTATCGATGAGATTCAAAAGCAAATTATGAAGCTAAAGGATCGAATGACAAATTCTGTATTGGGATGAGTGACTGCATGGTGTCTTAACTCGCTTTAAAAAAGATGCCTGTCGGAAAATTCTGATTTCATTCTCTATAGTTTCGGCGTTGCCGCAGGGCAATGTCACCAGCGAAGTAGCGGGAATAAAGGCCTCCGAACCTTTTGGGTCGGGGGCCTTTA